>Ga0335397_10002321_pt1 | contig 25919 bp, 18 predicted proteins | sample MAT04_FD_205740 | JGI IMG/M metagenome (GOLD analysis project Ga0335397, IMG submission 205740) | Freshwater microbial communities from Lake Fryxell liftoff mats and glacier meltwater in Antarctica - MAT-04 (spades assembly) (version 2) ... | reverse complement strand
GCCTGCCGATTCGGTGTTGGTACACGCGCACCAAACCAACAGCACACGAACAACGCCCGAATTCCCAAACCTCGCACACACGCCTCCGATGACCATGAAATGCGCACTCGTCGCTATCGCCCTGCTCGCCTCCGCTCCGTTGAAATCGAATGCCCAGGACGCACCGCCGTACGGTACCGCCATCACCCTCGAAACCGCGCGTAAGGTGGCCGGGGCTGCGGAGGCCGAGGCGCGCCGGAACAACTGGCGCATGGCCATTGCGATTGTCGATAATCACGGCACACTCGTGTACTACCAGATGCTGGACGACACGCAGTACGGCAGTGCATTTATTTCCGTCGAGAAAGCAAAAACCGCCGCGTTGTTTCGTCGCCCGAGCAAGGCGTTTGAAGACAACATTGCCGGCGGACGCAATGCGATTCTTGGATTGCCGGGCGTCACGCCGGTTGAGGGCGGCCTGCCAATCATTGTCGGTGGCAAACAGATTGGCGCAATTGGTGTGAGCGGCGCGAGTTCGGTGCAGGACGGCGTGGTTGCAAAAGCGGGTGCTGATGCGGTGGCGAAACCATGACGCGATGTCACGAGGGGATACAAACTATTCATCCCATTGTCGCGATGCCTACAACCTACGTCTTGAAGGTCGTTCGTGGCTGCTTGCGGGCCCGCCGTGTTGCGGCGGCGCTGCTCTTGGGGATGCCGAGCGTGTTGGCGGCGCAAGCAGTGCCGGTTGTTGACCTCACGCCTGCCGCTGTGAAGTCGGCAACATCTTTCGGATCAGTGTTGAATGTGTTCGAGTTTCCCGACGGCAGCCTCGCGGTAAACGACGCGAGTTCCCGGCAACTGTACTTGCTCGATCGCACCCTGTCGTCGCACAAGGTCATGCTCGACTCGGCGATGTCAACATCGTCGTACGGACGTAATTCCGTTTCCATCATCGCGTGCAACTGTCGCGAGCTTTGGTTTCCCGACATCGCGTCGCGATCAATTCTCACGTTCGAAGGAACCGGGACGCAGAAGCGCGTGATGTCCGCGCCGAGCGCTGCAGATTTTGGCTTCATATTGAACGCGCGCACCATTGCCGATACGCTCAGTCATCTGTTTTACCGCGGCCGCCCGCCCCGCGCGCCGTTCCCAGGTCGGACGCTGCCCCCGGGCACACCCGTGGTGAATCCAGATTCCACACCGCTCTTGCGCGCGGATTTCGAAACGCGAAAGGTTGATACCATTGCAAACCTGCGATCGTTGCGCGGGTGGGTGCAGTACAGCTCCGGCGAATCGGCCACACATATAGCGGTCGATATCCTGGCCTCGATCGACGAGTGGACCGCACTTCCCGATGGCACCGTCGCGATTGTCCGCGGTCACGACTATCACGTAGACTGGTTGCTGCCTGACGGTCGGAAAGTATCGTCGCCAAAATTGCCGTTCGACTTCAAAGTCCTGACCAACGCCGACAAGGCCGCGCTCATGGATTCCGCGCGCAAAGCCGAGTTGGAAAAACATCGCGCGAGTTATGATCGCGCGAAGGCCGCTGGTGGAATTGAAGCAGTCGCGATGTCGTCAGCGGGTGGTGCGATGGTGGCCGCCGGACCTCCAATGCGGTTTCCCGTTGGCGAGTATCACGTGCCCGTCGTCGATTCTGTGCCCTTTGAACGCATGCCTGACTATTACCCACCCATTCGCGCGGGTGCGGTCACTTCTGACTTGGACGGCAATGTCTGGATTCTGCCAACGACCTCTGCGCAATCACGCGCGGGTGAACTTGTGTACGATGTCGTGAATCGTGAGCGCGGACTGATCATGCGTGTACGTCTTCCGGTCGGACGTTCCATTGTCGGCTTTGGAAAGAATGGCACGGTGTATCTCGTGTCACGTGAGACGAACGGAAAATGGATTGTCGAGCGCACTACGGTCTCAATACCACGTAAGATTTGACGCTCGTCGGGAAAGCCCATGACCTGCGCGTATCGCCGAAATCCGCGTTCGGCTGGAAGAAACGCTCGGATGCGGGCAATCAAAAAATTCGTGCCAGCAGTTGCGCGATGTTCGGATGAGCGTCACACCGGTGGCCATGCCCTGCCGATTCGCTGCATTGCAGGCTTCGGCGTGTGTCACGAAAATGCGTCGCATCATCCGTGCGGCGGCTCGGCGCGCACCGCCCGATCATGAGGCGATGAGCGAGTTTGCCTCGGTTTGCAGCATTGACCGCCACTTGCTTCACACGCGAAACAAGTGCACCATCGCGTTGTGTTGAGCCGCCCGCATTCTTACCTTGGCTAACAAACTCCCATGACGGCACGCTACCATTCCGTTGGTGTCTCGCGCGACACTTCGTGCAGGCGTCCGTTCCAATGCCTGCGCAAGGGCGTGATGTACGCTCTGCTGCTGAGCCTTGCCGGTTGCGAGACCTGTGAGCCGACAGCGACACAGCCGCCCATTGACCAGGACCTGACCGTGACCGTCGGTCCTACACTGAACGACATCGCACAGGGAAGCGCAGGCACTTATACGGTCACGGTACAGCGCAGTGGCGTCACCGGCCCTGTCGCACTCGACCTATTCTCGGTACTGCCCGGCGGAGCGTCGATCACGTTCAATCCGACAACACTACCCACTGGTGTCTCCAGCGCGGTCGTCACTATTACGCTGGCAAATGACGCCGCCATTAAATTTTTTGGCGGGACTCCCCAGCCCGAGAACGTGATCATCCGTGCGAAATCCGGCGATCTGGTTCGGTATGGACAATTCACGTTTCGCCCGACATTGTCGTCGGCTGCGGGTTTCACAATGAACGTTACCCCTGCCGCGCTGAACGTTCGTCCTGGACAGTTCGTCGACGGGACCGTCTTGATCGCGCGCCAGGGCAACTACAAAGGAGCGATCAACCTTGGAATCCGGAATCTTCCCAACGGAATTACGGCGACGACAACCCTGATTGCGGGGCAGCCGGACACGTATCGGCTACGCGTCGAAGCGTCGGCATCGGCGCAACCTTCGGCCACGAAAGAAACGTTTCGCATCGAAGCAGACGCCGAAGGGTTGGGTGGCAAGCTGTTTGACGTGGCCGTCACCGTGATCAATGCATCGTTCGCTCCGCGAACCGTGCGTGAACCGCGCATGCGAGCCGGTGATCTGGATACCGTTACGGTGCTGCTTGGTCGCGGTGTAGGGTTTACGGCGCCAATCACCATGTCGGTTGATAATGCTCCGGCCGGAGTGACGGGGACATTTGCAGTCAATCCGGTGGTAGACGACGCAGTGTTGTTTACGCTCCGTACGACGGCGAGTGTGCCGGCCGGCAGACACACAGTGCAAATTCGAGGCGTTCCGCAGGCAGGTTCGGGTGCAATTGAGCAGACACACGTCATCAACTTCACTGTCGATCCACCACTCGCCTCGAACGCCTACGTGCTTGTGCCACCGAACGTCAGTGTGGTGGCCGGCAGCAACACGAGCTCAATTTTCAGCGTCAATCGCAGCAGCGGGTTTGCCGAGCCTGTGACCGTTACGCTGGCTCGCGCAGGCGGCGCGGCACTTCCCGCAGGGCTCACGGTGTCGCTCGATCAGAATCCGATCACGCTCTCGGCGACAACAATGCGCGTGAATACGACGGCAGCGACCCCCACCGGTACGTACACGTTTGTTGCAACGGGTATCGCTCTGAACGCGATCAATGTGACAGCCAATTTCAACATTGTGGTCACTGCGCTGCCAATTGTCACGAGCGTCACGATCGGAAAACTCGTAAACGGGACACCACAACCCACAACCAGTGAAACAATCGCGTCGACGGGCTCAGTATCCCTCACTGCAGTTGTCCTGGATCAGAACAGTCAACCGATGTCGAGTGAAGGCGTAAACTGGTCTTCACCGAATACCTCGGTCGTCACAGTGAGCAGCACCGGTGAGGTGACGGGCGTGGCGCCTGGGCTTGCGGCGATCACCGCGACGTCAAAGACTAACGCTGCGATCAGAGCCAGCGTCGCAATTGTGGTTATTGCTCCGCCTACCACCACTGTCGCGCGCATCGAGCTGGAGCCGGGCAACGCTGAAATTACAGCGCCAGCAACACAGCAGTACATCGTAGCGCTGTTTGATGCAACCGGTGCACGAGTGACTGCCGAAGCAGGTACAACGTTCGAGTACTCTTCATCCAATACGTCGAAAGCCACGGTCAATGCTGCAAGTGGTTTGGTCACCGGTGTTGCCTCAGGCAGTGTCACAATCACGGTGCGCTATCTCCGGAACGGCGTCATGCTCCGCCAAGCCACCGCACCACTGTTCGTGTACGCGCCAGGCAGTCCGGGGCACTACGGATCTGCCTACATCTCCACCAACAGCAACAATACGCGTACAGTTCGCGCTGGACAGGCACTGCTCTTCCAACTCTTTGTGTTCGATGTGAATGGGGTACAGAAACCCACAGGTATCACCCCAGCCCCGACGATCACGTCGTCCAACACCAGCGTCATTACCATCGCTCCGTCGTCGATTACGGGTGGCTACTTCTACACCATGAATGTCGCAGGCGGTGCGGTGGTCGGAACAACCGTCACCATTCGGTATGATCTTGCGGGCGCGGGAGGCGAGATCATTATGACTATTGTGCCATAGAGTGCCATTGGTAGTCGAAGAAACGGCGGCATCGAATCAATCGATGCCGCCGTTTGAAGTTTTTGAGGTTCTGTTCTCCCTTACTGCTCGTCCTGTTGGGGCGGAGGCACTTTTGGCGGGCGAGTGACATCAAGATTCTGCACACCCGTTCGCGCTGTATTGCCGCCGTTGTTGCGCCCGTCCGGACCGATTCCAGCACCATCTTCCATAATGCGGTCGTTTGGTCCGCCGCGCCCAAAATTGCGATTCGTGCGACGCGCGACACGCGCTGAATCAATCCACACGTTCACGCTGCCCAGCGCTGCCGGCAACGCGCGAAACACATCGAACACGGGAACCGTGTTGATCATGGTTCGGGAAAATCCACCCCGCAGATCACTGAACTGCGTAACGACCATGAGCGAGTCGCGCCGCTGGCTGAGCGAACCTGTCACGATGTAATCCGCCCGCAGCGACCAGCCGACGCTGACAAAGTTGTTGAAGTTGCCGCCCGTGGAGCTGCTGGAATTGTTGGCATTGCTGATGGTTTGTGCCTTGCCCGTCCAGTCCGCGTCAACAACGTCGAGATTCACGTGTGACGTCAGTCCCGCACGCAGACTATCGGCAAACGCGAAGCCAAGGCGCCCCATGCGCTGGCGAGGATTTCCACCTGTGCCGCTGGGTGGTCCGCCGGTGCTCGTCGCGCCGCTGGGTGGCGAGCTGCCGGGAGGCGGACCGCCGGAGCCGCCCTGACTCCCGTTCACGTTGAAAGGCAGCACGACAATGCGTGTGATACCGGTTGCAGCGGGCGCCACAATCGGCGGCGCGTACGCTGCAGGATTATCCGACAGCTCCCGCGGAAATCGCATGGCGGCTTGCGGCACTTGCGCGAGCTCCTGCCGCAATTTCCTTACCACGAGATTGATGGAATCCGAAAACACGCGCGCCACTTCGGCATACAACGAATCGCGTGTCATCGCCGCGATATCACCCACAATCTTCGTCACGATCAACGCTTTCCCGCCTGACGTCGCCGCCGCGCCGCTTGATGTCGTTGGAGCGTTTGGCGCGACCGGCGCAACTGGCGCCGCACTGCTGGGTCCTTCGGCCGCCTTCCGCTGACGAAACGCGTTCGCAATCGCGATCGAATCGGCACGAGTGATGACGAGCGGCAACGTCGTGCGCTTCTCGGCATCCGTCAAACTCGTGTCGCGATACAAGAACACGGTATCCGGATGCGCAGCACGAGCAGCGCCACCGGCCGAATCACCAGCGTTCGCGAGCGCAAGATCTCCCGTGCCACCGGCTCCCGATCCTTTGCCGCCACCTGACGCTGTCGTGTTCTCCGCTTTCGACGGTGTTTTCGGATTGCCCGTGAGCGAACGGAACGCGCCCTTCTGCGCGAGCACAAATCCGGCGGCAATCACAACAACCGCAGCAGCCGCAATGAGCGGCCCTTTGCGCGAACGTTTGACGAAATGACTGGGTGTTTGTCCACTGCCAATCATCGGTAAGGCATCGAGTTCCGCGAGCAACGCGGTCGCTGTTGGTGGACGCTTGTTCGCGTCCTTCTCGAGGCACTGCATGATGATGTTGGACAGCGCGTCGGGTACATCTGGCAACGAACGCGACGGTGCTTCGGGCGTGAGCGTGAGCTGTGCCGCGAGCGTCGCTTGCGGCGACGTACCGCTGAACGGCGACTTGCCGGTGAGCAACTCATACCCAAGCAACCCCACCGCATAAATATCCATGCGATGATCGGCGGCGGGATCGGCCGCGAGTTGCTCTGGCGCCATGTACGCCGGCGTGCCGATGGCCATGCCCGTGGTTGTGCCACCGTTGGCGGTCGGTGTGGAAGCAGACAATGCCTTTGCCACACCGAAGTCGGTGACCAACGCGTGCATACCCGACGTCAGAATGTTGCCAGGTTTGATATCGCGATGCACCACCCCGCGTGCGTGGGCGTACGCGAGCGCGTCGGTGACATCGTGCATGATGCGCACCACGTCACGCGCGCCAAAGCGGCCCTTGCGCGCAATCGCGGCGCGCAACGATTCGCCTTCGATAAACGGCATGGTGAACCACAACAACCCGCCGCTTTCGCCGGCCGCCAACAGCGGCACAATGTGCGGATGCTGCAGTTGCGCGGCGACCTGAATTTCGCGGCGGAACCGCTCGTGATTCACGCCCGCCGCGAGGTCGGGTGGCAGCACCTTGACCACCACGCGCCGCTGCAAGGCCTGCTCGGTGGCCGCAAAGACACGTGACATGCCCGCCCCACCAAGCTCTCGCTCAATGAGGTAGCCGTCGCCGAGGGCGGTCTGAAGGCGGTTTATGAGGTCGTCAGTCACGGTGTACGAAATTATCCCGGCGCGCGAAAAGCTGCTGAAAGTCTGAGAAGGCCTGGACCAGCGCTGTGCTAATCTGACCCCGAGAGTGTGACGGAAGTTGCACCCTCTGCTGGGGTAGACGTTCGCACCCGGCTGATCGTTGCCTCTCATACCGGAATTCGTGGCCGCACGTTTTTGGTACCGGGGTCAGGTTCGCCAGAACGTCCGCAGGTTTTCGGCACTGGGGTCAGGTTCGTCCGGCGAGAGTCGTTCGGCGCTGCCGGCACGGTTTTGGTACTGGGGTCAGGTTCGTTTGACGAGGTTCGTTTGGCGCGGTTTGTTTGGTGCGGTTCGTTTGGCGCGGCCTCGCACCGTGACGAGGTCGGGACAGGTGCCGGCGGCCCGCGATTGCCTGAGCCCGATCATAATCCCCAACTGCATCTGTTTCGTCGAGTCATGCGGAGGAAGTCGGGCATCACGCACGCCGCATCCGGAGTGCTTGCCCTGCAACGTTCGGTGCATAGGTTCGTGAAAATTCACGAACCGCAACCCCAGGGATTCGATTGCGCACCAACATGCGTTTAGTCTGGCGAGTCGTGGCGCCGGTCATGTGCCTGCTGCTGGCCGCGCTGCTTCGGCCGTCGGCCGCCGTCGCACAGAATGGCGCAACGGTAACGGTTGTCGTGCGTGATTCGGTTACGCGAGCTGCCGTGTCCGATGCCACGGTCGATTTGCGCTCCGAGAAGGTTACCAGGGCGTCGCGCACTCAAAACGACGGGCTCGTGCAGTTTGCCGACCTGTCGCCGGAGACGTACGCGATTTCGATAGTTCGAATTGGCTACCGTCCGCGCGTCACGACGGTGATGGTTGGCGCCGCTGACGTAACGGCTGAGGAATTCGTCGAAGCGCTGCCAACCGCGATCGTCTTCGCATTTGCTCGATCCGGGCAAAAGCGGCGGCAATGCGCGGGCGTTTGCGTGGAATGCAATGCAGTGTCGCGTACGATGGCGTGGGTTCAGCTCGGCGCTGGTATCGAGCGCCGAGTTGCAGCGCTTCACGGGTTCGCTAACGAACGCGCTGTCGCGTTCGCAGGAAGTTGCTGCGAAGGGGCTGGTGGGGCCGCGAGACAACGCTTGTGTGTTTCTCAACGGTCGGCTCATGCGCGGCTTCCGCCTCGACAATTCGAGATCGACGAGGTTGCCTTCGCCGAGGTTTATCCGGCGTCACGATCAAAAACCGCCAGCGCGGCAGCGCGAGAAGCAACAACCTGCAGCGGCTCGGTTTTTCTCTGGACCAGGAAATGACCAGCGCTCACTCAGCAGAAGGCCCCGACGCCTTAAGGCGCATGGGTGTCGGCACCAGGATCCGGAAACCGTGCGCGGGCACCTTCAGCGTTCCGAAAGATTTCAGCGGCATTTCTTCCCCGCTGAACCAGTCGGTATAAGGCCCCGGTTTCCCCTTGTAATCGCTGAACGCCAGTATAGTGGCGGTGTCGGCAAAATTTACAAATATCAACACCGATTGACCATCGCGCGTGCGGGCAAACGCGTACACGCGACGATCGCCGTTGGTGGTGATTTCGGTTTGCGTGCCGCCCCAACTCCCGTTAAACAGCGCGCGTTGCGTGTGCCGCAATTCAAATAGCCGCGAGTAGAACGGCGCGAGCGACTGGCCGGTCCAGTTGACCGTATCCTTGTCAAAGAAACGCAGCCGTTTTTGCAAGCTGGCTTCCTGCCCAGTGTAGAGCAGGGGCATGGAATTTTTGACGGTCGCGCTCAACACATACGCAGGGGCGTGATTCTCTTTCATGCGCTCGAACTCCGAACCATTCCAGCTGTTCTCGTCGTGATTGCTGGTGAAGTTCAATCGATATGCGTCATTATCATACGCTGCCTGCTGCGCCGCAAAAAACGGCGTGAGGGAGTCTGTGCCTTTCTTGCCCTGCGCAATGTCGTTCAACAAGTGATGCAGTTCCCAACCATATGTCGCGTCAAACCACGTGTGCAACTTGGGATCTTCCGCTTCGGCCAACATGAAGAAGTCGGGACGCGACGGGCGAAATGCGTCGGATACTTCCTTCCAGAAATCCTCGGGAACGTAGCCCGCTATGTCGCAGCGAAATCCGTCGATGTGCGTGTTGTCCAGCCACCACCGCATTTCGGTGATCATCGACGCACGCATGTCACGGCTATCGTAGTTCAAATCGGCAACGTCGCTCCAGTCGGTTTCGTTGCCTTGCTGATCACGGGCGCGCGAAATGGTGCCGTCGGATTTCAGCGTGTAGTAGGCTTTGTGTTCGGCAATCCACGGATGATCAAACGCGGTATGATTCGCGACCCAATCCAGAATCACGCGCATGCCGTTTGCGTGAGCGGCGTTCACGAGCGCGCGGAAATCTTCCTGGTTGCCAAACTCGGGATTGAACTCGTGGTAGTTCGAGATCGAGTAATAGCTGCCCAGTAAGCCTTTGCGGTTCAACTTGCCAATCGGTTGCACGGGCATGATCCACAACACATCGACACCCAGCGATTTAAGACGCGGAATTTCTTTCACGAACGCAGCAAACGTGCCTTCGGGCGTGTACTGTCGAATATTCACCTCGTATATGATGGCGTTCTTCGACCACTCTGCATGAAATAATTTTGGAGTCACGGTCACGGTCACGGTCACGGGCACGGCCTTGGGCGCGGGACGGCTGTCGGTGCAGGCGGTTGCAACCAACAGCGAGCAGCCAAGCGTCGCGTGAAGCAGGCGCCGGGCGGAGTGCGGGAGGAGGAGTCTCATGGTGCCGGAAGTTATCTTACATCCATGAAGTTTCCTCGCTCCTCCGGCATTCTGTTGCACCCCACCTCCCTCCCCGGACCTGGTGGGATTGGCACGCTTGGCCCCGACGCGCTCGGCTTCGTCAAATTTCTCACCGATGCGCACTGCTCGATCTGGCAAATGTTGCCGCTCGGGCCCACCGGCTACGGCGACTCCCCGTATCAATGCTTCTCGGCGTTTGCGGGCAATCCGTTGCTGATCAGTCTTCCCGAGGAATCGGCACCGCCGCAAACGGTACGGCCGCAAACCGTGCCGCTGCAAACGACAGCGACGCAATCGCGAGCGCCGCAAGCGGTACCGCTACAAACGCCAGCGCCGCACTCGAAAGCACCGCAACCAGCATCGCCGCAATCGAGTATCCATGGCACCAACGATGGCGCCGTACCGACCAACGTTGATTTCGGCGCAGTGATTCCGGAGAAGCGCCGTCGTTTGCGACAGTTGTTCGAGCGCTTCGTGCCCGACGCGCGCTTTGATCGTTGGGCGCAGCAGCAACCATGGCTCGAAGACTTTGCGTTGTTCAGCGCACTGAAAGATGTACACAGCGGCAGCTCGTGGACCTCATGGGCACCATCGTTGGCGGCACACGAACCTGCAGCACTCGCCACGTTTGCGAAGGCGCATGCACGCGAGCTCGCGCAGGTCCGTTTTGAGCAGTACGTGTTCTTCCGTCAGTTTCAAACGCTCAAACAGAAGTGCGTCGAGAGCGGTATCAAGCTGATGGGCGACGTTCCGATTTACATCGCGCACGACTCGGCCGATGTGTGGAGCAGTCGCGAGTTATTCCAGCTGACCGAAGATGGCAGCCTGATTGTGCAGGCCGGAGTACCGCCTGATTACTTCAGCGAAACGGGACAGTTGTGGGGCAATCCCATCTACAAATGGGACAAGCTGCGCGAGCAGGGATACCGGTGGTGGATCAATCGCATGCGCGCTGCACTCGCGATGTTTGATATCGTGCGGCTCGACCACTTTCGCGGCTTCGAGGCGTACTGGGAAGTTCCGGGTGATGCAACCACTGCGATGAATGGTCGATGGGCGCCAGGTCCGGGCGCCGCACTGTTCACGGCGATGACGGCGGCACTTGGGCCGTTGCCCATTGTCGCCGAAAATCTTGGCTTGATCACGCCCGAAGTCGAAGCGCTGCGTGAACAGCTGGGATATCCCGGCATGAGCATTCTTCAGTTTGCGTTTGGCGGTGCGGAGGGCGAGGTCAATGAATTCAAACCGCATCGTTACCTGCGGGAATCTGTCGTGTACACCGGTACCCACGACAACGACACGACGGTTGGTTGGTGGAACTCCGAACCGGGCGGTGATTCAACGCGCACTGCGGCCGAGATCGAAAAAGAGCACGCGTACGCGCGTCGGTATCTCAACACCGATGGTCGCGAAATGAACTGGACATTGATTCGCGCGGCACTCGCGTCGGTGGCCGACACCGTGCTCATCCCCATGCAGGACATTCTCGGACTTGGCAGTGCGTCACGGATGAATCTTCCGGGGCGGCAGGCGGGCAACTGGCAGTTCCGGTTTGACTGGTCGCAACTGACGCCGGATTTGACCAAACGGCTCAGGGAGCTCAATACGCTGTTTGATCGATAGGAGGTTTAGCCATGCTGACCAGAGTTGCAATTGCCTTCGCGCTGCTCAGCGTGGACTCTGTGGTCGCGCAGGTGACACCACCTCGGTCACGGTGCGCGGTGTCGCGTACGACAGTCTGCACGCGCGCCCGCTGCGCGGCGCGATGGTCAGTGTTGACGGCACGTCCCGAACCGCCATCACCGATGACAACGGCGCGTTTCAACTCGACAGCATCGCGCCGGGTGCATACGGGTTTACGCTGTTGCACGCGACGCTTGATTCCATCGGATTGACGGCCGTGACGACACGTGTGCGCGTCAGCGATTTCGCGACCGCCGTACAACTGGGTATTCCTTCGTTCGCCACGCTGTGGACGCGTGCGTGTGGCGATACGCCTGTCCCTGCTGACAGCGGCTTCGTGTTTGGTACGGTGCGTCGCGTCGTGACGGATCAACCCGTGGTGGGTGCACGCGTTATCACTGACTATTTCGACGTGCGCCGCGACTCAACGGCCGGAATGCGGCAGCGGCGCGGGGTAGGCGAGGTGCGCACGGGCGCCGACGGAACATATGCCGTGTGTGGGTTGCCAGCCGATCTCGCGGTGAAGATGGTGGCCGATCACGACTCGCTCTCTACCGATTTGCTCGACTTGCCAATCACCGACGAACGTATTCGTCGCCGGGACTTTCTGATTGGCACGAAGGATCGCGGCAAAGCTGCCGTCACAACGGTGCGGGGAATTGTCCGTTATCGTGACTCCGAAAATCCCGCCGTTGGAGCGCGCGTGCTCGCGGCGGGCGTCGGAGAAACGCTCGCGGACAACCGTGGTCGATTCTCGTTGTCAAACGTGCCGCTGGGCACGCGACAGATCGAAGTACTCGCCGTCGGTATCCAACCCACGTCGCTTATTGTCGACGTCGACTCGGCGTCCGCGCAATCGGTGTCAGTGTGGCTGGACCGCGTGACGACACTGGCGTCGCGCAACGTGACGGGCGCTCGATCCATTCGCAACATTCAATTGAATGAAATGGAACTGCGACGTGAGCGCGGGTTGGGAACGTTCATCGATTCAACTGTCGCTCGCCGATATCCCAATACTCGCATGGCGTACCGCGCCGAAACGATGGGTGGCGTTGGAAAGCGCGCCCTTTGTCGCGTCTACATCGACGGCGTCAACCGTTTAACCAACCAGATCCTGGGTCCGATGAACGTGGACCCGTTCAGTTTGGTCGACCCGCGTGATGTGGCCGTGATGGAATATCATGCTCGCGGAATTACCGCATCGATTGAGTACAAACCAGACCGTCCTTGCGACGTGGTGATCATCTGGACGAAGAACTGGCTCCCGGATAAGCGGTGAGATTGGTGTGATGTCGAGTAATCACTCATCGACAACAATTACCAATAGTCATCAACAGGCACGAGCCATCACCAACAATCCCCAACTCCTTCCAAACGTCACGGACTCTTTCCGAACACACCTAACTCTTCCAAACGTCACCACGGCGTTTACCCAAACACTGGCTGGTTACTTGCGAGTCCACGCAATGAGGCTCAAGTTGCCGCATTCGGTAGAAACCCCGGGCTGCATGCGCGCCGAAGTCGTGATTTTTGTCGGGGCACCGCTCATGCTGGTTCCGCCTCGCACGGATCCAATTTTCGAAGGCAAGTACACCTCCACGAATTCGAGTTGGTCCGTAGTCAGCGTACCAAGCGGTACCCAAACTGAAGACCCATTGAGTTGCACCATGCAGTCACCAGTAATTCTTCCCACCGCCCATCGGGGCGCGAGTGCTTGAAGGTCGGGAATGTTCTGGCTCTGCAGTGCTTCGCGGCTGAAGTATCTCGACGAGGCAGGGCTGGCACGCATCACGCGCTCGTTGAAGCGATACAGCTCCCAGGATTCCCGATGATTGGAATTGCCGGATTCAGGAACCATCCACGCGGCGATGCGACGGCCTTCATCTTTCGGAACCGTGACGCTGATCATCTGACGCGCAAATCCGTCGCTCTCGAGTTGCAGCATGTAGTTACCGGGTTTGAGCGGCAGAAAAAATGCTCCCGCCGAGTCCGTCTTCGTATGATGCACACCACCCATAACCAGCACGTCCACCTCACGGAGCGCGCGATACGCGGTATCACCAATCACGCCGCTTAGCCCACCGCGATCAGCCACGGTTACGCGCGCCTGCAGCACGGTCCCAAGCCGAATCATCGGAATGGTCACCGCTGCGCCATCGCGTCCCACGACCACCTGATACGCACCGGCTATCAAGCCAATACTGCGCGCCGTGATTTCGTACGTGCCCGGTGGAACGCTATCAAAACGAAACGATCCATCCGCGCGCGTGCGCGTTTGTCGTTTCAGCTTGGTGATGACGACTGCAACATCGGCAAGGGGCGTGCCGAGGGTGTCGGTGATGTGGCCGGTGAGCAGACCAGCACCGGGCGCTTTGAGCGGCGCCTGTTGCGCGAACAACGCTTGGGCCACTGTGAGCGACAGAACGAACCCAAAAACCACCGCGCTCCAACCGAGGATCGCGGTCGTCCGGAACCGACGCGCACGTTGTGCGTACAGCAGACATTCACAACGGCTCACACCAGCAGTCATCGCGGCCTCGGCGCCTCGGAGATTTTCAATCGTGCCATCGCACCGTGCGAATATGTGCTATTTCCGAAGCCACGCAATAAGACTCAAGTTGCCGCAGTCGCGAGAAATTGCGGGTTGCCATCCGGTTGAGGTTGTGATCTTCGTCGGGGCTCCACTGATGCTGGTCCCACCCCGCACCGAGCCGATTTTCGAAGGCAGGTACACTTCCACAAATTCGAGTGCGTCGGTGGTCAGCGTGCCCAGTGGAACCGTCACCGCGGAACCGTTGAGGGATACCACAAAGTCGCCATTGATTGTCCCCGGCGCCCAGCGAAGCGCGAATGCCTGCAAATCCGGCAGATTCTGCTTCTCCAACTCCTCGCGGCTGAAGTACTTCGACGATGCCGTGCTGACGCGCATTACACGCTGATTGAGTTCAAAAACTTCTTTCGCTTCGAGATTATTTGAATGACCGCTTTCGGGAATCATCCATGCGGCCATGCGGCGACCTTCTTCTTTCGGAACAGTCACACTTACAAGCTGCCGGGTGAAGCCGTCCAGTTTGAGCTGCAGCATGTACGAGCCCGGCTTGAGCGGCAGGAAAAACGTGCCGATTGAATCGGTCGCTGTTCGATACGCACCACCCATCACTGCAGTCTCCACGTCTTTCAGCGCGCGATACGCGGTATCACCAATCACGCCACTCAGGCCTCCGCGATCGGCCACGGTTACGCGCGCCTGCAGCGTATATCCCAAACGAATCATCGGAATCGTCACCGCCGCACCCTCTCGACCCACAACCACGCGATACGCGCCGGCAATCAAGCCAATACCGCGCGCCGTCAATTCGTAGGTGCCCGGCGGCACGCTGTCCAATCGAAACGATCCGTGCGCGCGCGTGCGCGTTTGCCGTTTGAGCTTGGTGACAACGACAGCAACGTCCGGAATGGGAGCGCCGAGCGTGTCGGTGATGACGCCGGTGAGCAGACCCGGACCGGGCGCTTTGAGCGTCGGTTGTTGCGCGAGTAGTGCCCCGGCCATCGCGATCGACAGAACGAGCCCAACGACAAGTCCGCCAAGGCGCCCCGTAGCGGCCATCGGCAATCGACGTAAATGGGACAGACACTCAAAACTGCTCCAACCAGCAGTCATCGCGGCCTCGGCGCCTCGGGGTGGTGAACTGCGCCAGGTTACGACGTGAACGACACTTTCGCAACAGCGGGGCGACACGGCAGTGGAACGTACCCATCGCTAAGACTCGAAGGCAACGCGACTGCCGGAGCACCATCCGCTATGCTTACCACGACGTCGGGTAACTGAAAGGAGAATCAAAGCCCCATGATGACACACATCGAGGGGCCCACGACGGCCACGAGTTGATCGTCAAGTTCGCAACCGAAATTCAACTATTGCGCTTCTACACATCTCACCCACATAATTGTTGTGCGGTTGTGCGGTTGTGCGGTTGTGCGGTTGTGCGGTTGTGCGGTTGTGTCAGCGCCGTCATGCGTATCATCGCCGTAATGGTGCGCGACCTAGGACCACGCCGATTCTATGGGATAAGAACCATGAGCGTCCTCGCGGTCTGCTCTGCCGGTGTAAATCACCGAATAATTCGCCACGACAGATTTTACGTCGTAAAGCTATGGCAGTCGTCTCAGCAACTTGAAAGGATCTTGGGCGAGGGTCCAGTGGCGTGCATCGTTCTGTGTCTGGGCGAAGACGGTGAGGCGTCGATGCTGGTACTGCGTGAGTTGGTACAGCGTGGCCACACGCTGCCTCCAATCATTGCAGAGTGCCCACATGTACCTGCCGCGTTCAGTCAGTTGCGGACTCTGTTGGACTTCGTAAGGGATGTGCGAGTAGCTCTCCAGTCTCTCGGAGCCGCAGCGACTGATGTCGAAATCGAGCGGTTACGCACGAGGGGGTCGACGGCTCGCGAACACATCTTGAATGCGCTGCTTCCATCACTATCCCAAGAAATGTTTGGACTGCTTTTACCCGCACTTACTGTGGGATGTGAGAAGAGTCGACCAATATGTTTCGAGCGCGCGGCGCGTTCTTCCAGCAGGGCCCTTCGGCACCGTTTAGCGCAACTACAACTACCTGCGCCGCTCAAACTACTCGGGCTACTCGTTGGTTGTCGAGTAGCATTCGAGACTGAGCTGCATGGAATGAACATTGCCGCGGCGGCGGACGTCTGCGGGTTTCTGTCGAGTGACGAGCTTCGGATGTATTTAAAGTCGCGCACTAAACTCGCGCCTACCGAGTGGAAGCGGATGGGCTTCGCTACCAGTGTGGAATTTATCAAAGCGTCAATGCTCAACGTACCTGGATAGCGCTGAGCAATTCGAGGGGTGTTGCCTAACGGTCCATTCAATTGCTAGTGAAGAGAACGGCGCATAGATGCCACATGGCGTGCAATATTGGAGGGCAAAAGAATGAAGGCCTTCGAGTCCCCAGAAGGTGCGGTCATTATGCTGATATGTGTCGAAATTCGCCGAAAGTGCATAGGCTATAGCCGAATCTGAACTGGCGTGCCCCAGCAAAATCGCCCATGTAATATGTCGTCCGTGATGGCAATCCTTTTCCGTTTCCGGAGATATTCAATGAAGCAGTCTCGCCGCCTACTTTCCAATCAGCCGTAGTCGCCGCACTCGGCGCAATCACTGTATCGACCGCGCCCGCAAGTGCCGCGACGGCCGAGTACTTTTGCTATGCGTCTTGTGTTGAAGCGGTGATCGACACCGAATGCCCCATTTGGTCTTCGCCGATGTGCTATCCGGGCAGCTCCGCATGTACGCCGGAACGTCCATGGATTGGATATTGCGGATGGGATTCGTAGAGGGTTTCAAGAAAACGGAATCGGTTCATTGAGCGTACGTGACGGGGGCACAGCGGGCGCCGACCACGCTGTCCCCCAGAACTGTCGCTCTGCGCCAACGCTGAATGCTGCAGTAGGTTAGCTCTTCCAGCGTTGGCCGCCGTTTTCCGGCCAAATTTGAGGATCAAGGGTTTTCTGATGTGCACCGTGGCCATAGATGCGCGTCATTACTGGCCAGCTCATATTTGCGAGGATCTGACATGGGAACGCTTTGGGAGAAATCCGTTTCGACGGTTCTAGCGTGCGCCGCCGTAGCTATGGTGGTGATACTCGTCAGGCGGGAGATCTTGGCGAAGCCATCCTCGATCCTGCAGAAGGGCGAATACGCGAAACAGTGGAAAAGCTTCGCAGAATCTGGCAGAACAGTCGGCGATCCAAAGGCTCCAATTTCGATTGTCGAATTTTCGGAGATGCAGTGTCCCTATTGTAAGAAGTTTCACGCCACGCTCAAGAACCTCGAACTAAAATTCCCCAATAAGCTATCGTACACGTTCGTGCACTTTCCATCTGAAAGTCACCTACACGCGTTCGCCGCGTCACGAGCAGCAGAGTGTGCCAGTGACCAAGATCGTTTTCGACAGTTTCTTGACGTAGCCTTTCAGCACCAATCGCAGCTAGGCAAGCAGGCTTGGGACTGGTTTGTACTCCAAGCTGGCGTCCCGGACACCGCTGTGTTCGCTCGATGTATGTTTTCGACGGCAACCCCTCCTCTTGTCACTGCGGGTATCGAGTTGGGCAAGCACCTGAAGATTGCCGGAACGCCAACTTTCTTCTTGAATGGATGGCGGATGAATGGTGCAGCTCCCGATAGCCAGGTCGTGCGAATGGTTGAGGACCTTTTGGCTCATCGCAAGCCGCATCCTGACTATCCGGATGATCCTCTCAAAAACAACCTTTGAGGATAGGCACTTTCACATTTTCATTCGACAAGCACCGCGAACTTCAATTCTGAAGTTGAGTAGTACCACTCACGCGCCCTGGAGCAAACGTTATTGTGGGGACACACGCCGGAGATTCGCTGTTGCCAGACCAAAATTGCCTCATTATCGACGATACCGCGGGCGCTCTACGTATGATGAGCGGTTTTGGCGCAGCGACTTTGAAAGCGCCATGTGATTTGGTGCGCGAAGCCGTCTACCGATTCGCACTGAAAAGAAGATGGGAAATCGTCAACTATGATACATACGCAAACTGGGCACTCGGAGAACTTCAGGCGTCCGGCGCAGAATGGATCGTACTTGACCCATTGTTCAGAATACCGCCCACGTTGGATCGCGTCAGGGCCGCGACGGTGTATCGTCAATTGAATTCGACGGTTGCTCCAACTCAGCTGGCAGCCGGAGCGTGGCCTCGGGCGTCGGATTCCTTCGGTTTCGGAGTGTTGGACGACGCCGCATCGAGTGGCCGAACTCTGGAGTCGGTGATTCTGCAAGCACGCCGTGAGCATTCAATGGTTTCCGAAGTTCTGGTTTGCGCGTCTTCGCGCGGCGCTCTCGATCGCGTGAAATCCTTGCGACCTGTCCCACGCTGGCGATCTTACTTGCTTGGTGATTGGCGCGTTATTCATTTACGTGACGGCTGTCCGTACCTTCCCTTTTCGGGCAGACCCATCGAACAAGCCAAAGTCGCACTTGAGGACGGCATCCGCGTTGAGCTACGAAGCTCCAGCGCTCAAATCCCCGGTAACCTCTGGCAGGTCTTATGGCTCGACTCAGGCCTGCGAAAAGCTGTTTCGAATGCCGTGACTCAAGTCGTCACGGCGATGACGGACTGTCTGAATCGGCAGGTTTGCGTTGCCGACTTGCCAATGCTCGGTCATGGCGTTGCAGCATTCGTCAACAGGAATGAGCGAACGGTTAACGGATCGACGTTATTGAAAGACCTCACACCGCTAGGCTAACGCCCGTGACAACGGAAAGCGGAATTTCCGCAACTGCCATTCGCATGCCATACTTATCGTCTGAATTGATGTGTCACGGCACATCAGTTGCGTTACGTGAACGCATGCGGTCAGCAAAAAGCGTGCGAGCGCGGGGCCTTTGGAGGAGAAAAGTCATTTCTCCGCCAGTTGCTGTGCGACAATCGATTCGCGGCAGGTTTCGGTATGTCGATGGGTCCGGAGCACCCGGAGCTTGTCCCGATGGCAAGCATCCGGCAATTTGAGATTGCGTCTGCCAGGTTTGAACGGCACGTGTGATTGCAGGTACGTAGCTCACTACTAACGTTCACGGGGCGTGCCATGCTTTTGGACCGGTTTGCATCTGTAAAACATGATCGATCTCACCGTTGTTTATTCGCAACACTCGTCGCGTTCACTATTGCGGTTGCCATCAGTCCCATGCTGGGCGCGCAAGAGCTCGCGCCCAAGCCCGTCGGCCCGAGAACACTTATTGGTATCGTAACCGACACGCTCGGGGCGGCCATGGCCAATGCGGATGTCAGCATTCCGAAGCTGGCACGAAGTGTGCGCTCCGGAGCTGACGGCGCCTTCCGATTCGACGACGTGGATCCGGGAACCTACGCAGTCAACGCCCGAAGTGTCGGTTACATCTCGCCCAACGCACGGGTCGATGTTGGCGGAAACGGCGGCAGCGTGCATCTGATCATGATTCGGTTTGGGACAATAATGCCGTCAGTGGTTACGACGGCCGCGCGGAACGGACTGAGTGGCGTCGTAGGCGATACCGCTCACAAACCATTGCCGAATGTGAAGGTGACAATCATGGGGGCGGCTGGTAAAACCGAAACCGACTCAACCGGCTCGTTCTTCATTCCCCTCGGACCCGGCACTTATATGTTGCGATTGGAACGCAGCGGATACGCTCGGCAAGTCGTTGGCGTAACGGTACCGAAAGACCAAGGGCGAAACGTAGCAGCCTGGATGGCACCGCAGGCGGGCAATTCGAATGCCACGCAAGCTACGCGATTATTTGAACTCAATCAACGCCTTATTCGGATGAGTCCGACATCCTCCAAATTCTTTTCAAGAGACGATCTTGTGAAGCTCGGGCTAACGGATCTGTCGTCGCTGGCGCACCGCTGGGCTGAGGGCGTGATAACCGGAGGTTGTGAAGTTTCGATCAATGGCGATGGACGTGAGAAGGTGCCGCTTACAGCGCTATTAACGCTCGATGTTGAATTTGTTGAACTCTATCAGCGATCAAGCGACTTTGGCTCCGGACAAACACGTGGGCCAACGAGCCTAACGGGAAATCCTACGAAGTTCATCACAAAAACCAGCATGCGGCCTGGAACGAGCCCGGATTGCGGCAATCTTATGCTGATTGCGTGGCTCAGAAACTGATACACAACGCTGAGTGATCGTCGAAATGTTCACGTTATCGCAGGGCGCACTGATGAATAACTTGCCCTGGACGTGTCGCGCCGCGAGTCGCGCCGCGCGCATTCCGATTCCGCGCATGATGCTCGCCTTCTACATGTTTGTATTGGCGAGTGTGCTACCGGCCCAGTCCGTTCGGGCGCGTGTTGTGGATAGCGCAAGCGCACAGCCAATCCCTGGTGCCCTTGTGTCCGTCACAGACAGCAGCGGCCGCGTGATTGTGCGCGTTATCGCCAACGAACAAGGATGGTTTTCTCTGATTATGCCGTCCGACGCGGTACAGATAAAAATTCAGCATATTGGGTATCGCCCCGGAGTGGTTCGCAAACAAGGCACTGGCTTTCTCACGCAATCAGCCAACATTTCGCTGCAGGCGCTGCCTACGATGTTGCAGGCCGTGTTGGTTACGGCCACCGGCACTGCGTGTTCAGCCAGGCCAGATCGTGGCATGGCGTTTGCGCTGCTTCAGCAGATACGTGAAGGGTTGCTGGCCGCAGCCGTGGCGCGCGACGTACAAGATCCCGAAGCGCAGCCCCGCATGAAACTCGTGCGGTACGACCGAATTATCGATCGCAACTCACAGAGAATCCTCAGCCAGAGTGTTCAGGTCGATTCGTTGACATCCGGCTCCCGGGCATTTCAAACTCCGCGCACTGCCGGGGCATTGCTTCAAGACGGTTTCTCTACCGAGGTGGACGGACAGCACGTGTTTTATGCGCTGGATGCGGACGTTCTGCTGAGCGATCAATTCAGCTCGGGTTATTGCTTCCATATTGCTCCGAGCGATAGTGCGCATGCCAATCAAGTGGGGCTGGGCTTTGCTGTCGCGAAAGCCCCGAAGGGGAAGGTGACAATTGAGGGTACCGTCTGGGTGGACACTATTGCGCGCGCACTCCGCAATATCGAGTACAGATATGCCGGACTTGCCGTCGTGGAAGCGCTTTTCAAACCAGGGGGTGTCATTTCACATCGCGAGATGCCGAACGGCTCCGTGCTCGTTGATCGGTGGTGGATGCGGCTGGTTGGAATGAAACTTGACACAGTAAGGGGCCGAACTCGGGGTGTTCGCTACGAGGTGCATGAAACAGGCGGTGAACTGGTTCGAGCGGTATGGCCGAGTGGTTTGACGTGGCAATCCGATTTGGCGCAGGTGCGCATCACCGCGAGTACAACTGAAAATCAACTCGGCGGCGGTATCCTGGTGGCGCTGGAGAATTCCGGCTATCAGGCACGCACCGACGCGCACGGTGTTGCCGAAATTTCTGATATCGTGCCCGGTCCGTATCGCGTGGTCGTCATTGACTCAGTTTTTGAGCCAATTGCGCTGCCGTTGACCACGAATGTTGAGTTCGAAGCAACGCGCTTATCTCGTCACGAGTTGAAGGTTCGCTATGCTCCACGACTTGAAACTGCGCGCTCACTTTGCTCTGCCGCGCCAGCGAACCGTGCGCCTCGCCGGATTGATCCTGCGCGAAGAAATGCCGCAGCTGTTGAGAGCGCCGCATCACTATTCGTGTACGTTACTTCCGCAACCGGGACTCCGTTGGCAGGGGCGCAAATCGCGGATGCGCTCAAAGCAGACGACGCTCCCGCAACATTTCGAGATGATATGGCCAGCGGAAAAACTGACAACACTGGTCGATACCAGAATTGTGGGAACTACCACGTTGGCGAAACAGTCCAACTTTGGGTGAAGTTGCCTGGTGGCGAGCCTCAGCTGACCGTCAAGAATATGAACGATCGCATTAATGTTGTGGCCATTGCGATGGGAGTCGGGCAATCAGTTGTGGCGAACACCGAGGAGAAACGTGCGCTGCGTGGTTTGGCGTTTGACAGTCTCCACAATCGTCCGCTTCGTGGCGCTGTAATCAGCGTAGAGGGCACGCCTCACACTACGATGAGTGATGAAAACGGAGCCTTTCAGTTAGATGGTTTGGCATCAGGCGCACACATGTTCACCGTGCTGCATGCGTCGCTTGATTCCATCGGACTCTCGGCCATCACATCGAAATTTGTAATCAACGCCGGAGAATCCATCCAGCTTGGAGTTCCATCGTTCACATCGCTCTGGCGGAACGCTTGCGGCCGAGTGCCAATCCCCGCTGACAGTGGATTCATCTACGGCACCTTGCGCACTGCCGACAATGGCGCGCCGATAGAAGGAGCGACAATATCAGTGGATTTTCTCGACAACGGCATCACTCCGGTTGATGGCTCGCGTCCGCGCGGGGGCGCTGACGAGGTTCGCACTAAGGCGAACGGTTCATATGTCGTCTGCGGGACGCCGCTTGATCTACCCGTGCGACTGCGGGCGAGGGTCGATTCAACTGTAACGGACGCGATTGACCTGCCAGCTAGGGGCGGACGCGTGCAGCGCCGCGATCTGGTGCTAAACCGCAAGGATGTCGGCCCGAAGCGCACCAGTAATTAGCCCAGCTCGCCGCTGGCCGCGGCAAATTGGGCGAGTGGGTCCAGATCGGCTTTTTAGCCTCCCCGCCCGTTGACCCGTCCAGCCAGCCAGGCTAAGCTTCGGATTCCGTTCCGTGCCGTTAATCAGCTCCTGCTCTCGGAGCCACTCGCAGCCAGCCCCACCGGCCGCACCGATTACCGATCCACGTAGATGTCGGAGTCCGAACACTTAGACGATGCCAACAATCAATCAGCTGGTCCGCAGCGCCCGAAAGGACGTTGTGGAGAAGAGCAAGTCGCCCGCACTCCGGGCGAACCCCTTCAAACGTGGCGTGTGCACCCGTGTGTACACCACCACCCCCAAGAAGCCGAATTCCGCGCTCCGCAAGGTTGCCCGCGTTCGCCTTACCAATCAGCTCGAAGTTACTGCCTACATCCCGGGCGAAGGTCATAACCTGCAGGAGCACTCAATCGTGCTCGTGCGCGGCGGCCGCGTGAAAGATTTGCCGGGTGTGCGCTACCATATCGTACGCGGTACGCTTGACGCCTCCGGCGTGAACGGCCGCAATCAAAGCCGTTCCAAATACGGCACCAAGCGGCCTAAGAAGGGCGCAGCAGCTGCGAAAGCAGGAGCCAAGAAGAAATGAGCCGCCGCAAAACCGCAGTAAAGCGCACCATCCTGCCTGACGCGCGCTACGACAGCCAGACGGTCTCCAAGTTCATCAACTCGTTGATGACGCACGGCAAGAAGTCCACCGCCGAAGGCATCTTTTACGGCGCCATGGACATTGTCGAAGGCAAGACCAACCAGCCCGGCGTTGGCATCTTCAAGCAGGCGCTCAACAACCTCAAGCCGGTGGTCGAAGTGAAGAGCCGCCGCGTTGGTGGTGCCACGTACCAGGTTCCGGTCGAAGTCCGTCAGGACCGCCGCTCGGCCCTCGCGATGCGTTGGCTCATCAACTACTCACGCGATCGCAACGAAAAGAGCATGCGTGAAAAGTTGGCGGCCGAAGTCATCGCCGCGAGCAAAGGCGAAGGCAACGCGGTCAAGAAAAAGGAAGACACGCACCGCATGGCCGAAGCCAACAAGGCGTTCGCGCACTACCGCTGGTAGTAGTCATTTTGCAACAATCGAAACGCCCCGGGGCTTTGTGCTTCGGGGCGTTTTTGTTTTTGGTCGACCTACGTGTTCCGTGCGGTTTTCGTCGCAGGTGGGAACGACCTGTTTTATTTATCAAACAAGGGCTTGACAAAACCTGTGGGGGGGCACGTTCTACTCGCGCTATATAGCCAGCGAAGGTGAACGCCTCGTGTCATGCTTGTTGGGAGACGTATCATGTACACGTCGCAACTCGTTCGGATTTCTTGGTTGATCACAAGTGGGCGGCGTCGCGCAATGCATGGACATACGACCGGACTGGCCCGTGGCTGCTGAGCGAGGATTGCGCATGCCGAGAGCACCAGCTGTCCGCAGCCGCGCGATCCGACGGCAGAAACGGGAACTGGGCTGGGCCGCAAGGTTGTTAGTCTCCGTTCTTTCTCTGTCGACGGTACTCGGTTGCGCGCCCGAGAGTCGAACTGCAGGTTTGCCGACTATCGAACTGGTCGAAATTGGCGCGACCACGTTGCCGCTTGCCGCAATCGTGCGTAGTGCGGTACTGGACCGCAGTGGTGAGTTCATTGTCTTGCTGGTCGGTGGTGATTCGCTGTTGCGAACGAAGGCGGGGAGCGTCAGCGCGCTTGTCGTGAAGGGCATGAGCGATCCAATCGCGGCATATGTTTCGCTGCAAAGCGGTACAATCGAGGTACTCGATAGAGATGGACGCTTGCGATCGGTCGCTCCCGATGGCCACGCACAAATCGTGAATGCGTGCGCTCCTTCCTTTGGTGTCGAGTCTGCCACCCGCAGCGATCATGGCTGGTATCTCGTGGGGTCGATTTCAGCAACTTCTGGAGCGCGACGACGCCTCGCAGTTTCGCGTTTGACGAATTCCGGTGGTCTGTGCTCGCGTAGGGTGTTCTCGCCGGTGCAAGCGGCCGCTGGCGCTGTTAGCGCTACCATCAGTGCGCAAGGTGACACTATTCGAATTACGACCATGCAGGCACCGTTCAGTACATACATAGTCGTCGGAGATTCCAACCAAATCACGCGAGGGAAGTCGTTCGATGGTCCAAACGATACCGTATCGGCACGTGCAGAAAATAAAAGAGCCCGGTGGATCGTCCTGCCTCCACTTAGGCTCGACTCGGGGTGGACAATCAGAGTGTTTTCAGATCTCCGTTCTGACCATCGTTTGTTTCATTTCATGAATGCTCAGGGCGAGCGACGCGCGCAATTGCAGGTCGAAGTTCCAATCGGGTTGCTTGCAGTTGATACGCTCAGCCGAACGTTATTGGCTTCAAGACGCACCGATCGAAACGAACTGGTCTGATACCGTTGGAAGTGGGTGATGCGATGATACAGTCGGTAGTGGAGAAGCCGCTGTAGCCTTTTTCTCGAACTCAATCGAAAGGAACGTTATGAAACCAACAGCGAAGTTGTTCATCTTCGGCGTCGCTTGTGTGTCAGCGATGGGCCTGTCGGCACCGAGTGCATCGGCGTTCGAAACTATGCCTCCACCAGACTGTGTGGGTTGTACGTCGGAACAGACGTGCGATTACGTTGACACGCTGACGGAACCGGGGTGGAGATCGTGTGAAATTTTTTCATTCGAAGGTGAGTGGTGGTGCAACACCGTAGGAAATGCATCGTGGGGTATTCAGCAGCTCGAGGAACTCGCCAGCCAACTTGGCGGAGACGGAAGTCATCTTCGCCAGGCAGACGCCGCATCGGCCGAGTCGATCGAGGAATACCGAGAGGGCGGGATGGGAAGGCGAAGCTGCGACGGTACGCTGCTTCAACGCTCGATCTCCGCGTCGCTTGGTGTCGAAATGCGTAACGGTACGCGCGTTTTGACATTCTGAACCAATTCGAATTCCCATGCATCGGCTTCTCCAGTCACGGCGTAGCACCAGGTACGGTTTACTCCTCGGGTTTTGCCTCTGCTCGGGATCTGTCACGGTTTCCGCGCAAAGTGTGGCCGGAGTGGTGGCCAGACTTGAAATCGATTTGCGGATTGGGACACAACCCGGCACCGCCTATGAGTTTGGATCCCTCCGCTACGGATTTGCACTCGCCCCCGATGGCGGCGTACTAGTGCCAGACAACGAAATGGCGAACGTGCGCCATTTCGATTCGACGGGGCGCGTCGTACAAGTTATCGGTCGGCGCGGCAATGGTCCCGGCGAGTTCCAGTCGGTCAGGAGTGTCGGCTTCTGGGCTGACACCATTTGGGTTGTAGATCGGGTGTCTCGGCGGGTGACATT
>Ga0335397_10002316_pt1 | contig 25963 bp, 20 predicted proteins | sample MAT04_FD_205740 | JGI IMG/M metagenome (GOLD analysis project Ga0335397, IMG submission 205740) | Freshwater microbial communities from Lake Fryxell liftoff mats and glacier meltwater in Antarctica - MAT-04 (spades assembly) (version 2) ... | reverse complement strand
AAACACTTCGCGCGGGAAGCGGAGAAATGACGGGAGGAATCGCCATCGTTCTGCCGGCGCGATCCGGCACGGAGGGGGTCGATGGTTGGGAGCGCTGCTGCGCGTCACGACACTCTGGCGTTTTCCGTCGAGGACTCGACAGCCTGGGTGGGGAGGGGCGGGCGGCACGGGGGGCCTCCAGGGGCCCCTCCACCGGTCGTGCATCCCGGTGCAGCCTGATGACGCCTGTGCAGCACCGTGGCGAGCACCGTGGCGAGCACCGTGACGAGCACCGTGGCGAGCACCGTGACGAGCACCGTGGCGAGCACCGTGGCTTTTTTGGCGAAGGGCGTAAGTGGCGATGGCTCCGCGACGTACGCGTCTAGGCTTCCAGCGTCCCAAGCTGAATGTCGAGGGTTCAAGTTCCTTCGCCCGCTGCACCGGGATCAAGGCCGAGGGGCGCCCGGTGACGAGAATTCGTACAAGAAGCGCAGCAGGTCGTGGCGCGCAGCGTGGCTACCTGCCTGCGTCGTCGGCGGGCGGGGCCTCGTCGGCCGCGGGGGCGCCGTAGAACCGGACGGCGAACGCGAGATCCGGTGGCGCGCCCTGTTTCGCCTTCGCCGGGTTCAGCCGCCCGGTCACCTCGACCCAGTACGCCGCGCCGTCGCGCACCTCGACGCCCTTCGGGCGGAAGATGATGCACGGGTGCACGCCGACGGCCTCCGTCTGCACCGAGAACGCCTCCAACGGCAGCGCCGTCGCTGCCGGCACGAGGTCGGCGTCGAGGGCGGTCACCCGCACGCGCACGGCCACGGGGTCGACGCGGGGGAATCGTCGCTCCGACGGGGCCACGCGCCAGGCGTCGTCGGCCCGGAACATCGACGCCGGGTGCCAGCCCTGCGCAGGGAACGTGATGGCGTCCACGTCGGGCCCCTGCGCGCGGTCACGGTCCATCGCCCACATCGCCGTGAACGGGTCGCCCTTGGCGCTGAGGGCCACGCCGAAGCCGGTCCGCCGCATCACCGGGTTGAGGCGCCAGCGTCGGCGGCCGAGCCGTCCGACGTTCGACGGGTCGCTGTCGTCCATGTAGCCGTCGATGGACGCGGCGGCCCGTAGGAGTTGGTGGAGATCGCACGACGCGGCGCCCTTCGCGGCGAACGCGTACCGCTCGGGGGGCCAGCCCGGGTTCGCGGGCGTGTGGGTGATGTCGCCCAGGGCCGCGCAGATCTCGGCCGCGGCCTGCGCGTAGCGGTTCGCCTCGTCGTCGAACACGAGGTCGTCGTACGGGACGCCGCACAGGTAGCGGTACGGCATCAGCCGCCGCAGCGCCGCGACGCGGTCGGCCGCCAGATCCTCGGGGACCGGCGGCGCCGTCGGGTCGCCCTTCGGCGCCTTGCCGGGCGGGTCGCGGCCGACCGCGGGGTCCTTCGGCGTGGGGCCCTTCGGGGGCGTCGCCGACGTGGGCTGTCCGGCCGCGACGGCCGCCAGGACGCGGTCGAGCTCGGTCCGGGGGCGCGGCGTCACGGGGACGCCGTTCAGGGTCACGATCTCGCCGTCCTTCCACACCTGCGTCGCGAACGGCTTGCGACCGCGGAGGTGCTCCACCTTCCCGTGGAGCCGCCCCTCGACGTGCGTCGCGACCCGCACCGGTGCCCCGCCGGCGTCCCACGTCACGTGCTTGCCGACGAGCTTCCCGCCCCGGTACGTCGTGCGCAGGGCCGGGCGGCCCGACGGGTGGAACGTCGCGTAGGGGCCGTCGACGACGTCGCGCGCGTCCGTGGCGTCCACCTCCAGCTTGCCGTCCTCGAAGAACTCGAGCCGGCGCCCGTTCCTCCGACCCTCCGGGTCGACCCACGTCTTCGACTTCGGCGACCCGTCGGGGTACGTCTCGACGACCTCGTCCGCGCCGGCGGTGCGAGCGCCGAGGACGACGACGAAGACCAAGGCGAGCCACGCCAGTTCCCACCGGGTTCGCACGTCGAGTCCTCCCCGCCGCCGCAAGGGTCTCCGCAGCCGCGTGACGCGGGCGACGTCACGCGAGGTCGAGCGTGTAGCCCCATTCGGACGACTTGTCTGGGTCGGTCTCGCAGACGCGCTCGCTCATCACGCGGAAGCCGAGCTTCCCGTAGAGGCGGTGCGCGTCGGTGAAGCGCTTGTCGCTCCAGAGGAGCGCGCGCGTGCAATCGCGCGACCGGGCCCAGGCGAGGAACCGCTCCGCGAGCGCGCGACCGATGCCGAGCCCGCGGCACCGGTCGAGGAGGTAGAGGCGCTTGAGCTCGGCCACGCCCTCGCGCGCCTCGCCGCCGACGGTCCCGACGACGTCGTCGCCGATCAGGGCCACGTCGAAGAAGTGGTCCGGGGGCGCGTAGGCCTCCTCCGGGTGGAGCACGTCCCAGTGGTAGCCGCCGGGCTCCCACGTGAAGCGGAACTCGCGGTAGACGCCCTCGACGACCAGGGCCGGGCCGTTCCCGTGCCGCGCGCGGTCGTAGGCCTCGAGTCGGAAGGCGGGCGGGGGCGCGGGCGCGGCCACGTCAGCGCAACGGCGCCGCGGCGGGCTGCGCGGCGCCCCGCGGCGCGGACACCGCCACCGGCGCCGGGTCGAACCGCGCCACCATCAGCGAGACGTCGTCCGCGAACTTGCTGTCGCCCTGGAAGTCGGCGAGCTCGCGCAGCACGTCGCCCGCGATGAGCGCGGGCGGCAGGCCGCCGAGGTTGCCGAGCATCTCGCCGAGGCCCTGCTCGCCGAGGATCTCGCCGTCCTCCTGGCCCGGGATCTCGAAGAGGCCGTCGGTGAAGAGCACGAGGCTGTCGCCCGCCTCGTACGTCGTCGCGTCCGACGCGCGGTCGGGATCGAAGACGTCCACGTCCATGCCGAGGAGGCGGTTCGGCGTCGAGAGCGTCTCGACCCGGCCGTCGGCGCGGAGGAGGAGCTGGGCCGGATGCCCCGCCGTCGCGTACTCGAGCCGCCGCGCCGCGAGGTCGATGCGGAAGACCGCGAACGTGACGAAGAAATACGTGTGCTCGAGGACGCGCAACGCGGCCTTGTTGAGTTCGTCGAGGAACTGGACCGGCGACTTCTGCTCGAGGATGAGGCGGCGCACGACGCCGTGGAGCCGGCTCACCACCAGCGCCGCCGCCACGCCGTGACCCGAGACGTCGCCGACGCAGAGATAGAGGAGGTCCGGGCGCGGCATCGACGCCTGGAGGTAGTCGCCGCCGACGAACGACGACGGGATGTGCTTCACGACGACCTGGAGGTCGGAGCGGATGATGTCCGGCGGCACCATCGTCTTCTGGATCGACTGCGCGAGCTTGAGCTCGTCGGTCATCGCCTGCTGCTCGGCCTCGAGGCGGTCGCTCCGCACCGTCGCGGCGGCGACGGCGCTCTTGGCTGCGGCGGCCTGCAACTCGAGCCGGTGCACGGCCTCGCTCTCGACGGTCGCGACGCGGCCGGCCGCGCCGAGGATCGCGCCCCACGCGACGGGGGCCGAGAACGCGAGGATCTCGACCCACAGCGGCGACCGCGTGAACGCCAGCAGGATCGGGATCGGCACCGCGAGGAGCGCGCCGAGCCACACCGACGGGTTGCGCCGCGCGTCGAAGGTCTCCGGGTCGACGAGCGCCTTGAAGAACGCCCGGAGGTAGGGGACGCGACGCCCGCCGAACGCGGTCCCGGCCGAGCCCGGCGACGACGGGGTCGCGGCCGTCCCGGGGGGCGTCACGAGCGGCGGCGGGGCGGGGGGAGGCGGCGTTTCCATGGGTCCGTCGGCGGGGCCGAAAGGATACGGGCGAGCCCAGGGATTGTCCCCCGCCGTCCCTTTCCCGGGAGATCGGTCCGAAGTTGTGGCGGATGAAGCGGTTACGACGGTGGGCGAACCGGGGTGTCCGGGGGGGTGCGGGAGGGGGCGGGAGGGGGCGGGGCGCGGGACGCGAGGCCCGGCAGGGGGGGCGGTGGGGGCCTCCCGCCGTCGTCGGCCTACATCTGCGCGGGCGCGCCCATCCCGAGGAGGGCGAGGCCCGCCGCCAGCGTCGTCCGCACGGCGTCCACGAGGTGGAGGCGGGCGGCCCGCTGCGGGAGGTCGTCGGTGAGGACGCGGAGCGCCGGGTCGCGGCCGCCGCGCGTGTGGTACGCGTGGAACGCCTCGCAGAGGTCGAGGAGGTGCGTGGCGACCTCGCTCGGGGCGTCCGTCTCGACGGCCCGGGCGACCCGCTCGGGGAACCGCGCGAGCACGCGGACGAGGGCCTGCTCGGTGGCGTCCGTCAGGCGGGCGCCGGCGTCGGTCGGGCGGGGCGGGAGCGCGCGGCCGTGTTTGCGCAGGATCGAGCACGCGCGGGCGTGGCTGTACATGACATACGGGCCCGTCTTGCCGTCGAACGAGAGGACGCTCTCGAGGTCGAGGTGGATGTCGTTCGTGCGGTGGTTCTTCAGGTCGCTGAAGACGACCGCGCCGACGCCCACCGCTCGGGCGACGGCGGCGGCGTCGGGGAGGTCGGGGTTCTTCTCGCGGATGACGGCCTCGACCTTCTCGACGGCGTCGTCGAGGACGTCGGCGAGCAGGACGACCGAGCCCGTGCGGGTGCGCGCGCGCGTGCCGCCGATGAGCAGCACGCCGAACGCGACGTGGCGGAGCGCGTCGGCCCAGGGGCGGCCGGCCCGGCGCAGCACGCGCTTGAGTTGCTCGAAGTGCATGGCCTGGCCGGCGTCGACCAGGTAGAGCGCGCGGTCGAAGCGGTACGTGTCGTGGCGGTACTGCGCGGCCGCGAGGTCGCGCGTCGCGTAGAGGGTGGCTCCGTCCGACTTCACGATCAGGCAGGGCGGGAGGGCCTTCTCGTCGCCGGGCTCGTCCACCCGCACGACGAGGGCGCCCTCGCTCTCCTCGAGCAGCCCGCGGGTCCGGAGGTCGGCGATCACCGCGGGCATCTTGTCCTCGTAGAAGGACTCGCCCGTGACGTGGTCGAAGACGACCCCGAGGCGCTCGTAGACGGCGGTGAACTCGACCATGGAGAGCGCGACGCACCGGGCCCACAGGGCGCGGGCCCCCGCGTCGCCGTCCTCGAGGCGCTTGAACCATGCGCGGGCGCGGTCCTCGAGGGACGGGTCGGTCTTGCTCGCGGCGTTGATGCGGACGTAGAGCTCGTTGAGCGCGCGCGGGTCGTTCGCGACGAGGGGCGCGTCGCCCCAGAGCTCGAGGGCGAGCAGCAGCTTGCCGAAGCCCGTGCCCCAGTCGCCGAGGTGGTTGACGCCGACCGTGCGCCAGCCGCGGGCCTGGTAGAGGCGCACGAGGCTGTTGCCGATCATGGTCGAGCGGAGATGGTGGAAGGCGAGCGGCTTCGCGACGTTGGGGCTCGAGAAGTCGATCACGACCGTCTTGCCGGCGCCCTCGGTGCCGCTGCCGTAGGCCGCGCCCTGCGCGGCGACCGCCTCGAGCGTCTGCTGCGTGAGCTGCGCGCGGTCCACGGTGACGTTGACGTAGGGCCCCACGGCCTCCGCCTTCACGACGCGGCCGCCGAGTTCGACCTTCGCGGCGATCTCGGCCGCGACCTTCGGCGGGGCGGCCCGCCGCGCCTTCGCGAGGGGGAAACACGGGAACGCGAAGTCGCCGCGCTCGAGGTCGGGGACCCCGAGGCTCCGGTCCACGACGTCGGGCGCGAGGCCGGACGCCTTGGCGAGTCGATCGACCACCTCGTCCCGGAACGCCTTCACGATGCACGGCTCCGCGTGGGGGTGCGAATCGTAACGGGCCTCGCGTCGCAGCGCCGGTTCAGGCGAGGCCGACGAGCGAGAGCGGGTCCGCGCCGAGGACCGCCTGCACCTCGCGGCGGATCGCGTCGGTGCGGCGGGCTTGGAGGTCGATGATCGCGTCGGCGCCGGGGTAGCGGGCGCGCAGGTCGGCGAAGCGCTCGGCGGGGCGGGCGGGGGTCGTCCCCTTCATGCAACTGTCGGCGAGCGCGGCGCAGCGCTCTTCCCACGTGAAGACGGTGGCGTCGCTGGCGGCCTCGAAGGCGTCGACGGTGGCGGGGGCGACGCCGGCGGCGAGGAGTTCGTCGCGCGGGGCGCCCTTCGTGAAGTGGGAGACGCACGCGAAGGCGTACGGGGCGAAGGCGCCGGTGCGGAGGTACTCGACGCCGGCGACTTGGTGGTCGGCGTGGCGGCCGAGGGCGCGGCCGACGTCGTGGAGGAGCGTGCCGACGGCGGCGGCCTCGGGGTGGACGCGGACGCGGGCGGCGGCGAGTGCGGCGGCGAACGTACGCGCGAGGGCGGCGCCGCCGCGCAGGTGGGCGAGGAGGGGCGCGTCGGCGTGGGGGAGCGCGGCGAGGTGGCGGTCGGCGCCCGCGAGGTCGGGGGGGGCGAGGCGGAAGTGGGCGGGGTCCTTGCCGTGGAGGGAGGCGCGGCGGAGGACGTCGCGGAGCGAGTCGAAGGAGAGGCGGCGGAGGGCGTCGGGGAGGGCGATCCACTCGAAGGCGGTGTGCTCGTCGGAGAGGGTGACGGCCCCGGAGCGGAGGTGGGCGCGGAAGTAGACGACGGTCTTCCAGCGGTGGTCGTCGCCCTTCTTCACGCGGTAGGCGATTTCGGCGCGGAAGCGGGGGACGACGGTGAGGTCGGTGAGGCCCGACTCTTCGCGCGTCTCGCGGAGGGCGGTCTCGAGGTCGGTTTCGGGGCCGTCTTGGTGCCCCTTGGGGAAACCGGGCATGCCGTCGCGGCGGTTCTGGAGGAGGAGGTACGCGGGCTCCCCCTCGGCTGCTGTGTGGGTGAGCACGATGCCGGCGGCGCGGCTTTGGGGGAGGTTCCGGGCGTCCACGGGGCGAGGGTACAGGGCCCGTCCCGTTCTGCGAACGACTCTCGGTCCCGCCACCCAGGGTGCGACATTGGATGGAGGAACGTCCCCCGGTCGCGGGCAGACGTGACGCGGGGGGCGGCGATCCCGAGGGGATTCCGAGCGAATCAACCGCGCGGCGAGAAGAGCCCGTCGAGCTCCGCGTGGAGCGCGGTCAGGCGGGCGTCGACGGCGGCGACGCGCTCGGCCGCCGTCCGGTCCACCGGCGGCGAGGCGCGCAGCGTCGCGCGTTCGGCCTCGAGGGTGCGCTCCTCGACGATCAGCGTCCGCGCGCGGGCCACGGAGGCGTCGAGGTCGAGGTGGGCGTACGTCGCCGCCGTCGAGCGCAGGGTGTCGAGGAGGGGTCGGGGGGCCAGGCTGACGCCGTGGAGGCCGGTCCCGCGATCGAGCGCGGGCGAGAGGACGACCGCGGCGGGCGCGAAGGCAGCGTGCGCGGCGAGGATCGGGTCGAGCCGAGCCTGCGACGGCGTGATCCGCACGACGCGGAACGCGCGGGCGCCGAGGCGGACGTCCGACCCGTCGAAGACGCGGTGCTCGGCCCCGGTGTCGGCGGCCGGGTCGCCGATCCAGACCAGCAGCGGGCGGGCGCCGGCCTTGATGCCGCTGACGTCCTTCCACGCGATCGGGGGCACCGGGACCACCGGACCTGCGGGCGTCGCCGGCGACACCGTGGGGCGCGTCGTCGGGATCGGGGTCGACGGGCGAACGAGGATCGAACGGGCGGGCTGGCGGAGGACGACCGGACCGGTCGTCGGAGCGCAGTCCGCTCAACCCCCGTGGGCGAGGCGCGTCGCTCCGGCGAGGGCCGCGGCGGCGATCAGGCTGGCGAGCAGGGTCTTCAACGGCGGAGGCTCCGGGGGAACGCGACCCTTCGGCGTGCTGCCGAGGGGGCGAGAGAACGTAGGGGCAAGTCAGGGTCCGGGGGGCCCGGGGCCCGCCCCCCGGTCCTTCGCGCCCATGGGCGACGGGCACCCAAGGGCGCGATGGACCGGGGGACGTTCCGCCCTCCAGTGTCCGCCCTCCAGTGTCCGCCCTCCAGCGTCCGCCCTCCAGTGTCCGCCCTCCAGTGTCCGACGCCCGTTGGCGGAACCGCCAACGGATGTCGGAGACCGGTTGGCGGGACCGGCGGCCGTGGGCCCCCGGTGGGGGCGCGTGCTAGCCTCCGCGCGTGCCCCAGCCGCCGCCCCTCGAGACGCCCGAATACCCGAAGGTCGCCCTCGGCGAGATCCTCGAAAATCGGGCCATCGCCCGCTTCACCTACGTGATGAAGGTCCACGCGCCGACCGTGGCGCCCGGCATCCAGCCCGGCCAGTTCGTGAACATCCGCACGAGCGACTCCCTCGTGCCACTGCTCCGCCGGCCCATGTCGGTCCACCGCGTCATCCGCGACGGCACCACCGCCACCGGCTTCGCCGTCCTCTACGACGTCGTCGGCCCGGGCACCCGCGCCCTCTCGACCCTGACCAAGGGCCGCCGCCTCGACTTCATCGGCCCTCTCGGCAACGCCGTCACGATCCCGCCCGGCACGAAGCGCGCCGTCCTCGTCGCGGGCGGCGTCGGCGTCGGCCCCATCAAGATCGTCGCCGAAGAGCTCCAGCGCCGCGGCGTCCGCGACATCACCGTCTGCTACGGCGCCCGTGATTTCGAGCACGTCGTCCCGCAGGAAGACGCCTGCCCGCACGGTTGCCGCCTCCTCGTCGCCACCGACGACGGCAGCGTCGGCAAGCGCGGCCGCGTCACGCAGTTCCTCGACGAACTCGTCGGCCAGGGCCGCCTCACGAAGGACACCTACGTCTTCGCCTGCGGCCCGACGCCCATGTTCGCCGCCCTCCAGGCCGCCCTCGCGCCCCACGGCATCCCCTGCGAGGCCGCCACCGAGGAGTTCATGGGCTGCGGCTTCGGCGTGTGTTTCGGCTGCACGCTGAAGTTCAAGGAGGACGACGGCAAGGTCGGCTACCGCCTCTGCTGCGCCGACGGCTGCATCTTCCCGCTCGACCGCCTCGTCCTCGACAACCCCGGGCACGAGAAGCCCGGGCAGGGGGCACCCTAGGTGGCCAAGGGCCTCTCCGACGCGCTCGAACCCCTGGTCCGCGTGCTCGCGCACGTGAAGCGGCCCGAGGTCGAGGCGTTCGAGAAGGTCCTCCTCGGCGCCCGCCGCGTCTTCGTCACCGGCCTCGGCCGCACCGGCCTCATGGCGCGCGGCTTCGCCATGCGCCTCATGCACCTCGGCCGCCGCGTCTACCACGTCGGCGACGTCATCACGCCCGCCATCCGCCGCGGCGACCTGCTCGTCATCTGCTCGCGCACCGGCCGCTCGCCGGTCCTCCTTTACTACGTGAAGATCGCGCAGCGCGTCGGGGCCCGCGTCGCGATCGTCACCGCCGAGTTCGACAGCGCGGTCGCGCGCCGCGCCGACGCGATCCTCACCCTGCCGAGCGAGCCCGCCCGCCCCCGGAAGACGCCGCGAGGCCCGGCCGTCCGCGGGAAGCGCAAGCCCGAGCCCCCGCTCGGCAGCGTGTTCGAGCAGGCCCTCCTCGTCGTCCTCGACCAGGTGGTCGTGGACCTCATGGAGACGCTCGGCCTCACGTCGGACGACCTCCGCCGCATCCACACGACGTTCGAGTAGCCCCGCCGCGCCCTCGCGCGACGCGAGGCCCGCGGGTCGCCGGGCCTCGCGTTCTCCGCGCGGGGCGTCCGCCGCCGTAGGCTCTCGGGATGATCGGCTCCCGCCTCGGACCCTGGCGCCTCGTCGCGCCCATCGGCACGGGCGGCATGGGCGCCGTCTACCGCGCCGTCGCGGAGGAAGGCGCGCCCGTGGCGACGGGGACCGCCGTCGCCGTCAAGGTGATCCACCCCCAGCTCGCCGACGACCCCGCGCACGTCACCCGCTTCCTGCGCGAGGCCGAGCTGGGCCGCCGCATCGTGCACGACAACCTCGTGCGCACCCTCGACGCGGGCGAGGCCGACGTCGACGGGCGGCGCGTCCGCTTCCTCGCCATGGACCTCGTCGAGGGCCGCACGCTGCGCCGGCTGGGCGAGGACCTCGGCCGCGTGCCCGAGGCGCTCCTGCGCGAGATCGCGCTCCAGGCCGCGCGGGCCCTCGAGGCCGTGCACGCCGCCGGCGTGGTCCACCGCGACGTGAAGCCCGAGAACGTCGTCGTGACGCCGGACCACCGCGTGCGGTTGATGGACCTCGGCATCGCGCGGCTGCTCGAGGGCGGGTCGGCACTCACGCGCACGGGCTCCATCGCCGGGTCGCTCCTCTACGTGGCCCCCGAGCAGGTGCGCGGCGAGGAGCTGTCGCCCGCCGCCGACCTCTACGCGCTCGGGATGACGCTCCACGAGCTCGCCACGGGGAAGCACCCGTTCGCGGGCCTCACCGTCCCGGCGCTGCTCGACGCGCAGTGGAAGCGGACGCCCGACCGGCTCGATCGCCTCGACCGCGAACTCTCGCCGTTCTTCGCGTCGTTGGTGGAGGCGCTGGTCGAGAAGCAGCCCGAGCGACGGCCCCGCGGCGCGGCCGAGGTGGTCGCGATCCTGACGGAGGGCGAGGCGGGCGGCTGGTGGCGCGCTCGTGCGGCCCGCGCGCCCGCGCCCGACCCCGTGCCGCAGGTGCCCGTCGCGCGCGACGCGCCGCTGGTGGGACGCGAGGGCGCGCTCAAGGCCTTCGAGGCGGCGCTCGAGGAGGCGCGCGGCGGCGCGGGGCGCGTGGTGCTGCTCGAGGGCGAGCCCGGCATCGGCAAGACGCGCGTGCTCGCCGCGTTCGCCGAGCGCGTGGCCGGGCCGGGCGCGCGCGTGCTCTACGGCGCCATCGGCAACGACGGCAGCCGCGGCGCGCTCGGCGACGCGCTCGTCCGTCTCCTCGGCGCCGACGGGCTCGAGCACGCGCTCGAGCGGCTTGGCTTCGCGCCGTCCCTCGCGGCGTCGTTCGCGGCGTGGCTGCGGCGCGGGACGCCGGGGCCCGGCGTCGAGCCGCTGTCGCGCGAGGGGGCGCAGGCGGCGTACCTGCGCACGCTCGCGGCGCTCTCGGTGGACCGGCCCGTCGTCGCCATCGTCGACGACCTGCACCGCGGGGGCGCGGAGGCGCTCGCGGTCGTGCAGGGGATCGCGCGCGCCATCGGCTCGACGCGGGCCCTCGTCGTCGCAGCCACGCGCCCCGGGCTCTCCGAGGAGGGCATCGCGGCCCTCGAGGCGACGGGCGTGCTGCGGCGCGTCGTGCTCCCGCGGCTCGACGCGTCGGGGGTGCGCGACCTCCTGCGCGCGGCGCTCGGCAGCCGGCCCGTGGCCGACCGCCTCGCCGACGACGTGGCGGCCCGTTCCGACGGCGTGCCGCTCTTCGCGCTCGAGATCGCGCGGCAGCTCCGCGAGTCGGGCGCGGTGCGCGTGGGCACCGACGGCGCGCGCACGACGGTGGATCTCTCGCGCGTGCTCGAGGTGCCTCGCGTGGTCCGCGACGTCGTGCTGGCGCGGCTGCGCGACCTGCGCCGCGAGGAGCGCGACCTCCTCGACGCGGCCGCCGTGCAGGGCGTCGAGTTCGAGGCCGACCTCGCGGCGCGGGCGATCGACGCGCGGCGCGTCCGCGTGCTGCAGGACCTCGCCGACCTCGAGCGCCGGACGGGCCTCGTGCGCGCGGCGGGCCGCCTCTTCCGCTTCGACCATCATCAGGTGCAGGCCACGCTGCTCGAGGAGCTGCCCGAGGCGCTGCGCGAGGAGTACCACGCGCTGACGGCCGAGGCGCTCGCCGAGCGCGCGGGCGTCGGCGAGGCGAGTGACCCGACGACGGCCGCCGCCGTGCCCGTCGAGACGGCGGTGGCCCTCGTGCGGCACGGCGTCCTCGGCGCGCGGGCGCGGCTGGCGCGCCCGTGGCTCGACCGCGTCCTCACGCACCTCGACGGCGCGGGCCGACCGGCCGACGCCCTCGAGATCGCGCGCCGCGCGCTCGACGTGCCGGGGCTGCTCGATGACGCGCAGCGCCTCCGCGCCCTCTTCGCCGTCGCGAGCGGGCTCGAGCTGCTCGGCCGGCGCGACGGGATCGACGAGGCCCTGCAGGAGGGGGTCGCGCTGGCGGACCGCGGCGGCGACCTCGTGGCGCGGTCCCGCGCGCGGGCGATGCTCGGCCGCAGCCTGTGGGTGCGCGGGCGGTTCCCGGAGGCCACGGCGCCCCTCGAGGCGGCCCTCGCGCTGGCACGCGAGGCCCGGGACGCCGCGGCGGAGGGCTTCGCGCTGCGCGGGCTCGGGCTGCTCGCCGCGAACACGGGCCGCCTCGACGACGCAGAGGCGTACGGCCTCGCGCACCTTGAGATCGCGCGCCGTCTGGGCGATGCGTCGGGGGAGGCGACGGCCCTCGGCAATCTCGGGCTCGTGGCGGAGAGCCGCGGCGACCGCGCGCTCGCCCGCGAGCGCTACGAGGCGTGCCGCGCCCTCGCGGAGCGCGTGGGCGCGCGTCGCACGGTCTGCACCTCCATCGGCAATCTCGCGCTCGTGGACCTCGCCGAGGGCCAGTTCGCGTCGGCCGAGGCGGGCTTCCAGCGCTACCTCGCGCTCGCGCTCGAGGTGGCGGAGCGGACGCAGGCGGCGTACGCGTACGTGAACCTGGGCCTGATGCTCCACCAGATGGGGGCCGAGGACGAGGCGCGGGCCGCCCTCGAGTCGTGTCTCGTCGAGTGCGAGGCGACGGGGCAGCGGCGCGTGGAGTCGTACGCCCGCGAACGGCTCGGCCTCGTGAACGAGGCCCTCGGCGACCTCGGGGCCGCGCGCGCGTCGTACGAGGCGGCGCTGGAGGTCCGGCGGGAGATCCGCTACCCCATGGGGGTGGCGGCGAGCCTCGTGACGCTCGCGGCGCTCGACGCTCGCGAGGCGCACGCCGAACGCGCGGCGCGTCGGCTCGACGACGCGCTCTCCGTCTGCGCGGAGCACGGATTGCAGGCCGTGGCGGTGGGGGCGCTGCTCGTGCAGGCGACGTTGTCGCGGGGCGAGGACGTCGGCGCGGTCGCGGCCGCGGTCGCCGCGTTCGAGGCCGACGGGCATCGGCTCGACGCCCACGACCGCCTCGAGGCCCTGGGCCGCCTCTGGGTGCTGACGCGCCGCGACGCGTTCTGGGCCGAGGCGCTGGCGATCAGCGACCGCATCCTCGCGGGCGCGCCGCCCGCGCGCCGGGCGACGATCGCGGCGCGGGTCGAGGCCCACCGGGTCGTGCGGGGGATCTGATCGGACCGGACACGTCCGGGCCTCGCGTCCCCGCCCCGGCTTCGGGGTCGGTGGGGGAGGTCCTAGACTGCGGAATCCTCACCCCCACGGAGCCCCGCCCATGGCCGAAGCCGTCCTCGTCGCCGCGTGTCGTACGCCCATGGGGAAGTTCCAGGGCAAGTTGGCCTCGTTCAAGGCGCCCGCCCTCGGCGCGATCGTGATCCGCGAGGCCGTCCGCCGCGCGGGCATCGCCCCCGGCGACGTGCAGGAGGTCATCTTCGGGACCGTGCTGCAGGCGGGCCTCGGGCAGAACCCCGCGCGCCAGGCGGCGATCGCGGCCGGCATCCCCGTGACCGTCGGCTCCATGACGATCAACAAGGTGTGCGGCTCGGGCCTCAAGTCGGTGGCGCTCGCCGCGCAGGCGATCAAGGCCGGCGACGCCGACATCTTGGTGGCGGGCGGGCAGGAGAGCATGACGAACTCGCCCTACCTGCTGCCCGGCGCGCGCGACGGCCTGCGGCTCGGCCACGGCAAGTTGCTCGACTCCATGGTCCACGACGGCCTGTGGGACGTCTACAACGACTTCCACATGGGCAACACGGGCGACCTCGTCGCCGAGCGCTACGCGGTCACGCGCGACGACCAGGACCGCTTCGCGGCCGAGAGCCACCGGCGCGCCGCGGCGGCGCAGGCGTCGGGTGCGTTCAAGAAGGAGATCGTGGCCGTCGAGATCGTCGGGCGGAAGGGCGAGAAGACGGTGGTGGACGTCGACGAGGGCGTGCGCGCCGACACGACCGTCGAGGGCCTCGCGAAGATGAAGGCGGCGTTCAGCCCGACCGGCACCGTCACGGCCGCCAACGCCAGCCAGATCAGCGACGGCGCCGCGGCGGTCGTCGTGATGAGCGACGTCGAGGCGAAGCGGCGCGGCCTGAAGCCTCTCGCGCGCATCACCGGCTACGCCGTCGGCGGCGTCGAGCCGAAGTGGGTGATGGCGGCGCCGATCGAGGCCGTGCGCAACCTCGAGAAGAAGAACGGCATTCAGCTCGGCGACTACGACCTGATCGAGGTCAACGAGGCGTTCGCCGCCGCGGCCTGTGCGGTGGGCAAGGAGCTCAAGCTCGACCCGGCCCGCACGAACGTGAACGGCGGCGCGGTCGCCCTCGGCCACCCCATCGGTGCGTCGGGTTGCCGCATCCTCGTGACGCTGTTGCACGCCCTCGAGGCGCGCGGCGGCAAGCGCGGGCTCGCGACGCTCTGCCTCGGCGGCGGCAACGCGGTCGCGCTCTCGGTGGAACTGCTCTAGCTCCCCCTCCCCTGGTAGCGGACATGACCCGGCGAACTCAGGAGGTCCCATGGCGTTCCAACAGGTCGGCGTGGTCGGTGCGGGGCAGATGGGCTCGGGCATCGCCCAGGTCTTCGCCCAGGCGGGCGTCGCGGTGCGCCTCACCGACGCCCGCAACGACGCGCTCCCCGCGGCGAAGAAGGGCATCGAGGGCAGCCTCGGCCGCCTGGTGAAGAAGGCGCTCCTCACCGAGGACGCCGCGAAGGCCGCGGTCGCCCGGATCACCACCGTCGAGCGCCTCGAGGACCTCGCCCCGTGCGACCTCGTGGTCGAGGCCGTCGTCGAGAACGAGGCCGTCAAGGTCGCCGTCTTCCGGACGCTCGACGCGGTCCTCGCCCCCGCCGCGATCCTCGCGAGCAACACGTCGTCCATCTCGATCACGAAGCTCGCCGCCGCCACGAAGCGCCCCGACCGCTTCGTGGGCATGCACTTCATGAACCCCGTGCCGGTGATGAAGCTCGTCGAGCTCATCCGCGGCCTCCAGACGAGCGACGCGACCTTCGCCGCCGTGAAGGACGCCTCCCTCGCCGTCGGCAAGACCCCCGTGGAGGTCAACGACTTCCCCGGCTTCGTCAGCAACCGCGTGCTGATGCCGATGATCAACGAGGCCGTCACCTGCGTCATGGAGGGCGTCGCGACGCCCGCCGCCGTGGACGAGGTCATGAAGCTCGGCATGAACCACCCCATGGGCCCCCTCGCCCTCGCCGACCTCATCGGCCTCGACACCTGCCTCGCGATCCTCGAGGTGCTCCACGACGGCCTCGGCGACCCGCGGTACCGCCCGTGCCCGCTCCTCAAGAAGATGGTCGCCGCCGGCTGGTACGGCCGGAAGTCCGGGCGCGGCTTCTACGAGTACCCGGCCAAGTAGTCGCCTCCGCCCGGCGGACGTCGGCCCGCGACCTCCCCCCCCGGGACGCAAGGCCCGGCCGCCGCAGGGCCTCGCGTCCCCCGTGCCCGGGACGGCGGGGGGCGGTTCGGAACGGGCAGGGTCCCCGGGTTCCCCTATTCTCGCGACACGCCGCCCCGGGGGCGCCTTCGAGGCCCCCGGACCGGCGCTCCCTCCGAGGACCGCCGTGAACTTCGACCTGCCCGAAGACATCGTCGCGCTGCGCGACGGCGCCCGTGAGTTCGCCGAGAAGGAATTGGCGCCCCGCGCGGCCGCGTCCGACGAGGCGGAGACGTTCGTCGCGGCGCAGTGGAAGGCGTGCGGCGAGGCTGGCTGGGCGGGCCTCTCGATCCCGGAGGCCTACGGCGGCGCGGGCCTCGGGTCGGTGGCGACGAGCGTGATGCTGCAGGAACTGGCGCGGGCGTGCGCGTCCACGGCGGTCACCATGTCCGTGCACCTGGGCCTCGCGTCGGCGGCGCTGGTGCTCTACGGGAACGAGGCGCAGAAGCAGCGGTACCTGCCGCGGCTCGCGAGCGGCGCGTGGCTCGGCGCCTACGCGCTGTCCGAGGCGGGCAGCGGCTCCGACGCCGCGGCGCTGCGCTGCGCGGCGACGCCGGACGGCGCGGGCGGGTTCGTGATCGACGGCACGAAGCTCTGGATCACGAGCGGCGACCACGCCGACCTGGTCGTGGTGTTCGCGCGCACGACGCAGGGCGCGAAGAGCAAGGGCATCACCGCGTTCCTCGTCGAGGCGTCGTGGCCGGGCTTCTCCGCGGGCAAGAAGGAGAAGAAGATGGGGATCCGCGGGTCCTCCACCGTGGAGCTCCGCCTCGACCACGTGAAGGTCCCGCAGGAGAACGTGCTCGGCGAGGTCGATAAGGGCTTCGGCGTCGCGTTGGGCCTGCTCGACGGCGGGCGCATCGGCATCGCGAGCCAGGCGCTCGGCATCGCGCAGGCGTGCCTCGAGGCGTCGGTGAAGTACGCGCGGGAGCGCGAGCAGTTCGGCCACCCCATCGCGACCTTCCAGTCCATCCAGTGGAAGCTGTCGGAGATGGCGCTGCGGATCGACGCGGCCCAGTTGCTGACCTTCCGCGCGGCGTGGCTGAAGGACCAGGGCCGGCCGCACACACGCGAGGCCTCCATGGCGAAGCTCGACGCGTCGCGGTGCGCCGACGCCTGCGCCAAGGAGGCCGTGCAGATCCACGGCGGCGCGGGCTACACGAAGGAGTACCCGGTCGAGCGGTACTTCCGCGACGCGCGCATCACCGAGATCTACGAGGGCACCACCGAGATCCAGCACCTCGTGATCGCCCGGCAGCTGCTCGGGGCGTGACGCCCGCGAGGGCCCGCCCGTCGCCCCCGCCGGGTACGGTGGGCGCGTGGGCCCTCCTCCCGACGACTTCCCCGCGTCCTTGGCGTCCGCGGTCCGCGCGGGCGACGCCCGCGCCATCGCGCGGGCCATCACGCTCGCCGAGGAGGGCGGCCCCGAGGGCTCGGCCCTCCTCGCCGCCCTCGCGGGCGCCGTCGGCCGGGCGCACCGGGTCGGCGTCACGGGCCCGCCCGGCGTCGGCAAGTCCACGCTCGTCGCCGCCCTCGCTCGCGCCTGGCGCACCCAGGGCCGCCGCGTCGGCATCGTCGCCGTGGACCCTACGAGCCCCTTCACCGGCGGCGCCCTCCTCGGCGATCGCGTCCGCATGGGCGCCCATTTCGGCGACCCGGGCGTGTTCATCCGCTCGCTCGCCACCCGCGGCGCTCAAGGCGGCGTCTCCGTCGCCACCCACGACGTCGCGGACGTGCTCGACGCCGGCGGCTTCGACCCCGTCGTCGTCGAGACGGTGGGGGTGGGGCAAGGCGAGATCGCCGTCGCCGGCGTCGCCGACACGGTGGTGGTCGTCGTGGCGCCGGGCCACGGCGACGGCGTGCAAGCCATGAAGGGCGGCATCCTCGAGGCCGCCGACCTCCTCGTGGTCAACCAAGCCGACCGCGACGGCGCCGAGGGCCTCGCCGCCGAACTCCGCGCGGCGATCGAACTCCGCGAGGTCGGTCGGCACCCGCAGGTACTCCTCACCGCCGCCACGACGGGCGACGGCGTCGAGGCGCTGCGGACCGCGATCGACGCCCACCGGCTCGCCCAGGTCGATCCGGCGGGTGCCCTCGCCGATCTCGGGAATCTCGGGCGCGCCCGATCGGGCCCGGGGGCGTCCGAGGGGCTCGCGGCCCGCCGGGCCTCGCGTGCCGAGGCCCGGATCCGCGACGCCGTGGATCGGGCCCGGTCCGCCGCGTTCTGGGCCGTTCGGGCCGAGGCGCTGGCCGGGTGGGTCGAGTCGGTGGTCGGCGGACGGGCGACGGTGGCGCAGGCGGCGAGTACGCTCGTCAGGGACCTACCTTCGGCCTCGCCTCCCCCGGAGCCCCGCCCGTGAGTCCGGCCCCGCTCTCGCCGTCCGGCCCGTCGCCCTCCGTGGCGCCCTCCGTGGCGCCTTCCGTGGCGCCCGCCCGCCCGATCCGCGTCCTCGTCGCGAAGGCCGGGCTGGACGGCCACGACCGCGGCGCGAAGGTCGTCGCATCGGCGCTGCGCGACGCGGGCTTCGAGGTCGTCTACACGGGCCTGCGCCAGACCCCCGAGATGATCGCGGAGGCCGCCCTGCAGGAGGACGTCGACGTCGTCGGCCTCTCGATCCACTCGGGCGCCCACATGTCGCTCTTCCCCCGCGTCGTCGCGCTGTTGCGCGATCGGGGGCTCGGGCACGTCGTTGTCACCGGGGGCGGTATCATCCCGCCGGCGGACGCAAAGGCCCTCGAGGCCGCCGGCGTCGGCCGCCTGTTCGGGCCCGGCACCCCGACCCGAGACCTGGTCGAGTACCTGCGCGTCACCGTCGCCGAGCGACGGGCCGCGCTTCCGCGAGACCCCGTACGGTGACGTCCCCGATCTTCTCTTCCTGTGCCTCTCTTCCTGTGCCTCTCTTCCTGTGCCTCTCTTCCTGTGACGCCTGCCCTGTGCTCGCTCTTCTTCTGTGATCTTTCCCCTGTGATCCCTCCGCGATGACCTCCCCCACGACCCTCGACACCCCGGTCCCGAGCCCCTTCCTCACCGAGGAACACGTCCAGATCCGGGAGATGGTCCGCGAGTTCGCCCTGCGCGAGGTCGCACCGATCGCCGCGGAGCTCGACGAACACAAGCGGTTCCCGTCGGAGACGATCCCCAAGCTCGCCGAGTTGGGGCTGCTCGGCGTCCCGTTCCCGCAAGACATCGGCGGGACGGGGATGGACAACGTCGCCTACATGATCGTCGTGGAGGAGCTGTCGCGCGCCTGCGGCACGACGGGCATCACCGTCGCGGCCCACACGTCGCTCGGCACCACGCCGATCTACGCGTTCGGCACCGAGGAGCAGAAGCGCCGCTGGGTGCCCCGGCTCGCCTCCGGCGAGATGCTCGGCGCGTTCGCGCTCACGGAGCCGGCGGCGGGCAGCGACGCGAAGGCCACCAAGGTCACGGCGGTCCGCGACGGCGACACCTACGTCGTCAACGGCACGAAGATCTACTGCACGAACGGGACCCACGCCGGGACCATCGTCTTCACGGCGCGCACCGACCCAAAGTCCACCGGCAGCGACTCGATCTGCGCGTTCGTCGTCGAGAAGGGCACGCCGGGCCTCGTCCACGGCAAGCTCGAGGACAAGCTCGGCCTGCGCGGCAGCGACACCCGGGAGCTCTTCTTCCAGGACTGCCGCATCCCGGTCGCGAACCGCCTCGGCCCCGAGGGCGGCGGCTTCGGCCAGTTCATGAAGACCCTCGAGGGCGGCCGCATCTCCATTGGCGCCATGGCGCTCGGCCTGGCGCAGGGCGCGCTCGACGTCGCGCTCCCGCACGCGCGCGAGCGGACCCAGTTCAACACCCGCCTCATCGACCTCCAGGCCGTCGGCAACCGCCTCGCCGACATGGCCATGGAGATCCAGGCCGCGCGCAACCTCGTCTACGAGGCGGCGTGGCGCAAGGACCGCGGGCTGCCGTTCGCGCTCCAGGGCTCCTTCGCGAAGCTCTACGCCAGCGAGGTCGGGATGCGCGCCGCGCACTCCGCCGTGCAGATCCTCGGCGGCATCGGCTACACGCGCGAGTACCCCGCCGAGCGCATCATGCGCGACGTGAAGCTCTGCGAGATCGGCGAGGGCACCAGCGAGATCCAGCGCCTCGTCATCACTCGCCACCTCGACAAGATGGCGGGCGGCTAGCCGCGTGGGTGTACGTCCGCCCGCCACCGTCGGCCGTGACCCGCGGGCGCGGGCGCGGGCGCGGATGTCGGACGGGGACGCGAGGCCCGGCCTTCGTCGCGGGGGCGCGTAGCCATGTGGGGCTTGCGCGGCGGCGCAACCGAGCTGCGCGACGGCCTCGCGTATCTCGACGCCGGCGACGCAGACCGCGCGCTCCCGCTCCTCGAGCGCGCGGTCGCGAAGCGGCCGAAGGACGCACGGGCCCGGTACGCGCGCGCCCGGGCCCACGCCTCCCGCGGCGACCTTGCCGCCGCGGAGCGGGACTTCGGCGTCGCCGCCGACCTCGACCCGTCGTGGGCCCTCCCGCGCTTCGGACGCGCGTGGGCGCGGCTGCGCGCGGGTGACGCCGATGGCGCTGCGGCCGACGCCGGCGCCGGGCTCGCGCTCGACCCGTCGCGGCCCGACGGGTGGTTCAACCGCGCGCAGGCCCGCGTCCGTCTCGGCGACATCGCGGGCGCCGTCGAGGACCTCGGCGAGGCGGTCGCGCGGGCCCCGGCCTGGAGCGCGCCGCGGCTCGAGCGCGCGCGACTCCGCCGCGCCCGGCGCGACCTCGACGGCGCGATCGCCGACTTCGACGCGGTGCTCGCCCTCGACGCGACGTCGGCCGACGCGCTCCTCGGCCGCGGCAACGCGCGCCGGGCGGCCGGCGACCTCGCGGGCGCCGCCGCCGACCTCCATCGGGCCGTCGAGCTGCGCCCGGCGGCGGTCCCCGCCTGGTGCGCGCTCGGGCACGTGCGCCTCGCGACGGGGGACGCCGCCGCGGCCGTGACCGCGTTCGACCGCGCGCTCGCGCTCGACCCGTCACGCGCCGACGCGTGGTACGGCCGGGGCACGGCGAAGGAGGCCCTCGACGACCTCGACGGCGCCCTGGCCGACCTCGACCGCGCCCTGGCGGCCGACCCCGGGACCTCCGCCGACGGGTACGCCCGCGGGTGCGCGAACGCGGCGCGGGGGCGCTGGGCCGCCGCGCTCGCCGACTTCGGCCGCGCGGTCGACCGCGACCCGTCGTCGGCCGCGGCGCTCCTCGGCCGCGGCGACGCGAAGGCCGCGCTCGGCGACGTCCACGGGGCGCTCGACGACTATGACGCCGCGCTGGCGTTCGACCGGAACGTGCTGGAGGCCTGGGTCAACCGCGCGGTCGCGCGGGCGGCCGTCGGCGACCTGGCCGGCGCCGCGCACGACGTCTCGCAGGCGCTCGTCCTCGACCCCGGCTCGCTCGAGCTCCTCGAAGCGCGCGGCGAGGCCCGGTGGGGGCTCGGGGACGCCGACGGCGCCGTCGAGGACTGGGACCAGGTGGTCGACCGCGTGCCGGCGCGGGCCAGCGTCCGGCGCCTGCGGGGCGCGGCCCGCCTCGCGTACGGCGACGAGGCCGGGGCCGCCGCCGACCTGGTGCGCTTCCTCGACCTCGCGCCCGACGATCCGGACGCCCCCGCCGTCCGCGAGGTCGTCGAGGCGCTGCGCGAACGCGGCGCCCCGTCCGACGTCGCCGTGGGCTGACGACGTCACGCGGCCGCCGCCGGGCCTCGCGTCCGGGAAGCGGACCGCCCGGGGCGAATCCCGCCTACGATGGGGGGATGTCGACGCAGGGCGAGATCACCAAGCTGCTCGCGCGGGTGCGGATCGGGGACACGGCGGCCGAGGAGCGCGTCTTCACGCTGCTCTACGACGACATGACGCGGATCGCGCAGCGGCTGTTCCGCTCGCAGCGCCCGCACCACACGCTGGAGCCGGCGGCCCTCGTCCACGAGGCGTTCCTGAAGATCGCGGGCGCCGGGAACGAGTCGTCGTGGCAGGACAGCGCGCACGCGCTCGCCGTCGCGGCGCGGGCCATGCGGCAGGTGCTCGCGAACCACGCGCGCGACCGCGCGGCCGGCAAGCGCGGCGGCCCCGACCGCGGCGAGCGGGTCACGATCTCCGGCGTGTCGGACGGCGAGGGGCGCGAGGTCGACGCCGCCGCGCTCCACGAGGCGCTCGAACACCTTGCGGCGCTCGACCAGCGCCAGGCGCGGATCGCCGAGTTGCGGGTGCTCGCGGGCCTCGAGATCGAGCGGATCGCGACGCTGGTGGGGGTCTCGCCCCGCACCGTCGAGCTCGACTGGAAGATGGCGAAGGGCACGCTCCGGCGGCTGCTCGCCGACGCCGGCCAGGGCTGACCCGGACGACCTCGGTCAACGTGCCGCCGCGGGGGCCGGGGGCGCGGGCGGCGGCGCCGAGAGCGCGACCGAGACGCGGCCGCCGTCCACGAGTTGGGTCGGGGTCAGGACGGCCGTGCCGCCGTGCGCGTCGGTCACCGTCGCGCCGACGGCCCCCTCCGCGACGACGACGGCGAGGACGCCGCCGGCGCCTTGCCAGTAGCGCGAGTCCGGCGCAAACGGGCCCGGACCGCCGCCTGGCGGCCACGTCCAGTCGATCGCGACGACCGAGGCCGGCGCGCCCGCCGCGTCCACCACGCTCAGGACGACGCGCGGGAGCGGGCGCTCGAACGCGAGGGTCACGTCGTCGCCATCGGTCGGCACGGACGCGACGACGACCCGGTACCACGCGTGGTGGACGATCTCGAGCGCCAGCGGGCCGGGCATCACGTTGTCGAGCCAGAACGTCCCGTCGGCGTTCGACGGCGTCCAATTCGCCCCGCCCGCGACGACCGCCGCGGCCACCGGCCGCCCGTCCGGGTCCACGACCCGGCCCCGGATCGCGGGGCCCGCCCGCACCCGCGGTGTCCACTCGCGGTCGCCTTGCCAGTGGTCCCGGACGTGGAGCACGCAGTCGAGACGGAGGTGCACCGAGATCTCGTGGACGCCGGGGGCGACGTCGTCGATCGCGTACCGCCCGTCCGCGTCGGTGACCGCCGAGGGGCACGCGTCGAGCACGAGCCACCGCTCGGTCTTGTCGTAGTCGACCGGGTTCAGGTGGCCCGACAGGAGGACGACGGCGCCCGCCACCGGCTGCTCGGACAGGTCGAGGACGGTGCCGTGGACCCGCGCGCTCACGGTCGGCAGCACGAGGCGGCCGACGTCGCTCTCCTGCCCTGGGACGATCCCGGGCAGCGGCTGCGCCACGAGGTCGGCGTACGCGGAGTGGCGGACCGTCACGAGCACCGCGCCGCCCGCGCCGAAGTGCACGGTGTCGAGCGCGAGGGGGCGGAGGTCGAACGCGCCGTCGGCGTCGGTCCGCGTGTGCCCCAGTTGGCGGACGCGGTGGTCGTAGTACGCCTGGCGCAGGTAGAAACTCGAGTAGAGGAGGACCTCGGCGCCGGCCACCGGTCGGCCATCCTCGGCGACGACCCGGCCGCGCACCGCGGTCGTGATCGGTGCCTGCGTGTCGTCGGCGGCATCCGCGGTCGCGGTCGGCGCGCGCAGGACGCGGCCGAGGCCCCACCATGTCCAACCCGACGAGGCGGCGGGCTCACGGACGCCGTACGGGCCGACCCGCCCGACGAGGTCGTCGCGCGCGATCGGGCGGGGGAGGTCGGCGCCCGGGGCGATGCGGTCGTCGACCGACGTCGGCGCGAGCGCGGTGAACGCGGCGCGCGCGGCGGCCGGTGCGAGGGCACGCTCGGGTGCCGCGATCGGCATCGCTCGGTCGGCCGCGCCGTCGGGCCCGGCGGACGCGTCCGTCGCGGCCGGCGAATCGTCCGCGTGCGCTCCGCGGACGCGCGGCGTCGGGGCACGGCCGCCGGCGCGCAGGTCCGAGGGCGGCCGGGCGGCCGTCGGCTCGTCGGCCGCGGCGCCGTCCGTCGGGCCCGGCGCGACGCCCGGCGTTCGCGTCCCCGCCCATACGCCGACGACGATCCCGGCGAGGGCGAGCGCCGCGGCGGCGACGCGGCGGGCGCGGCGCGGCCTCACGCGCGGGGCCTGCGCGCGGCACGGCGTGCGGCGGCGCACCGCGCGACGCGGCGGAGCCGGCAGAGCGCGGTCGATCGGTCGCGCACGAGGCGCCCATCGTAGCCGTAGCACGCGCCGCGTGTGCCGGCGCGCCCCGAGGGGCGTGCGTCACGGCGCGGGGCGTGCGTCACGGCGCGGGGCGGGCGTCGGGGCGGGCGTCGGGGCGGGCGTCGGCACGGAGCGTGAGGTCGAAGACCGACGCGATCTCGATCGGGTGGTACGACCGCTTCGCCTGGCGCAGCCCGTCGTCGCCGAGGTCCTCCTCGCGGTTGACGAGGCGGCAGCCGAGGGCCGCGATCGCGCGCGCCGACGCGCGGTTCACGATCTGGAACAGCCCCTTGTACGCGCGGTCCGCCTTCTCGAAGTGGACGGCCGCGATCTCCGCGTTCAACCGCTCGAACACCGAGAACGCCACGGGCTTGCCGTCGACGCGCACGAGCACGCCGGCCTGCTCGAGCGCGTCGAAGTGGGCCATCGTGACGTCGAGGGCCTCGAGCTCCTGCCGGAGCGACGCACCGCCGTCGGCGAGGCCCGCGCCGTGCGCCATCGTGCGGAGCACGTCGAGGCAGCTCGCCCCGCAGGCGGCGTCGAGCGGCGCGACCTCGTGGGCGGGGTGCTGCGCCTCGAACTGCGCGACCAGGTTCCGCTTCTTCGCGTAGCGTCGCCCCGGGAGGTCGGCGAGGTCGCGCGAGCGGTAGAGGTAGTTGGCGCCGGCCGGGTCGTCCACGACGTCGAACGCCGCCGCGAGGGCGGGATGGCCCGCGAGGAAGTCCTCGGCGACGCTCAGGAGCTTCAGCGGATAGGGGAGCCGCCGCGCGGCCGTGAGGAGCGTCGCGAGGCATGCGGGGTCCAGGGGGCCGAGGGGCTGGAGCAGGTGGAGCTCGCCCGCGGCCCCGAACCGCCGGCAGACGAGCACGCAGTCGTCGCCGAACCGCGCCCACGCGAACCCGTACGGGTGGCTCCACGCATAGAGCGAGGCGAACGTGTAGCCCGAGATCCGCTGGGGGAACCGGCGCAGGTGCGCCTGGAGCTCCGCCTTGTGCTCGAGGGCGATGGGGACGAAGTCGAGCCCGAGGAACGACGTCGTCACGGCAGCTCCGGCGTGGGGAGGCGCATCGCCACGTAGCCTTCGAGCGCCCGGAAGCCCAGCCGCGCGTAGAACGCGGTCGTCCCCGGCTCCGCGACGAGCCCGATCCACGTGACGCCCCGCTCCCGGCAGTGGCGGGCCAGCCGCGCGAGGACCTCGCCGCCGATCCCCCGGCCGCGGTGCGACGGGAGCACGACGACGTCCTGGAGGTAGGCGTCGCTGGCGCCGTCCGAGATCGCGCGCCCCATCCCGACGGCCCGGTCGCCGTCGCACACGACGACGAACGCGAAGCTCCCGGCGATCATGGGCGCCACGGCGGCGCGCGCGGCGGCGCCCTCGCGCCACCAGCCGCCCGCCTCGTACAGCGCCACCACGTCGTCCGTCGGCCAAGCGCGGACGACTTCGTATCGGAGCGACATCTTCGGGACCTCGGGCGCAGGCACGATCGAGGCTACCCCGGGGACGCGCGCGCCACGGGGTCCGTCCCGGGTCCTCCCGCGCGCGGCGGGACCCGTCCCCGTCCCGGTCGCCGGGCCCGGCGCGCCTCGGGTCACATCCTCCGCCCGGAGCCCCGTGGACTCCGCCCGCTACCAGCGCCTGCGCGACCTCGTCCACGCCGTCGCGGACACGCCCGCGCACGAGCGCCGGGCCCGGCTCGTCGCGGTCACCGGCGGCGACGCGGCCCTCGCCGGCGAGGCGCTCGCGCTCCTCGACGACCCAGGCGTGCCCACCGCGCGTCTCGTCGCCCACGCGGCCACGCCGCCCGGCGACGGCTCGGGCGCGTCGCTCGCGCCCGGCACCCCGCTCGCGCGCTACCGCCTCGGGGCGGAGCTCGGCCGCGGCGGCATGGGCGTCGTGTACGAGGCCGTGGACGCCGCGACCGGCGCCGAGGTGGCGGGGAAGGTGCTGCTGCCCCAGCTGCGGGCCGTGCCGTCGGTGCGCGAGCGGTTCCTGCGCGAGGCGCGCCTCGGCCTTGCCGTCGCGCACGAGAACGTCGTGCGCGCCCTCGACGTCGGCGCGGTCGCGGTGGACGGGCGCGAGGTCCACTACCTCGTGATGGAGCGCGTGCGCGGGCGCACGCGGCGTCGGCTGCTCCTCGAGCTCGGGACCGTCCCCGAGGCGCTCGTGCGCGAGATCGGCCGCCAGGCGGCTGCGGGCCTCGCGTCGCTCCACGAGGCCGGCGTCGTCCACCGCGACGTGAAGCCCGACAACCTCCTCCTGACCGACGACCGCCGCGTGCGGCTCACCGACCTCGGGATCGCGAAGGTCGGCGGCGCCGACCCGGCGCTCACGGTGGAGGGGCAGTTCGTGGGCTCCTTGCCGTACGCGGCCCCCGAGCAGGCCGCGGGCGGCGACGTGGGCCCGCCGGCCGACCTCTACGCGCTCGGCGTCGTCCTGTTCGAGCTTGCGATGGGCCGCCCGCCGTTCCTCGGCGACGACGTGGTCGCGCTCCTGCGCGCGCACGCCGACGTCGTGCCGCCGCGCGCGAACGAACGC
>Ga0335397_10002315_pt1 | contig 25968 bp, 26 predicted proteins | sample MAT04_FD_205740 | JGI IMG/M metagenome (GOLD analysis project Ga0335397, IMG submission 205740) | Freshwater microbial communities from Lake Fryxell liftoff mats and glacier meltwater in Antarctica - MAT-04 (spades assembly) (version 2) ... | reverse complement strand
TCTTCTACGGCGAGCGGCTCGCGGTGCTCGGCTCCAACGGCAGCGGCAAGTCGCACTTCCTGCGGCTGCTGGCCGGCCAGCCGGTCGCCCACACCGGCGCGTGGATGCTGGGCGCGCGGGTCGAGCCAGGCTGGTTCGCCCAGACCCACGAGCAGCCGCTGCTGTACGGCAAGACCCTGGTCGAGGTCCTGCATCGCGGCGACGACCGACGGCGCGGGCTCGACCGGGCGCAGGCGATCGGTGCGTTGCGCCGCTACGAGCTGCACGGCCAGGCCGACCAGGCCTTCGAGACCCTCTCGGGCGGTCAGCAGGCGCGGGTGCAGGTGCTGCTGCTCGAGCTCTCGGGCTGCACGATGCTGCTGCTCGACGAGCCCACCGACAACCTCGACCTCGACAGCGCAGAGGCGCTCGAGGAGGGGCTCGCGGCCTTCGACGGCACCGTCGTCACGGTCACCCACGACCGGTGGTTCGCCCGCGGCTTCGACCGCTTCCTCGTCTTCGGCTCGGACGGGCGGGTCTACGAGGCGCCCGAGCCGGTGTGGGACGAGGGTCGGGTCGTCCGGACGCGATGACGGTGGAGGTGCGGCGCGTCGTCGCGACGGACGGGCCGCTGCTACGCGAGCTGCGGCTCGAGGCCCTGGCCGACACCCCTCTCGGCTACCTCGAGACGCTCGAGCAGGCCCGCGCCCTGGACGACGCGGCCTGGACGGCGCGGGCCGTCCGCGGCTCGGTCGAGGGCGAGAGCCACCAGGTGCTCGCGCTCGCCGGCGGTGGGCCGATCGGGACGACGGTGGCCTTCCAGGACGGCGCGGCCGCGTGGCTGGCCGCCGTCTACGTCACCCCGTCGGCCCGCGGTTCCGGGCTGCTCGCGCGGCTGCTCGAGCCGTGCGTCCGGTGGGCCCGCGACCGGGGCGCCCCCGAGCTGCGGCTCGAGGTCCACGAGGACAACCTGCGGGCGATCGTGGCGTACGCCCGGCTCGGGTTCGTCCTCACGGGCGAACGGCGGCCGTACCCGCTCGGGCCGGACCGCGACGAGCTGACGATGGCGCTGATGCTGGGGGAGCCCTAGTCTCGCGCTATGACCGACGACGCCGGCTTCGTGGTCTCGCCGCACCTTGACGTGCGGCCGCCGTCGCTGCTGGCCGCTGACCCGTCGCACACGGCCCACGACGACCGGCCCGACCCGCTGCAGGGCGGGTTCCTGCTGGCAGGCGGGGTCCTCGCCCCGCTCCCGCCCCGGGTGCGGCTCCCGCACGAGGACGACGAGGGAGAGGAGGTCCTCGTCTGAGGCGCCTTTGCCGCCCGGACGCCGCCTCGGGTATCGTCGTCCGCTGTTGCGCGGCGCGGCTCCTTGACGTGCGCCCGGCGCGACCCCGACGAAGTCTTTTGAGCCTCTGACATGAGAAACGTGGCGGTCCTGTGCGTACGTACACCCCGAAGCCCGGCGACATCACCCGGGTCTGGCACGTCATCGACGCCGATGACCTCGTGCTCGGCCGGCTCGCCAGCCAGGCCGCCCAGCTGCTGCGCGGCAAGCACAAGCCCTACTACGCGCCGCACCTGGACACCGGTGACTTCGTGGTCGTCATCAACGCCGCCAAGGTCGCGATGACCGGCAACAAGGCCGCGCAGTCGACCGTCTACCGCCACTCGGGCTTCCCCGGTGGTCTCAAGCGCACGTCCTACGCCGACGTCCTCGCGACCCGCCCCGAGCGGATCATCGAGAAGGCGATCAAGGGCATGCTGCCGCACAACACCCTGGGCCGTCAGATGCTGTCCAAGCTGAAGGTCTACGCCGGTCCGACCCACCCGCACCAGGCGCAGGCGCCGGTGCCCTACGAGCTGAAGCAGGTTTCCCAGTGACCGCCCCCGCTGAGCTGATCCAGACCGTCGGTCGCCGCAAGGAGGCCATCGTCCGCGTGCGCCTCGTGCCGGGCACCGGTCAGTACACCCTGAACGGCCGGACCCTCGCGGAGTACTTCCCGAACAAGGTCCACCAGCAGGCCATCAACGAGCCGTTCGTCACGCTCGAGAAGACCGAGCAGTACGACGTGATCGCCCGCCTGCACGGCGGCGGGATCAGCGGCCAGGCCGGCGCCCTGCGCCTCGGCATCGCCCGCGCGCTCATCGAGGTCGAGCCCGACGACCGGCCGGCCCTCAAGGCCGAGGGCTTCCTGACCCGCGACTCGCGGATCAAGGAGCGCAAGAAGTACGGCCTGAAGAAGGCCCGCAAGGCGCCGCAGTACAGCAAGCGCTAGCCCGCTCTTCCCCCGCCGAGGCGGCCCTCCCGCACCAGGGAAGGCCGCCTCGCGGCACGTCTGGAGACCCTCATGGCACGACTGTTCGGCACGGACGGCGTCCGGGCGCTCGCCAACGGCGACGTGCTCACCCCGGAGCTGGCGATGGCGGTGGCCCGCAGCGCTGCCCACGAGCTGCTGGCCCGGCGTACGGCTGCCGACCGGCCGGTGGCGGTGATCGGTCGGGACACCCGGCCGTCCGGGCCGATGCTGGAGGCGGCGGCGGCGGCCGGCTTCGCCAGCGCCGGTGTCGACGTGCAGCTGCTCGGGGTGGTCCCGACACCCGTCGTCGCCCACGCCTGCGCCCGCGGCGGCGCGGACCTCGGGCTGATGGTCAGCGCCTCCCACAACCCGATGCCCGACAACGGGCTGAAGCTGTTCGGCCCCGGCGGGTGGAAGCTCCCCGACGAGGTCGAGGTGGCCCTCGAGGCCGGCCTCGGGGCGACCCGGGAGCGGCCGACCGGGCTCGAGCTCGGTCGGATCGGTGCGGCAGACCCCGCGCTGGTGGAGGCCTACCGAGCGAGTCTGCTGGCGGCGCTGCCGGCGAAGGCCGACGGGCTCGTCGTCGTCGTCGACTGCGCGCAGGGGTCGGCCTGCGGGCTGGCCCCCGATCTCTACCGCGCGGCCGGCGCGCGGGTTGTCGCGATCGCGGCCGAAGGGGACGGCACCCGCATCAACGACGGCTCGGGCGCGACGCACCTCGCGCTGCTGCAGGCGGCCGTGCTCGAGCACGGCGCCGACCTCGGGCTCGCCCACGACGGCGACGCCGACCGCTGCCTGGCGGTCGACGCCACCGGCGCCGTGGTCGACGGCGACCAGCTGCTGGCGCTGCTCGCGGTCGCGATGCACGAGCGCGGCCAGCTCCCGACCGGCACGGTCGTCGCGACCGTCATGAGCAACCTGGGCTTCGTCCGTGCCCTGACCGAGCGCGGGATCGAGGTGGTGCAGGCCGCCGTCGGGGACCGCTACGTCCTCGAGGCGATGCGCGCCGGCGGGCACGCCCTCGGCGGCGAGCAGAGCGGCCACACCGTCCTGCTCGACCACGCGACCACCGGAGACGGGCTGCTCACCGGCCTCAGCGTGCTCGGCCGGATGGCCGAGACCGGCCGGTCGCTCGCCGACCTCGCCGCCGTGATGACCCGGCTCCCGCAGGTGCTCGTCAACGTGCGGGCCGCGCGCACCCGCGCGCAGGACGCGGATGTGCTCGACGCCGTCGCCCGCGAGGAGGGGCTGCTCGGCAGCACCGGGCGCGTGCTGCTGCGGCCGTCGGGCACCGAGGCGCTGGTGCGGGTGATGGTCGAGGCCGAGACACCCGAACGTGCGACCGAGGTCGCCGCCCGCCTCGCGGAGGTCGTCGCCCGCTGATCGCGGTCCCGCCGTCCACGGTCGGGCGAGCCCCTGCGCCGGCGACCTAGGGTCGTGCCCGTGAAGAACCTGACGAGGGACGAGGCGCGCGAGCGCGCTGCGCTGCTGGAGGTCGCGTCGTACGACGTGGCGCTGGACCTGACGGGGGTCGAGGACTTCGGCAGCGTGAGCGTCGTGGCGTTCGCCTGCCGCGAGCCGGGGGCGACGACGTTCGTCGAGCTCGACGGGGAGCTGCTGTCGGCCGAGCTCAACGGCACGCCGCTCGGCCGGTTGGTCGGCAACCGGCTGGCGCTTCCGGACCTCGCCGCCGACAACCTGCTGACCGTCAGCGCGCGCGGGGCCTACAGCCGGACGGGGGAGGGGCTGCACCGGTTCACCGACCCTGCCGACGGGAGGGTCTACCTGTGGGCGCAGAGCTTCCTGGACGACGCGCAGCGGATGTTCGCCTGCTTCGACCAGCCTGACCTCAAGGCCAGCTTCCGGCTGAGTGTCGACGCCCCGACGGACTGGACGGTCATCGGCAACGCCCGGGGGGAGCGCGTCGGCAACCGCTGGACGTTCGCGCCGACGGAACGGGTCAGCACCTACCTGTTCACCGTCGCCGCGGGGCCCTGGCACAGCGAGCGCCAGTGGCTGGGCACGCCGGGGGACGGCGGGATCGAGCTCGGCGTCCACTGCCGCCGGTCGCTCGGGGAGCACCTCGACGCGGCAGAGCTGTTCGAGGTCACCGGCCAGTGCTTCGGGCTGCAGCGCGAGCTCTACGGGCGCGGCTACCCGTTCGGCGACACCTACGACCAGCTGTTCGTCCCGGAGTTCAACCACGGGGCGATGGAGAACCCGGGCGCTGTGACCTTCAGCGAGGACTTCGTCTTCCGCTCGCGGGTCACCGACGACAAGCGCCGCAAGCGGGCGATGGTCATCGCCCACGAGATGGCCCACATGTGGTTCGGCGACCTCGTGACGATGCGGTGGTGGGACGACCTGTGGCTCAACGAGTCCTTCGCCGAGCTGATGGGCTTCCTCACCGTCGACCGGGCGACCCGCCACGAGGGCACCTGGGTGGACTTCAGCGCCACCCGCAAGGCCTGGGGCTACCGCGCCGACCAGCTCCCGAGCACCCACCCGGTGCAGGGCAATGTCCTGGACAACCGCAGCGCGCTGCTCAACTTCGACGGGATCTCCTACGCCAAGGGCGCTTCGGTGCTGCGCCAGCTGATGTCGACGGTCGGCCAGGACGCGTTCTTCACCGGTGTGCGGGCCTACCTCGCGCGGCACGCCTTCGGGAGCACCAGCTTCGCCGACCTGCTCGTCGAGCTCGAGACGGCGAGCGGTCGCGACCTGCACGACTGGGCGCGGGCCTGGCTGCAGACCTCCGGCGTGAGCACGCTCCGCGTGGTCGACGGGGCGCTGGAGTCCGACGGGCTGCGGCCGCACCGGATCGGCGTCGGGCTGTACGACAGGACCGGCGACCGGCTGGTGCTGCGCGAGCGGCTCGACATGGTGGTCACCGGGACGTCGACGCCGCTGCCCGCCATGGCCGACCTCGTGCTGCCCAACGACGGCGACCTGACGTTCGCCAAGGTCCGCTTCGACGCGCGGTCGCTCGAGACCGTGCTCACCGACCTGCGCCGCCTCGACGACCCGCTGGCCCGGGCGCTGTGCTGGACGGCGCTGTGGGACGCCTGCCGCGACGCCGAGCTGCCGGCCGCGTCCTTCGTCCGCGCCGTGCTGGGCAACGTGCGTGGGGAGGACGACCCGTCGGTCGTCGCGTCACTGCTCGCCCAGGCGCGCACCGCCGCCACCCTCTACACGGTCGACGGCTCCGCGCTGCTGACCGCGCTCGCCGAGGCGTCATGGGCGGCCGACGTCGCCCCCGGGAGCGACCTGCAGCTCACCCGCGTGCGGGCCTTCGCCGAGACGGCCGGGCTCCAGCAGGCCGGACGGCTCGAGGCGGTGCTCGACGGGTCCGAGGTCCCGAGCGGGCTCGTCGTCGACGCCGACCTGCGGTGGACGCTGGTCCGGGCGCTGGCCGCGCTCGGTCGGCTGGACGAGGCGGCCGTCGACGCCGAGCTGGCGCGCGACCGCACGGCACTCGGTCAGCGCAACGCGCTGACCGCCCGCGCCGGCCTGCCCGTCGCCGCCGCCAAGGAGCGCGCCTGGGCGGCCGCGACCGGCGACACCTCCCTGTCCAACCACGAGTCGCACGCGCTGGCCGCCGGCTTCTGGTGCACCGGCCAGGACGAGCTCCTGCGGCCCTACGTCGACCGCTACGTGCAGGACCTGCCCGGGCTGTGGGCGACCCGGTCGCCCGAGGTCGTCGGTCGGCTGACCGAGCGGCTGTTCCCCTCGACGCTGGTCGAGACGGGCGTCCTGGACCACACCGAGGGCCTGCTGGCCGACTCGCACCCGGCCGGTCTGCGACGCCTGGTCGCCGAGCAGCGCGACGACCTGGCGCGTGCGCTTCGGGCGCGAGCCGCCACGTGAGCTTCGCCGCCGGCGTCGAGGTCGTCGGGGTCGACGGCGACGACACGCTCTGGCGCTGCCAGGACGGGTTCGACGACGCCGAGGTCGAGTTCGCCCAGCTGCTTGCGGCGTACGCCCCGGCCGACGTCGTCGACGCCACGCTGGCGGCGACCCAGCGGGCCAACCTCGGGCTCTACGGCTTCGGCGTGAAGGCCTGGACGCTCGACCTCGTCGAGGTCGCGCTGGCGCTGTCCGGGGGCCGCGTCACCGCGCACGAGCTCGCCCGGACGCTCCAGCTCGGCAAGGACCTGCTCTCCGCCCCCGTCGAGGTGCTGCCGGGCGCCCGCGAGGCCGTCACCGCCCTCTGCGCCACCCACCGCGTCGTGCTCGTTACCAAGGGCGACCTGGTCGACCAGCGGCGCAAGCTCGCCCTGTCCGGGCTGGCCGACTGCTTCAGCCACGTCGAGATCGTCGCGGACAAGCACCCGGGGGCCTACGCCGAGCTGCTGGGCTTCCTCGAGATCTCCCCGGAGCAGTTCCTCATGGTCGGCAACAGCGAGGTGTCCGACATCCACCCGGTGCTCGAGCTCGGCGGCTGGGCGGTCCACGTGCCCTACCGCACGACGTGGGTGCTGGAGCGGGCCGAGACCCCGGTGCTGCACGACCGCCGGGCGACCGTCGCGAGCCTGCTGGACGTCCGGCAGCTGCTCGACGGCGAGGCCGGGCCGGTCGGGCTCCCGCCCCGATAGCCTGTCCCGCATGTGCGGCATCGTGGGTTACGTGGGAGACAAGCCAGCGCTCGAGGTCGTCATCGACGGCCTGCGGCGGCTGGAGTACCGCGGCTACGACAGCGCGGGCGTCTCGATCCTGGACGGCGGCGCGCTCCAGGTCGAGCGCAAGGCCGGCAAGCTCGCCAACCTCGAGAAGCAGGTCTCGGCCCGGCCGATGCCCGGGACCCTGGGCATCGGCCACACCCGCTGGGCCACCCACGGCCCGCCGACCGATGCCAACGCCCACCCCCACGTCGACTGCTCCGGCGCGGTCGCCGTCGTCCACAACGGCACGATCGAGAACTTCGAGGCGCTGGTCCGCGGTCTTGAGCAGCGCGGCCACGAGCGCCGGTCCGACACCGACACCGAGGTCGTCGCGCACCTGCTCGAGGAGCGCTACGCCGAGGGCCCGACCCAGGGCGACCTACCGGCGAGCCTGCGGTCGATCTGCAAGGACCTCGAGGGCTCTTTCGTCCTGGTCGTGTCGCACCAGGACGAGCCGGGCCTGGTGGTCGCTGCGCGTCGCAACCTCCCACTCGTGATCGGCCTCGGCGACGGCGAGAACTTCGTCGGCTCCGACGTGACGGCCTTCATCGCCCACACCCGCGAGGCGCGCGCCGTCGAGCAGGACCAGGTCGTCGAGGTGCGGCGTACGGGCGTGACCGTGACCGACCTCGAGGGCACCGTCGTCGACGGCGAGACCTACCACGTCGACTGGGACACCGACGCCGCCGAGAAGGGCGGCTACGAGTTCTTCATGCTCAAGGAGATCGACGAGCAGCCGGGCGCAGTCCGCGACACGCTCGGCGGGCGCCTCACCGAACAGGGCCTGCTGCACCTCGACGAGCTCGCCATGAGCGACGAGGACGTCCGCGGCATCGAGCAGGTCTTCATCGTCGCCTGCGGCTCGGCCTACCACTCCGGGCTGATCGGCAAGTACGCCATCGAGCGCTGGGCCCGCATCCCCGTGCAGGTCGAGATGGCCAGCGAGTTCCGCTACCGCGACCCGGTGCTGGGTCGCACCACCCTGGTCATCGCGGTCTCCCAGTCCGGCGAGACCGCCGACACGCTGGAGGCCGTGCGGCACGCCCGCGGGCAGCGGGCGTGGGTCCTCGCGGTCACCAACACGGTCGGGTCGACCATCTCGCGCGAGAGCGACGCCGCGCTCTACACCCGCGGCGGCCCGGAGGTCGCGGTGGCCTCCACCAAGGCGGTCATGACCCAGATCACCGCGATGTACCTCGTCGGGCTCTACCTCGCCCAGCTGCGCGGGACCCGTGATGCCGACGAGGTCCGCGCGCACCTGCGCGACCTGCAGGAGGTCCCGGCGCTGGTGCAGGAGCTGCTCGACCGGATGGAGCCGGTGCGCGAGCTGGCCCGCTCGCTCAAGGACGAGCAGCGGGTGCTGTTCCTCGGTCGGCACGTCGGCTACCCGATGGCCCTCGAGGGCGCGCTCAAGCTCAAGGAGCTGGCCTACGTCTCGGCCGAGGGCTTCCCCGCGGGCGAGATCAAGCACGGCCCGATCGCCTTGGTCGAGCAGGGCACCCCCGTCGTGGTGCTCGCGCCGCGGCACGCCCTGCAGGCCAAGCTGATCAACAACGTGCAGGAGGTACGGGCCCGCGGCGCCCGCACCATCGTCATCGCGACCGACGGCGACGAGAGCGCCCGGTCCTGCGCCGACGACCTGATCCTGATCCCGGACACCAAGTCGCTGCTGACGCCGCTGCTCATGCTGGTGCCGCTGCAGGTCCTGTCCGCCGAGGTCGCCCGGGCCCGCGGGCTCGACGTCGACCAGCCGCGCAACCTTGCCAAGTCCGTCACGGTCGAGTAGCACCGTGATCGTCGGCGTGGGCATCGATGTGGTCGAGGTCGAGCGGCTCCAACGCGCGCTGGCCCGGACGCCCACGCTCGCCGGCCGCCTGTTCACCGACGGGGAGCGCGCGTCGACGCGCACCGAGTCGCTGGCCGCGCGGTTCGCCGCCAAGGAGGCCGTCGCCAAGGCCCTCGGCGCCCCCGGCGGGCTGCGCTGGGTCGACGCCGAGGTGGTCAACGACCCCAGCGGGCGCCCGCGGCTGGTGCTGCACGGCGGGGTCGCCGACGAGGCTGCTGCGCAGGGCATCACGACCTGGCACCTGTCCCTGTCCCACGACGGCGGGGTCGCGACGGCGGTCGTCGTCGCGGAGGGCTGACGTGCGCCACGCCCACACCGTCGCGCAGGTCCGCGAGGCCGAGGACCGGCTCCGGGCCGTCCTGCCGCCGGGCGGCCTCATGCAACGCGCCGTCGCCGGGATCACCACCGTGGTCGCCGGGCGGCTCGGCCGGGTCTACGGCTCCCGCGTGCTGCTGCTCGTGGGCGGCGGGGACAACGGCGCGGACGCGCTCTGGGTCGGCGCGCGCCTGGCCGCGCGCGGGGCGCGGGTCACCGCCGTCCTCGTGGCCGACCCCGTGGCCGACGCCCTCGCCGCCCTCCTGCGCGCGGGTGGGCGCGTCGGCGTGGTCGAGCCGGCCGACGTGGTCGTCGACGGCATGGTGGGCATCGGCGGGCGAGGGGCACTCCGTCCGCGGGCCGCAGCACTCGTGGCGCAGGTCGAGGGACAGGACGTCGTCGCCGTCGACGTGCCGAGCGGGGTCGATGCCGACACCGGTGCGGTCGTAGGCCAGGCCGTGACCGCGGCGCTGACCGTGACGGCGGGGACGCACAAGCCCGGCCTGCTCGTCGGGGAGGGACGTCGCCGGTCGGGGCGGGTGGAGCTGGTCGCGCTGGGGCTCGACCTGCCGGCGCCGGTGGTCGAGGTCCTCGAGGCAGCCGACGTCGTGCGGCTGCTGCCCGCGGGGGAGGCGGTGTCGGACAAGTACACGCGCGGCGTGCTCGGGGTCGCCGCCGGCTCGCAGGTCTACACCGGCGCCGCGGTCCTCGCGGTCGGCTCGGCGCTGCGCGCCGGCGCCGGGATGGTCCGCTTCGCTGGCGCCCCGCACGCCGCCGAGCAGGTCCGCTCCCGCTGGCCCGAGGTGGTCGTCAGCGAGCTGGTCGGCGCCGACGTCGTCGAGGCCGGCCGGGTCCAGGCATGGGTTGTCGGGCCGGGGCTGGGCACCGACGAGCAGGCCGAGGCGACGGTCGAGGCGGTGCTCGGGCAGGACGTCCCGGTCCTGGTCGACGCCGACGCGCTGACGATCTGCGCACGCCACCCGGCGTGGCTGCGGCGGCGCGCCGCGCCGACGCTGCTCACCCCCCACGAACGGGAGTTCGCCCGCTTCGGCGCCGAGGTCGGGACGGACCGGGTCGGGGCAGCACGCGCGCTGGCCCGGGCGACGGGTGTCACCGTGCTGCTCAAGGGCGACGCGACGATCGTCGCCGATCCGGACGGGCCGGCCCGTGTCAACGGCACCGGCTCGCCCGTGCTCGCGACCGCCGGCACCGGCGACGTGCTGGCCGGCGGCTGCGGGTCGCTGCTCGCGCAGGGGCTCGGTGCCCTCGACGCCGGCTCGGTGGGCGCCCACCTGCACGGCCGGGCGGGGGCGCTGTCTGCAGCGGGGACCACGACCACCGCATACGAGGTGCTCCGGTCCTGGCCCGACGCGGTCCGCGAGGCTGCGAGACTGGCCCGATGAGGACCGAGGCGCGCATCGACCTGGGCGCCGTGCGCGACAACGTCGCGGCGCTGCGGGAGCGGGCTGCCGCCGGGGCCCAGGTGATGGCCGTGGTCAAGGCCGACGGCTACGGGCACGGGCTGATCCCGAGCGCCCGGGCCGCCGTGCAGGGCGGGGCTGCCTGGCTCGGCGTCGCCTTCCTCGAGGAGGCACTGGCCCTGCGCGCGGCCGGGCTCGAGGTCCCGGTGCTGGCGTGGCTCACCACCCCCGGTGAGGACGTGGCCGGCGCGGTCGCGGCCGCCGTCGACCTGGGGGTCTACGACCTGGCCCAGCTCGCCGCGGCCGCCGAGGCGGCGCGGACCAGCGGCACGACCGCGCGCGTCCAGCTCAAGGCCGACACCGGCCTGTCCCGCGGCGGGGCGACGCCCGCGGACTGGCCGGACCTGTGCGCCGCGGCGGCGAAGGCCGAGGCCGGTGGTGAGGTGCGGGTCACCGGGCTCTGGAGCCATCTCGCCTTCGCCGACGGGGGAGCCGACCACCCGGTCAACCACAAGCAGGCCGGGGTCTTCGCCGAGGCGCTGGAGGTCGCCGACCGGGCCGGGCTCCGGCCCGAGGTGCGCCACCTGGCCAACTCCGCCGCCACGCTCACCGCACCGGCCACCCACTACGACCTGGTCCGCCCCGGCGTCTCGGTCTACGGGCTCTCGCCCGTGCCGCAGCTCGGCGCTCCGGCCGACTTCGGGCTCCGGCCCGCGATGACGCTGGCCACCACGGTCGCGCTCACCAAGCGGGTGCCCGCGGGCAGCGGGGTGAGCTACCTCCACCGGCATGTCACGAGCATCGGGACGACCCTGGCGCTGGTGCCGGTCGGCTACGCCGACGGCGTGCCCCGGGCGGCGACGGGCGTGGGCCAGGTGCTGCTGCGCGGCGTACGACGCACGATCGCCGGGACCGTCTGCATGGACCAGTTCGTCCTCGACGTGGGCGACGACGAGGTGGCGGCCGGGGACGAGGTGCTGCTGTTCGGTCCCGGCGACCAGGGCGAACCCACGGCGCAGGACTGGGCCGACGCGGTCGGCACCATCGACTACGAGATCGTCACGCGCATCGGCGCCCGGGTGCCGCGCGTGCTGCTCGGTGAGCAGGCCTGAGGTGGTCGCCAAGGGTCTGATCGGCGCCGCGATCGGCGTCGCGGCGGTCGGCGTCGCCGCCGGCCTGGCGGCCGAGCGCTACGCGATCGGCCGGACCCGGCTGCGCCCCGACCCCGAGGTCGGCGAGCCCTTCTTCTTGCTGCCCGCCGACCGCACCCGTCGCGTCGCCGCCGAGGACGGCGTGCCGCTGCACGTCGAGGAGGTCGGGCCCCAGGACGCACCGCTGACGCTGGTGTTCGTGCACGGCTACCTCCAGGAGATGGCCGTGTGGCACTACCAGAGGCAGTCCCTCGCCGAGGACGGCGCCGGCCGCCTGGTCTTCTACGACCACCGATCGCACGGCCGCTCCGGCCGCGGCAGCAGCGAGACGGCCACCATCGACCAGCTCGGCCGGGACCTCGGCGCCGTCCTGGACGCCGTCGTGCCGCACGGACCGGTCGTCCTGGTCGGTCACTCCATGGGCGGGATGACGGTGATGGCGCTCGCCGACTCGCGGCCCGAGCTGTTCGGGAGCCGCATCGTCGGGGTCGCCCTGATCGGCACCTCCACCGGCAGGCTCGCCGAGCTCACGTTCGGGCTGCCCAAGGCGGTGCTGCCGGTGACCCGACGGGTCGTGCCGCTGCTGAGCCGCGGGATGCAGCGCCGCCCCCGGCCGTTCGAGCGCGGCCGCCGGGCCGGGACGGACCTGGCGTTCCTCGTCGCGCGCCAGACCGTCTTCGGGTCACGCGACGTCAGCCCGTCGGTCGTGGAGTTCGTCGAGCGGATGGCCGCGGCTATGCCGGTCGACGTGATCGCCGACTTCTACGACACGTTCACCACCCACGAGAAGCTCGAGGCAGTAGGGGTGCTGCGCGATGTCGAGACCCTGGTCCTGGTGGGCAGCAAGGACCTCGTCACGCCCGCCGACCACAGCCGGGCCATCGCCGACGCCGTCCCGGGTGCGCAGCTGGTGGTCGTCGAGGGCGCCGGTCACATGGTCGTGCTCGAGCGGGCGCCGCTGGTCACCCTGCATCTGCGGGCGCTGGCGCGTCGGGCCGTGCGTGCGTCCCAGCGCTCGGCGTGACGGCGCGCCCGGTGACCGCTGACGACGTACGGGCCGCGGCCGCGGCCGCACCGGACCTGACGGTGCTGGCCGCCGCCGCCCGGACCTGCACCGCCTGCCCGGAGCTGGCGGCGACCCGCACGCAGGTGGTCGTCGGGCAGCTGCCCCCTGGCGCGAGGCTGCTCGTCATGGGGGAGGCCCCCGGGGCGACGGAGGACGAGACCGGGCGGCCGTTCGTCGGCCGCAGCGGCCAGCTGCTCGACGCGCTGCTCGCCGAGGCGGGCCTGCCGCGCCAGCACGTGGCGGTGCTCAACACGGTCAAGTGCCGGCCGCCCGGCAACCGCCTGCCCACCCGGTCCGAGAGCGCCTCGTGCCGGCCGTGGGCGACCCGGCAGCTGGTGCTCGCGGCCCCCGCCGTCGTCGTCGCCCTCGGGCTGTCCGCCACGAGGTGGTTCCTGGGCCCGACCACCTTGCGCGCGGTGCGGGGGCGGCTCCACGACGTGCAGGGCGTACGCGTCCTGCCCACCTACCATCCCGCCGCGGCGCTGCGCGGCGGACCGCAGGGCGAGCCGCGCCGGCTGCTCCGGGCGGACCTCGGCCTCGCGGTGCGGGAGGCGTCGTGAGCTGGTCCCGGATCGTCCACGACGTCGACGAGGCCCGGACGGCGCTGGCCGAGCCGGGCGAGGCCCTGGACCTGCGGGCCCCTGCCCGCCTGGGCGCGGACTGGGCCGAGCTCGGCTTCGTCGAGCTGGTCGCGGGGGAGCTCGTCCGTCCGCTCGAGGTGCGGCTCACCGACCTGGCGGCGACGCGGGCGCTGGGGGCGCGCCTGGGAGCCGCGCTGCGACCGGGTGACCTGGTCGTGCTCACGGGTCCGCTCGGTGCCGGGAAGACCAGCCTGGCACAGGGACTCGGGGCGGCGCTGGGCGTGCGCGGCGCCGTGACGAGCCCGACCTTCGTCCTGGCCCGCGCCCACCGCGGACCGCTGCCGCTGCTGCACGTCGACGCCTACCGCCTGCGCGACGCGGCCGCGGGCGACGCGACCCTCCTGGACGACCTGGATCTGGACGAGGGGCTCGAGCAGGGTGTCGTCGCCGTGGAGTGGGGGGAGGGTCTGGTCGAGGCCCTGAGCCACGAACGCCTCCACGTCGAGCTTCGCAGACCCGAGGACGAGACCGACGGCACACCCGGTGGAAGGGTCGTGCGGGTCGTTCCGTACGGTCAACGCTGGTCGGTCGTGCAGCCGCAGCAGTCCTGAGAGGGACACGGCGCACATGTTGGCCTCAACCCCCCGTCTTGCGCTTGTATGCGTGAGGCACGTCACGGTCCTGCACCACCCGTCGGACGAACGGAGCACCACATGCAGCAGGAGGCGTCCGGCGCCACCTCTGTCCGGGTCGCGAGCGACCACGTCACCTCGAAGGGGGGTCGCTTCGCCGCCGACGGTGTGACCGTCCGCTTCGGTGGGCTCACCGCCCTCGACGACGTGTCGTTGCGCGTGGAGCCGGGCGAGGTCCTCGGCGTGATCGGACCGAACGGAGCGGGCAAGACCACGCTGTTCAACGTCGTCTGCGGCTTCATCAAGCCCGACGAGGGCTCCCTGCACTGGCGGGGCAAGGAGATCGACAACCTCCGGCCGCACCAGCTCGCCGGGCTGGGGATCTCCCGCACGCTGCAGGGGGTCGGGCTGTTCCAGCACATGACCGTGCTCGAGAACGTGATGGCGGGCGAGACCGCAAAGGCCAAGGCCGGCTTCCTCAGCGCCGTGTTCGGGCTGCCGCGCAGTGACAAGGACGAGGCGCGGCTGCGCGACTCGGCGATGGCCAAGCTGGCCGAGCTGGGCGCCGCGCAGTACGCCGGGCGCCTGCCCGGCAGCCTGCCCTACCCGGTCCAGAAGCGCGTGGCGCTGGCGCGGGCGCTGGTCGCCGAGCCCGACCTGCTGATGCTCGACGAGCCGGCCGCCGGCCTCGGCTCGGACGACATGGACGAGCTGGGCGACCTGATCCGCCACCTGTCCGGGACGATGGCCGTGATGCTCGTCGAGCACCACATGGACTTGGTCATGCGGGTCTGCGACCGGATCACGGTGCTCGACTTCGGCAAGGTCATCGCCGACGGCACGCCGGAGCAGGTCCGCACCGACCAGGCGGTGCTCGACGCCTACCTGGGCGCCGACGACGAGGACGGAGGCCACTGACGTGCTCGAGGTGCGCGAGCTCGTCGCGACGTACGGACCGGTCAAGGCGCTCGACGGCGTGAGCCTGGAGGTGCCGGCCGGCAAGATCACCGCGGTCATCGGGGCCAACGGCGCCGGCAAGACCACCCTGCTCAGGACCGTCTCCGGGCTGGTGCAGGCCCGCTCCGGGAGCGTGCTGCTCGAGGGCGCCGACATCACCAAGACACCGGTCGAGGAGATGGTGCGCCGCGGCATGGCGCACGTCCCGGAGGGTCGCGGCGTCATCGCCGAGCTCACGATCGAGGAGAACCTTCGTCTCGGCGGTCTGTGGCGCAAGGGCGCCGACCTGGAGCAGGAGATGGAAGGCGTCTACGAGCAGTTCCCGTCGCTCGACTCGCGACGCAAGCGCACGGCGCACACGCTCTCGGGCGGAGAGCGCCAGATGCTCGTCGTCGGCCGCGCGTTGCTCGCCAAGCCCAAGCTGCTCCTGCTGGATGAGCCCTCGCTCGGTCTGGCCCCGCTCGTCGTCTCGCAGATCTTCCACCTGATCCGCGACCTCGTCGACCGGACCGGCCTCGCCGTCCTGCTCGTCGAGCAGAACGCGAAGTCGGCGCTGGCCATCGCCGACACCGGGGTCGTGCTCAACCTCGGCAAGGTGGTCGCCACCGATGACGCGAAGGCGCTGGCGGGCGACGAGCAGCTGCGCCACGCCTACCTCGGCTTCTGATGACCCCGTCGCGACACCCGTCCCCCGACCGCACCCCTCCCGGAGCCGCACCGTGCAGCAGTTCGTCAACCTCACGCTGAACGGCGTCATCCTCGGCGCCGTCTACGCCGCCTTCGCGCTCACCCTCGTCCTGATCTTCCGGGCCACCCGGATCATCAACTTCGGCCAGGGCGCGCAGGCGATGTTCACGACCTACATCGCCCTGACCCTCATCGAGCGGGGCTTCTCGTACTGGCTGGCCTTCCTCGCCGCCCTGGTCTCCGGCTTCGTGATCGGTGCCGTCGTCGAACGGGTGATCGTGCGGCCGGTGGAGACCGGCCCGGAGATCAACGCCGTCATCGTGACGCTCGGGGTCTTCGTCAGCTTCATCGCGCTGGCGGCCATCCTGTTCGGCAACACCGTGCAGTCCTTCCCCGCACCCTTCGCGCTGCGGGGGATCTCGGTGGGCGAGGTCAACGTCGCCATCACGCCCAACGACATCTACCGGCTGGTGGCCGTCCTCATCGCGATGGTGCTGCTGCTCACGCTGTTCCGCTTCACCAGCCTCGGCCTGCAGCTGCGCGCCGCGGCGTTCGGACAGGAGGTCGCCCGGCTGCTCGGCGTGCGGGTGAGCCGCATGCTGACCCTCGGCTGGGCCATGGCCGGGCTGTTCGGCTCCCTGGCCGGCATCCTGATCGCCAGCGGCTCGCTCGTGTTCCCCAACTACATGGACGGCATCGTCGTGTTCGGCTTCGTCGCCGCCGTCCTCGGCGGCCTGGACAGCTTCATCGGCGCGGTCGTCGGCGGGACGGTGCTGGGTCTCGTGACCACCTACGTCGCGGGTTACGTCGACGCCTCACTGGTCACGCTGGCCGCGCTCGCCATCCTCGTGACCGTGCTGCTGCTCAAGCCCGGTGGCCTGTTCTCCAGCTCCGTCGCGCGGAAGGTGTGACCATGACCTCCTCCACCCCCGAGTCGAGCGCCGGCCCCGACGCCCGCAGCGGCGTCACCGCGCAGGACGACGCCCCGAGCGGCGGCAAGACCACCACCACCCCGGAGGTCAGCGCGTCGCCGGCGCCTGAGCCCAAGGGGCCCCGCATCACCTCGACGCTGCTCAAGCACTCGCTGCTGATGCTGCTGGCGTTCGTGGGCATCGCCGTGCTGCTCGAGACCGTCTCGCCGTTCCGCGGGTCGCAGCTGGCGGCGATGGCCTACTACGTGCCGGTCGTCGCCGGCCTCACCGTGCTGACCGGCCTCAACGGGCAGATCTCGCTCGGCCACGGGGCCCTGATGGCTGTCGGGGCCTACGTGACGGCCCTCATGCTCGAGACCGAGTCGCCGCTGCCCTACCTCGTGATCCTGGTCGCCAGCGTCATCGCGACCGCGCTCGTCGGCGTCGTGGTCGGCGCCGCCGCGTCGCGACTCCACGGGCCCTACCTCGCCGGAGCGACGCTGGCCCTGGCCGTGGGACTGCCGGGCCTGGCGCTCTACTTCGCCGACACCCTGGGCGGTGAGGAGGGCATCCGGGTCTCGCCTCCGTCGGCCCCCGCCTGGGTGGAGGACGTCGCGTTCTTCATCACCGGCAACACCATGTCCGGCACCAAGTACCTCGGCTACCTCGGGTGGGTGCTCGCGCTCTTCGTGCTGCTGCTGCTGTCCAACCTCGTCCGCAGCCGCTACGGGCGCCTGTGGCGGGCCGTTCGGGACGACGAGATCGCCGCCGAGCTCGCCGGCATCAACCTGGGCCGCACCCGCGTGCTGGCCTTCGTGGTCAGCGCGGCGGCGGCCGGTGTGGGCGGCTCGCTGCTGGCGATCGTGACGCGCCTGGCCGGGCCGACCAGCTTCACGATCGTGCTGTCGATCTTCCTGCTGGTCGCCATCGTGATCGGCGGGCTCGGCAGCCTGCTCGGCGCCGTGCTCGGCAGCGCGCTGCTGGTCTTCCTCGTGCCGTTCGTGACCAACGTCGGGCTCGACGCGGGGCTGTCCTCGTCGCAGGCGGCCAACATCGCGCCGCTGTCCTTCGGCGTCGTGCTCATCGTGGTGATGCTCGCCGCTCCGCAGGGCGTGGTCGGGACGATCCGGCTCAAGTACCTGACCCGCCAGGCGAGCAGATCCCCGCGCGCCCAGGGCGGCTGAGGGGGCGCAGGAATGCGACCCGGGTCACAGTCGTCTCACGATGGCGGCACCGGTGCTGCAATGGTCACATTTGGACGTTAGATGTGAGCAACACCCGCTCCCCGACCGGGGAGCGGTGCTATGAGGAGGAGAATCTTGAGGACCTTCAGGAGCCGGCCGGTCGCACGTGCGGTCGTCGCGCTGGCGGGCGCATCGCTTTTCGTGACCGCGTGCGGAGCAGGCGGCAACGACGGTGAGGGCGACGGTGACGTCGCTCAGGCCGAGGGCGACACCACCGGCATCACCGACAGCACGATCAAGCTCGGGACGCACATGCCGCTGACCGGTCCGGTGGCTCCGGGCTACTCCGAGATCCCGACCGGGTCGAAGGCGTTCTACGACTACGTCAACGCCAACGGCGGCGTCTGCGACCGGCAGATCGAGTACACCGTGCGCGACGACGCCTACAACCCGACGCAGACCTCCAGCGTCGTCAACCAGCTGGTGCTGCAGGACCAGGTCTTCGCCGTCGTCCAGGGCCTGGGCACACCCACGCACAGCGCGGTCGTCGACTTCCTCAACGAGGAGGAGGTGCCGGACCTGTTCGTCTCCTCCGGGTCGGTGGAGTGGGGCGAGGGCGTGGAGGAGCACCCCTGGACCTTCGGCTGGCAGCCCAACTACTCGGTCGAGGGCAAGATCATCGGTCAGTACGTCGCGGAGAACTTCCCCGACGCGAAGGTCGGCCTGTTCCTGCAGGGCGATGACCTCGGCCGTGACGGCGCCGCCGGCGCGCGCACGTTCCTCGAGGACCAGATCGTCAGCGAGGTCACCTACACGCCGGGCAACACCGACGTCGGTCCGCAGATCGCCCAGCTGAAGGCCGACGGTGCCGACTTCGTGCTCGGCTTCAACGTCCCGACCTGGACGGCGCTGAGCCAGCTGACGGCCCAGCGGCTCAACTACGACCCGGAGTGGTTCTACTCCAACGTCGGCTCCGACACGGCCCTGGTCGGCTCGCTGCTCAACCGCTTCTCCGAAGGCGCGGTGAGCGGTGAGAGCGCCCTGGCCGACGTCTACACCAGCAAGTACGTCCCGCTGGTCGAGGACACCGAGAACCCCTGGATCGAGCTGTTCTCCGGCGTCTGGGACGAGCACGGCGCCGACGGCGAGTTCACCAACTTCCGCATGTACGGCATGTCCCAGGCCTACACGGTCGTGAAGGCGCTGGGTGAGTCCTGCGACAACCTCAGCCGTGAGGGGATCGTCCAGACCATCGAGGAGAACGGCAGTGACTGGGAGGGCCCCTGGCAGGCGCCGTTCGAGTACTCCGCTGACTCCCACCGCGGCATCAGCGGAGTCTCGGTCGGTCAGGTCCAGGCCGACAACAGCTTCGAGGCACTGACGGAGGTGCTGCTCACCGACTCCGGCGACGGTGAGATCACCGAGTACACCGGGGAGCAGGGCCCGCCCGAGAACGAGGGCCTGCCCGGCTAGCACGTCCGTACGCCTTCACCTCACGGCGGTCGGTCCCTCGGGGCCGGCCGCCGTGAGGCGTGTCCGGGCTGCTCTCTGCGGGCCACGCGCCCCCCTGGCGACCCGTGGGTGCGTGACCGCGCCCGGAGGGGGGAGACTGCCGTGACGCACACCACGAACAACGGGAGACCACCAGATGTCCTTGTCGATCGCCACCATCCTCGCGGAGTCCGCCGTCCGCCACGCCGACCGCACTGCCGTGGTGCTGGGCGAGCTGAAGCTGACCTACGCCCAGCTGTGGGCGCACTCCCTGCAGTACGCCGCCGTGCTGCGCGAGAAGGGCGTCGGACCGGGCGACAAGGTCGCGCTCCTGCTCCCCAACACGCCGCACTTCCCGCTGTCCTACTTCGGGACGCTGGCGCTCGGCGCCGTCGCGGTCCCCGTTCACGCGCTGCTGAAGTCCGAGGAGATCGAGTACGTCCTGCGCGACTCCGGCGCCAAGGCCCTGGTCTGCGCCGCCCCGCTGCTGGGCGAGGGCGCCAAGGGCGCCGAGCTCGCCGGCGTGCCGGTGCTCGCGGTGATGGACGGCGGCGACGCCTCCCTCGAGCGTATCGACACGATGGCGCTGTCGGCCACGCCCATCGAGGCGATCGTCCAGACCGAGCCCGAGGACACCGCGGTCATCCTCTACACCAGCGGGACTACCGGCACCCCCAAGGGCGCCGAGATCACCCACCTCAACGTGATCATGAACGTCGTCGCGTCGGCGGTGCACTCGTTCGACATCACCGAGGACGACGTCGTCCTGGGCTGCCTTCCGCTGTTCCACACCTTCGGCCAGACCTGCTGCATGAACACCTCCTTCTACGTCGGTGCGTCCGTCGTCCTGCTGCCCCGCTTCGACGGGGCGCAGGCGCTGGAGCTGATGGTCAAGGAGGACGTCACGATCTTCATGGGCGTGCCGACGATGTACGTCGGGCTCATCGAGGCGGCCAAGACCTCCGAGCACCGACCGACCCTGAAGTCGGCGCTGTCCGGGGGCGCGGCCCTGCCCGTCCCCGTGCTGGAGAAGTTCACCGAGGTCTTCGGCACCGACGTGCTCGAGGGCTACGGCCTGACCGAGACCTCGCCGGTCGCGACGTTCAACCAGGTCGGCTTCCCGCCCAAGCCCGGCACCGTCGGCAAGCAGATCTGGGGCGTCGACGTCGAGGTGGCCAAGGCCGAGGTCGAGGACCACATCGAGCTGCTCCCGACCGGTGAGCTCGGCGAGATCGTCGTCCGCGGCCACAACGTCTTCAAGGGCTACCTCAACAAGCCCGAGGCGACGGCGGCGGCGATCGTCGACGGCTGGTTCCGCACCGGCGATCTCGGCACCAAGGACGAGGACGGCTACGTCGCGATCGTCGACCGCAAGAAGGACATGGTCATCCGCGGCGGCTACAACATCTACCCGCGCGAGGTCGAGGAGGCGCTGCTGCGTCACCCGGCCGTCGGCCAGGTCGCGGTGATCGGACTGCCCGACCCGCAGTACGGCGAGGAGGTCTGCGCCGTGGTGGTGCTGGACCCGGCCGGTGGCGAGATCACCGAGGAGGAGCTGTCGGCATGGTCCAAGACCAAGCTGGCCGCCTACAAGTACCCCCGTCGCGTCTTCTTCACCGACGGCTTCCCGCTGGGCCCGTCCGGCAAGGTCCTCAAGCGCGAGCTGCTCGAGCAGTACAAGGGCTGAGCGCCCGGGGCGCCTAGGCTCGGCCCGTGCTGGTCCTCGCGCTCGACACCTCCTCGCAGGCGGTGTCGGCCGCACTCGTGGAGCTCGTGGACGGCGAGCAGCGCACGCTCGCTGAGTCGGTCGTCGTCGACCCACGGCGCCACGGTGAGCTGCTCGCCGCAGGCATCCGCCGGGTGCTCGGCACGGTCCGCGCGGACCGGCTCTCCGCGGTGGTCACGGGCACCGGACCGGGTCCGTTCACGGGGTTGCGGGTCTCGCTGGTGACGGCCGCCGCGATGGCCGACGCGCTCTCGATCCCGGCGTACGGCGTGTGCTCGCTCGACGCGGTCGGCCTCGCGTACGGCCCGCGCGTGGTCGTCGCGGACGCCCGCCGGCGCGAGGTCTACTGGGCGAGCTACGCGCGGTCGGGTGCCCGCGTGGACGGCCCGAGCGTCGAGCGGCCGGCCGAGCTGGCCGAGCGCCTGCGGGCCTCGGCGTCGCTGCCCGTGCTCGTCGGCGCCGGCGCGGTGCTGCACCGGGGCGCCTTCGCGGGCCTGCGGATCGTCGAGGACGAGCTGCACCCGTCGACACCCGGGCTGGTGCGGCTCGCCGCAGACCGCGTGCTCGGCGGTGCGGCGGCCGACCCGCTCACCCCGCTCTACCTGCGTCGGCCCGACGCCGCGCCGCCGGGGGCGATCAAGCCGGTCACGGCATGAGCGACACGACGATCTGGCTGGACGCGTTCCCGCACGACTTCGACGTCGCGCACGAGCGGACGCTGCGGGGGCTGTCCAAGGTGCCCGAGCGGGTCTACTACCCAGGGGCGCGTCGCGACGGCGGGCGGGACGGGGCGTGGCTGCGGATCACGGCGGCCGACGGCCGGGTCTGGACCGGGGTGTTCGCCAGCGAACTGGTCGCCGGTCGGCTGTCGGTCATCGCGTCGTGGCCCGAGCCGTCGACCCTGTTCGTCGCCGTAGGGGGGGACGGGCCTTACCTGGTCGCCACCCGTGACCCCGACCGCTGGTCGCGGCTGGACCGGCCGACGGTGCGGCACTTCGAGCCTGCGCCGGACCTCGGCTTCGCGCTCCTGCTCGACGACGAGCGGCTGTCCGCTTACGACGTCGAGGGACTGGCGTGGGAGAGCGACCACCTCGGCCCGCAGGCGCAGTGGCTCGGCCGGCTGGACGACGAGGTGCACCTGCGTGCCGGCGACCTGCTCCACCGGGTATCGCTGCGCCACGGCGGCACCACCACCGAGACGGCGTCGTGGTGAGCGGCGCGCCGGTGACCCTGGAGCGGATGAGGTGGTGGCACGTCGAGCAGGTGCTGCCGGTGGAGCGGGAGCTGTTCCAGCCGGAGCCGTGGAGCGCCCGGCTGTTCTGGTCCGAGCTGGGCCAGCTCGACACCCGCCACTACCTCGTCGCGCTCGTCGACGGCGAGGTGCTCGGCTACGGCGGCCTGTGCGACTACCCCGACGAGGCGTTCATCCAGACCCTCGCCGTGGCGCCGTCGGCCCAGGGGCGGGGGCTCGGTGCACGGCTGCTCGCCGCCCTGCTGGAGGAGGCCGACCGGCGCGGGCAGCGCACCGTCAGCCTCGAGGTCCGCGCCGACAACGAGGCCGCCCAGCGCCTCTACGCTCGCCAAGGCTTCTCGCGCAGCGGCGTCCGCCGCGGCTACTACCCGGCAGGGGTCGACGCGCTCGTGCTCACGCGCCGGGCGTGACCCGGCGCCTACCCTCTCCGGCGTGAGCAACGAGCCGCTGGTCCTCGGGATCGAGACCTCGTGCGACGAGACCGGCATCGGCATCGTGCGCGGCACCACCCTGCTGGCCGACGCGATCGCGAGCAGCGTCGAGCAGCACGCCCGGTTCGGGGGCGTGGTGCCGGAGGTCGCGAGCCGGGCCCACCTCGAGGCGATGGTCCCCACCGTGCACCGGGCGCTGGAGACGGCGGGGGTGCGCCTGTCGGACCTGGACGCCGTCGCCGTCACCGCCGGTCCCGGGCTCGCCGGTGCGCTGCTGGTGGGAGTGGCCGCTGCCAAGGCGTACTCCCTCGCCCTGGAGGTCCCGCTCTACGGGGTCAACCACCTCGCCGCCCACGTGGCCGTCGACGTGCTCGAGCACGGTCCGCTCCCCGAGCCGTGCCTGGCGATGCTGGTGTCCGGGGGTCACTCCAGCCTGCTGCTGGTCGACGACGTGACGCACGCGCTCGAGCCGCTCGGCGCGACCGTCGACGACGCCGCCGGCGAGGCCTTCGACAAGGTCGCCCGTCTGCTGGGACTGGGCTTCCCCGGCGGCCCGGTCGTCGACCGGCTGGCCGCGACCGGCGACCGCGACGCCATCGCCTTCCCGCGGTCGATGTCCCGGGAGGCGTCGTACGACGTGTCCTTCAGCGGGCTCAAGACCGCCGTCGCCCGCTGGGTCGAGGCGCGCGAGGCCGCCGGCGAGGCGGTCCCCGTCGCTGACGTGTGCGCGAGCTTTCAGGAGGCCGTCGTCGACGTGCTGACCGCCAAGGCCGTACGGGCGTGCCGTGAGCGGGGGGTCGGGCACCTGCTGATCGGCGGCGGCGTCGCGGCGAACTCCCGATTGCGGGCGCTGGCCCAGGAGCGGTGCGACACCGCCGGGGTCGTGCTGCGCGTCCCGCGCCCGGGGCTGTGCACCGACAACGGCGCGATGGTCGCGGCGCTGGGCAGTCGCCTGGTGGCGGCGGGCGTGGCCGCGAGCCCGCTGGACCTGCCGGCCGACAGCGCGATGGACGTGCGGCAGGTCGTCTGCACCTGAGCCCGCCGTCCGGACCGGGGTGATGTTGTGCCGTTGGCACTCGAGGGGTTAGAGTGCCAACTGCAGCCAGGCACCCTGATCCCCGCGACGGCAGGACGCCCGGTCCGCTCCACTACCAGAAGCACTACGGAGGGTTCGTGACCACTGTGACCAAGGTCGCCATCAAGCCGCTCGAGGACCGTATCGTGGTCCAGGCCGTCGACGCCGAGAGCACCACCGCCTCAGGCCTCGTCATCCCGGACACCGCCAAGGAGAAGCCCCAGGAGGGCATGGTCCTGGCCGTGGGCCCGGGCCGCTACGAGGACGGCAACCGCGTCCCGCTCGACGTCAGCGTCGGCGACAAGGTGCTCTACAGCAAGTACGGCGGCACCGAGGTGAAGTACGCCGGCGAGGAGTACCTCGTGCTCTCCGCCCGCGACGTCCTCGCCGTGATCGAGGCCTGAGCACCACCCCCTGCACCGCCCCCCGCACGTAGCAACGACGCCCCGGCGGTCCCAGTCCGGGACCCCGGGGTGTCGTCTTCGAGAGGACCAGCAACCGCATGGCCAAGACCCTCAGCTTCTCCGAGGACGCCCGCCGCTCGCTCGAGCGCGGCGTCGATGCCCTCGCCAACGCCGTCAAGGTGACGCTCGGCCCGAAGGGCCGCAACGTCGTCATCGCCAAGGCGTACGGCGGACCCACCATCACCAACGACGGCGTGACCATCGCGCGGGAGATCGAGCTCCAGGACCCGCACGAGAACATGGGTGCGCAGCTCGCCAAGGAGGTCGCCACCAAGACCAACGACATCGCGGGCGACGGCACCACGACCGCCACCGTGCTCGGCCAGGCGATGGTCCACCAGGGCCTTCGCGCGGTCGCCGCCGGCGCGAACCCGATCAGCCTCAAGGTCGGCATGGACGCGGCGGTCGAGGCCGTCAACGAGGCCCTGCTGGCCGCCGCCACCGAGGTGCAGACCCACGACGAGGTCGCCGCGGTCGCCGCCATCTCCGCCCAGGACGCCCTGGTCGGCCAACTCGTCGCCGAGGCGATCGACAAGGTCGGCAAGGACGGCGTCATCACGGTCGAGGAGAGCCAGGCCACCGGCCTCGAGCTCGAGCTCACCGAGGGCATGCAGTTCGACAAGGGCTACATCAGCCCGTACTTCGTCACCGACCCCGAGCGCATGGAGTCCGTGCTCGAGGACGCCTACGTGCTGATCGTCAACGGCAAGGTGTCGGCCCTGGCCGAGCTGCTGCCGCTGCTCGAGAAGGTCGTCCAGGCCCAGAAGCCACTGCTCATCGTGGCCGAGGACGTCGACGGCGAGGCGCTGTCGACCCTGGTCGTCAACGCGATCCGCAAGACGGTCAAGGTCGCGGCCGTCAAGGCCCCCGGCTTCGGTGACCGTCGCAAGGCGATGCTGCAGGACATCGCCGTCCTCGTCGGCGGCCAGGTCGTGTCCGCCGAGATCGGCCTCAAGCTCGACCAGGTCGGCCTCGAGGTCCTCGGCAAGGCGCGCACCATCACGGTGACCAAGGAGCTGACGACGATCGTCGACGGCGCCGGGTCCTCCGAGGAGGTCGCTGGCCGCGTGGCCCAGATCAAGCAGGAGATCGAGAACAGCGACTCCGACTGGGACAAGGAGAAGCTGCAGGAGCGGCTCGCGAAGCTCTCCGGCGGCATCGGCGTGATCAAGGTCGGCGCGCACACCGAGACCGAGCTCAAGGAGCGCAAGCACCGGCTCGAGGACGCCATCTCGGCGACCAAGGCCGCCGTCGAGGAGGGCATCGTCCCCGGTGGTGGCGCCGCGCTCATCCATGCCGCCGCCGTGCTCGAGGGCGACCTCGGCAAGGAGGGCGACGAGCGCACCGGTGTCCGCATCGTGCGCAGCGCGCTCGACGAGCCGGCCTACTGGATCGCCGCGAACGCGGGCCTCGAGGGCCGCGTCGCCGTCAACCGCGCCCGCGAGCTCGGTGCCGGCCAGGGCCTCAACGCCGCCACCGGCGAGTACGGCGACCTGGTAAAGCAGGGCATCGTCGACCCGGTCAAGGTCACTCGCTCCGCCGTCCGCAACGCCGCCTCGATCGCCAGCATGCTGCTGACGACCGAGACGCTCGTCGCGGACAAGCGCGAGGAGGAGCCGGCTGGCGCCGGTCACGGCGGCCACGGGCACGCGCACTAGTCGCTCCCTGTTCGCTCGGCTCCGCCGAGACCCGCCCGTACGACGGCCCGGTCCCCCTCCCCCGGGGGGCCGGGCCGTCGCGCGTCGTGATCTGTCCGAGGCGGGTGGCACGGTGCCGCTCGGGAGAGGTGTCCCCGACAGTCGTGCGTGGAGGAGGTCGTCATGGCGGAGCAGGCGGGA
>Ga0335397_10002314_pt1 | contig 25971 bp, 21 predicted proteins | sample MAT04_FD_205740 | JGI IMG/M metagenome (GOLD analysis project Ga0335397, IMG submission 205740) | Freshwater microbial communities from Lake Fryxell liftoff mats and glacier meltwater in Antarctica - MAT-04 (spades assembly) (version 2) ... | reverse complement strand
GAGCGGCCCCGTGCTCAGTTGGAGGTCGATCTGCTCGAACTTGCCGCGAATGTCGAAGGCGATGCCCTTCTCCGACAGGACAATCGCGGCGCGCTGCACATAAGGGCACAGCTTGTGGCTGACCTGGGTGCGCCTGAACACCCTCCACAGCATCTTCACGGTGATGGAACTGGTCAGCCTGGGCCTCGGCGTGGGAGTCGTGCCGCTGTTCATGGCGAAGTCCCACCCGAACCTGGTGCCGTTGACTGAGGCGCTCGAAGAGTGCAAAACAGAGCTGTGGGTGCTGACGCACCCCGAGTCACGGCATCTGCGCCGGGTGTCAACGGTGTACAGACACCTGTCTCACACACTTTCGATGGAATGATCGACGCTGCGACGGATGATCTTCTGCTGGTCCGATGGAGAAGAGTGAATCGGCCGACCAGCAAGGTCCGCTTCTGGCCTGTTCTGTTGAAAAACTCTCTGAACTTTTGACGGCGCAGAGCGCTTAACTGTCAGTTGGCGCAACGCAAGGAGAAAAATAGTCAGATCGCTTCAACGGAACGGCACTTACTTTGGCGCCGAGACGTTGAAGTCACGGTCGTAAGCGATTGAATTTGAAGGCAAAAGGAGGTGGCTGACCCAGGGATTGATAGGGTGATGGTTACTACGCACCCAAACCATCTTTGCAAAGGCCAGCCTCCATGGCCCAAGCACCGCGAGTGTGCGTGGGAGACAAAGTAAGTGCACTTACCCTTCAAGGGGATGCTGCCGCAGACCGCGAAACGCTCAGGCCATGACCACGGCGATGAAGGCCAGCAGGAAAATCAGCACGCCGCCGGCCAACGGCAACACGATCGGCATCATGGGAACGATCTTCTCGACCGGATCGTCCGACGCGGTCTCGTGGCTGGCGGGTGTTGCGGACATGGGGTTCCTTACGGTCAATTCAGGGGCAGAGCGGGGATTTTATCGCCATCGTCGCCAATCCCCGCCATCATGTGGGCTGATCCTGGCTCAACGGTACAGCGGCAAGGCGGCAAGGCGCTGCTCGATCCGCTGCACCATGGCCTGGTAGCGGGGCTGCCCGACACCACCAAAACGGCGCACGAATTCGTCCTGGCGCATGAACTCGGGTAGGTCCCGCACCTCGGGTATCAGGTCGCTTTCCTTCAATCCGGTGGTCACGGCCTTGCGCAGTCGCGTTTGCCCGGCTGCATCGGACACGGCCAATGCGCCCAGAAGGGTGCCGGCCCGGTCAGCCGCCAGATCGTTGAACGAGAACCCACTGCCAACCCGGGCGTCGTCAATTTCCTTGTACAGACCGACCACGTCCGCCAAAGGGCTGCCGGCCGTGGCCGCAAGGGCCGCCGAAATCGTGAAATGTTGCGTCAGATCGGTACGTCCGGCCAAGGTCACAACGTGGCGTTTCGCCATGGGCCAGTCGCGCGCCTGCGGCACCAGCGCCGACAGGCCCTTGCCGTTGACATAAAACGCCAGCACGATCAGCGCCGATCGGCTCTCCTGCGCCGCGTCGCCACTGGCGCTGCCACGCGCGTGTGCAAGCTGCAGCAACGGTCCCAGCAACCGGTCCAGCGATACCATGCGTCCAACGTCAGGCTGGGCCGTCAGCGCCACCAGCCGTTCCTGGTAGGCACGCCAGCGCACCTGCTCCTGTTGGCCCACCAGCGCCGCCTGCAGCCGACCCGGTGTGGCTTCGTTCCATTCGAAGTCGACCATCAGGAACCCGTCGCGTGATCGCACGCGCCTGATGACATCAGCCGCAGCCGCCAGCTGTTCCCGCTGTTGCAAACGGTCCAGACCCTGTTCAAGCAGCCAATTGCCGAAAAACCCCGGTACCGGCACGCGACCCAGACGCAGCGCGTCTATGCGCGGCAATCCGTCCGTTTCGCGCAATGACAGGTCCAGGTTGATGAATCGACCGATCGGATTGACCGGCAAGTTCAGGCTGGCCCGCACGCTGATGGCACCGTCGAGCAACACGACGCGGCTGGCACCCTTGGCATATCGGTTAAGCAGGTAGTTGGCAGCCAGGTCCAGATCTGCCTCGGATACCACGATCGAGCGCAGCACCCCCGCGCGCATCGTGCGCGGATCATGCCGTGCCAGCAGCAAGCGTGCCCGTTCGACATGGTCGGGCGTAAGCAGGGCCTGGCCCTTCACCGCCGCGGCGTCGTCGATGGCCAGGTAAACCAGCCCCGCCGCCAGCAGTGGCAGCATCACAATCAACAGCAGCAACAGGCGCAGAAGCAGGCGCATGGACGTGAATCGTTGTAGCGCCGCTACAACAACGCGTAGGTGGTGCTGGCGCGACACACGCTGCGCAAGTCGTTCGCGCCCCGGATGTCGATCTCACCAAACGCCAGCGTCTTGCCAGCCCGAATGACGCGCGCATCGATCAGAGCGTCCTGACCAGCGAGCGGCTTGAGAAAGCTGGTATTCATCTGCACCGTGGTGCAAGGTCGGAACTCCCCCCAATGCTGCATCAACGCCAGCACCATGCAGGTGTCCGCGGCGGCCATCATGGCCTGGCCACAGACCATACCACCGACCCGCGCCAATTGCGCCTGTAGGGGCAGAAGTACACACACGCCCTGTGCGTCTGCCGAACGAACCTGCAGAGCAAGCGACTGAACCCACGGCGCAAAATACATGCCCAAGGCCGATTGCAATGATGCGTTGTCCATGCGCGCGAGCTTAGCGGATTCGCGGAACCGAGGCGCGCGACATCCGGCCGGCACAAGTGCGAAAGTCGCCATCAGGCCCGCAATCAAGTCCATTTTTATGACTTGGGTATTCCATCCGGTAGCGACCTGCGTTATGGTGACTGCCACACACGTCGGTGTTGGAGGCGTAGATGGTGAAACGGTTGTTGAGCGAACTCGCCGGAAAGCCGGTACTGGCCTCGCCGGGGCTAAGGGATGCCCCGGTGCTGGACCTGATGTGTTCGCATTTTGTGTTGACGTTGGCCGCGCGCCGCGGCTCCAACTTCAACGTCCGGCGCGACCTCAACAGCGTGGTGTCGCTGGCTGGGCGCCACCTGGTCTGGCCAGCACCGATCCTGGCCCGGGTTCGCGCCTTCCTGGCGCGCCGTTGTGTGGGTAACGAGTACTGGCGCGGACACGAAAGCCTGCGCGACGCGCCGTTTCTGGAGCGTCACGGCCTCTGGCGCGGGCCCTATGAAGAAGGCACCTTGTTCTTCTACCTCGACGAGTACGCGAAGGACCAGCCCAAGGACCTGATCTCGTTGCTGGCGGTGACCGGCGAGTGGCTCACCCAAAGCCTCAAGAAGCACTCGACGCTGGTCGAGAAGAACATCGATGCGTTGGCGGGCCTGTTGCAACTGAACAAGGCCGAGCGCGCCTTGCTGTTGTACGGCACACTGGCACGTTACCAGCGTGACCTGCGCAGCATCCTGGTCGAGTTCAAGGTCAGCAACGCGCCCGAGGCCTATGCCGCCATCGCGGATCTGGCCGAAGTCAACGCCAGCGAGGTGGGCGAGGCGCTGCGCGCCGGCTCGCGGCTCGAACGCATCGGGCTGGTCGAGAACCTGATCTCCGAACACAACATCACCGATCTGGCCGACCTGATGAAGGTCAGCGAAAAGTTGCCACCCGTGTTGATGCGCGAGTACCGCGACCGCGCCGAATTGATGGCGGTGTTCACACGGCCGGCCAGCAAGAGCGATCTGAGCTTCAAGGATTTCTCGTTCGTGATGGAAGACGCCGATGTGTTGCGCAGCTTGCTTGGCAATGCGGTGTCGCGCAAGGAGTCTGGCGTCAACATCCTGCTGTATGGCCCTCCCGGCACTGGCAAGACTGAACTGGCCAAGGTGGTGGCTCAGGCGGCGGGACTGGAGCTGTTCGAGGTCGAATACGCCGATCGCGACGGCAACTCGCTCAGCGGTCGCGACCGCTACCGGTCGCTGCAGATTGCCCAGGTCTTTCTCAAGGGCAGCGAAAACGCAGCCCTGCTGTTCGACGAAGTGGAAGATGTGTTTCCGCCGATCTCCAGCGAAGCCGCGCAACTGCTGGCGCGGGCCGAGCAGGTGGCGACGCCGAGCAACGGCAGTGTCAGCGGCAAGGCCTGGGTCAACCAGATCCTGGAGTCCAATAACGTGCCCACGATCTGGGTCACGAACCGCATCGAGCAGATCGACCCGGCGTTCCGGCGCCGTTTCGCCTACCACCTCGAACTTAAATCACCACCGCCGGGTGCGCGTGAAGGCGTGGTGCGCAAGACACTTGAAGGTGTCACGGTATCCGAAGGATTCGTCGCGCGGCTGGCATTGCGCAAGGGCCTGACGCCGGCGCAGATTCGCACCGCCGTACGTTTCGCTGGCCTGGCCCGATCGGAGACGGGCGCGTTCACCGAGCCCGACGCCAGCGAGAAGCTGATTGAGCGCCAGTTGCGCAATGCCGACCAGGCCCTGGGCCGCCATTGCGAACCCGACCTGGCGCAGCAGATGGTGACCCAATATGACCTGGGCAACCTGAACGTGGAGTGCCGTTTCGAGTTGCCGCGCGTGGTGCAGGCCTTGCGTGCGCGCGGCCACGGCAGCCTGTGTTTGCATGGCCCGCCGGGCAGTGGCAAGACGGCGCTGGCGCGGCACATCGCGCAAGCGCTCGAGCAGCCTTTGATGGTGCGCCAGGCCAGCGACCTGATGAGCAAGTACGTGGGCGAAACCGAACAGCAGATGGCAGCGATGTTTCGCGACGCGCTGGCGGAAAAAGCGGTGCTGCTGCTGGACGAGGCCGACAGCTTTCTGCAGGACCGGCGAGGCGCACAGCGCCACTACGAGATCAGCGAAGTCAATGAAATGCTGCAGGGCATGGAGCGCTTCTCCGGCATTTTCATTTGCACCACGAACCTGTTCGAGCGGCTGGACCAGGCGGCTTTGCGCCGGTTTACCTTCAAGATCCGGTTCAAACCGCTGGCGTGCGAGCAACGCCAGCAGATGTTCATCATCGAGGCGCTGGCGGGTGACGCAGCAGGCCTGACCAAGGACATGCAGGTGCGCCTGACTTTGCTCGATCAGTTGTGCCCGGGAGATTTTGCGTCCGTCAACCGGCAAGCCGCCATACTTGACACCACGCTCGAGCCAATGGAGTTTCTCGAGCAGCTCGAAGCAGAACATCGACTCAAGCCCGAGGTACGCGAGAATCGGACCATGGGCTTTATGCCGTAGGCGCTCGCTTCCTTGGCCTGGACCTGTTCTGTATGTGCCTGCCGCGGCACATGCTACGCTGGCGGCCCGGCATTTCGTAAAACCATGGGAAACAACTGCGCGCGGCAAAGACTGCCATGTATCGAGCTTGAATGCAGACAACTGAATCTATATCTTCCCCTCATCGCAAGGCGCCCTGGCTCCGATGGTTTTCCGGTTGCACTGCACGACTGGCCGCATTGTTGCTGGGCTGTGCCCTCGCCAATGCCAGCGCACAATCGCCGCCGACCCAGAAGCTGCGCATCGTGGGTGGCCTCGCAGGCATCAACCAGTATGTCCAGCACGAGGAGCCATTCTGGGCCCGCAAGCTGAGCGAATTGAGCCAGGGACGATTCACCGCGGAGATTGTTCCGTTTGACCGCGCCGGTGTTCCGGCCCAGGACATGTTGCGGCTGATGCAGATGGGCGTCATTCCCTTTGGCACCGCGCAGATCAGTCGCGTTGCCGCGCAGGATTCCGAGTTCAGCGCGGCCGACCTGGCCGGCCTGAACCCGGATATGGCAACCTTGAGAAAGACGGTCACCGCATTTCGGCCGTTCCTGGAGTCCACGCTGCGCCAGCGCTACGGCATCGAGTTGCTGGCGGTTTACGTCTACCCGGCGCAGATGGTGTTCTGCAATAGCCCGATCAGCCGGCTCAGCGATCTGTCCGGTCAACGCGTGCGGGTATCGGGCTCCACGGTGGCGGATTTCGTCCAGACCTTTGGTGCGGTGCCGATCGTGACGTCGATGGACGACGTGATGCCGCAGATGCGCAAAGACACGGTGAGTTGTGCCGTCACCGGCACCATGACCGGCAACACGCTGGGCCTGCATGAGATCACGACCCATATCTATGCGATGCCGATCACGTGGGGCCTGTCGATCTTTGCCGCCAACATCGACTCCTGGAACGCGCTGGAGCCGGAGTTGCGTTTCTTGCTGCGCAACGAACTGCCCAAGCTCGAGTCCCAGATCTGGCTGGCCAGCGAGAAGGAAACCTCGGACGGCCTGGCCTGCAATGCCGGCGCCCCGACCTGCCGCGGCGGGCGCAAGGGCAAGATGACCGCGGTGCCGATGACGCTGCAGGACAATACCTTGCGTCAGGAGGTGCTGCGCTCACGCATCCTGCCCAACTGGTTGCGCCGCTGTGGCCCGAGTTGTGCCGACACCTGGAACCAGACCATCGGACCGATACACGGCATCACCGCGCAAGGCACGCCGTGACCGGCAAAGTGTCGCGCGACGCTGCGCCTGCGTCGCCAGGCTTGTCCAAACGCGTACGCCTGACGATCATGGCCTGGGCCACGATGTTTCTGGCAATTCTCGCGCTGGTGGCCGCAACGCTTGTCAAGCAGGGACGCCAGGCGACCCTGGAGGGCGCCGAACGAGATGCCAACCGGTTTGTGGCGGGCGCCGAATCGGCACTCAACCGCAATCTGCTGAGTATCGACATTCTGCTGGCCAGCATGGACGAGGTGCTGCAGGCATCGAGCCTGGTGCTGGAGTGGCTGGACGTCGAACTGGCCGCCCGGCAGATGCGCGCATCGGACTACCAGAACCTGCTTGTCAGCCACCTGGTGCTGGTGACACCACAGGGCGAAATTATTGCGTCATCCAGCCGCGTCGGGCGACAGCTGGCCCTCGAGTTGCCCGCCGGTTTTCTGGCCGATGTACTGGGACAACGTGTACCCACACTGACCATCAGCGCGCCAGTGATCAGCTTTTTCAGTTCCGAACCGGTGTTGTACATGGCGCGCAGCATCAAGCTGGCCGACAGCAGCCGGGTCGTGGCGCTGGCCGAAGTGCGTGTGCCGCTGCTCGGATCGGTGATGTCCCAGGGCGTGACAATTCCGGGCCTGGAGATCACGCTCGAGCGGGGCGACGGACAGTTGTTGTCGAGTGTTCCGGCGGCCGAGGCGCAGACCGGAGTCATCCTGAAGCCGGCACTGAGTGCATGGGTGCACGACAAGCGCAACGCGTTTGCACCGGCACGCCTGAGCCAGAAGGCCGCGATCGTGGTAACGCGCCCGACGCTATATGGCGACATCTCGATCACCGCCAGTGTGCCGATCGACGCGGCGCTGCAGGACTGGCGCGACGATCGCGCCCTGATCCTCATCGTCGCCGCGCCGATCGCGCTGATGATTCTGGTGGTCGCCGCGTTGTCCTTGCGTTACCTCGGGCGCATTGGGCAGGCACGCAGCGAGATCCTGGAGGGCAAGGCGCAACTGGAAGCCACGCTTGACGCCATGCCCGACTCGCTGCTCGAGCTGGGACTGGACGGGCAGTACTACAGTTCCCACGCGCCACACCCGACCCTGCTGGCCGTGGCGCCCGGCCTTTTCGCCAACGGACGGATCGCCGACCATCTGCCGCCATCTGCGGTGCAGGCGATCATGTTGGCACTACAGCAGGCCAACGACACGGGGTCCTCCAACGGCACGCAATTCGCTTTGCCGCATGGCGCGGGCGACACCTGGTTCGAGTTGTCGGTCGCGCGCAAGGGTGCCGATACTACCGCTTCACCCCGATTCATCGTGATTTCGCGCGACATCACCGCTGGCAAGTCTGCCGCGCGCGAGATCGAGCAACTGGCCTTTTTCGATCCGCTGACCCAGTTGCCCAACCGCCGTCTGCTGATGGATCGACTGCAGCATGCGCTCGCTGCGAGCGCGCGCAGTGGCCGCCTGGGTGCCTTGATGTTCATGGATCTGGACCACTTCAAGACCATCAACGACACCTTGGGTCATGATGTCGGCGACCTTTTGCTGCTGCAAGTCGCCAACAGGCTGCGCGCATGCGTACGCGAAGCCGACACGGTGGCGCGCCTGGGTGGCGACGAGTTCGTGGTGATGCTCGAGGACCTCGAAATGCCCGCGCCCAATGCCGCGGCCCAGACCGAGCTGATCGGCGAGAAGATTCTGGCTGAGCTGAATCGGCCCTATCTGCTCGACCAGCACTCGCTGGTCAGCACACCCAGCATCGGCGTCACGCTGTTTAACGGCCGTGCACATTCGCTGGACGATCTGCTCAAGCAGGCCGATATCGCGATGTACCAGGCCAAGACCTCCGGTCGTAACGCCATTCGCTTTTACGACCCCCTGATGCAGGCCGCCATTGCGGCGCGCACTTCGCTGGAGAATGACCTGCGTGACGCGCTGGAGCAGGAACAGTTCACGTTGTACTTCCAGGCGCAGGTGAATCACCAAGGCACGGTCGTGGGCGCCGAAGTCCTGCTGCGCTGGAGCCATCCGCAGCGTGGCATGGTGCCGCCGATGGACTTCATTCCTCTGACCGAAGAGACCGGCTTGATCCTGCCGATCGGACAATGGGTACTGCGCACCGCATGTCTGCAGCTCAAGGCCTGGCAAGACGATGCACGGATGCAGGCACTGGAGCTGGCGGTAAACGTCAGCGCGCGCCAGTTTCGCGACACCCAGTTCGTGCAGCAGGTGGCCCAGGCCTTGCAGCAGACCGGCGCGAATCCCGCACGTCTGAAGCTCGAACTCACCGAAAGCCTGGTGCTCGACGACGTGGGCGACACGGTGACCAAGATGGACCAGCTCAAGGCGCTGGGGGTGCGCTTTTCGATGGACGACTTCGGCACCGGACAGTCTTCCCTGTCCTATCTTACGCAGTTGCCGCTCGACCAGCTGAAGATTGACCAGAGTTTTGTACGCAACATCGGCGTCAAGGCCACCGACGGCATCATCATCCAGACCATCATCGGACTGGCCAGCAAACTCGGCATGGAGGTGATTGCGGAAGGGGTGGAGACCATTGCACAACGGGAGTTCCTGCAGCGTAACGGATGCACTATCTGCCAAGGCTACTTGCTCGGCCGACCGATGCCGGTCGACAAGTTCGAGCAGATGCTGTACTGATGCGGCAACTACAATCCCGCCACGCAGAGACAAACAGAGGAACCCGATGCAGCACTTCGCGCAGCGCGTGGCAGTTTGGCTGATTTGCATGTGGCTGACGGGGGCCGCCTTTGCCCAGACGACCCTCCCCGCACAGACGGGCAAACCGTTATTTCTGACTGTTCCTACACAGCCTGTGATCCTGACCGTGACCGGCAAGATCACGCTACACAACCGAGGGGAATCGGCGGTCTTTGACGCAGCGATGATCGACAGACTGCCGACCCATGAATTCCGGACCTGGACCCCCTGGTTCAAGGAACCGGTGACGTTTCGCGGCCCGCTGCTGCAAACCCTGCTCGACGCCGTGGGCGCCCAGGGCCAGACGCTGCATCTGGTCGCGCTGAACGACTACGCGGTAAACGTGCCGGTGAGCGACGCGCGCAAGTTCGGGCCGTTGCTGGCCACACACATCGACGGCAAAGTGCTGGGCGTGCGTGACAAGGGCCCGCTGTTCCTGATCTATCCCTTCGAAGCGAAGCCCGAGACGCGCGCCGACCAGTACTACGGCCGTTCCATCTGGCAGATCACCCGTGTGACGGTGCAGTAGCGGATCGGCACCGGAGCCCATTCAATATGAAGGTGCGGCGTCGAATCGACTACGTGTTGGCCTCGCTGGCCGCCATAGCCATCCTGCTGATGGCCGGCATGATGGCGTTGCAACATGTGCAACTTCAGTCGATCGAAGAGACCGTCAGCGATGGCCGCACCACGGGCGAGTGGGATGTGTTCCAGCTGCAGGTGGAGCAGCTCAAACTGCGCTCGGAGTTCGACGCGGCCCTGCGCGATCGCGGACAAGGCGACGCCATGGTCAGGCTTGCATTGCGATACAGCATCTATGTCAGCCGCTACGACGTCATTCGAGAGGGATTCAGTCAACGGCTGATCGGCGAATTGCCGGGCTTCTCGCAATTGCTGCTGGCCCTGGGCCGGTTTTCGGCGCAGGCCGAACCCTACTTCGGCCCCGACGGCATGGCGCCTGTTTTCGACGAGGCCCGGTTGCGTGATCTGCGCGCACAACTCGACGGCAACTCCGCCGTTATCCAGACCGTGCTGCTGAGCAGCAACCACGCACGCCACCGCATCAACACACAGTACCTGGCAGCCGTGCGTACTCAGGTCCGTACGGCCTGGGCCCTGAGTCTTGCGCTGATGCTTGTCGCGTCAGCCTTCGCCGTGCTGGCCTTGCGTCAGAAGCGCCTGGCCGTACAGCGCAGCCAGGCACTGGAGCAATTGCATGCCGAGGTAAGCCACCGTGCGGCGCACGATTCGCTGACCGGCCTGATCAACCGCGACGAGTTCGAACGCCGGCTGGGACACCTATTGCAGGCCTCATCGCGAACGCCAGATACGCACGCCGTGCTCTTCATTGACCTGGACCGGTTCAAGATCGTCAATGACACCTGCGGTCACAGCGGGGGAGACCAGTTGCTGCGCGAAGTCGCAGACCTGCTCCGCTCCGTGGTGCGCACCAGCGACGCGGTTGCCCGGATCGGTGGCGATGAGTTTGCCATCATCCTCGACGCCTGCGACCAGGCCAACGCCCGGCAAATGGCAGAGCAGATCTGCGTGGCGATTGACAACTATCGCTTCGCGCACTCGGGACAGAGTTTTCACATCGGCGCGAGTATCGGACTGGTGATGCTGACCGAGCACTGGCGCTCGGTATCGGCCGTGATGCAGGCCGCAGACTCCGCCTGCTACATCGCCAAGGAGTCGGGCCGCAACCGGGTCTACATCTACCTGGACTCCGACCTGGGCGTGCAGACCCGGCGCGGCATCACGAACTGGGTGCAGCGGCTGCACCAGGCACTGGACGAGGGCCGTTTGCGCCTGTATTGGCAGCGCATTGTTCCGCTGCATGCGCGCGCCAGTGATCAGCTGCGCGGCGAAGTATTGCTGCGCATGCTGGAAGGCGACGTTTTGATCGAACCCGGCGCGTTCCTGCCGGTGGCCGAACGCTATGCACTGGCCTCGCGCATCGACCGATGGGTGGTGGGTGAGGTTTTCAACTGGCTGTCACGCGAACCGCACCGGCTGAGTGTTGTCGACTCCCTGTCGATCAACCTTTCGGGGCAGTCGGTGAGCGATCCAGAGTTCCAGCAGTTCATGATCGAGCGGCTGCAGGCCCTGCGGTTTGATCGGCGCGTATTGTGTTTCGAGGTCACCGAGACCTCGGCCATCACCAACATGCAGAAGTCGATCCGCTTCTTTGAAGTGCTGCGCAGTTTTGGTGCCCGTGTTGCGCTGGACGATTTCGGCAGTGGCATGTCGTCTTTCACCTACCTGAAGAATCTGCCGGTCGACGACCTGAAGATCGACGGCCAGTTCATGCGCCAGCTCAGTACCGACTCGTACGACCAGGCAACGGTGCGGGCGATCTGCGAGGTGGCACGCGCCAGCGGCAAGAAGACCGTGGCCGAAGGCATCGAGACCGAGGAGGTTGCTGCGATGTTGCGGGCATTCGGCGTCGACTACGGCCAGGGCTACCTGTGGCATGTCCCGGCGCCGCTGGCGACGCTGCTCGATCCGCAGCGGCCGCTGGAGAGTCCGCTCTCGCGTCTGGCTTGAAGTTCCGCAATCAGGCGCGCACTGCCTCAGGCGTAGCGCGCGACGCTCAAGCCCTCCATGTCGATCTCAGGCGCGTGGCCGCTGATCAAGTCGGCCATGACCCGGCCGGTGCCGGCGGCCATGGTCCAACCCAGCGTGCCATGACCGGTACTGAGCATCAGGTTGTCATAACGCGTTTCGCCCAGGATCGGCGTGCCGTCCGGCGTCATCGGGCGCAGGCCGGTCCAGAACTCGGCCTTGGACACATCGCCACCTTGGGGAAACAGGTCGCTGACAACAAACTCAAGGGTAGAGCGCCGTCCTTTGTCGAGTTGCAGATCAAAGCCCGACAACTGCGCCGTTCCACCCACCCGGATCCGGTCGCCCAGCCGCGTGACCGCCACCTTGTGGGTCTCATCCATGATGGTCGATTCGGGTGCCTTGGCCGCATGGATGATCGGCACCGTGATCGAGAACCCCTTGACCGGATACACCGGAATACGAATTCCCAGAGGCGCAAGCATGCGCGTCGAGTAACTGCCCAGTGCCAGCACATACCGGTCTGCCGTCAACATGCCGTTGGCGGTGCGCACGCCACGGATGTGCTCGCCTTCGCGCTCGAGCGCCCGGATGTCCTCGTCGAAACGGAACTTGACCCCCAGTGCCTTGGCTTTCTCGGCCAGCGCAACGGTGAACTTGAAGCAGTCACCGGTCTCGTCGCCGGGCAGGCGCAGGGCCCCGATGAACTTCTCCTTGACGTCGGCCAGCGCGGGCTCATACAGCAGGTAGCCCGCGCGGTCGAGCAGCTGATAGGGCACGCCGTATTCCCTCAGGATCTCGATGTCCTTGGCCGTGCCGTCGAGCTGCTTTTGCGTGCGAAACAGCTGCAGCGTGCCCTGCTCGCGCTGGTCGTAGGTGATACCCGTCTCGGCACGCAATTGCTTCAGGCAGTCGCGGCTGTATTCGGCCAGTCGCACCATGCGGCCCTTGTTCAGGCGGTAACGCGCCTCGGTGCAATTGCGCAACATGGCCAGGCCCCAACGCCACATGGCCGGGTCCAGCATCGGCTTGATGACCAGCGGGCTGTGCTGCATCAGCAGCCATTGAACAGCTTTGATGGGCACACCCGGGCCGGCCCAGGGCGATGAATAGCCGGGCGACACCTCGCCCGCGTTGGCAAAACTGGTCTCCAGCGCCGGACCACTCTGGCGATCAACAACCTCGACCTCATGGCCGGCCTTGGCCAGGTAATACGCCACCGAGGTACCGATGACACCACTGCCCAACACCAAAACACGCATGACCCTGCTCCTTGACAACCCGACACCGAAAAGACGCCATTTGCCGACTTTTGATTGCAACACCCGTGCCAGATATGGCAAGGCAATCAAATCAGGTACTTACACCTCATTCCGAGACAAACCTGGTTCAGATACGTATGGATTTCATTACGGCTATCTCCGAATCAACTGTCGATTACTGAAAAAATTGCATCAAAACAATGGATTGCACTGTTCGTACAGAAAACGATACGATGGATCAAAATCAAGACAAACCATGCGTATCGATGTCCACTTTTCCGACCGGGTCGGTATCGCCCAGGAAATCCTGGCGGCGCTGGCGGTCCGCGCACTGAACGTCACGGCGGTCGAGGTCGAGCCGCCCCATGTCTACATCGAGGCGCCTGAACTCAATGCCCCGGACCTTGAACGTCTGCGCACCGACCTTTTGGCGGTTGCAGGGGTGCTAGCCGTTGGCGAACTCGAGATCCTGCCAGGCGCACGCCGTCGTCTGTATCTCGATGCCCTGCTGGCCTCGCTGGCCGATCCGGTGCTGGCGGTTGACGCACGGGGCGTGATCGTGGTGGCCAACGCCACGGCCATCACCGTCACGGGCCTGAACGAACAGGCGCTCACCGGCATGTCACTGCAGACACTTACCGGCGACGCGCAACTGGTGTCGGCACTGATTGCCGCGGCCTACCACCTGCCGGCCAGCGAGGTCGAGATCGCCGGCCAGCGTTTCCTGATGGAAACCGTGGCCTTGCACGAAGCCAGCGGCAGTGTCGCCGGCGCCGTCGTGACCTTGCACGCCCCGCATCGGCTGGGCGAACGGCTCAGCGCACTGCAGAACTATGGCGCTGGCGGCTTCGAGACCATCCTGGGGGAGTCGCTGGCGATTCGCGCGCTCAAGCAACGCGCCGCTCGCATGGCGCTGGTCGACGCACCACTGCTGATCCGCGGCGAAACTGGTACCGGCAAGGAACTTGTCGCCCATGCCTGCCATACCGGAAGCCGGCGCCACGACCAGCCATTTTTTGCACTCAACTGCGCTGCATTGCCCGAAAGCCTGGCCGAGAGCGAACTGTTCGGGTATGCGCCAGGCGCATTCACGGGCGCCTTGCGCGGCGGTCGGCCCGGCCTGCTGGAACTGACCGACGGCGGCACGCTGTTTCTGGACGAGGTCGGCGAGATGTCGGCCTACCTGCAGGCCAAGCTGCTGCGGTTTCTGAACGACGGGAGTTTCCGCCGGGTCGGGGGTGACAGCGAACAGAAGGCCGACGTGCGCATCATCAGCGCCACGCATCGCGCTCTCGACGACATGGTGGCGGCCGGCAGCTTTCGCCAGGACCTGCTGTTTCGCCTCGACGTGCTGCAGCTGAACCTGCCGCCGCTGCGCGAGCGCACCGAAGACATCCTGCCGCTGGCCCAGGTTTTTCTGGACCGGGCCTGTGCGCAGACCGGCCGCTCGCCGGCGCGCCTGAGCAAGGCAGCGGCAAACGCGCTGCTCGGCAATCCCTGGCCGGGCAATGTGCGGCAGTTGCAGAACGTGGTTTTCCGCGCAGCGACCTTGAGCGAGGCGCCAGTCATCGACGCGGCCGACCTGGAACTGGCCCATGTGGACGTGGCCCCGGTCGGCGTGCGCGCCGAGGAGATCGGCAGCCTCGACCAGGCCGTTGCGGATCTGGAAAAGTCGCTGCTACAGCAGTTGTATCCGCAGTACCCGTCGACCCGCAAACTGGCACAGCGGCTACGCACCTCGCATTCGGCCATCGCCACGCGTTTGCGCAAATATGGCATCGGCGATTGAAATCCGGATGAGCGCCAGGGGCGCTGGGCCTATCACCACAACGGCGTCTTTGCCTCAGCGGCTCCGCCCCGGAATCGACGCGTCGACCGGCAGCGCAAGCATTCAGGTCAGATGTGTCCCGCTCAAGACCGGGGCGGCTCAAATATGCTGCGCGCCCACCACCACAACAGCCAAAGCAACAACAGCGGCATCAGCAGGGTCTGCAACATGAACACCACGATCAGTCGAATCAGTTGCTCCGTGATGCGCTCGAGCGCATGGCGCATATCACTGAATCGGGCCTTGAGATCGGTGTTGTACGAGAACCATCCCTTGAGCTTGTCGACGATGCTCGGGGTCGCCGGCTCCGCGAGCGTGGCCGGATCGCCCGTGGTCGTATCACGTGAGGCGTCCTCGATCGCGCGCTGACTGCTCTGGTAGTCGTGGGCCAGGAACTTCTGCCACAGCAGGTCAGTGCCGATGGTGACGATCGGCACCGCAAAACGCAACATCAGCAAGATCACCAGCAACCGCGACAGCCAAACGGAGGCGCGGCGCTGACGCAACTGTTGTACGGTCCAGGCCAGCACGACCACCGTCAGAACCAGCGACAGTGGCCAGTAGCCGCCGATCGCGATGAGCCCCTTCTGCACGCCAAAAGCCACGCTGGCGGCCAGCATCAACGTCGAGAACTGTTCAACCAGATCATTGACCGGATCCAGCAGTTGTCCCGGTGCAAATGTCGCACCCACGCCGGCCGGTTGCAGCGATAACTCCGTTCCCTGCGCCACCGAAATGACCGCGTTGAGCGCACGCGCGCTGGCGAAACTGACCAGCGCCCGCTTGAGCCCGGCATCGACCTGTTGCGTGGCCGGCAAATCCAGCGGCGCGAGCCACGCGCCGGCGAGCACAACCAACACGAACAGGCACAGAAGGATACGGCGCAGAATCGACATGGGGGCTCCTTGGATGTTGCGTGGCACCTTCACCAGCGACAGGTGCCCATGCTAACGACCTGAGCTGCTGTCAGTTCACCGCTTCATCGATCCAGCTGGTCCAGCTTGTGCTGCACCTTCGCCCACTCGTCGGCATCGGGCAGCGCGCCTTTGGTGCGGGTAATGGGTTTCCACTGGCGCGCCAGTTCGGCATTCAGTGGCGTAAACGCCTGTTGGTCGGCCGGCACGTCCTCGTCGGCGTAGATCGCATTGACCGGGCATTCCGGCACGCAAACTGCGCAGTCGATGCAATCATCCGGGTCGATGACCAGGAAGTTGGGTCCTTCTCGGAATGCGTCAACCGGACAGACGTCTACGCAGTCGGTGTATTTGCACCGTATGCAGGACTCGGTGACGACAAACGTCATCGACGATGTACCCGATCGTCAACCGCCGCAGGCGCCACCGGAACAACAGCTGCTGGCGGAGGCCTCCGCCGGACCCGCGGCGGTTTTGTCGATCTGTACCCTCCACAGGTCCGGCCCGGATTGCAGATAGGTCCAGGCGAACTGACCCGGGCGGCGATCTTCAAATTGGTAATACAGCGGGCGCGGGTCGTGGTCGTTCACCAGCAAAACGGCTTCGCCCGGTTGCAGTGCATCAAACTGGCTGAAGATCAGCGGATGGCGCTCGCGCGGCGCGATGGCGCGCACGTCGATGGTGCTGGCTGGCACAGTGGTCATGGAAAGCTCCTTCAAGGTACTGGGTTGGATATCGTGAAAATTCGTGTCGCGCGTGCCGCAATAAGCGACTGCTCAGCCGTCCTTGCCGTCGACTCGCGCGCGCATGAGCCAAGGTGTGTAGCGTGCCAGGTACAACGAGAACGCCAGCGACCAGGCCAGAGCTGCCGCCACGACGGACGGCACCAGGTACTGTGGTGCCAACAGCGGCACCAATACCCGCAGCAGGGCGGCCAGCATCACCAGCGCATAGGCCGCGACCTCGATTGGCGAGGCGAGCAGCGGCCGTCCGGTGTGGCCGCGCGCGGTGCGGGTCACCATGCCGATGATCAGCCCACCGGTGGCGCCAACGGCGAGTGCATGGATGCCGGCAGACGTGGCGATCCACCCCAGCAGGCCCATGGCCAGCAGCAAGAACCCGACCGAAATCCAGGCATAGGACAGATGCAGGATCCAGAGGATGGGCCGACTGCGGGTGCGCCACGGCTTCCAGGCGGCGAGCCGGACGAGTTGCAATACCGCCGCCAGCGCCAGCAGTGGCGCGGTGATGGCCGAGGACGGCGAGAAAACCCACAACAGCAGGGCCAGCACGCTGGCGGCCGCAATTGCTTTTTCCAGTTGCGCGTCAACCTTCAGGCGCAAGCCTGGGATGGCACTCATCGTGAACGCCGGAATCACACGCCCGGCCATCACGCACTCGATCAACACAATCAGCGCCAGCGCTCCGTGCAAGGCGCGTATGGGTGGTAATTCCAGCATGCCAAGCACGGACAGATGGAATACGAGGTTGGCCAGTGTCAACATGCCGAGCAGGCCCGCCAGCGGCAGGTTGCGTCGATTGCCGGCACGCAGCAGCAGGCGCACGAGGATGGTTGCCACCACCGGCAACAACAGCAGGTCGAGCGCGGCATAGACCGGGTAGGGCGCCACCCATGCCGCCACACGCGCTGCCAGCCACACCAGAACCAGTGCGGCCAGGGCCGTTCCGCGCGGCGTCTGGAGCCCGGTCCAGGCCTTGCCTGCGGTCAGCAGAAATCCGACGATGACCGCCGCGGCAAAACCGAACAGCATTTCGTGGGCATGCCACAACAGCGGCGAAAGTACTGGCGCAGTATCCATTTGGCCGAGGAACATCAGCACCCAAGCCGGGATGGCCAATGCAGCGAACATCGTCGCCCCCAGATAGAAAGGTCGGAAACCCAGCCGCAGCAGCGGCCAGCCTCGGCCGGTGTCCACAATGGAGCCAGGGGGCTCGGAGATGACTTGGATCAGCGGATTCATGATGGTTCGGGTTTAGACCTGGCTACAGGCAAGAACGGATTTTTAACATGCGCACGGTTTGCATGTTAAAGCCTGTGCCCCGCTAAAGCAATATACTTTGTGCATCTTTGAGGACTTTAATGCGTCTGTCCGAATACACCGACTACAGCCTGCGCGTGCTGATGTACTGCGCCGCCCACCCCGAACGCCTGGTGACGATTGCCGAGCTGGCCGAACAGCATCAGGTGTCGAGGAATCATCTGATGAAGGTGGTCAACGACTTGTCGCGCCAGGGGGTAATCGCCACCACACGCGGGCGCGGCGGCGGATTGCGGCTGTTGCAAGCTGCCGACACGATCCGGGTCGGCGACATCGTACGTTCAGCAGAAACCGATTTCCGGCTTGTCGAATGTTTCGATCCCATGACCAATGTCTGTACCTTGACGCCCGACTGCCGGCTCAAGCACGTTTTCAGCAACGCGCTGCAGGCCTATTTCCGGGAGCTTGACGGCGTGACGCTGGCGGACATCGCACAGCCACCATCCCTGGACCTCGCATCGGCGCAAAAGCCACCGATCAGCGCAGCGCCGGTGCGCATGTTTGCGCCAAATACCCGACCACAGCGCAAATCCTGAGACCGACACCCCGATGAAGCCGGACAGTATCCAGCTGGCGGCCTGCTTGCGACCCACGCCTCAGAGCGCGACCACCCGCAGCACCTCGTCACCATAAGCCTCAAGTTTGCGCGCGCCGATACCGCTGATGCCTTGCAGGTCATCCAGCGACCGCGGCGCCCGCTGCGCGATGGCGGCCAGCGTGGCGTCATGGAAGATCACATAGGCCGGCAGGTTGTGTTCGCGCGCCACTTCGGCGCGCCATTCGCGCAGCGACTCGTAGCGTTGTTGTGCACCAGCGTCCAGCGCCACCGGCGCCTTGGCCACGACGCCGCGACCGCTTGAGCGGCGCCGGCCCTTGGCATCGGGCACCAGCGCGGCGCTGGAAACACGCAGCTGTACCAAAACCTCACCCTTGAGCACCGCACGCGAGGCTTCGGTCAGCGCCAGCGTGTGGTAGGCCTGCGCGTCCACATGCACCGCGTTGATCGCGATCAGCTGGCGCAACACGCTGCGCAACTGCTGCTCGCTGAACTCGGCGCCGATGCCAAAAGTGCTCAACTGCGCATGGCCATGCTGCATCATCTTCTCGGTCTTCTTGCCACGCACGATGTCCATGATGTGGCCAGCGCCGAAGGTGATTCCGCTGGCCTGCTGCACCCGGTAGATGGTGCTGAGCAACTTGCGCGCCGCATCGGTTCCGTCCCACACCTGGGCCGGCGCAATGCAGTTGTCGCAGTTGCCGCAACGCAGGGATATGGCCCCCACGCTCGGCGCTGCGCGTCCTCCCTGCCCCCCAAGGGGGCCGTCTTCGCCTTGGGGCGGCCCGGCGGCGAACATGGCCCCCACGCTCGGCGCTGCGCGTCCTCCCTGCCCCCCAAGGGGGCCGTCTTCGCCTTGGGGCGGCCCGGCGGCGAAGGGCTGCGCAGGCGCATAGGTCTCGTCGAAGTATTTCAGCAACCGCACGCGCCGGCAATCGATGGCTTCGGCCAGGCCCAGCAAGGCATCGAGCTTGCCGCGTTGCACCTGCTTGAACTCCTCGCCGGCCGGGCTTTCGTCGATCATGCGCCGTTGGTTCACGACGTCCTGCAGACCATAGGCCATCCAGGCATCGGACGCAGCGCCATCGCGGCCAGCGCGCCCGGTCTCCTGGTAGTAGGCCTCGATGTTCTTGGGCATGTCCAGGTGGGCGACAAAGCGCACATCGGGTTTGTCGATGCCCATGCCGAACGCAATTGTCGCCACCATCACCACCGCTTCCTCGCGCAGAAACCGGTCCTGATTCTGCTGGCGCAGCTTGCTGTCGAGTCCGGCGTGATAAGGCAAGGCGTTGATGCCCTGATCACACAGGGTCTGCGCGATCTCTTCCACCCGCTTGCGCGACTGGCAATAAACGATGCCGGCTTCGTCTGCATGCTCGCCCTGCACGAAACGCAGCAACTGCGCCGTCGGGTCCTTCTTCTCGACGATGGTGTAACGGATGTTCGGTCGGTCAAAACTGCTGACGAAGGAACGCGCATCCTGCAGTTGCAGCCGCTCGAGGATGTCCTCGCGCGTCAATGCGTCGGCGGTGGCAGTGAGCGCAATGCGCGGCACATGGGCAAAACGCTCGTGCAATACCGTCAACGCCCGATATTCGGGCCGGAAGTCGTGGCCCCACTGGCTTACGCAATGCGCTTCGTCGATCGCGAACAGACCCAGCTGCCCCCGCTCGTACAGCGCATCGAGCTGGGCCAGGAAACGCGGCGTTGTGACCCGCTCCGGCGCCACGTACAGGAGCGTGATCTCGCCACGCAGCAGGCGCTTTTCGATCTGCGCTGCTTCATCAAAGGACAGGGTGGAATTGAGGAAGGCCGCGTCGACGCCAGCCTCGTGCAAGGCGCCGACCTGGTCGTGCATCAGTGCGATCAGCGGCGACACCACCACCGTCGTGCCCTTCCCCTGACGCTGGCGCACGATGGCCGGGATCTGGTAACACAGCGACTTGCCGCCGCCGGTGGGCATCAACACCAGGGCGTCGCCGCCGGCGCATACGTGGTCCACCACGTCCTGCTGTGGACCGCGGAAACGCGGGTATCCGAACACCTCGCGCAGCACCTCGTGCGCAGCGCCCGGCGCGGCTTGTTCCAGTACCACTGCGTCGTTCAAAAAATGTTCGCTCCCATCGCGACGATTGTCCCGCCATTTCAGGCGCGCCCGTGGCTGTGGATCGGATTTCATCGCACTATCGATCGATGAAAAGCGGCACAAGGCGCACCCGGCACCGCAAAAGCCCGACGGGCACGGATGTGTTCCGTACGACGAACACACAAATTTCGGTTCGGACCCGCTGCTATAGTGCGCCGATGTCCTGGCTCGTCCTGACCGCTATGCTGGCCCTTCTGGCGGCCGGCACCGCCGTTGCATACGCATTGGGCGCGTCGTCGGTGCTGGCGTTCATTGCCAGCGGCAACACACAGTATCTGGCCATCGTGCCGCAGCGTATCTTCAGCCAGATCGATGTGTTTGCGCTGATGGCGATGCCGCTTTTCATCCTGGCCGGCGAGATCATGAACCGGGCCGGCATCACGCGGGCCCTGGTCGACTTTGCCATGGCCATGCTCGGGCGGCTCAAGGGCGGCCTGGGCCACGTCAACGTGATGGCCAGCGTGTTTTTTGCCGGCATTTCCGGCTCTGCCGTGGCGGACGCGGCTGCACTGGGCAACACGCTGGTGCCGGCCATGGTGGCGCGTGGCTACAAGCCCCTGTATGCAGCCGCGATCACGGCCGCCTCTTCGGTGATCGGCCCGATCATTCCGCCGTCCATCGTGATGATTTTCTACGGCGCGGTGATGCAGACCTCGGTTGCCGCGCTGTTTGTCGCTGGCGTGGTTCCCGGGTTGCTGCTGGCCGTTGTGCTGTTCATCGTCAATGCCTGGTTCGCGCACCGGGACGACCACCCTGGTGGTGTCGACGCCGACATACCGGCGTTCTGGCCTGCCTTCTGGCGCGCGCTGCCGGCCTTGTCGCTGCCGGTCATCATCCTGGGCGGCATCGTGTTTGGCGTCGTCACGCCCACCGAGGCGGCTGCGCTGACCGTGGTCGCCGCGCTGGCAGTGGGCTACTGGTATGGTGGATTGGGCCGCGCCGACCTGTCGCAGAGCCTGGTGCAGACCGCGTCGCTGACTGGTGCCATCTTCATGATCCTGGGGGCGGTGGCCTGTTTCAGCTGGCTGGCCGGCCATGAACAGCTGCCGCAGCGCCTGGCCGGTTTTGTCACCGAGCTCGGCCTGGGCAAGACCGCCTACCTGCTGGTCATCAACTTGATTTTCGTGATCGCCGGCATGGTGCTCGACCCGCCGGTGGCGCTGGCACTGCTGGTACCGCTGCTCGCCCCGCCGGCAGTGGCGCTGGGGGTGGATCCGGTGCACCTGGGCATCGTGTTGTGCCTGAACCTGACCATCGGGTTGATCACGCCGCCGGTTGGCGGTTGCCTGCTGGCGGTCTCGACAGTGTGCAAGGTCGAGTACTGGGCGCTGGCACGTGCCATCTTGCCGTTTGCCGTCATGGAAGTCCTGTTGCTGCTGGTGATCGTGCTGGTGCCTGATCTGAGCCTGTTTCTGCCGCGCATGTTCGGACTGGTGCCATGACGTCGGTCATCATCGCTGCACTACTTCCATTCACCCTTTCATTCGTCAACCCCCGGGAATCTCCATGAACAAAATTCGAATACTCGCCACTTTCATCCTCTTCCTGGCAGGCGCTGCATCGGCGCAGGAGGTTCGCATCGGGCTGGACTCGCCGCCCGACGCCGTTCGCTCCGGCTCCTACGTCTTTGCCAAGGCGTTGGGTGACCAGCTCAAGATATCCGGCTTCACCGTTAAGGAATTGCCGGTCAATTCCATCGGCGGCGAAGCCGAGAGGCTGGACCAGACCACGCAGGGCCTGCTGGAAGTCAACATGGCGGACCTGGCACGCTCGGCCCAACTCAACAAGCTGACCTTCGGCTTCGGCCTGCCCTACCTGTACGACTCACTGGCCCACCTGGACCGTTCCGACGCCGCGGGCGGCCTGCTGGCCAAGGTTAACGAAGGCGTGATCCCCAAGGGCGCGCGCATCGTGGCGCTGGTGGCGGTGGGCGGCGGTACCGGCATCTTCAACACCAAACACGAGATCAGCAAACCCGACGACATGGCCGATCTGCGCATGCGCGGGCTGGACGAAAACCAGATGAAGTTGTTCAAGTCCTGGGGTACCAACGGCGTGGTCATCACCATGCCGGAAGTGGCCAATGCCCTGCAAACCGGCATCGCATCGGGCTACATCAATCCGCCCTTCGTGCCCTTCCTGTTCGGCCATGGCGCGATCCTGAAGCACTACACGCCGGCCAACGTGTCGCAGTCGCTGCGCGTGGCCATGGTGTCGGAAGATTGGTACAAAAAGCTGCCGGCCGATCGCAAGGCGGCCTTCGATGCGGCGGTGGTGAAGGCATTGACCGCCAATCGCGCCTGGGTCAAGACCAGTGACGAGCAAGCCATGGAGCAGGTGGTCAAGGCCGGCATGAAAATCACGCCGCTGACGCCGGATGGTCGCAAACAGTTTCAGGATCGTTCGCGCACCTCGTGGACCGCCATCCTGTCCGAGGCGGAGATCAAACCCTTTGTCGACGCGGCCAACAAGACCCGCTGAGACATAGCGATGCGATCCGGCTTGCTGGCACTGAGCCAGGCCGTTGACCGGTGTTGCCGCTTCGGCGCAGCCACCGGCCTGGTGCTGATGCTCCTGCTGATCGCGATCCAGGTCGTGGCGCGCTACATGTTCTCCGAGCCGCCAGGCTGGACCGAGGAAGGTGCACGCTACGCCATGGTCTGGTCCGGCCTGCTGGGCAGCGCGGTCGCCTTCAAGGCCGGTGGCGACCCGGTCATGCTGCGGCTCAAGGCACTCGAAGGCAACGCGGCCATCGAGTGGCTGCGCGCCGCCAGCGTCGTGTTGTTCGTCGCACCCATCCTGTATTTCTGCCTGGTCGGACCGGGCCAGGATCTGGCGCGCGGCTTTCTGGCGCGTTCGGCTTCTCGCAATACCGAGGCCATCGGCCTATCGATGGCCTGGTTCACTGCAGCCTTGCCGGTGACCTTCGTCGCCATCCTGATCCATGTCGCCGCCGCACTGGCGGCCAGAAAGCACAACACATGAAGTTGCCGAAGGAACGCTCGCTGCGGGTCGCCGGACTGACCTGGAAACTGATGGAAACCCAGGGCGCGAAGAACGGCCCTGTCTTGATCATGTTGCCTGGCACGCTAGGCACCGCCAGCATATTCTCGGACGTGTTGCAGGCCCTGAGCTCCCAGGTGCGCATGGTGTCGGTCACGTACCCGCAAATCGACGACATCCAGCGCCTGGCGGATTCGCTGGCGGGTCTGATGGGCGCGCTCGGCATCGAAAGGGCCAGTCTCGTCGGCTCGTCGCTCGGCGGTTTTCTGGCCCAGCACTTCGCTGCCCGCCATCCGGAGCGGGTAGACCGGCTGATCCTGGGCAACACCTTGTGCGACCCGGCACTGACCCGGCGCATCGTCGCACGCCAGCCGGTGGATGCGCTGCGTGCCCAGCCGCCACGTGTGCACCGCGACATGGTGGTGAACTCGGTCAGATCGTGGCCCGAGACCGACCCGCGCACGGCCCGGCTCAAGGCCATCCTGATAGACAGCGGCACGCGGCTGCTCAGCGCCCGCGCCATGAAGGCGCGTGTGCTGGCCGTGCAGGCCGCGCCTGCAGTTCCGCCCCTGGACGTGGCTGGCGCGCGCATCACGATCATCGATTGTTTGGACGATCCGCTGCTGCCGCGTGCGGTGCAGGACGATGTGGTGCGTCGATATCCGGGCGCGCACCATGTGCGGCTGGACAGCGGCGGCCATTACCCGTACATCGTGCGCACCGCGGACTACATCGCAACGCTGAAGCAGGCATTGGGCATCGCCTGACCCGACAAGGCCGACCATCCAGGGCGCAGGTGGTTCGCCGGTTTTCTACAATGGCGGCACCATGACACAACCGATCGCATATACCCGAGGCCAGGCCCTGCCCGAGATTCTCAGCCGCCGCATCGCCGTCCTCGATGGCGCCATGGGCACGATGATCCAGCGCCTCAGGCTCGGTGAGGCGCAATACCGCGGCGAGCGCTTCAAGCACTTCCACAAGGACGTCAAGGGCAATAACGAGTTGCTCAGCCTGACCCGTCCAGACGTGATCGGCGACATCCACAGCAAGTACCTGGCGGCCGGCGCCGACATGATCGAGACCAACACCTTCGGTGCCACCACCGTGGCCCAGGCCGATTACGACATGGCCGACCTGGCGCGCGAGATGAATGTGGAGTCCGCCCGCATTGCACGCGCTGCCTGCGACCAGTACAGCACGCCCGACAAGCCGCGTTTCGTTGTCGGCGCGCTCGGCCCCACACCCAAGACCGCCAGCATCAGCCCCGATGTCAATGACCCGGGCGCCCGCAACGTGAGCTTCGAGCAGTTGCGTGCCGCCTATTTTGAACAGGCACAGGCACTGATCGAGGGCGGCAGCGACGTGCTGATGGTCGAGACCATCTTCGACACCCTCAACGCCAAGGCCGCCCTTTTCGCGATCGACGAAGTATTCGAGGCCACCGGCGAACGCCTGCCGCTGATCATCAGCGGCACCGTCACCGACGCGTCGGGCCGTATCCTCAGCGGCCAGACCGTCACCGCATTCTGGTACAGCGTGCGCCACGCGCAGCCGCTCGCCATCGGGCTGAACTGCGCACTCGGCGCGGCGCTGATGCGCCCCTACATCCAGGAACTGAATCGGGTAGCGCCCGACACCTTCATCAGCTGCTACCCGAACGCGGGGCTGCCTAACCCCATGTCGGATACCGGCTTTGACGAGACGCCCGAAGTCACGTCGCGTTTGCTCAAGGAGTTTGCCGAGCAGGGGCTGGTGAATATCGTCGGGGGGTGCTGTGGCACGACACCGGAACATATCGGGGCGATCGGGGCGGCGGTGGGGGTGCTGCCGGCGCGGGGATTGGGCCGGGGAGCGTTCTACCGTGACGCGGCTTGAGCCTGTGACGCCTTTGGGAGGGCGCGTTTGCGATCACAAATCAACTCAAAACAAGAAATTTCTTTAATATGCGCGCTAAAAGGCAATTTTATTAAAGTAATTTCCAAATTTCTTTAATAAGAATCTAAAATCGCAGTTCTTATTAAAGAACTTGCCCATGAACTATTCCCACCGCGCCGGGCGTTATGTTCAACAGAGCACAGGTTACAAGGCATTCATTCCGGTTCCATTACCGCCCAATCCACCGCTGGAATACAGCGGCGCACTACAGACTGCACTGTCGGTTGCCGATCGCAACATCGGCCGATTGGACGCACTCGCTTCAATTTTGCCCAATCCGGATCTGATTGTTGCCATGTATGTGCGGCACGAAGCCGTCCTGTCATCACAGATCGAAGGCACCCAAAGCACCCTCGAAGACATACTTGCTTACGAAGCCGACGCACAGCGCGAAGATGCGCCCAGAGATATCGAGGTGGTCGTCAATTACGTGCGCGCCATGAACCATGGATTGGAGCGCTTGCCGCAACTGCCTCTGTCTCTGCGCTTGCTGCGCGAAATCCATGCTGAGTTGATGAAAGGCGTTCGCGGCGGCGAGAAATCG
>Ga0335397_10002313_pt1 | contig 25981 bp, 20 predicted proteins | sample MAT04_FD_205740 | JGI IMG/M metagenome (GOLD analysis project Ga0335397, IMG submission 205740) | Freshwater microbial communities from Lake Fryxell liftoff mats and glacier meltwater in Antarctica - MAT-04 (spades assembly) (version 2) ... | reverse complement strand
AAGACAACCTCCCGCCGAAGGCGGGTTGTTTTTTCTCTTTCTACTCCATCTGACTCTGCTTGATGCGCTCATTCACATCCGCCCACAGGTTGAGTCACTTCGCCATATTTTTTCACGTACCCAGGTATATCCGCCAAAAAGATTTTCGCCGTAAACACAAACAGCGCTAAGGTGAAGAGCGTGAAAAGCCATACATCACGGAGAATCCCTATGCAATGGTTATCTCCATCCACCTTTCCAATTTTTATCAAACGGAATCCCCCTCTGGCTGGCAGAAAGAATTGGAACAAAGAATTCTTTGATCGTGTTTATCACCTGCTTCATATCGGCGTGGTACTGCCTCTTAACTTTGCGCGTGAATGCATTCCATTGTGCCGTTTTGTTTTCCGCAAACTGGGGAAGGAATATCGTGTGCTTTTCCGTTGGAAATTCGGTGTCCCTATTTTGGAATGTTCTTTGGAAGGCATTTTGCATGATCAGTCCGTCGAACTCAAACTCATCGAACATCATGCAGAGGTCGTAAAAATCTTTCATGCGGCTGTTTGCCATACCGAGGACGATCATCGCCTGGAATTTTTCCGCAGCGACGGTCTCACGTGGATACCCATAGACATGCGGTGCGGGGAAATCGAGAAGAATTGGGTATTCCAGTTTTTTAGGCGCGGGCGTAACGACATCCGCAAAACCAATTTGAATGGGAATTCGCGTTTTGTCCAAATACGCCAGCACATTCACACGGACACCTTCATATTCTGCGTCTTCTTTGATTCTCTCGACACTGACATTTTTATCAAACTCCAAGCCATCGGGGGTAACTTCCAACCTGCAGACGTCCTCGAATAGAGATTTGATATGTTCGAGTGTATTGGTGACATGTCCAAGCAGGTCAACGTCGCGGGTTGCGCGGAAGTTTGCCATGCCCCACACATTGAACATCAACGCGCCTTTCAAAATAAATTGACGGGAGTATTGTGAGAGCGAAGCCTGTATAGCAATCGTTCGATTCCATAATATTGAATCAATTCATTGAAAGGCTGGTTCGTTTCATGCGATCTATTCAACAGTCTTTGATGAACAGACGCGAATAAATTCTTGACAGGATTATTCATGCCAATGTCTCCAAATAGGGGAGAATAACGTGCTCGACCCTGTCCACGCGGGCAAAATGCAGGATTTGATCGGGCGTGCATTTCTTCCCGCGCAGACCTTCACGCAGCGCTTCGAGCGCGACGTCTATCCCAATCTTGTTGCGGAACTTGAAACAATCAGCAATGGTTTTAGCGACGCCGTACACTTTGATTTCCACGCCATCTATCTTATGTGTTTCGATTCCCGCCTTGAATGGTTCGGGGGACACCCAGAAAAACCGCGTAGGCGGATGATGAATGCGCGGCTTTTCCGAATCCTTTGGCAGTGCCACGTACACCTCATAAGGGATTTGCGTGGTGATGTGATGAAAATACAAAGCAGAGACCAGACAAATCACACCCTTTGGAATCCGCAGCGAGACAATGGCAAGGTCGGGGTCACTCCACAAGGAGGAATCTGCCAGACGATACAGCCCGCGTCCTTCGGCGAGGATAAGTCCATCGTCGCGCATTTGATACAGCGTGCGTGGTTGAATCCCCTGCTTGAAAGCTTGCGCAGAACGCATGACGCCGTTTTGATTTTCAAAAACCTTGAGCGCAGATTGGATATTCTTGTCCATAATAGAATTAACCTTATTTATTGATTTTCAAGGTTAATTCTATTCATTGCAACGGAAATGTCAAGTAAAAAGGGTGAATAGAATAACCCCAAAGTGGTCTTGAAAAAGCCGCGCAAGGCAAAAAGTACCATTTTGAAGTTTCTCACTATTTTCCGAACAGAAATCCTCACCCATCATTGACGTAACTTATCGGTTTGTTTTCTCCGTTTAACGTTATTGGTTTTAATATTCAAGACCCCGCACATCTAGCGCGGGGTCTTGAATGGTCTTCCTTGTTTGATCGGCACAGTCAAATCTAAAGTGCGCTTGTATCTTGTGCCCCCACGGGAATTCGAATCCCGGTTTAAGCCTTGAGAGGGCTTCGTCCTGGGCCACTAGACGATGGGGGCTTGATAGCGGGTTGCATTGTATCACCGCAAATTTTAACCGTCAACGAAAAATAAGATGTGATTTATTCTAGGGGGAGAAAAAAAGATGCATGTAAATTGCGTCGTCTAGCGTACCCTGCGTTTCCATTCTTCTTTCATTTGCAATTCACGCGGACTTGCGCCTGAGTCAAGTGCGAGGAAGTCGGTCAGCAGGCGGTTGAATTGGGTGGGGTTGTCTATCATGGGGAAGTGCCCTGTGCCTTCGAGGTTGACTTGATGTATGTGATTCGGGAAGGAGTCTGTTTTCTCTTGTGACGGCATGGCGATGGCGGAGTCGTTGGGCCCATACACAAATAGGCAGGGAACGCCAAGGTCGCGGATGCCTGCGAACATGTTGCTATCAGCCTGGAGTCCCGCCATCGAAGCAGAAACAGCTTGCAGGTCCACTTTGGATACGTCTGAAAGGGCAGCTGTCGCTTCGGGTGTGCGTGTGGTTAGCCAGTCCACCAGTTCTGGCATGGCGGCTGTCCGCATGCGAGCATTAATCGAGGAATATTCAATCGGGCAATTGATGGCCATCATGCGATCCACAGTTTGCGGCCATTGTTTTAGATAGGAGAATCCAACCAGTGCGCCAAGATTATGCCCAACTAGCGCGACTTTTCCAATTCCCATTTCTTCAAGGAAGCGCTTGACGAGGTCTGTCTGCCGCTCCAAAGAGTAGCGCAAGGGGTCGTGCGCAGAGTCGCCATAGCCAAAGAGGTCGAGTGCATAGGCGCGGTAGGATGTGGATGCGATCTGCATGGCGTTGATCCAATACCGCCATGAGCCGACCCAGCCGTGCAGAAAGATAATGGGGCGTCCGCGTCCCAAAGCTTCGTAATGCACCATCGAACCGTCAAGAATAATTGCGCTCATCTATGGTTATTTTCCAAATTTTGCCAGAATAACCTTTACACGGTCTGCAAGTTGATCGGGCGCGAAGGGCTTGAGTAGATATTCTTCTGCGCCTACATCCAGCCCTGTTTGTATTTCAGCATCCTGTCCTTTGGCGGAGAGAAAGACAACGGGGATATCTTTTAGTATGATGTCTGCCTTCATGGCGCGGCAGGCGTCGTAACCGGTCATCTTCGGCATACGCACATCCATGATAATAATATCGGGAATGAGCACGGATGCCTGTTGAAGCGCTTCTTCTCCATTGGAAGTAGCCGTGACTTCATGACCCGCAAAACGCAGGGTGAAAGCGACAAGTTCGCGAATATCTGGTTCGTCTTCTGCTATTAAGATCCTTGCCATTCAAACTCCATTATCTATAGATAGGTAGGGTAAAGGAGAATGTGCTTCCTTCACCAGGCACACCTGAACTGGTCATCCAGATGTGTCCTCTGTGCATTTCAACCAGTTGACGTACGATCGGCAGCCCTAAACCAGTCCCAGGGGTGGCGAGGACAAATGGATCTTCACCGCGGAAGAAACGCTCAAAGACACGGGATTGGTCTTCAGGTGCGATGCCAATGCCGTTATCCTGCACATCCACTTGCATTTCGCCATTCTGTTGATGGATATTGATGCGAATGGTTCCATTGCCTGGGGTATAGTTGAAGGCGTTATCCACAAGGTTGCCGATGACTTGTCTTATGCGTTCTCCGTCGCCCATAACGGGAGATATTTTTGCCGGCGCGTCCAATGAGAGCGCCATGGGCTTGTTTTCCTGCTGTGAGCGGCGCAGGGTTTCAGCGATGATGTCTTCTGCGATCTCGCGCAGGTTGACAGATTGCGGGTTGAGGGTAACCCGTCCGGCTTCAATGCGCGAAATATCCAGCAGGTCATTAACGAGGACGTTGAGACGATCTATATTGTTGCGGACAATCTCAAGGAAATGCAGTTGATTTTCCTGTAGGGCGCCCGCAGCGCCCATTGCCAGAATATCGACATAACCTTTGATGGCTGTCATGGGGGTGCGCAATTCATGACTGACAGTTGCCACAAATTCAGACTTCAGGCGGTCTATTTCCACTTCACGGGTAATGTCACGGAAGATGGAGACCGTGCCGAGAAAATCATTTTGCAGGATTACAGGCGCAAGGTGGACAAGCGCAATGCGTTCATTTTCCAATTCCAATTGTTCGGCGTATGTGTCGCCGGGTTGGTGTGAAGCCGGGTCTTCAGACCAGCGTCTGATGGTTTCCATCCACGTGTTTGCTGATTTTCCGAATAAACCGCCGAAGGCATCCAAAGGATTGCCAAGCAGCTGCGATTTTTCGATGGCAAGAATGCGTTCTGTGGATGAGTTAACAAAGGTAATGCGGTTGTCAGTACCGGTAACCAATACGCCGTCCGCAACGGCTTCGAGGATGGCTTGTGAGCGGCTGGCATCTTCCTGTTCTTTGCGTAGCATGACACCGAGACGTTCAGCCTGGTCACGGATCAATTCATAAAGGTGCGCGTTGTTAATCGCTACCGCCACCTGACCTCCAATGGCTCGTACCAGGTTGAGCATTTCAACGCTGAATGCGTTTGCCTCGCGCTGGAAGACCATCAATACGCCGATCACATCCTCGCCAACCTGCATGGGAACGACGATGGCGCTGCGGTGATCCTGTCCGGATAAGAGACTTCGCATCCAGCGCGAGTCTTGGCGAAGATCATTGGCTAACACTGGTTCTCGATTTTGCACAACCCAGCCTGCGAGTCCTTCGCCGACTTTCAATGTAAATTGGCGTCCGCTGGAATCGCTGCGATCTGTTAGGTATCCATATCCTGCCCGGTAGTGTAAAAGATTATCCTCTGCCTGCAACAACATGATGGTACCTTGCTCCGCGCCAACGGCTTCGTTTAGTAATGATAATGTACGGTTCAGGGCGCGGTCGAGATCAAGACTGGAGGAAACTTCGGTGAGAATACGCAGGAGGGTTTCAGTGTTTTGTTGTTCGCGTTGTAATTGTGACGTGCGTTCAATGACACGTACTTCAAGGTTGGATGCGAGGTTTTGCGTTTCGGCAAACAGACGTCCGTTTTGAATGGCGACGATGGCTTGGTTTGCAAGGGTGCCCAGGATTTGCACATCTTCTTCCGAGTACACTTCTGCCTGATAACTCTGAACAGAAAGCATGCCTAGGGCTGTGCCACCTACCATCATTGGCACAGCCACAATGGATTGGGTTTCTTCAATTTCTTCACCGGCTTGCACAGAATCCAAATCGTTGGCTTGTTCAAACGATGATATGAGCAATGGCTTGCCGCTCTGGATTACCTGACTGCTAATGCCTTTGCCAAATGGAATGCGTTCTCCAGGATAACGTTTTCCACGGTCATACAAATAAACAGCGTCGACTTCATTTTCCTCCAGGTCAAGCAGGGTGATGACAAATGAGTCTAGTGGCATGAGACGTTCAGCCGCTTTATGCACGGCGACGTAAACTTCTTCCGGGTTAAGAGCGCTGATCTGGGAGCTGGTCTCGTTGAGAATGGCGAATCGCTCGGCTGTACGAATGGACGATTGGAACAAGCGCGCATTTTCAAGCGCGACTGTGGCTTGATTGGTAATAGTGCGGGCTACTTCGAGTTCGTTCAAGCCGAAGCGGGTTTCGCCGGTCATTTGAGCAAAGACAAGGGCTGCCAGGCTTTGTTCGCTGGTGAGGGGCAGGATCAGCAATGCGCTTGTATTTTCGCCAAGCATTTCCATCAGCGGGGCAAGGTCTGGTTCATGGCTGACATCATCTGTGTTGAAGATGCCTTGTGATTCGCGCAGACGGTTGAAGATGAGCGCGTCGGGCAGGGGACAGGGAAGTTTGAATCGTGTTCGGGGGGTGGAAATTTTCCAGTACGCTTGACCCCGCTCAAAGGTTACGACAGAGACGCGTTGTGCGCCCAATCCTTTGAGTAGCTCGGTAGCGGTCAAGTTAAGGATCTGATCCGTATCCAGCAAGCCAGTCAAGGCAGATGCGAAGTGGTTCAGCGTTGTGAGGCGTTGTGAGCGTTGATCCAATTCAGTGGCGCGGCTTACGCTGTCTTCATACAGGCGTGCATTGTCTAAGGCAACGGCAGATTGGCTTGCAAAGGTAAGCCCAACTTGTATTTGTTCGCGGGTATAAAAGTGCGCCTGCCATTTTTCGACTGCGAGTACGCCGACCAATTCACTTTTGGAGATTAATGGAATTCCGAGCCAGGAAAGGCGCGGCTTTTCCACTGGTGGGAAGCGCGGGTCTTCGCGTACATCGTGGATAAAAATGGGTTGTCCTGTTTGTGCCATTTCTTTGAAGAGTGCGCTGTCTTGAACAGCTACCGATAAGCCTAGGCGTTCTTCAGTGTCTGAAAATCCGCGCGCGGACGCAACTGAAAGACGGTCTTTCTCACGTAACCAGAGTGTGGCTGTGTCGTAGGGCAGGATGGGGATTAACTGGTCAAGCAGGGAGTTTATTAATTGGTCACTGCGCAGGCTGGAGGTGAGGGAGGCTGCGGCGGCGTTCAGGGCTTGCAATTGCCCGGCGCGTTCCTGTGTGGTTTGCACAAGGCGGACGTTATCCAGCGAGAGGGCGATCTGTTGTGTCAGGGATAACAGGAGGGCTTCATCTTCCACGAGGAACGCGGCGGCTGTGTTGAAGTTATCCAACACCAGTAATCCTAAACTCTGGTCGGCGGCAATAATGGGAACAAGTAAACTGGATACCGGCAAACGACCACCAGTTGCCTGACGGTAGATCGCAAGGTTTTCAGAACTCAAATTGTAATCGCGCAGAAAGTTGATTTCATCAACACGGCGGGCGGTTTTGTTCATAAATACTGTGCCAGGCAAAGCCTCGCCTGGACGATAATTAATTTCCATCATGCTGGCGTTGTCGGCGTAGCCTGATACCGCACGCGGGATGAGCGTTTCAGTTTGCGAATTCCAGATCAGCGCCACGCCTGCGTGAGCATGTTGGAGGACATGGCGTGAACTATCGAGCAGGGATTTGAGGATCGCATCGGGATCCATACCCGAAAGCTGGCGGCTAAAGTCGAGCAGGAGATTTACCTCATCGAGACGGCGGCGCGTCTGGCTGAGCAGGGAGATGTTTTGCAGGATTAGAGAGGCTTGCTGAGAAATTTGCAGATACACCTTGCGGTCTTCATCTGTGAAGGCTGGCATTGACTCAGGGCTGATGGCAAGCATGGCCGCCACTGTTTTATTTTCCACATGCACAGGCAGGCAGATCACGCTTTTGGCGCGTAACGAAGTCAGCAGGGAGGCATCGTGCCATTCGTCATTTTCGTCAAGGTTGGCGATGAGGATGGGATCGCCATTTTGCAGGCAGGCGCGCAATGGATTACGCTGACCAAACAAGGATTCTACATTGGTGGAGCGCGGCAGACTGCCTAGGATATGTAAAAGGCGTGAGCCGTCGGCTGTATTTTCTGCGACTAGCGCAATGGACATTCCCAATTGAGTTAGCGTTTCACGACCAAGAGCGAAGAGTGCCGAGGAGGCATCCAATTGGCGGCTGACAGATTTGGTGATCGCCAATCCTGCGCGCACGCGCTGGGTGCGCTGGTCTAAATTGTACAGAGAGATCGTCTGCTCCAGGTCTTTGTGAAGCAGAATAGGGAGGTTGTTTTGCGTGCTGTCGATCAATTTTTGCTGGCGTTGCAACCCGAATGAAAGCGATTCAATGCGGGAGCGCAATTCACTCTGGCGTACCATGTTGCTGACCAATAATGCGGCTTGGGCGGCGAAAACCTCCGCTGTTTCAATTGTGGACTTGTCAGGACGCAAGCCGTTTGATGGATCGTCCAGGCTGATAAGTCCCACGGTTTGCCCTTCTGCGTTTTCAAGCGGCAGGAGCAAAGTATCATTGGCGTCCCATGTATTGGGGAGTTGGTTTGTTGAGGCGGGGATATCAAGTGTGACGAGGTGCACATCTGAATCTATTACCGGGGATTGGTCATTGGGAATAAAATAGGAACGGCTTACCTTAAACTCCGGCTTCATGAGTTTGTTAATACCCTGGAGCGGTTGTTTACGGGCAAGCAATTCGTTAAGTGTTTCCTGTGGAATGCCTACCGCGGTAATACGCTTTAAGAGACCCGTATCCGCTTCCACAATGCTTATTAACACCACGCGAAACGGTGTAGAGTCGCGGATGCCGCGTGCAATGATCTGCAAAGCCTGGTCCAACGGCTGGTCATGTCCGAGGTTGTAACTGACATCCGTGAGGCGTTCAAGTGTGTCTGCGCGGCGGCGCATCAACTCGGCGCGCTTCTTCTCAGCTTGATAGCGTTGAGCATTGCTTAAGGCAATGCCGGCTTGTACGGCCAGTGTCTGTACCAATTCAATTGTTTCTGGTGTAAAGGAATTGGGTTGTTTGGAATGCAGGTTGATCAAACCAATGGTGAGCGCCTGATATGTGATTGGCGCAATAATTGCAGAGCGCATTTCACGCGAAGCATGCGGCTGTGGTTCGTTCTCTTGCAAAAAGTCTGCAATGATTCGCGGTTCTCTGGTTTGTATTACGTCGCGCTCAATGGCGGATAATTCATGCCCGCTTTCGCAGCCGACAAAAAATTCAATTCTGGGATTGGCTGGGTCATCATCCTGGTTGAATAACAGGGTGGAGGAACAATCAGCCTGCACTGCGCGTAAACTCTCATCGTGGACAAGTTTTATCAAATGTGTAATATCCAGCGACGCGCTTAACTCCCTGCTAATGCGTGTGATTGCCGAGAGTTGTTCTACGCGGCGGCGCAAAGAGTCGTCGGTTTGCACAAGCAGTCCGGCAGATTCCACTGCTGTAGCCAGTTGCCCAGCGGCTGTGGCGACGACTTGAAGGTCATAGGAGTTAAAGTGATCGGCTTGGAAACTTCCCAGCATCAATTCGCCAATACTGCGTTCGCGTACCACGAGCGGGACCACGATGGCAGATTCGATGAGAAGCGCTGTCGCAAGCGGACGGTAGATGGGCAGTACCCGCCTGTCTGTACTGAGGTTGCCGGATAGGAATGGTTTTTGGCTTCCCGAAACCGTGTAACGATAATTGGGATCATCCACAAAAATTTGGATGAAGGAAGTGCTGATGTCATTTGATATGCCAAATGTGGATTCGCGGCGCAAGCGCAACTCGCCGCGAGATTCATCCATTAAGAAGATCGCGCCTGCATCTGCCTGAAAAAGACTAGCCAATTCCTGCACTGAATATTTGAGAATTTCTTCCAGTGTGGCGGAAGAACCCGAGAGGCTGGCAATACGCCGCAGAGCATCAGAACGTTGCGCGCGCGTGCGCGCCTGCTGTACCAGAAAAATATTTTCTATAATAGCCGCGGCTTGATTTGCCACGATGTTCATCACACGCAATTCTTCCATTGTAAAAGAAGAGGCGCCGCGTTGATGATGCCCCACCTGTAAATACCCAAGCATACGCCCGGAAGAAAGTAAAGGGACAAGCGCAATATCGCGCAAACTGGCCGCCATGGCAATATCGGAAAGTCCAAGCATGTGCCATTTTTCATCTGTGGACGCGTTCAATGTCAGCACAGATTGCTGGCTTGTGATCACACGCTCGGCCGGACCGTCTACTGCAATGGTGGTGCGATAAATTTGAACAAAATGGGGCGGCAATCCACGGAAAGGCACTTTGCCTTCAAGTGTGCGTTTCTCTTCATCATAAAGAAGAAAGCCAATAATTTCAGCGGAGAAGAGGGGCGCTACACTTTCTACAAGTTGCGCAAAAAGATCCTGCATACCGCGGATAGCGCCAAGCGACTGGTTTAGATTTGCCAGACCTGCAAGTTCGGATACGCGTTTCCGCTCATCCTCATAAAGCCTGGCATTTCGTATCGCCGCTGCCGCCTGACCTGAGACCAAAAATAACAGATCAAGGTCATGTTGACCAAATGCCCCTCCCCCCGTTTGACCCACTTCCAGTGTGCCGACCAGATTACTCCCAGCCATGAGTGGAATTCCCAAATAAGATTGAATGGGAAGTAACTCGCCATTTGCCGCAAGTTCAGGCTGCGAGCGCGCATCCGCAATGATGACGGGAGCGCGGCGCGCCACTAATTGTTCTGTCAGGCTTCCAAATTGAGATGCGGTAGCGCGCACCACACCGGAAAAGTTTAGGTCAGATAGCTGAAAACGATAAGGGGTCAGAACCTGATCCTCTGCATCCCATAAGTTCAACTCAAGCCTGTCAGATGAAACGAGGCGGCTTACATTTTCCAAAATGGATTGCACAGTAGTTTCAAGGTTAAGGTTTGCGGCAATGCTCTGACTAAACTCTGTAACTACACGTAATATCTCTTCTGAAGCGCCATTGCTTTGTTCCAGTGCGGGGATAAGTTCTTTTCCGCGCAAGGAAATCAGCATCATTGGGTATGCGCCAGGTATCTCAAAAGACGAAATTTCCACCAGCTTACCGCTGATGGATACTCGTTGATGGCCGGAAGCCGCACACAGATCCAGAAAATCATCCGTTGGACGTACCCGCCTCGCGAGCCGCTCCAGGTCGTATGGCTCGTTCTCGTGCATGTTGAAATATGTGCGAGCCAGCGCGCTGATATATTCCACGCGCCCGCCGGGCTGGAGAATAATTATCGCATCATTTGATTTTGAAGAATCAGGGAAGGAAAAAGAATTGACATCAGCCTGCGCGGCAGTATAAGTGCGTGGAAAAACACGCAATGCCACCCAGACCAGTACAACAAATACCAGTCCGGCAATGAATAGGCTAATGCCCAATCCGGATAACATTGAAAATTTAACCTATCAGGCGGCGGGAGAAGTCGCCGTGTCCTGTCGCCGGGCTTCAGCCGCAAGTTCTGTAATCTCGCGAATATCAGCAAAGGATTGCAAACTGGGCGAGACCAATCCCGCAGAAAAATACATAAACCCAACCTTTTCAACTCCACCTTCGGCTTTCGGCGCCTGGATGAATCCCTGCTGGCGGTCTATAAAGTTATAGTGACTCTGCACTTCATTTGCAAAGCGCTCTTTTAATCTCAGGCGAATTTTTGGAGCGGCTTCATCTGTCGTAATAATGATGAAGTTGTCGCCGCCCGCATGACCGATAAAGTCGCTGGTTGTCCCCTGCTCATCCACCACCTCGCCAATCATCATCGCCGCGAAGCGCACCACGTCATCACCAGCCACGAAGCCATAAACATCCTTGAACGCTTCAAAGTTATTGACTCGCACATCCAGCAAGGACCAATCCTTCTCGCGGATGATGCGGCGTAACTGCTCTTCGATCAAACGACCGGCAGGTAAGCCAGAGCGCGGATCTGTGAGGCTTTCGCGTTCCGAGCGGCGGATGGCTCCCTGCACGCGCAGTTTCAATTCTTCAATGTCAAAAGGTTTGGTGATGTAATCATCCGCGCCCAATTCAAGACCTTGCAGTTTGTCGCTGCGTTCGTCTTTTTGCGTCAGAAATATCACAGGAATGTGACTGGTACGAGTGCTCGTCCGCAATGTGCGGCAGACCTCGTAGCCGTCAATATCCGGCAACATAATATCCAATACGATCAAGTGCGGCAGGACTTGCTTCGTTTTCTCCAAAGCATCGCGTCCGCGATTTGCTACATCCACGTCATATTTCAGACTCGTGAAGTAGATCTTGAGCATATTCGCGATATCGATATCATCTTCCACTACCAAAAGCCGGGGATTTCCCATATTGAGCCTCCTCTACCGCTGATTGCATAAACAGAAAGCACGGGTAGAAAACATAGTTCTGATTTGGTGACGCATGTCTCTCATGCGTGTGGCGCTGTGTGAGCAGGTCGCAGCCCTTTTCGGGCATTTTTCCGAACGGCTTCGATCTGTTCATGTGTAACTTCGCGCTCAAACGAGCGAAAACCACTCATACGAAAACCATGTCGTTCTGCAATCGCAGTAATGTCTTTCACACGTTCCAACGTTATATCCTTACCTATTGTGTAATCCTCAAAGCGTCCTTCCAAAGCCAGCGCGATGGTTTCAGCCATGCAGGCATACGCCTTTCCTTCAGGAAAACCAAAGTCAAAATTGAAATTTACAGCGCCAGGCACGTCTACCATACCGCCGTCAATCACTAATATATCATCTCTCACAGCCGCTACCATTGCAGAAACATCACGAGGACGGGCTACGTCACAAACCACGCTGCCCGGCTGTAAATGCTTCGGATGAATCACATCATGGATAGAACTCGTCACCGTCAGGATTAATTGCGCATCCTTCAACACATCCATCTTCGTGCTGATGACAAGCTCGCTCCGCGCCCGAACCTTGAGCCTGTCACGAAGGACTTCGAGTTTTTTCTCATCCCGGGCGACAAGCAAAACCCGAGCCGCTTCACCAGCCAACAGTTCGGCGCAAACGTGCCCAATTGCCCCAGTCGCGCCGACAATGGCCACTGTCGCATCCTCGATCTTTATATCCATCACACGTGCCGCATCTCGGATGGCTTGTACAGCCATTGCCACAGTAAATGAATCGCCTGTGGTCACGGGGATATTCAACTCGTTTGCAATGGTCACACCCGCGTCACCGATCACAGAAGTGAAAGCTCCAAGACCAAGAATGTTTGCGCCAAGTTTTTCAGCCATGCGTCCCGTTTGGATAATTTTACGATAGACCGTGCGCTCAGGCAACTCCATCATACGGCGCGGCGTGTAAGGACACGCAATGAACCAGCCTTTGATCACTTTGCCTGTGGCTTGTGACGTGATGCCTTCGATCTCTGAAATATAAACAGGTGGAAAGAAGGTGGAGAAAAAATCTATTTGTCTTTCGCTCAGTACGCGTCCTAAAAAGGGAAACTTACGGCTGACATCTCGCTTGGGGTCAATGGGATGAATGATGAATGCGAAACTATCCATTTTTTACCATGACTCTGAATCGCCCTTCGCTTGTTTGTGATATAGCACCTGATGCAACTCGGAAAATTTAAGATGATGATGGTCGCTTTCTTCAAATGAGATATCGCGATCGATCATACGCCGTTCCTTGGATGCCGCCAATACAACATCTGATTCGATGGTGCGTGCCGGGTAAATGATCATGCCGGAACCAATGCGGCAATTATGTCCCACACAGCCGCCCATCACCGGGCGGTTTGACAAACTCAGTTTTCCATTGCCATCGCGGGCGCGAATGGGTGCGGGGATCAGGTTGTAATCTGTCCACGTGGAGCCGGCACCGATGAAGGTTTTTTTTCCGATCACGCACATTTGCAAACAGGTGTTTTGCGCCACCATGCTGTCTTCCATAATGGTGGTCATAAATACGGAAGCGCGAAATGGCAGGAATGTCCCATCTCCGATCACTGAAAGCATCACCTGCACATCTTGTGAAATATTGACATGGCTTCCAATAATACAGTTATCAATGACCGCCCCTGCATTGATGGTTACATTATCGCCGATGATCGTGGGTCCATGAATTACCGCGCTTGGATCAATGATGCAACCCTTGCCTATCTTTACCAACTCTGAACATTCAAGAACCTGCCGCCCTTCATAAATAGCCTTGCCGATGATCTTTAACTTAAAGGCAATATCTTCGTTCAGGCGTTTCTCAAAACGGGCGCCGCGTGCAAACTGTCCGAACACCATATCCGCAATAAAAACATGCACCCATGAATCAATTGCCAGCAGCGCGCGCAAGGGAACTTGAAAAACAAGGTCGCCGCTTCTATCTCCCATATAAGTTGGCACGTGGTAATAGCCAATTTCCTTTGCCTGCATGTCAATCACAAGCGGCTCCACGCCTGCAACGGGTCCATTTGGGTAGTACCATAGGTCAGCAAGGTATAAACTTCCAGCTGGCGTGTAAGATGTGGAAAGCGGCAATGCATGTTCACGAAAGGCGGGGTCATCTGCGCGAAAAGCGGCGCGTACAGGTTTGTTGCCTTTAATCGCTTTTCCCATGAATTCATTGATATAAAATTCGTCAAAAAACAAGTTGTCACGGTAGACAATAGCCTGCTCACGCACAGGTTGTAAAGGCTCACCCTTCTTTAATTCCAATTCATGCGTCACATAAGGCGCGAGTAAATCACGTTGAAGCAGCCAAAGCGGCACATTTTGAATTCGCATTTCGCGCGCCGGTTCGCAAAACGGCATGATATGGTTCTGCGCATGCAAAATAATTTTCAACATAATGGATGATTATAAATCAAAGTATGCGATAAAACGCTCATCCAACAAAATTGTTAAATGGGCCTTTTTGCCTACGAAAGCGGGGTCTGGTCTATTACAATGGTGCAAACTGCATCACCTTTGGCGATACAAGTCGTTTCTTCCACATTAAATATCTTTCCCCCGCTTAGCCAATAAAGGGATTCCTGTAATAAACCAACCGCCAGATGGCAAATCGGTTCTTCGGCTTTTCTATCCCAGCAAAGCGGACAACGCTCAATGTGCCAGAAGATTTTGTTGTCTTTCTCCTCCACACGCACCCTTTGGTCAGTATGTTTATTGAAAAGGTCGGCAAAGATTTTTGCGCCAATATGCAATTTTACAGGGAGGGAAAGCAGACGGAAAGCCATTTCTGTTAACCCGAGCATCAAGCCATATTCCTTGAGACCGTACTTGAAACTTTCGCGCCCAATACGCAAGGCTAACCCGCGTCCGCTGCGTGAACCGTACACCTGCTCCAGCGTACTTTGCAAGAGACTCACGGCTTCGAACGAGAGGGGAGTGTTTGTATTCAGTTGCGAATAATTTTGAATGGGATTTTCAAACGGAGAAAGACGAAGTACAGCATCCACCCCATTTACGCCCATTACCTCCTCCATACCGAGCAATATGATCCTTCCCATTTTTGGGGGATAAAAAAAGGATTCTCTGCTCATGGAGTGGGGATGGTTTGATCAAGAAATGTTTTTAATTTTTGGCTAAATGAGGTTGGCTCTTCCAACATGATAAAATGCCCGGCTGTAGGGAAACGCTCGACCACCGCATGTGGAATTCCTGTTTGCAAAGGTTTCCACTGCAATGGATGGACAATTACATCCTTGTCTCCATACATACCCATCGTCGGCACTTTAATCTGCGAGAGCATGGGGATCAAGTCTGTGCGGCGAAGTGAGGCGATGGAACGTAGAAAAGACTCAACTGTGGTACGTGAAAGATCCCGATCCATCATTTCTGGGAAGCGTGGGTCTCTACAGATGTATGGCGAATAGATCTTCATCCCTGTGCGAAACACACCCATCATATTGAACAGCATAAACGCAATTGGACGATAGCCTGAGAGTTTAAGCATCGGCGCGAGCGAAGAGCCTATGATTGGTGACCCCACTACCACTACTTTGCTGACACGCTCAGGATATTTAATAGCGACCGAAAGGCTGACTGTGCCGCCCATGCTATGTCCCACCAATGGGGCGTGGACAATCCCCAGTTGCTCCATGAATTGATCTACAAGGCTTACGAAATCTGAAACGGCATAGGTCTCACGTTTTTTGCCAGATTCGCCAAACCCCCAAAAATCCAACGCATAGGTGCGGTAAAACGCGCCTAGATAAGCCATTGTCTCCTGCCATAGCCCCCATGAGCCAAGCCATCCGTGCAAAAGGATTACCGGACGCCCGCGTCCGTATACTTCGTAATGAACTATTCCCTGATCAGTGGTGATTGATGACACAGCAAATTCTAGTTCCTTCCCTTATTTTTCGGAATCCATTTCTTTAAGGATACTATACAGTAACTCAAGCAGAACCGTTTTCACGGTACTGCGATCCGTTGCCACACAGGGTAAGAGTTTGGTGTGGCTGTCAAGGCGTAATGCATGACGCACATCTTCGAGTTCCCAGGCATCTTCCACATCCTGTTTGTTTGCGGCAACCACAAAGGGAGTGGGGGCATACGCGCGGAAAGTTTCAAGGATCGAGCGCGCTTCGCGGAAGGTTTCAGGTCGGGTGCTGTCCACCATGACAATAAAGCCTAACATGCCCTCCGAAAGAATTTCCCACATGAAATCAAAGCGTTTTTGCCCTGGTGTTCCAAACAAATACAGTACCAGGTCTTCATCCACAGTGATGCGGCCAAAATCCATGGCAACTGTCGTCGCAGATTTTACTGTTCGTTCTTCATCTGATGAAATCTTACGTTCTGTGGCAACCACATCAATTTCGCTGACAGACTGAATAAACTGCGTCTTGCCAGCGCTGAATGGACCCGTTACTACCATTTTGACCGTTTGCATAATTTCTATCCTTCTAGCCCTGATAATTACAATGAACGAATGCGACCAATTAATTTATTGATCAAAGTCTTTTGTTCCTGCTTGTTCTGCACAGGGAACTGTTTCGGGTTAGGCGGAGCAACCACACCTACAGGGCGTGCCAATTCAACCAGCCCTGCCTGCAACAAGCCGTATACAATCCTGCGGACGTCAATATCGCTCAATTTATTCGTGCTGGCAATCTGGCGCATTGTATTCTTGGGGTCAACAAACTTGACAACTTTCCATTCTTCAACGCTCAAGTTGACATTGGTCAGCGGCCGTTCGGTGAATTTAAGCGCCATCTCAAGACTCGGAATTTCATCCTGTAACTGCTCCAGTTCACGCAGTTGACGCGATCCTTCAATAATAATATTTTCAAGGTCAAGTTTAACGTTGATGCGGCCATCAGGCGGAAGCATTTCATTCTCAAAGCGAAAGATGCCCTCCACCCATGTGAATAACTTGCGCACAACTTCGGTAAAATAGCCCTGTAAATTAAGTAGAATATCTTCCTGGCTTACATAGCCTGCATTAATAAGGAGCAAACCAAGCTCTTTGTCGGTCATCTGACCTGCGCGATCAGCAATCGCGCGATACTGATTAACATTGATCTTATTAGCCCTGTGCAAAACCGACGCAAGACTGCCATCATCCTTCCCAATGCGCGCATACGCAAGTTTGCCTTCGCGGAACGAAATATAAGCTTGTTCCGAAGGTCCATCCAGGATTAATGTGCCAGTTTTATTGGCAAGATTGATCAGGTTGAGAAGTTGTGTAATTGTAAAATCGCGTAAATTTCCACGCAGTGCCATATATCCTCTGGTTATCCCTCTGTTAGGGATAGATGCAAAAATTATACATGCAAGATGATAATGCGTCAATTAAACGGGTTGACATTCTTGTGAGGAAGACAATTTTCACCTATTAATGCCAATCTGTTTCGCCCCAGCATCGCGCGAAGATATAATCTGCCGTGCTAAAATACAAAGGTCTTCTGCCTGTCGCCTCCGCGCGGATTTACCGGCGAGATAATGTTCTTCGAAACAGAACCAACCTCAAGCCCCGAGCGAAGCGGCTCTTTATCCAAAAAGGACTTATGACCAAACGCATCTTCATCTCCGCCGACCATGGCATGGCAATTATCTACTTCCTGCAAAGTGACGTTGTCTCGACTCTATTAGACGCGGGCGTCGAAATCGTTGTTCTCACCGACGACGAAACCAAAGACAGCATTGCGCCAAAATTTTCACGTGCCGGACTCACCTTCGAAGGCTTGCGTTTGAAGCAGACAAATGAATACGCCAAAAAAATCAGCCCGCGCGGACAGTGGCTGCTCGCCTACCTGCGCCGCGTTGGCGGTTCGCGCCGCATCAACACCGAAGCCATGGACAGCCACATTCGGGAAGTCTGGGGCGAGAACGGCTGGAAGTTTCGCCTCGGTGTTTGGCTTCCGTCCGCGCTGATGATTTTGTTGCTGCGGAATTTTTCTTTCGCCCGCAAACTTTTGGTGCGGATGCAAAACCGCTTCACGCCTACCCCGGGCCTGTATACTGATCTCTTTGAGAAGTACCAACCCAACATGGTCATCGCTTCGACTCCAGGCTGGCGCATGGATCGTTACCTTTTGCGCGAATCTGCGCGGCTTGGAATTCCGAATATGACCGTCATCGTCGGCTGGGATAATTCATCCTCGTACAACGTCTCAGGCGCGGATGTGCAGTGGGCGACCTGTTGGTCTGAGTTGCAAAAAGAGGAACTCGTGCTCGGCTCGGACTGGAACCCTGAGTATGTACATATCGGCGGCATCCCATCGTATGACGGATATTTCCGCAAGCAATGGCTCAAGCCGCGTGACGAATATTTCAAGCTGCATGGGCTTGACCCGAACCGCAAGTTGATTTCATACGCCAGTAGTTTTGTGCATTTTGCGCCGAACTTCCCGAACATCGAAGCGCTGGCGAAATTGGTTTCATCTGATTCACTGGCAGAGCCTTCGCAGTTGTTGATCCGCTTGCATCCGAGTCATTTTCAGGATAAGCCGAAGATATTCGCCGAAGAACGTCAGCGTGTGTTTGAGTTGGAGGAGAAATATCCGCATGTGCATGTCGTCCAGCCTGTGGCATTGGGCGGCTCACTCGGCTACTACGGCGGCGAGGACATGGACGAAAAATCCTCCATGATGGCGTACTCAGATGTGCTGGTGACGGTCTATTCGACCATGCTGGTCGAGACCGCCGTCCACGATACACCGATGATCGCGGCGGTGATCGACTCGCCCGGCGGATGGAACAAAAAAGGTAAATTCTCGCTTTCGCTCAAAGCGATTGGCGATTGGCCCACACACAAGCGTTTCCGTGAGGCAAAAGCGGGACGAGTGGCGACTAATCAGAATGAGTTGCGTGCCATGCTGAATGTATATTTGAAAAATCCAGCCCTTGATTATGCCGAACGCAGAAAATTTATTGAAGATGAAATCACCTTTACAGATGGAACGGCCGGCAAGCGCACGGCAGAATTTATCTTGAAGATTCTGAATTCATAACCCGATAACCATGCAGCCAAGAACCAAATCCATGTCTCTTTTTTATTTCTCCATCACCCTCGCAATTTGTTCCAGCACGCTCTATCATTTCGTAGCCAAGAGCACACCGTCAAATGTGAATTTCACCGTGTCTCTTTTGGTGACGTATGCTGTTGCGTTTGCGGTGACCCTCATCACGTTTTTCTTTTTCCCCATACCAAATGGGATCACAGCGGAACTCAAACAACTCAACTGGGCCAGCATTGGACTCGCCATTGCTATTGTCGGAATTGAATTCGGGTTTCTGCTCACCTACCGCGCAGGCTGGAATCTTGGCATCGCGGCGGTGCTGGTCAATGTGGTGGCGTCGTTGATCTTGCTCCCTGTGGCGATCTTCTTTTTCAAAGACAGAATCTCATGGGTCAATATTGTCGGGATTTTTGTTTGCCTCGTTGGATTGATCATGTTGAACTGGAAGCGGTAGGATGAAGAAGGGTTTTCTTTGCCTTATTCTCCTGCTGGTTGTTTTTGCCATCCTCTCTCCGGTTGCGCCGCTGTATCAACCCATCCCAGCGCGGGATCAGGGAGTTTACCTGTATGTCGGTCAGCAAATCCTTGATGGGAGCATCCCTTATCGGGATGTGTGGGATCATAAAGGTCCGCTCATTTATTATATTTATGCCCTAGGTTTATGGATGACCAATTCACCTTGGGGCGTCTGGTTCCTTGAAATCATCTTTCTTTTTCTTACTGTGATTTCAAGTTTTCTTGCATTGCGCACGGTTTTCGATCCTGTAATTGCGTTTTCAAGCACAATTTTGTGGCTGGTCAGTCTGCCTCAGGTTTTGGATCATGGGAATTCTGTCGAAGAATACTCCCTGTTATTTCAATTTGCCTCAATTTATTTTTATGCACGGTCGGAAAAAAGCCTAAAAGGCTATTGGAATGAAATTATGATTGGGGTAATGGCGGCAATGGCCTTTTCCCTCCGGCCAAACAATATTGGCGTGCCGATTGCCATTGGACTGGTTTTAATTTCCACCGCATTTTTTTCTTCAAAAGAGCGCATCCACACCGTCAAGCGGATCATTGCGGTGGTATTGGGGAGCGGAATCGTTTTTAGCGTGATCGAGATTTATTTTGCCAGTCATAAGTCACTTGGGTATTTATTCGATCAAGTTTTTATCTTCAATTATCATTATTTAAAAGCCGAAGTATTTTCGTGGGATGCGCTTGCAAAAGGTTATAACATTCTGACTTTTTTAGCTCCATTAAGTTTCGCAGGTTTGATTGGATTAATAAGCTATCTTTATGGATATTGGAAGCAGGATCAAAAAGAATCAGATTTGACCCAAATCCGTTTTGCCCTTTTTGTGTTTGCAGCCGTTCCCATTCAAATTTATTTGTCGCTGCTTTCAGGCAGGAAATACATGCATTATTACATTGCCTGGCTGCCTGTTCTGGCGCTTCTGACGGGCTTTTTTATTTTCAGCGCCCGGCAACTGGCCGGGAAAATATTTCCTGATATCCGCCATAAGAATATTTTGAACCTTCTGATCGCAGGCGGGCTGATTCTGATGTTCGGCGTAAAACCAGTTGTCAATAGGATGCCGCTGCTCACGAACCTGTTCAGGACAATTCAGTCGGAAAGATCACTTCCCGCGCCGAATTATTCCGCTGTTGAGCAGGGGGTGTACGTCGAATATATTTTGAACCACACACAGCCGGGTGATTATGTCCTTATCTGGGGCAATGCGAGCGTTTATAATTTTCTCGCTGAAAGAAAATCGCCATCTCGGTTTGTGTATACTTACGCTTTTGGGGTTCCCAACTACGTCTCGCAGGGAATGGTTGACGAGTTAGAGCGCGATATAACCGAAAAAAAACCGATGATCATTGATGCAACAGCCGACGATAATACAATCGGTAAAATTGATTCGGGTGTCTGGAAGCATCTGCCTGTAACTCAGGGACTGATCCGCTTCATCGAAGAGAATTATGTACGGGTTGACATCATCGGTCCCAATCACTTTCGTATCTGGGTCCCTAAAGGCGACTAACTGATTAATTTGAAACTGCATCACGAAAAACGCTCGCAGTGAACTTGAAAATGGAGAAAAAATGAAAAGAAAATTTATATCCGTTATTTCTATTTTGATCATCGCGGTCTTGTCCGCATGTGGACCTGCCCCCACCCCAACTCTGTCTGTAGGGGATTTACAAAGCACCGCCGTGGCTAATGCGTGGCTTGCGATGACTATGACGCAGGCGTCCATCCCCACTGCCACACAAACTCCCGTTCCACCTATGCCCACGCTCACGTTTACACCACAGCCTACTTTTACCCTGCTCCCAACCCTGGTGCCAGCCACTCTACCGGACACATCAGCCACCGATCCCTGTAACCAACCACCGCCAGCCGCGCCCAAAGGAACAATGGTCAAAGTAAAATTTGTCAATAAGACAGACGGTACTGTGACGCTATCCTTTGGCATGGAGAAAGAAAATTCATTAAAAGAATGCGGCACTTACTCCTTCACGATAGGCAGGTATGAGGAGCCTGAGGCGCAAGTCCTCGCAGGATGCTACTGGGGATACGGGTGGGTTGATGGAAAGGTGCCTTCAACCGCCCAAACTGTTGCCAGCCTTTGTGTGACCGACACCACCAAGACAACCGCCATTTGGATCAGTCCTGAAGTGATTTCGTTTCATTAACAGGTCGGGTTTGCAACCTAAAAGTTTTTAGAAATTAAACAAAACTGCCCTGGCGGACAATGCCAGGGCAGTTTCAAATCCATCATTTTTTTTAGATTTTATTCGCTCTCAATTTCTGCCAGCAGACCCAGCTCGGCCAGCGCGGCAAGCACTTTGGATTCTGCTCCACTTTTGATGATGACTGCCGTTGGACTTAACACGTCGCCCAAAAATTTAGCCGCCTTCGATTTACGCATCTCATCCAAAATCTCGGGCCTGTTGACTCTTAGCACAAGCAGATTCTTCACCCGAGCCTCAGTGCCGTGCGCCTCCCATTGCTTGAGCGCTTTCACCAGCGCAGGCGCGACAGCCCCATTTGTATATTTCACCAGCAATGCCAGCAATTGACTTGCCTGAAGTCCCTGCTCTTTGGCTTGTGCCAGCGAACGCGCCGTGACTTGATATTGATACTCGTCAGGTCTGTCATTATCCCATTCACAAAAACGTGAAATTTGATAACGCACGGCGCGGGAAAAGAATCGGGAAACAGTGATTTTTCCATTGGATGAAACAACGATTTTTGCTTCAACCTTCAACCTTGGACTTTCAACCTTTGACCCATTCACCCGGAACGCCGTTGCGTCCTTGCCTTCTTCCGGTGCCGCCAGGTCTGCCAGACCGAGCCAATGCAGGGTGCGGATGAAATACTTCACCAATGCGCCGTCCACTTGGTCCCAGTAGGCAAAGCCGCGCAGATATTGCCCATCAGATTCGCGTTTGATGAACCACGAGTCATAGTCACCTGCGGGGCGTTGAAAATCTGGAAATTTTTCCTTGATGGCGCGCAGGAAAGCGGGGATGCTCCACCATTTATCCTGTGGAACGGAGTTCACCAAATCCAGCAGGAATTCGCGTGTGACCAGCGGTTGATCTTTCCACTCGCCTTCGCAGATCAAATTGGGAATTAAACGTAACTCGTCAAAAGTCTGTGAAGTTTGCCAGGCTTCGATCAGGAATTTCAAGGCGTCTGCGCGTGAGGCTTCGAGGAAGGATTTTATTTTTTCTGCCTGTGGTACGCCTTTTTTTAATAAGCCTGCTGTTGTCAAAAGCGCTGTCAGTTGCGGGTCAAATTTCCAATCTGACCTACCCAGCCGCAGGGCGGCGAGATAGGTGGTTGCATCATCCAGAATATGATCGGAGGTGGGAATTTCAAATGCTTTTTCAACAGGAGTTGCGGGGCGTCCCAACGGCTCTTCTTTTTTCCCTTTGGGTACTTCCTGTTCTTCTTGTTTAATGAATTCCAATAGATCTTCGGGGATGTATGCGAATTCCTGTGCGCCTTTGCCTGAGTCGAAAAATGCTTTTGCGAGAAAGCCGTAATAAAAAAGAGTCTCTGCGGGTGAAATGGGTTTGAGGTGCGGACGTTCGCGGTCACGTTTGGCTTCGCCCATTTCGCGCACTTCGCCGAATTTGCGCGCGAAGGAACTCCATTCCATTTTGCCGTTGGCTGCGGCGAGAGATTTTAGGGCGGCGACTGCATCAGCGTGGAGAATGTCTATTGTTTCGCGAACAGGCTCAGGGTCGAGCAAAGAGGCGCTGAGTTCTTCGGCGGCAGAGTCCACATCGTTTGAGTCCAGTTCCAGTCCCCATAATCCAGCCAGGATGCGGAGATGTCCAAGATCGTATTTGAGAAGGGTATGAAATAAATCAGGCATGGGGGGGGAAAATTATGAAGGATGAACGCTTCGCGTGAAGGATGAATGAAAAACCAATTTGCCAATTACTAATCTACTAATTACCGACCTGCCAACTTAGCCTTTCACCACTCTTAAAGCCTGCGGCAAAATTTCAAAACTTGCTTTGTGAAGATTGCTTCCGAAACTCGTGTAAATCTCGCCGTCGGCGTGGATGTAAAGCGGGAGGTCGGAGGAAATTTTGAATGTTTTGAATTCGCCCATCTGGACTTGTTTGAAGCGCATGTGTGTGCCGTTGAGGAATTCAGGGACGAGGCGGAACATGGTGGCGCGTGAAAGTTTTTCGACGGTCAGGAATTCCATTATGCCGTCGTCGTTTTTGGATTTGGGCGAGAGCATGAATCCGCCGCCTTCACGCGGACCGTTACATAAAGTGAGCATAATCACATCCTGTTCCCACTTTTTGGTATCTGTTTCGATCTGCATTTTTGCGGGGTTGTGATTGAGGATGATGGTTTGAATAACCGCCGTGAGATACATGAGAAAGCCTTTGACGATGGGCAGTTTATGCGAGCGGATGGTAACCACCGCGTCAAAGCCGATGCCGACTGTGTTATCAAAATATTCTGTGCGTCCATTTTCGTCGGTGATCAAGCCGATATCCACTGCCTGAATATTTTCACCTTTGAGCGCGCGCGCGAGTGCATGCGTGGGTTTTTCTGCAATGCCCAGGGCATAGGCAAAGTCATTGCCTGAGCCGATGGGGACAATGCCCATGCAGGGGCGTTTGTCTGTGGGTACTTGCATCAGTCCGTTTATCACTTCGTGGACTGTGCCGTCGCCGCCCATGGCGATGACGAGGTCGCAACCTTCTGCTGCGGCTTGTTTGGCTAGTTCAATGGCGTGGGTGGGGTAGACAGTTCCACTCCAGGACAATTCACCTTTGAATTCCTGCGCGATGGGACGCAGGTCGTTGGCGGTTTTCCAGGCGCGTCCCAGGTCTGCCATTGGGTTGAGAATAAGTTTGACTTTTTGAGGCATGGGAAAACTCCTGGGTTTGGATTTGTAAAAGCAATTACCAGAAATCAGCCACAGATTTCTCTGATTTCACAGATTGGGAAAATCAGATATGAAAAATCTGCGCGAATCTGTGCAATCTGTGGATAAAAATGGCTTTGTTTTACTTTTTATCTGTCTTTGAAATTGTGATTGGGGACAAGGGACCCGTTACTCCGCTGGCAACAACGAAGGAGCCGCGATTATGTTTTTTGCCTTGATATAAAGATGCATCTGCCGCGCGCAAAAGATCGCCCGCATTTTGTGCATGGATCGGATAGACGGCAATTCCTGCGGTAATACCCAGCTCCGGTTTTTGGGTTCCGGGGAATGGGAAACGAAGGGTTTTCATTAATCCAACGATCTTATTTGTAACAGTTGTGGCGATTTCCAATCCGCTGTCGCGCATAAGCAGGGTTAATTCATCTCCGCCGTAACGGGCGAGGAAATCGGTGGGACGCACATTTTCAGCAAGCTGGCTAAACACGGAATGCAGGACTTCATCTCCAACGACGTGACCATAGATATCATTCACGGCTTTGAAGCCATCCAGATCCATCATCACAACCGAGAATTGCGATTTCATGCGCTTTGCGTAGCGGATCTCCTCCTGCAAACGATCTTCCAGCGCGCGGCGATTGGGTAAGCCGGTCAAGCTGTCAGTTTTTGCCTGGTCGGCAACTATTTTATGCAAGTTGGCATTGGAGATTGCGACCGCCGCCTGGTCTGCCAGCAAGCCGATCAGGCGCAGTTCAGCGCGTGTAAATCCGCCTGTTGTAGACCTTGAAAGGTTCATCACGCCGACGATGGAATTATTGAACTTTAGCGGAACTCCAATAATTGAGCCTGTCCAATCTTTGGAAATATTTTCGTAAATGGGATGACGCGCCATATCCTCGATAATGAGTTTTTCCCCGCTGTTTGCAACGAGATATGTCAAGCCATCTGGGCGCGGCATGGCAATCGGTTTACTTCTGTCACCCTCTGCGTTCAAGAATGAGCCAAAACTTAATGTACTGTGTGAATACAAAAAAATATGTGCCGCGCGCGCATTTTTTATCAGGCGCATCGCTTCGGTGACTACTGCGTCCAGTACGGTTTGCAGATCAAGGCTGGATGTCAAATTCAACCCCAGACTTTTTAGCGCATTCAATTCATCTGCCTGTTGCTTTACCAATGTCAGCAAGGAGTGCTTGGAGATGATATCTTGTGTAAATGACTTGTCTTCGTCATTTTCTTTCTGAAGATAATGAGACGACTCGGCAACTTCAACCAGCGCCTGGATCAATTTCAAGATACCTTTTTTTTCTTCATCTGGAATCGAGGTGTCTTGATTGATAATTTCCCATGCGTGATGAAAAGCATCAGCTTGTTGTTCATTTTTATCTGTCATAGCGTATCTTTTTATCGTACCGTTTAGACGGTAGCAACGTCCTCTTTATACTATTATACACAGGGAAAATGGATTGCAGGCTTTTTGCCTCAGGCTACATTCAATATTAACCGCGCGATTGGAGTCCAAGTCTGCATGGGTGCAGGTAATAAAAAAAACAAAGTGTCACTCAAACGAGTCACACTTTGTTTTATCATTTCCTAACCTGGACAAGCCAGAACCAAAAAGGAATAATCGGCTCTTTGGGATTTTGCGTGGCGAGGCTATATATGGGGGTAGTCTGATCAGGCAAAGCAGCCATAACCTTCGATATCCAGGTAAAGCCGTTGGAACAAAGTTGTAGTTTTGAGAATGCCATAGCA
>Ga0335397_10002312_pt1 | contig 25981 bp, 14 predicted proteins | sample MAT04_FD_205740 | JGI IMG/M metagenome (GOLD analysis project Ga0335397, IMG submission 205740) | Freshwater microbial communities from Lake Fryxell liftoff mats and glacier meltwater in Antarctica - MAT-04 (spades assembly) (version 2) ... | reverse complement strand
GCAGGCAGCAGGCAGCCCAGTTCGGAGATGACGCGATGAGCACCGACGAGCGCGAAGACGAGAACGAGTCGAGAGACGAAGACGAGACTGCCGATTCGGCGGCCGCGTCGGAGTCCAAGCTCGCCGCCGAGGCCATGGCGGCCAACGCGGACGACGGCGCCGATCGCTCGGAGCTGTCCGAGACGCGCAGCGATGACGACCTCCCCGCGGCCGCCGTCATGGGCACGCGTGGCTTCGGCATCGACCGCTACATCCAGGCGGGCTTCGCCGTGCTCGCGCTCGTCCTCTTCTGGGTCCTCCAGCAGTCGATCGTCAGCGTGTGGAATCTCTTCACCGAGCCGAATGTCACCATCGCAACCGCAGTCGCGGCCGTTGGCGCGATCGGCGGCGCGTTCGCCCTCTATCGCCATGAGCGTTTTGGTCAGCTGGCGCGCGAGATCGCGATCGAGCTCTCCAAGGTCACCTGGCCCTCACGAGAAGAGACGCAGATCTCGACCGTCGTCGTGATCGTCACGTCGGTCGTGGCCGCGCTCTACCTCGGCGTTTTCGATTTCCTCTGGTCGGCCGTCACCGACCTCCTCTACTCGGCGTGACGTCGCAGTCCCCCGCAGAGCGAAGGGCCGATTCCATGTCCAAGAAGTGGTACGTCATCCAGGCCTACTCGGGCTACGAGAACAAAGTGAAGCTCTCGCTCGAGGAGCGCATCAAGCAGAACGGCATGGAGGAGTTCTTCGGGCAGATCCTCATCCCGAAGGAGAACGTCCAAGAGAACCGGGCTGGCGCCAAGCGCGTCACCACCCGCAACTTCTACCCGGGCTACATCTTCGTCGAGATGGACCTGAGCGAGCGCACCTGGCACCTGATCAAGGACACCCCGAAGGTCAGCGGCTTCGTCGGTGGCCGTCACCCGACGCCAGTCCCAGAGACCGAGATCAACACCATCGCTCAGCAGGTCGCCGAGGGCGCCGCCAAGCCGAAGCCGCGCGTGGTCTTCGAGCAGGGCGACCACGTCCGCGTCATCGACGGGGCGTTCGCGAATTTCACCGGCTCGATCGAAGAGGTCAAGCCGGACAAGCAGAAGGTCCGCGTGCTGGTCAGCATCTTCGGCCGCGCGACGCCGGTCGAGCTCGACTACGTGCAGGTCGAGAAGACCGCCTAGTCCTCGTTCGTTTAGTTCGTAGGCAGCTCAGCGCAGTCAGCTCAGGCAGTTAGTTCGTTAGCTAAGGATAGACGCCCATGAAGAAGGTCACTGGTCAGATCAAGCTCCAGCTCTCCGCCGGCAAGGCGAATCCGTCGCCGCCGGTCGGCCCTGCGCTCGGCCAGCACGGCGTGAACATCATGGGCTTCTGCAAGGAGTTCAACGCGCGTACGGCGGGCCAAGAGGGCCTGATCATCCCCGTGGTGATCACCGTCTTCTCGGACCGCTCGTTCACGTTCATCACGAAGACCCCGCCGGTCGCCGTGCTGATCAAGAAGGAGATCGGCCTCGCTCTCGGCAAGAAGCCCGGCTCGGGCAGCAAGCGCCCGAACAAAGAGAAGGTCGGCAAGATCTCGATGGACCAGATCCGCAAGCTCGCCGAGCAGAAGATCCAGGACATGAACGCCGCGAGCATCGAGACGGCCATGCGCAGCATCGCTGGCACCGCGCGCTCGATGGGCGTCGACGTCGTCGACTGACCACGTCCGCAAATACAGTTTCTGCGAGCTCGCACTAGGGGCGACTCGTTGGAGGCTCTCAGGCGCGAGAGGCGGTCTCTCTCGCCGAACCAGTCCACACCACCGACGAGAGCACAGGTGGGAGACGGCAAGTCTGCTTCGGCAGTCCCCGTCCGTAAGGAGGAACGATGGAAGCAGGTCGAAAGCGCAAGTCCGCGATCGAAGGTGTCGATCGGGAGAAGCGCCATACGGTCCAAGAAGCCTGCGCCCTCGTGAAGGGGGTCGCATTCGCGAAGTTCGACGAGAGCGTCGATGTCGCGGTGCGCCTCGGCGTCAACCCGAAGCACGCAGACCAGATGGTCCGCGGCGCGATCGTGTTGCCGCACGGCACCGGCAAAACGAACCGTGTGCTCGTGTTCGCGAAGGGTGACAAGGCCGCTGAGGCGACTGCCGCCGGAGCCGACTTCGTCGGCAACGACGACATGGTCGCCAAGGTGACCGAGGGTTGGCTGGAGTTCGACGTCGTGATTGCGACGCCGGATATGATGGGTCAGGTCGGTCGTCTCGGTCGTGTTCTCGGTCCGCGTGGTCTGATGCCCAACCCCAAGGTTGGCACCGTCACGTTCGACGTGAACAAGGCAGTTCGTGAGGCGAAGGCCGGCAAGATCGAGTTCCGCGTCGAGAAGGCAGGCATCGTCCACGCGCCGGTCGGGAAGAAGTCCTTCGCTCCCGAGCAGCTCGCCGACAACGTCACCACTCTCCTCGCCGCGCTCGTCAAGGCCAAGCCCTCGACGGCCAAGGGTGCCTATCTGCGCAGCATCACGCTGAGCTCGACGATGGGCCCTGGCATCAAGATCGACCCGCTGTCGATCGAGACCGTGAAGGAGGTCTGAGATGACCGTCATGAACGCGAATCGTCGCGAGAAGGAAGTCGAAATCGGCCTCCTGCGCGACCACTTCACGCGCTCGTCCTCGATGGTCGTGCTCGACTTCAAGGGCATCGACGTCGAGACGGTCACCGCGCTAAGGGTCGCCTTCCGCAAGGCTGGCGTCTCGTACCGCGTGGCGAAGAACACTCTCGTCAAGCAGGCGCTCAAGGGCACCAAGCTCGAGGGCAACAAGCAGCTCGAGACGTTCCTCCGGGGACCGACGGGCATCGCCTTCTCTTTCGAGGATCCGACGGCGGCCGCCAAGGTCGTCAAGGAGTTCCGCAAGGGCGGCGACAAGCAGGAGAAGCTCGGCATCAAGTGCGGCGTCCTCGAGAGCACCATCTTCGAAGGCAAAGCCGTCGAAGACCAGCTCGCGACGATGCCGGGCAAGAACGAGATTCGCGCCATGCTGCTGGCGACGCTGAACGCGCCGCTCATCGACCTGCTGCAGCTGCTGCAGGCGCCCGCGCAGAACCTCGTGTACGCGCTCAAGGCCCAAGAGGACAAGCTCGGCGGCAGCGAATAGCCTCGAGCGACTCCCACTCACATTTCATTTTCAATCGCTCGCAAAAAGTAATCTGGGCTCACTACCCAGCAGAATTCGGAGAAATACCATGGCGAATATGACGCAGGACCAGCTCGTCAACGAGCTCAGCAGCTGGACCGTGATGGAAGTGTCGGGCCTCGTGAAGGCGCTCGAAGAGAAGTGGGGCGTCAAGGCCGCCCCCGCGATGATGGCCGGTCCGGCAGCGTCGGCAGCTCCGGCTGCGGCGGTGGTCGAGCAGACGGAGTTCACCGTCGAGCTCATCAGCGGCGGCGAGAAGAAGATCAACGTCATCAAAGTCGTCCGTGAGATCACGGCGCTTGGTCTCGCCGAGGCGAAGGCGCTCGTCGAGGGCGCGCCGAAGGTCATCAAGGAAGGCATCACCAAGGCCGAGGCCGAGGACCTGAAGAAGAAGCTCGAAGAGGCGGGCGCGAAGGTCACCGTCAAGTGAGCCTCGCCAAAGCGTCGACATAGTCGATCGCGGCCTGAGGGTTGCGGCGAGGGAGACGTGTCTCCTTCGCCGTGACCCACAGGCATTTCTGCTTCCTGCTCTGCTTCGTTCGCTCGATTGCTTCCGCTCGCTCCGCTCAGGTCGCTCGTCCGATTCCTTCCGCTTCGCTCGTTCGATGCTTTTGCTTGCTTCGTTCGGCTCTTCGTTCGCTCTTCTCGCAGGTAGTCAAAGCTGGGCGCCCGCGAGCCCGGCACATGCGGGTGCCCGCGCCCCGGCAGGAGTTCCGCTACCATGGCCTCGATTCAGACCAACTTTCGGATCCGTCAGAGCTTCGGGAAGATCGCCAAGATCATCGACGTCCCGAACCTCATCGACATCCAGAAGAAGTCGTACGAGAAGTTCCTCCAGTCCGACATTCCCCCGCACGAGCGCGAGGACATCGGCCTTCAAGGGGTCTTCCGCAGTGTCTTCCCAATCCGGGACTTCAACGGCACGAGTGAGCTCGTGTTCGTGGGGTACACGCTCGAGCGCCCGAAGTACGACGTCGACGAGTGCCGCCAGCGCGGCATGACGTTCGCGGCACCGATCAAGGTGACCATCCAGCTCATCATCTATGACGCTGCAGGCGAGGGCACCGACCGCGCCGTCCGCGACATCAAGGAGCAGGAGGTCTACTTCGGTGAGATCCCGCTGATGACGGAGAACGGTACGTTCATCATCAACGGCACCGAGCGCGTCGTCGTCTCGCAGCTGCACCGCAGCCCGGGCGTCTTCTTCGACCACGACAAGGGCAAGACGCACTCGTCGGGCAAGCTGCTCTATCAGGCGCGCGTGATCCCGTATCGCGGCTCGTGGCTCGACTTCGAGTTCGACCCGAAGGACCTGATCTACGTCCGTATCGATCGTCGCCGCAAGATGCACGCGACCGTGCTGCTGAAGGCCCTCGGCTACAGCACGCAAGATCTGCTCAAGTTCTTCTACGACACCGAGACCATCTATCTCGAGTCGGGCAAGAAGTACGCGAAGTCGATCGAATACGATCTTCTCCCCGGCCAGCGCGCGACGCGCGACATCAAGGTCGACGGCGAGGTGATCGTGCGCAAGAACCGCAAGTTCACGCGCGCTGCGATCCGCAAGCTCAAGGAGGCGAACCTCGATCGTCTGCCGCTCGACCTGCCGGAAGTGCAGGGCAAGGTCAGCGCGGAAGACGTCATCGACGAGGAGACCGGTGAGGTCATCCTCGGCGTCAACGAGGAGCTCACCGAGGACAAGCTCGAGAACGTCCGCAAGGCGAAGATCGAGCAGTTCAAGGTGCTGTTCATCGACGGCCTCAACGTCGGCTCGTACCTGCGCGACACGCTCAACGCGGACAAGGTCACGTCGCAAGACGAGTCGATCCTCGAGATCTATCGCCGCCTCCGGCCCGGTGATCCACCGACGCTCGAGACCGCGCGCACGCTGTTCAACAACTTGTTCTTCAACCCGGAGCGCTACGACCTGTCGAAGGTCGGCCGCCTGAAGCTGAACTACAAGTTCTACAAGGACGACGATCAGAAGCCGGACCTCGAGGTCGGCGTTCTCGCGCCCTTGGACATCCTGAACACGGTCAAGCACCTCATCGAGCTCAAGAACGGCCGCGGCTCGATCGACGACATCGATCACCTCGGCAACCGCCGCGTCCGCGCGGTCGGCGAGCTGATGGAGAACCAGTACCGCATCGGTCTGGTTCGCATGGAGCGCGCGATCAAAGAGCGCATGAGCATGTCTCAAGAGATTGAGACGCTGATGCCGCACGACCTCATCAACGCGAAGCCGGTCTCCGCGGTGGTGAAGGAGTACTTCGGCAGCTCGCAGCTGTCGCAGTTCATGGACCAGACGAACCCGCTCTCCGAGGTCACGCACAAGCGTCGTCTCTCGGCGCTTGGGCCAGGCGGTCTCACGCGTGAGCGCGCGGGCTTCGAGGTCCGCGACGTTCACACGACCCACTACGGTCGTATCTGCCCGATCGAGACGCCGGAAGGTCCAAACATCGGCCTCATCGCGTCGCTCTCGACTTACGCGCGCGTCAACGAGTACGGCTTCGTCGAGACGCCGTATCGCAAGGTCGAAGGCGGCAAGGTCGCGACCGATGTCCGCTGGTTCTCCGCGCTCGAGGAAGAGAATCACTACATCGCGCAGGCGAATGCCGACGTCGATGCGAAGACTGGCATCATCAAGGCGTCGCTCGTGTCGGCTCGCTACAACGGCGAGTTCGTCATGGTCCCGCCTGACCAGATCACGCTGATGGACGTGTCGCCGAACCAGCTCGTCTCGGTCGCGGCCTCGCTCATCCCGTTCCTCGAGCACGACGACGCGAACCGCGCGTTGATGGGCTCGAACATGCAGCGCCAGGCCGTGCCGCTCATCCGCACGGCAGCGCCGATCGTCGGCACTGGGCTCGAGGGCAAGGTCGCCCGCGACTCCGGCGTCTGCACGGTCGCGCGTCGCGAAGGCATCGTCGAGAGCGTCGATGCGACGCGCATCGTCGTGCGCGTCGACGGCGAAGGTGGCGAATTCCCGGATATCTACCGCTTGCAGAAGTTCCAGCGGTCGAACCAGAACACTGCCTACAACCAGAAGCCCATCGTGCGCGCGGGTGACCGCGTCTCGCCGGGTGATGTCCTCGCCGACGGTCCGGCGTGCGACACGGGTGAGCTCGCGCTCGGTCAGAACGTGGTCGTCGCGTTCATGCCGTGGCAGGGCTACAACTTCGAGGACTCGATCCTCATCTCCGAGCGCATCGCCAAGGACGACGTCTTCACCTCGGTTCACATCGAGGAGTTCGAGTGCGTCGCGCGCGACACGAAGCTCGGCAAGGAAGAGATCACGCGGGACATCCCGAACGTCGGCGAGGAGGCCCTCAAGGACCTCGACGAGTCGGGCATCATCCGCATCGGCGCCGAGGTCAAGCCTGGCGACATCCTCGTCGGCAAGATCACGCCGAAGGGCGAGACGCAGCTCTCTCCGGAAGAGAAGCTGCTGCGCGCCATCTTCGGTGAGAAGGCCGGCGACGTCCGCGACAGCTCGCTCCGCGTCCCCCCGGGCGTCGGCGGCATCGTCATCAATGCCCGCGTGTTTTCGCGCAAGGGCACGGAGAAGGACGAGCGCGCCAAGGAGATCGAGGATCAGGAGCGCAGCAAGCTCGAGAAGGACATGGCGGATGAGGTCAAGATCATCCGCGAGTCGGCCTTCGCGCGCGTGCGCAAGCTCCTGACTGGCAAGGTCGCCACCAACAAGCTCGTCGACGACAAGGGCAAAGTGCTCCTGCAGAAGGGCACCAAGCTCGACGACGCAGCGCTCGACGGCGCGCCCCGCAAGTACTGGGGCCACATCGAGCTCGAGAAGGGCAAGGAGAAGATCGACTCGATCCTCGCCCAGCTCGAGGAGCAAATCGTCGGCATCGAGACGCTCTTCCAAGAGAAGATCGCCAAGCTGTCGAAGGGTGACGAGCTCCCGCCGGGCGTCATCAAGATGGTCAAGATCTACGTCGCCATCAAGCGCAAGCTTCAGGTCGGCGACAAGATGGCCGGCCGTCACGGCAACAAGGGCGTCGTCTCGCGCATCCTCCCGGAAGAGGATCTGCCGTACCTCGCCGATGGAACGCCCGTCGACCTCGTGCTCAATCCGCTCGGTGTTCCCAGCCGCATGAACGTCGGTCAGATCCTCGAGGTCCACCTCGGGTGGGCCGGCCTGCAGCTCGGCAAGAAGCTGCAGCACATGATCGACAGCAAGAGCTACTCCGCCGACAAGGTGAAGTCGCATCTCGGTAAGATCCTCCACAAGGGCGAGCCACACGCCCTCGTGAAGGACCTCGCCGACAAGGACATCCCCGCGCTCGCCAAGAAGTTCGACAAGGGCTTCTTCTTCGCGACGGAGGTCTTCAACGGCGCCGACGAGGCCGAGATCAAGAACATGCTGCAGCTCGGTGGCGTCGCCACCAGCGGTCAGTCGATCTTGTTCGACGGTCGCACCGGCGAGGCGTTCGACCGCGATGTCACGGTCGGCGTCATGTACATCCTCAAGCTCCATCACCTCGTCGACGACAAGATCCACGCCCGGAGCATCGGGCCGTATTCGCTCGTCACGCAGCAGCCGCTCGGCGGCAAGGCGCAGTTCGGTGGTCAGCGCCTCGGTGAGATGGAAGTTTGGGCAATGGAAGCCTACGGCGCGGCCTACGCGCTGCAGGAGTTCCTCACCGTCAAGTCGGACGACGTCCAGGGCCGCACCCGCATGTACGAAGCGATCGTCAAGGGAGAGCACACGCTCGACGCAGGTCTCCCCGAGAGCTTCAACGTGCTGATGAAGGAGCTCCAGGCGCTCTGTCTCAACATCGAGCTCATTGAGACCGGCAACGTAAACCGCAAGGACGATGTTCTTGCGGCTGAGGAGGAGTGATCGATGAAGGACATTTTTTCGTTCTTCGAGAAGCCGAAGGACCCGCTCTCCTTCTCCGCAATCCGCATCTCACTGGCCTCTCCGGAGAAGATCCGCGAGTGGTCGCACGGTGAGGTAAAGAAGCCGGAGACGATCAACTACCGCACGTTCAAGCCTGAGCGCGATGGACTCTTCTGCGCGAAGATCTTCGGGCCGGTGAAGGACTACGAGTGCAACTGCGGCAAGTACAAGCGCATGAAGCACCGCGGGATCGTCTGCGAGAAGTGCGGCGTCGAGGTGATTCAGTCGAAGGTGCGCCGTGAGCGCCTCGGCCACATCACGCTCGCGACGCCCGTCGCGCACATCTGGTTCCTGAAGTCGCTCCCGTCGCGCATCGGCGCGGTGCTCGACATCACGCTGAAGGAGCTCGAGAAGGTCCTCTACTGCGAGAGCTACATCGTCCTCGACCCGAAGGAATCCGGGCTCGAGAAGGGTGAGATCCTCAGCGAAGAGCGCTATCAGGAGCTCTCGGACGAGTACGGCGACGAGGCGTTCACCGCCGGCATGGGCGGCGAGGCGATCCTCGAGATGCTGAAGGACGTCGACGTCCACACGATGTCGGAGTTCCTCCGCGGCGAGATGCGCGAAGCGACCAGCGAGGCGAAGAAGAAGAAGTACGCCAAGCGCCTGAAGGTCATCGAGGCCTTCAAGGAGAGTGGCAATCGCCCCGAGTGGATGATGCTGAGTGTGATTCCGGTGCTGCCGCCGGATCTGCGCCCGCTCGTGCCGCTCGATGGTGGCCGCTTCGCGACGTCGGACCTCAACGACCTCTACCGTCGCGTCATCAACCGCAACAACCGTCTCAAGCGCCTGATTGAGCTCAACGCCCCGGAGATCATCATCCGGAACGAGCGTCGCATGCTGCAGGAGGCGGTCGACGCGCTGTTCGACAACGGTCGTCGCGGCAAGACGATCACCGGTCCGAACAAGCGCCCGCTCAAGTCGCTCAGCGACATGCTCAAGGGCAAGCAGGGCCGGTTCCGCCAGAACCTGCTCGGCAAGCGCGTGGACTACTCGGGCCGCTCGGTCATCGTCGTCGGTCCTCAGCTGCGCCTGCACCAGTGCGGCCTGCCGAAGAAGATGGCGCTCGAGCTGTTCAAGCCGTTCATCTACAACAAGCTCGAAGAGCGTGGCTATGTCACCACGATCAAGAGCGCGAAGAAGCTCGTCGAGAAGGAGAAGCCCGAGGTCTGGGACATCCTGGAAGAGGTCATCACCGAACACCCGGTGATGCTCAACCGCGCTCCGACGCTGCACCGCCTCGGTATCCAGGCGTTCGAGCCCGTCCTCATCGAGGGCAAGGCCATCCAGCTGCATCCGCTCGTCTGCGCGGCGTTCAACGCCGACTTCGACGGTGACCAGATGGCCGTGCACATCCCGCTCTCGGTCGAGGCGCAGATGGAGACGCGCGTGCTCATGATGAGCACGAACAACATCCTCTCGCCGGCGAGCGGAAAGCCGATCATCAACCCGACTCAGGACATCGTCCTCGGGCTCTACTACATGACGCGCGAGCGTCCGTTTGCCCGCGGTTGTTACCGCGACGGCAGCGAGAAGAAGGGCGACTTCCGCGGCATCTACGCGTCGCCGGAAGAGGTGCGGATGGCGTTCGACTCGGAAGAGATCGACCTCCACGCGCGCATCAAGGTTCGTATCGACAAGAAGCTCGTCGAGACGACCGTCGGTCGCGTCCTCGTCGGCGAGATCCTGCCGGACGAGCTCGAGTTCGCGGCGGTCAACAAGGTGCTCGACAAGAAGGCGCTCTCGGGCCTCATCGACACCTGCTACCGCAAGAGCAAGAACAAGAGCACCGTTCTGCTCGCGGACCGTCTGCGCACGCTCGGCTACACCTATTCGACGCGCGGTGGAATCTCGGTCTGCATGGATGACATGGTCATCCCGCCGACGAAGAAGATCCTCCTCGACCGCGCGCAGAAGGACGTCGAGACCGTCGTCGAGCAGTATCAGGAAGGCCTGATCACCGACGGCGAGCGCTACAACAAGGTCGTCGACATCTGGGCAGACACCGCCGATCAGGTCGCCAAGGACCTCATCGAAGGCATCAGCAAAGAGACGATGATCGACCCGGAGACTGGCGACAAGACGCTGACTCCGTCGTTCAATCCCATCTTCATGATGGCCGACTCCGGCGCGCGCGGCTCGAACCAGCAGATTCGTCAGCTGGCCGGCATGCGCGGTCTCATGGCCAAGCCCTCGGGCGAGATCATCGAGAACCCGATCAAGGCGAACTTCCGCGAGGGTCTCACCGTCCTCGAGTATTTCATCTCGACGCACGGCGCTCGTAAGGGCCTCGCCGATACGGCGCTCAAGACGGCGAACTCCGGCTATCTCACGCGTCGTCTCGTCGACGTCGCGCAGGACGCCGTCATCACCGAATACGACTGCGAGACGCTCGACGGTATCTGGGTGACGAAGCTCGAGGAGGGCGGCGAGGTCGTGCAGCCCCTCGGCGACCGTCTCCTTGGTCGCGTCGCGCTCGAGGATGTGGTCGACCCGGTCACCGGCGAGATCATCATCGAGGCGAGCCAAGAGATCGACGAGAAGCTCTGCGACGCCATCGAGGATGCAGGCATCGAGCGGGTCATCATCCGCTCCGTGCTCACGTGCCAGGCGCGTCGCGGCTGCTGCGGCAAGTGCTACGGGCGAGACCTCGCGCGTGGCTACACCGTCAACATCGGTGAGGCAGTCGGCGTCATCGCCGCGCAGTCCATCGGTGAGCCGGGCACGCAGCTCACGATGCGCACGTTCCACATCGGCGGCGCCGCGGCGCGCGGCAAGATCGAGCAGAGCTCGATTGAGGCGCGTAACGAGGGCGCGGTCCGCTACGAGAACCTGAAGACGGTCACGAAGAAGGACGGCACGATCGTCGCCATGAACCGTCATGGCGTCGTGAAGGTCGTCGATGACTCGGGCCGCGAGCGGGAGCGCTACAACCTGACGTACGGCTCGATCCTCAAGGTCGTCGAGGGCGCGCGCGTCACCAAGGGCTCACTCATCAGCGAGTGGGACCCTTACGCGATTCCGATCCTCACCGAGGTCAGCGGCGTCATCAAATACGGTGACATCGTCGACGGCGTGACGATGGAAGAGAAGCTCGACGAGGTGACGGGTCTCTCCCGTCGCGTCATCATCGAGTCGCGCGATCCGAGCGCACGACCGCGTATCTCCATCAAGGATACGAAGTCGGGCGAGACGCTCAAGACCGGTGTGGGCGAGAACATGGCGCGGTATTACCTGCCCGTGGGCTCGAACATCATCCCGGCCGAGGGCACGCACGTGGACGCAGGCGACGTCATCGCCAAGATCCCGCGCGAGACCACGAAGACCAAGGACATCACCGGCGGTCTGCCGCGTGTCGCCGAGCTCTTCGAGGCCCGCAAGCCGAAGGACCACGCGATCGTCGCCGACATCGACGGCACCGTACAGTTCGGCAAGGACACCAAGGGCAAGCGCAAGGTCCTGATCATCCCGGACCTCGGCGAGCCCAAGGAGTACCTCATCGCCAAGGGCAAGCACCTCACCGTCAAGGACGGCGACCGCGTCCGCGCGGGCGAGCCGCTCATGGACGGTCCGGCGAACCCGCACGACATCCTCCGCGTCAAGGGCGAGAAGGAGCTCGCGGCGTGGTTGGTCAACGAGATCCAGCAGGTCTATCGCCTGCAGGGCGTCGCGATCAACGACAAGCACATCGAAACGATCGTTCGCCAGATGCTCCGTCGCGTTCGGATCAAGGAGGTCGGCGACACCGGCTTCCTCTCCGATGAGCATGTGGAGAAGCAGGTGTTCGAGCGCGAGAACGAGAAGGTCATCGCGCGCGGTGGCAACCCGGCTGTCGCCGAGCCGCTCCTGCTCGGCATCACCAAGGCCTCGCTGAGCACGGAGTCCTTCATCAGCGCGTCGTCGTTCCAGGAGACGACGAAGGTGCTGACGGAGGCGGCGATCAGCGGCAAGGTCGACGAGCTCCGCGGCCTCAAGGAGAACGTCATCATGGGTCGTCTCATCCCGGCCGGCACGGGCGTCGGGGCGTACAAGCGCCTCGAGGTCATCGTCGACGACCAGGGCGAGATGGTCTATCCGCAGGCGCGCATCGAGCGCGTCGCAGTCGCCATCAGCGAAGAGGGCTGAGCGAGGGTGGGAGTCTACTCAGCACGTGAGTGCTGAGTAGGCGCGAACATCGACTGAAGCGCGCGCGCACCGAGAGGTGTTGCGCGCGTTTTGGCGTCATCTTTGACTCACCAGATACGTTCGGACAGGCTCCGTTGGTGGATCAGAGCAGCCGCGCACAGTACAAACACGGCCGCCTATATCTGCTCCTCGCGCTCGGGACGGTGGCGGCTTTTCTCGCCTTCGTCTTGGCGTTCTGCGCGGATATGCAGCGTCGCGAGGACCAGCTTGTCGCGTTGGTCGAGGCCCGCCGAGCCGCGCTCGCGGCGAAGCGGTTAGTCCGTCCGGTGGTCGGTGGCCTCGCGCGCAACGTCGACGCAAACGACGAGATCAACGCGGCGCTCGCGCAGCTGCGCCTCGAGGCGAGTGAAGTTGAGTACCTCTTCTCAACGGACGAGGAGCGGCGAAGCGCGACGCTTGACGTGCCGCGCATGTTGCAGCGGAACGCTGCTGCCCTCGACGGGCTGATGCATGCGGCGACGGCATCACGGCTGCGCGGGGCAGACGTAAACTCGCCGTCGAGTTCGGTGCTCCGCAACGCGCTCGAGCTCCTGGTGGTGCGCGCGGATGCCGCGGACGGTTCGAACTGTCTGCAGCTGATGCTCGTGCGCCTGCGCATCGCTTCCGACGGTTTCGCTCTCGGCGCGGACCCGTCGACGATACCGCTCACGCGATGCGTCGCGCGTGCGCAACCGTACGAGGTGGCGCGTGCAGCCACGACCGCGCGACGGATCATCGCCGAGTGGCCCATCGACGCCCGACGGGAACACGACGCACAAAACTTCTGCAGCGAGCAAGCCGCGATGCTTCAGCGATCGCCCTTGGCCTGGTTCGACAGACCGAAATTTCGACTGCAGCGACGAGCGTACGTCCGGCACTTGTCTGAGATCTGCGCTCCGGGAAGGCCGCCTGCGTGGGTGTTAGAAGGCGTCCAGCTCATCGGCGGGCTGGACGAAAGATTCACCGATCTGCTGCGCGTCCTGCACGCCGACGTGCTTGTGCTCGAGGCCGTCGGCGGCGGGCCTATCCGCTCGGACGATGCCTTTGCGGACGGCGTACGCGTGATTCGCCGCGACGACGGAAGCGCCATAGTCAGCACGACGGTGTTTGACGTCCCTGGCGAGCCCGTCGTCGTTGAGTACGAGTGTGCGCGACCCGGAAGTGGGATCTCTGCGACGCCGTGAGCTGGGGAGCGGATGCGCTCGATAGCGACGCACGGGTCGGCCGCAGGTTCTTCGCGATCCAAACGGCCGGGACTGATTGAGGCCTGCGCGCGCCACGGCCTGCGCTCGCCACGCTCGACACCGCAGGGCCCCCGCGCTCATCCTCCTTCAATGCGAACCCTCCTCGTCGTCCTGACGTTGTCACTCGTACTGTCGGCGTGTAGCGCGTGCGCCGCCGCGCCGCGTGACGGCGGAGCGCTCTTCGTCGACGCTGGCGCGGACCTCGACGTCGCGACGTTCGACGCCGGAGACGCCAGCGCGCTCGCTTCGAACTGGCGGAGTGAGCCGCCGCTGCCGGTCGTGTTGCAGGAGATCAGCGCGGTGACGCTGGATGGGCGCATCTGGGTCGTCGGTGGCTTCGAGGATTTTCGTGATGTCGGTACGGTGCGGATCTTCGATCCGTCATCGGGCGCGTGGACGCTTGGACCGGCGCTGCCTGCGCCGCGACATCACCTTGCGCTCGCGGTGGTCGGCGGTGACCTCTACGTGCTCGGTGGCATGGAGACGATAGGCTTTGATCTCGTCGATACGGCGTGGGTGCTGCGCGCCGGCGCGAGCGAGTGGACGCCGCTCGCGCCGCTGCCCGAAGCGCGCGGCGCGGGGTATGCGGGGGTGGTGGACGGCACGATCTATCTCGTCGGCGGTCAGGGCCCTGGCGAGGTGTTGTCGGCGGACACGCTCATCTACGATCCCGCGACGAACGCTTGGACGATCGGCGCTGCGATTCCATCGCCGCGCGAGCACCTCGCCGGCTTTGTCTACGACGGCGAGATCTGGGCGCTCGGCGGACGCGCTTTTTCGCTGAGCACCAACACCGCGGTGGTCGAGATCTACGATCCTGTGACGGATACTTGGCGAAGCGGTTTGCCACTGGGACTCGCGCGCGGCGGATTTGCGGCGAGCGTGCTCGACGATGTGGCCTATGTCGTCGGCGGCGAGCAGCCCGACCGCGCGTTGCACGAGGTGGAGGCGCTCCACCTGCCGCGCGGCGCATGGCGCACACTCGAGCGGGTGCCGACACCGCGTCACGGTCATGCGATGGCGACCGCCGCTGGTCGCATCTGGGTGATCGGCGGTGCCGATGAGCCGATCTTCGCGGCAGTGAATGTGGTCGAGTCGTTCGCGCCTTGAGCACGTTGCGCGCATTCGGTCGGCGCGCTCATGGCGCCGCATCGCTTGGCGGAATGGCACGCTGATCGAGCGCACGAATCGCTCGCGCGACGGCGTCGCCTGTCTCGGCGCTCGGCGCGTCGGGAAGAACGGGGGCTGCGTCGCTCGCGTCGAAGAAGAACGGATAGGTGACGACAATCGCGCTGGTTCCGGGGAGCGGCGCGAACGTCATCCGTCGCGCGACCTCGATAGTACACTCGCTCACTTGGGCGTCGGCTACCGTCGTCGACTCCACGCCTGCATCGGATACGTGGCCGTCGATGTCGATCGTGAATGTGAGGCTGATGCGTCCGGAGAGGTCAGAGTTGCGGCGTAGGCCGCGCTCGTAACACGCGCGAAACGCCGGGAGCTGCCGACGCACGACGCTGCGTACGGTCTCACGCGAGAGGCTGCCGCTGATCACCACATCGGTGACGAGCATGCGCGGTGCGACGCGCGGAGACAGCATCGTCGTGCGCGACGCTATGCCAAGCGACGCACCGAACTGCGGCGCGTGCGGAGTGTCTGTCGTCCCGGCGCCAAACCCTGAGCCGTAGCCGATCGACGCGCCGCCGACGAAGCCTCCGCCGCGCCCCATGCCGCCGAACGAGAAGCTGCTCGATAGCGACGATCCGCCCCATGCGAGGGTGCGTGTGGCGACACCGTATTCGACGCCTTGCGGCAGCGTGACCGGCTGTGCGACGCGAGCATTCGCGCCAGTGGCATCGGCCCGATAGCTCTCGTCGACGGCGATGAATGCGGTGTATTCGGTGAGCAGCGAGTGCTCGAGTCCGATACGCGTGATCTCTTCGCGTAGCGAGTCGCTTGGTCGCAGCGCCATCGCGAGCTCCAGATCGCGAATGCGCGTGCGCGCCCAAAGTGACGGCAGGCGGTCGTCCTCGGACGCCGCTGCGCCGCCGAGCGTCACGACGAGCTTCTGCTCGAAGGCGCGACCTGCGATGCGGCCGCGCACCGTCACGGTGCCAGCGCCCGCCGTGCCGTAGCGCGCCTCGACGACGAGCGGACGATCCGCGAACAGGTCAGGCACGCGGCGTGGATAGACGTCCGACACGTCGAGCGTTCCCCAGTCGACGCTGATGTCGGTCAAAAACGGCCGCGCGATGCGCTCGCTGAACGTTGCAGCGGCGCGCTCGGGGGCTTCGTCGAGAGTGACGATCTGCACGTCGCCGCGGCCGACCTCGGCGAGCCGAGAGAGGAGATAGCGATTGACGGCGGAGCCAACGCCGAACGCGAACACGCGGGCTTGTCCGAGGTGTTCGCCGACCTCGCGAAAGATCTCGGTCTCGTTGCCGATGTAGCCGTCGGTCACCAAGAGCACGACGCGCATGCGCTCCGGATCCGTCGGTTGAGCGAGCGCCGCGCGCAGGCCGCTCTTCATCTCCGTCGCGCCGCCCGCTTCGAGCGCAGTAAGCCATTGTTTGGCGCGCGCGATGTTCGATGGGTCGACGGGAATCGCGTCTTCGGAGAGCGCGCTCGTCGTGTCGGCGAAGCGCAGCAGTCGGAAGGTGTCGCCTGGGCGTGCATCGTCGAGCACTTTGATCAGCGCCGCGCGCGCGAGTTCGATGGGCTTGCCGCGCATCGAGCTCGAGGTGTCGACGACGAGCACCAGCTCGCGCTTGGCGATCGTCGCGTCGGCGACCGTCAGCCGCGGATGGACGAGCAGCGTCAGATAGCCAGGCTGGTTGGTCGCCGGCGCGCTCGACAGCACGCGCAGCTGCGGCTCGTCGGTGGCGACGTGGAGGCGGATGTCGAGGTCGCGGTCGGGCGCGACGCTGCCATCGCGGAGGCGCACCGCGATGGCTCCAGAGCCGCGCGAATCGGCGACGATGGCATGAGTCGGGGAGTCGACGGATCGAATCGGCAGGGCGCCATCGGTGTCGAGGGTGAACTCGACACGATCGCTGCGCGCGTCTCCGAACGCGCGGGCGACAGTGGGTGTCGTAGCCGTGGGGGCTGTCGCGGCGTTGGCGATGTCGTGTTGCGCAGCGACGACAGGTCCTGATGCCGGCGTGTAGCGTGGCCCCGCGAGCATTGGATAGACGACGCGATAGCTGCCGTCCTCGTAGGGCAGAATCTGCACGTAGCGCAGCGCGACACGTACGGTGTCGCCTGCGCGCACGTTGGCGATCGATTGTCGAAATAGGTTGGGGCGGTCTTGCTCGAGCAGGCTGGTCAGCACAGCACGTCTGCGGGCAGCGCGGTATTCGCGTCGCGCCTCTTCGCGCCGCGCGATGTGGCCGCGGACGACGCGCGTGCCCGTGCGCAGCTCCATGCGATCGACGGCGGCATCGTCAGGCAGCGGGAACAGATACACCGCTTCGACAGGATGGGTGTACGGGTTGGTGAAGGTCTGCTCGACCTCGACGCTCGCGACGAAGCCGTGTACGGAGGCGTGGACCCGCGTGCTCGCCAGCGGAAATCCGCTCAGCTCGCCGGTCGCGGGCGCGCCCTGCAGGCGCAGCGTCCCTTCGCTCGGCAGTGTCTCTTCGTCGCCGCGCGCTGCGCCGTCGCGGGCGTCGTTGTCGTCCGCGGCCGAGACCGAACCGGAGTGTTTCGCGTTCCCGCCCCACATATGCCAGCCGCCGAACGTGCGGTCGGCGACCTGCACGCCGACGAGCCCGCCGCGCGTCGTCGTGGCGTAGACCCAGCCGTGCGCGATGGTCGGTTGCGCGGCGATCGGCTCGCCCACGTCGTACGCCCACGCGGTGAGCCCAGTGTCGATGTCGAGGCCATAGAGCTCCCCGCTGCTCGTCCCGAAGACGAGCTGCGTGCCGGCGACGGCGGGTGCGCTCGTGGGTGTGCCGCGGACATCGCTCGGCTGCCGCTGCCGCCAGAGGAGGGCACCGGTACGCGCGTCGCGACAGTGCACTTCGTTGCCGATGGTCTGATAGATGCGCCCATCGACGATCGTCGGTCGCGCGCCCTCGTACTCCCATCCGCGCTGCGTGCCGCCAGCGTCGGGCCGCGCGACGCCACGCGGCGCTGCGACGGTGTCGAACTCGCGCTCGGTGTCGCCGGACGCCTTCGCTAGTACGATTGGCTGCTGCTGCCGCACATCGAAGCGGCGCACGACGTGCAACGAGTTGCCGTCGAGCCACGGCGCGCTCACTGCGCGCAACGGGTTATGCCAGCGCATCTGCCCCTGCTGCGTGAGACTCCAGACGTGGCCGTCCATCGTGGTGAAGTAGACGTCGGTGTCGCCGAGGACTGGCGCGTTGAGCACGTCGGCGCCGATGTGACGCTGCCACAGCAGACGGCCAGTCCGTAGGTCGAGCGCGCCGAAGCGATAGCCGTTGCCGCCATCGTCGAACCACGCGGTGAACACGCGACCATTCGCTGCGGCCGGCTGACTCATCATCGGATCGCCGAGCCAGCGACTCCACAGCTTGCGTCCGCTGCGCGCGTCGACCGCGAAGATGGTGCAGCTCTCGGTGTTGAAGATGACCTTGTCGTCTTCGATGATCGCCGCGCTTGGTCCGCCGTCGCTCGCGTTCGCCGCCCAGTCGATGTGGCCAGTCTTCGCGTCGACGGCGTAGAAGCTCTGGCTGCCGAAGCCGCCGCCGAGAAAGAGCTTACCGCGGGCGTAAGACGCGGTCGTGAGCTTCATCGCCGCGCCCTCGGGCAAGCGCAGAAACCACCCTTTGCGATCGGCGCCGACGCGGAAGCTCGCGCTGCGACCGGGCGCGAGGCGCGGGATCGGGAGTCGTCGCGCTTCGAGCCGGGTGCCGAGCACCTCAAGGTCGCCGCGAATCGGCGGCTCGTCGATCGCGGCAGCGGCGCCCGCGACGTCGTGGGCAGCGCTCGGCGGTACGACAGCGGCGAGCGCGAGCATCGCGAGCGAGGACGGCTCCGCGCGCGCTGCGCGGCCGTGTGGATGTGTGTCACCGCGACAGGCCGCAGCAAGCACGAGCACGGCGACGAGGAACACTGACGTGCGCACGGACGCGACGCGTGCGCGTGCATCCGGCGCGCGCGAACGCGCACACGACATGGAGACCTCCGGCCTGCACAGCGAAGACGACAGCTGCTGGCCGGCGGTTGGACAACGGCTTCGCGCTGCGGTTCCGCGCTGCGGTTCCGCGCTGCCGTTTCGCGCTGCGGTTTCGGCTGCGGTTTCGCAGACGGGCTCAGGCGTCGTCGGAGCTGCCGAGCGCCGCCGCGTCGAGGTCGGGCGCGAGTCGGCGAATCTCCGTCAGCATCTCTGTGAACGTGACGCGCTCGTCGACGATGTATGTGCCCTTCGTCTCGCGCTGCGCCAGGAGCAGCGCGGTCGCCGCGATCGCGACGCCGCCTACCCGCATGCCGTCGGCGGCGTGCAGCGTGAGCAGGCGCGTCTCGCTCCCGCGTCGCGCGCGCGCGAGCAGCTCGACGCGCGTCGACACGGAGCGCAGCAATACGCGGCGGATGACGCGGAAATAGACGCGCATGTAGGCCTGAAAGAGCCAGCTGCGCAGTACGAACGCGGGTAGCGCGAGGAAGGCGAAGCGCAGGAACGGCGGCCGGAGCGCGATGTACATCGCGATGTGGGGAATCTTGGTGCTCGCGTGGGCCATCACGGGCTCGGCGAACGAGGCGCGAATTGTTCGCCGCGCGCCGCCGGGAAAGGGCAGCGCGGGTCCCGTGGAGACGATCGGATCTTCGACGCGTCGGCCATCACGAATCGTGCGCGTCGGGATCGCCGCGGCGTCCGCCATCAAGTCGATGGTGCCTGCGCCGGCGCCGCTGAACGGCGACGAGCACACGCCGAGTACGAGCTCTTCGGCGCCGGGGAGCGCGGTTGCGACTGCGCCGGCCATCGCGTTGCTGAGGCCGGTGAAGATGCCGGCGCCGAGCACGAGCGCGCCAGGGCCCGTGGAATCGCGGTGCGCGTCGAGGAGCCGCTCCATCACGACGCGATCGGAGCTCGCCTCGAGCATGGTGATGCCGCGCTCGAGACAGAAGCGCGCGAGCGCGTCGGGCGCCGCGGTGTGGGAGCTCGACACGTTGACGACGACGTTCGCGCCGTCGAGCGCGGCGAACGTCGCTGGATTCGTCAGGTCGATGACCAGCGGACCACGGCGTCCTGCGACTTGCACTGCGATACCGGGTGCGTTAGCGAGCGCGCGCACGCAGCGCGATCCGAGAAAGCCATTGCCACCGACGATGACGATCTTGTGCATGCATCGTTGTAGAGTTCGGCGACACGCGGGTCGATTCGCGTTCTAGACATGACGCTGCCGCGCCTGCTCAGACCTCGGAAGTCCCCCAAACAAGGGCGATCGCGCGCGCTGGTCGAAGCGCTGCTCGATGCGACGGCTCGCATTCTGGTGTCGCGTGGCTACACGGAGATGGCCATGGAGGACGTCGCCGGGCTCGCCGGTGCCAGCGTCGGCTCGCTCTACCAGTACTTCCCGCACAAGGAGGCGCTCGTCGTCGGGCTGATCGAGCGGCACGCGGATCGCGAGGTCGCGTTCCTCGAGGCGCGCTTCGCGGCGCTGCAGCCGAGCTCGATCGAGACGATCGTCGAGGCCACGGTGCGCGCGGTGCTCGCCTTTCGCGCAGAGGACCCGAAGCTGCACCAAGCGCTGCTCGACGCGATCCCGCTCGTCGGTCGCTACTACGATCTTCGTCAGCGCGGCGCGCAGGGAGCGATGCGGCTGCGTGAGCTATTCGGCGCGGTGCTGCCGTCGCAGGCTGGCGGGCCGAGCCTCGATGAGCTGGTGTTCATCGTCGGCAACGCGACGCACAGCCTCACGCACGAGGGGCTGTTGCCGCGCCCAGCGACGCTCGACGACGCGCGGCTCGGGCGCGAGATCGTACGGCTCGTGCTCGGCTATCTGCAGGCGGTGCGCAGCAACGAAGGCGCGTGATCGTTGCCGTGCGCGCGTAGGCCGCCATCGGATACCATCGGCGCATGCGCTTTCGTCGCTCCGCTCGCACACCGCTCGCTTTCGTCTGCCGTACCTTCGTCGCGCTCGCGCTCGCCTCGGTCACGGCGTTGGGCAGCGGCTGCAGCAGCTGCGACGGCGATACGCCGGGCACGCCGAGTGACGCGGGTGTCGACGCAGCCGCGGACGCGCTACCGCCCCTGCCGCCACCGCCTGCGCCGTTCGAGGCGCTCCCCGAGACTGGGCGCTTCACCATCCCCGGACTCGCCGACGAAGCGTACGTGGTGCGCACCGAGGCTGACGTGCCGCACGTCTACGCGAAGAATCGCCTCGATCTGATGCGCGTGTTCGGCTTCGCGATGGCGCGCGATCGCTTCTTCCAAATGGACCTCACGCGGCGGCTCTCGCAGGGGCGCATCAGCGAGCTGCTCGGTGATGTCGCGCTCGACACCGACGTCGAGAATCGGATGACCGGCGGCGGCTTTCTTGCGGATCGGTTCACCGCCGAGCTGAAGCCGGACGAGGCCGCGGAGATCGACGCGTTTGCCGAAGGCATCAACGCGTACATCGCCGCGGTGGGCGAGCGACGGCTGCGCGCGCCGCGTGAGCTGCAGATCGCGTATCGGCTGCTCGGCGCGAGCGCGGTCACCGATCTGATGGTGCCGTGGACGCGGCGCGACGTAGTGAGCACCGGCGTCACCGTGCTCTACGGCACGAGCTTTGAGACCGTCGATCCGCGCCGCACGGCTGCGCTCGCGACGCTGGACGCGCAGTTCGCCGGGATGCCGAATCGCGCGCTGCGTCTCGCCGGCCTGCGCGACGATGTGATGAATCGCTACGCGCCGCCGAACGACGCGAGCTCAGCGGTGGGCTGGGGCATCGACACCGCGGGCACCGTGGTCGCGCCTTATGAAACGCCGCGGCCGCCTCGCAATCTGCACCTCGGCGGGCCGCGCTCCGAGCCGGGCACGCTCGAGCGTTTGTCGCGTCGGCTCGATCGCATGGTCTCGCACATGCCGCGCTCTGACGAGGGCTACGGCTCGAACGCGTGGGCGGTGATGGGCAGCGCGACGACCGATGGAGCGGCGCTGCTCGCGGGTGACGGACATCTGCAGCTGAGCGTGCCGGCGCTGTTCTGGCAGGTCGGGCTCGACACCGCGCATCTCGGCAGCGCGACTGGCGAGGATATGCGCCTGCTCGGCGCGACGATCGCGGGGCTGCCTGCGCTCGGCGTCGGCACCAACGGGCGCGTCGCCTGGAGTCAGACGGCGTTCTTCGCCGATGTGACCGATTGGTACGCCGAAGAGCTCGTGCTCGGCGCCGATGGACTGCCGACGGCGTCGCGCTTCGGCGGCGCGGATCGGCCGCTCACGGCGGTCGACGAGACGTTCGAGATCGCCGATGTGTCGGCGCTCGGCAGCGTCGGTCGCACCGAGACGATCACGCGCTTCAACACGTTCGATGGGCGCTGGATCACTAGCATCGAGGGCCGCACGACGACCGCGGACGAGCCGCTCGCGCCGGGTGAAGCGCGGATCAATGTGATGGGCGATCTCATCGTTCCGGGCGACGTCGATGGCGACGGCGTGATCAGCGCGGTGAGCTTCTACTACGGGCCGTTCGATGGCGGCACGCTGCTGCGCGCGTTCCGCCGCTTCGCCGAGGCGGACACGGTCGAAGACTACCGCCAAGCGCTGCGCCACTTCATCGGCTACGGCGGCGCGATGACCGCGGCCGATAACGCAGGCTCGGTCCTGCACAGCGCGTATCACGCGGTGCCGTGTCGCTCGTATCTCACGCGCGACGCGTCGAACGTCTGGATCGACGGCGCAGATCCGCGTCGCTTGATCGACGGCACGCAGTTTGGTGCGTGGCACATCCCGCTCGATTCGGAGGGGCGCGTCGACGAGGTCGCGGCCGCTGCGGGAGGACCGACGGCGTGCGCCGTGCCGTTCGACGAGTGGCCGCAGGCGCGTGATCCGGCGCGGCGCTACGTGATGCATGCGAACAACGATCCCGGGAACATCACCACCGACGACGACCTCTTCGACGACCCGTATTACATCGGCGGGCCGTGGATCGAAGGCTATCGAGCGGCGCGCATCGACGAGCGTCTAGAGTCCGCGATCACCGATGGCACGGCGAGCGTCGAAGAGATGATGGCCATTCAGGGGGACCATCACAGCAACATGGCGCGCGCGTGGTCGCCGCTGCTGCTCGAGGCGATCGAGGCGGCGCGCAACGCGGCCGCGGGCACGCCGACGGCAGGCAGCGCGGAGGCGCGCATGGCGGCGCGCTTCAGCGCAGCACGCGCCGACTTCGAGGAGGTCGAGCGGCGCATCCTCGCGTGGCGCGACGCGGGCAATCCGACGCCGTCGGGTGTCGAGACGTTCTACGCGCCGATAGCGCCAGGTGACGCGGAGAGCAGCGTGGCGACGACGATCCATCACGCGTGGCTGACGAGCTACGTCCGCGGCGTGCTCGACGACGAGCGCATCCCTGGCGATCTCTCACCCGCGGTCACCGGCGACACGTTCCGCTTTGGGCTGATGAAGCTGATCGTCGGCGGACGCGGCGCGGGGAACACGGCGGGGCTCGGCTCGTTCGATCCGACGACGAACGAGAGCGTGTTCTTCGACGACGTCGCGACGACGGATATCGAGTCGAGCCAGGAGATCGCGCTGCGCGCCATCGAGCAGGCGCTGACGTTCTTGCGCTCGCCGCAGACCGAGCCCGGCCGCGGTGGCTACGGCAGCAGCGAATGGGACGCCTGGCGCTGGGGACTGCGCCACATGGTGCGCTTCGAGTCGCTCGTCGGCAGCGAGCTCGGTGCTTCCGATCCGGCGCTCTCGGTGCTGCTCGAGACGTTCAACATCACGACGGAGACGCTGCCGTTGCTCGACGGTATCCCCGCTGGCGACCCGCGCAGGATGCTCACGCACTTCCCGCGACCCGGCGATCATCTCGAGGTCGACGCGGCGAATCCCGGCCTCGATCTCGATGACTGGACGCACGGCTCGGGGCCGGTGTTCCGCATGGTGATCGCGCTCGGCCCCGACGGGGTCCGCGGCCGCAACGTACTGCCTGGTGGTCAGTCGGGCTTTCCCGCGGATCCGCACTTCGACGATCAAGCGCGCAAGTGGCTCGCCAACGACACGTATCCGATGCGCTATCTGCCGGACGAGGTCGCGGCGGGCGCTACCGGGTACGAGCGCTTCGTGCGCTGAGCGATTTCGCCGTCATCGAGCGCGGTGCGGATCGGCCGAGTCCGCAGACCGTGAGTCGCCGGCGGCAGTCGCGCCTCCCCAAAAATTGTTAGCCCGTCCGCCCGAGTCGTGCGTCTCATGCCGCCCATGCGCACTCGAATGCTCGTTCTCGGCGGTCTCTTTCTCCTGAGCGCCTGCGGTGGTGGGCCGGCCGTTCGCGGCTCGAGCGACCTCCCGGTACGTCGCGTCGTGCTCTACCGCAACGGTGTCGGCTACTTCGAGCGCAGCGGCGCGTTCGACGGACAAGAGCTCGAGTTCGGCGTGCGGCAGAGCGATGTCGGCGACTTCCTCTCGTCGCTCACCGCGATCGAGCGCACGCCCGGCGGCGTTCGCAGCGTGTCGTTCGAGGTGCCCGAGCCGCCAGCGACTCCTGCCGCGCCGCCGGCGCAGCCGCCATATCCATATCCGTATCCGTATCCGGTCCCGCCGCCGACGCCGCCGCCGCCCGCGGAGTCCGCGGAGGATGACGCCGACGAGGCGCGCATGGATGTGCGGCTCCTGTTCGACGCCGACGCCCATCACGATCTCACCGTCGCGTACGTGGTCGCCGCGCCGATCTGGCGGCCGTCGTATCGCGTCGTCCTCGACGATCACGGCAAGGTGTTGCTGCAGGCATGGGCCGTCGTGCAGAACACCTCCGGCGAAGACTGGCGCAACGTGCGCCTCTCGCTGACGACGGGATCGCCGATCGCGTTTCAGTCGGACCTCGGCACGGCAGTGACACCAGTTCGTCCGCGCGTCACCGACACTGGCGAGACCATCGCCGCGGTCCCCGATTCTCAGACAACGTACGCGCAAGGCGCGCCAGCCGCTGCGCCTGGCTACGGCGGTGAAGCCGGCACTGACGGCGACCTCGCCGATGGCCTCTACGCGGAGATGGAAGCGAGCACCGCGCCAGCGCGTGGAGGCGGCGGTGGCGGGCGTCGCGCGGCCGCAGCTGGCAATGCGCCGATGGCGCCGTTGGCACAACGCGCGCCGCGCCCGAGCCGGCCAATGCCACCGCCACCGCCGGCGATCACCTCGGACGCGCTGCAGCAGAGCGTGCGCACGATGGCGGCGATCGGCGAGCTCGGCGAAGGCGTGACCAGCTACGACCTCGACCACGAGGTCACCATCCCGGACGGCGGCTCGACGATGGTGGCGATCCTCTCGACGCTGGTCGCTGGCGAAGAGGTGGATTTGTTCGCGCCGGATAGCGGCGTGCCGCAGTCGATGACGCATCCGTTTCGCGTCGTGCGGATCGTGAACGGCACCGGCGCGATGCTCGAGCGCGGGCCGATCTCGGTCCTCGGTCGCGGCTCGTTCCTCGGCCAGGGTGTGCTCGACAATCTGCCGCGCGACGCGACCTCGTTCGTGCCGTTCGCGGTCGATCGCACGGTCGCCGTCGAGTCGAGCATGGAGAACGGCGAGGCAGAGGGACGACTCGTCCGCATCTCTCACGGCAACGTCACGATCGAGCGCTTCAGTCAGCGCACGACAATCTACCGCGCGCGCAACGGCGGGACGGGGGCGGTCAAAGTGTTCGTGCGCCACGCGCGCATCGTCGGCGCCGAGCTGCGCACGCCGGGCGAGAACGTCGAGACGACGGACACCACGGCGCTGGTGCCGTTGCAGGTTCCGGCGCACGGCGACGCGGAAGTGCGCGTCGTCGATCGCACGCCGGTGCAGCGCACCGTCGAGTTCGTCAGCGACTTCGCCGTAGAGGCGGTGGCGCTCTACCTCAGCGGGCCCGCGGTCGATGCCGCGCAGGGCCCGGCGCTCACCCGCGCGATCGCGATCCGCACACAGCTGATCGACGCGCAACACCGCGCGCAGGCCGCCTCGACGCAGCGCGACGAGCTGCAGAACGCGTCGCAGGAGACGCGCGACAATCTCGAGGCGATTCAGCGCGTCGCGAGCGCCGCGGATCTGCGCCAGCGCCTCGTGCGTCGGCTCGCCGATCTCGATCAGAACATCGCCGCGCTCACCCGCACGATCGTCGATGCGCAGACCAGCGTCAGCGAGCTTCAGGTGCGGATGAACGAGGCGATCCAAGACGTCACGCTGGAAGTGCCGCGCCCCGCGGCGGCAGCGCGCTGAACATCGCTCTCGCGAGCGCGTATCCTCGAGTCGTGCCCGTGTCTCGCAGCGCTCCGTGGTGGACGTCATCGCTCGCGCTCGCGGTCACGCTGCTGCTCACCGCGTGTGGCGACGACGACGTTGACGTCGACGCGGGCG
>Ga0335397_10002309_pt1 | contig 25994 bp, 23 predicted proteins | sample MAT04_FD_205740 | JGI IMG/M metagenome (GOLD analysis project Ga0335397, IMG submission 205740) | Freshwater microbial communities from Lake Fryxell liftoff mats and glacier meltwater in Antarctica - MAT-04 (spades assembly) (version 2) ... | reverse complement strand
TGCTGTTTTTTGGACAAAAAACACTGGCAGAGCCAGTGGCACACAATCCATCATTTTACCGCTGACCGAGTACTGGAGTGCCAAGCGAGCGGTGGTTATCAGCCCGCCGAGTTGCACGCGAATCTCAGAGCGGTGGGTATCAGCCCGCCGAGTTGAACCTGGGTGCCTCGGAGGGCTTACGCCGCTCCGCTCGATCCTTACTTCTGCAGGTCGAGAATCGCCTGAGGTAGATCCTTATCGACCAGACCGAACACTCCGCGACCTCCGCGAATCCGATCATCCACATCAAATTCGATGTCTTCGCTGTCGATCTTCCAGAACTCTTCGATTTCATCACGAGGCAGTGGATTCAATGGACGAAGCAAGCGGAACCCGACGCCACGTGCCGGATCGGTTGTGTACCACCACGGACTGCGCGGACGATTGGGATCGTACGCTTTCCATTCCAGATCGTTCGAACCCAGCCGAGCGGCCGAGCGGCAGTCGGCGGCAGGAAATTCCCACATGCCTCCTCGCACTACGCGGGGATCCGGCATGTCCGTTCGAATCCAGTCTGCTGCCGCGTTGAGCGGCGACTGAGAATCTGCGTATGGAGCGTAGCCATCAATACACCACTCTGCCGCATTGCCGTGCATGTCATACAGTCCCCATGCGTTCGGTTTCTTCTGGCGAACAGTTTTGGTGCCTTCAGAATCCGTGTTATCACTGAACCAACCGTATTCGTCCAACAGAGCGGGATCGTCGCCAAACGAGTACGCTGTGCTGCTGCCAGCGCGACACGCATATTCCCATTCCGCTTCTGTCGGCAGTCGAAACTGCTGACCTGTAATCCCTGTCAGCCACTTGGTGTACTGCTTCGAGGCGTACTGCGTCATTGTGACGGCCGGCTGTTTCGGGTCTTCACCGTATTCAAATGTAAAATCGGGTTCGTACAGGGGCGTCGGTGCGGTAACTGCATCGATCTTATTTTCGTCGGTGACGGTCCGAATCCGGCGTTCTTCGAATTCTTTCAGGGACCGATACAACTGCATAAACAGCTTATACTCTTCCCATTTTACTTCGCACTCGGCCATCCAGAACGGCTGGACCGTGACCATGCGGCGAGGCCCTTCATCCTCTTTGCGGCCCGATTCAGAATCGTCGCTGCCCATTACAAACTTTCCCGCAGGAATTGGCATCATGCGAAACACGATTTCTGTTCCGGGGATTGTTACGTCATACGGGATCATCCAGCCTTGTTCCGTCTTCACTGCGAATCCCTGTGTTGGCTCTTCCTGCGCAATACCAGGCAAGTTTTCGCCGCAGGTGATTCGAGTCGTCAGAAGCAGGCAGATCATGACTGAAATACTGAGGCGAAGCATTCGCGAAAGACCTTCGTTGGATAGCGTTGTGGCAAAAGCCATAGACGTTTTGTCAAAGCGATTATCCATTTGCATCCATGAAGGTTCAAGTCGTTTCAGGAAATCAATCGTTTTCGAAGGTCACTTCCGGCGAGCGGGGGACGTCAGGCTGATGATCAACCCGATGCAACATTTCCAGCCGGAGACTCACGTTCGGTGCCCATGGTCGATTGATCCGAACCTCTTCACGGCAATAATGACGACGCAACTCGACCGTCGAAAAATTCAGGAAAGGAAGCTTCACGGGTTTCTTGACCTTTGCAGACGACATCTCCACCGAGGAATAACAACGAAATTCGCGTTTGTCGCACGGTCACTTGATCGACGGACTCTGCAAATGCGCATTCGCGAGACAAATCCTGCACGGGTTCTGCAAGGGGCGAACTGGGATTCACACAGCTTTCCGAATTGAGAATACATTATGAAAGGAATCCATCGGCGAATTCTGGCTTCAATAGCCGTTTTTGGCATCCTAGCAACTGTGGGATTGATGGCTCAGCGATATACTTCTCTTCATTGGTTAGTCGAAAAGGAAGTATCGCTGCGTGATGTCGTGGACTCACACCCGGTGAAATCCTGGTTGATCGGCTTTGCGCTTTACATCGGCCTTTCTTTGATTCCAGGAACGGGTGGAAAGTCTTTTATAGCAGGCTGGTTCTTTGGTGTTTGGGCGGGAGTTCTGATGGTTGATACTGCGCTGACCGTGGCAGCCATGATCACGTTCTTCGCAAGTCGATTTGTTTTTCGCGAATATGTGGAATCGCGGTTTGGAGTCCTTTTAGTTCAGTTTCGCCGCAAGGTCGAGAACCAGGCAGGTTTCTTTCTCCTGACGCTCCGTTTGCTTCATACGCCGTTCAGTTTTCTGAACTATGCTGCCGGGGCCACAAATATTGTTCCAGCGAGAACTTTTTTGTGGACGACTCAATTGGGTCTCTTGCCGAGCACGGTCATCCTTGTCTACGCCGGAACCCGTGTTCCGGCCCTGTCAGTAATCGTCGAAAAGGGACCGTTTGCCTTGCTGGACCGGACTTTGATATTCGCATTGCTGGCGACTGCAACGTTACCCTTCATCCTCCGCGGAATCGTTAAGTACCTGTCCAAAATCAAAACCGTGTAAATCCGTAGTGCAGAATCCTGAAAACCACCGACGTGAACTCTGTGGCGTTGCTGTCTGTTGCGTCGCCACCGGATTTATTCCGGTGGTTCCCCGGTTTCTGCACTACACGTGACAATTCCCTAACAGAACGCGGATTGCGATAAACTCGCAGTCATATCTAACCGGAGACACTTGTGTCGTCAGTTAATCCCACACTACTTTGGGCGATCGCGGTTGTCTTCGTCGCGCTCACGGGTGGCACACTTGTGCGGATTGTCGCGCTTCGTGGGGCGACTGACGATGTGGTCCAGTCGCGACTTGCCAGCCTCAGGACCTGGTGGGTCCTCGCAGGGCTGCTGACTATGGCAGTCGTGTTCGGTAAAGCTGGAGTCGCCGTTATACTGGCAATCGCTGCTGTCGCCAGTTTGAAAGAGTTTATCTGGATTGTTGGTCGGGAGCATATGGGAGCTCGAACAATGGTGTTCGTATTCCTGTATGTTCCCTTGTACTACTATCTGTCTCTCGCTGGTTATCAAAGTCTTATGCTCCAGGCATCTCCAATCGCATTCGTATTGATTCTGGGCGGACTGCGATCCTGGCTGGGACTTACTCAAGGATATATCCGAACGACTGCCGCCATGGTGTGGGGGCTGATGCTGTTTGTCGTTTGCCTTTCTTTTTCCCTCTTATTGTTTGACTTACACTTTGGTTCTGAGCCGCGTGTTGGCCGGGTTGGCTGGTTTCTGTACCTGATGCTCCTGACCGAACTCAACGATATCATGCAGGCCATCACAGGTCGGCGTTTCGGGAGAACAAGGATTACACCACAGGTATCTCCCAATAAATCACTGGAAGGACTGCTCGGAGGAATGTCTTGTACCATGCTGCTTGCTGTCGTTTCAGCGCCATGGCTGACAAGCTTCACCGAAGCACGATCACTGAGTGCCGGGCTTCTCATCACGATGTCGTCCGGACTCCTGATTTCTCTTTGCGGATTTCTGGGTGACATCAACATGTCAGCCATTAAGCGGGACGCTGGGGTGAAAGACGGCAGCACGCTGCTGCCGGGGCAGGGAGGCATGATTGATCGCGTTGACAGTTTGACATTTACGGCTCCCGTTTTTTACTACTTTGTTCGATTCGTGATGAAAGCGGGACAAGAATGAATGATCCGTACCGGGATCGAATCGTCACGATCCCGAACATTATTTGCGCGATGCGATTAGCTGGCGCAATAATACTCTTCTGGTTAGCCCTCACGGAAAACGCAGTGTGGTTTGCCGGGCTATTCACCGTGTTGAGCCTCAGCGACTGGATCGACGGTAAGCTTGCAAGGTGGCTCAACCAACGATCTGATTTCGGCGCTCGGTTCGACAGTTTCGCAGATTCCGTTCTTTATGCCGCCTTATTCTTTGGTCTGTTCGTGCTGCGCTGGGATGTCTTGAAGTCTGAGGCTGTCTGGTGGATCGTGGCATTTTTGAGCTATCTGCTGACGACATTGTATGGGCTTTGGAAATATGGAAAAGTCCCGAGCTACCACACATATGGCGCTAAGACGTCGCAGTGGCTGATTCTTGCCGGTGCGGTCGCATTACTTCTCGACTACTCGATCTGGCCCTTGCGGATAGCCATGATCGGCGTTACAGCGACAAACCTCGAAGCGGCAGCATTAACATGGTATTTGAAGGAATGGCGTGCTGATGTATTGACGATTCTTCATGTTCTTCCTGCACGCGGTCAAGAAACACGATAGAAAGCGATTTTGCGGAACCAAAGTTGCTTCTCTTCAGATCAAATGCATTTGCACGCATGAAACTGACTGAGGTGTGCGGTAGGAGAATCGTGACCTCTGGCGGCGGCTTGCGACTTGTGATTTGTTTAACCCGTGGTCGACAGGCCAGGTTGTCTGTAGCTTGGCCTGTCGGCCACGGGTTAAACGAAATATTCCCGCTGGGAAATCATTTCCTGCTGCTCGTCGGCTTCGGAGCGGAGCGTTTCGTTGAGTTATGAATTTCAAAAAATGGCCTCTGCCGATGAAGCTGTCCGGGTTCTGAAGTCCGGAATGAACATCTTCATTCACGGTGCGGCGGCCACTCCGACTCCACTGTTAGAGGCGATGTGTCGTCGTGTCGATCTGGAGGCGATACGGTTATTCCATATGCACACCGAGGGACCCGCGCCGTTTCTGGAAGCAGGTTGTCGAGATCGTTTTACCTCCGTCTCTTTGTTCACAGGTAAACCCGCCCGACAAGCCGTTCAGGAAGGATATGCGGACTTCATCCCGGTGTTCCTGTCTGATATTCCTTCATTGTTTCGCAACGGAAATATCCGACTGGATGCGGCATTGCTCCAGGTTTCTCCGCCGGATCGTCATGGGTTTTGCTCTTTGGGGACGTCAGTGGATTCAGCTCGCGCCGCAGCCGACAGCGCACCGATTCTGATTGCCGAGATCAATCGGCAGATGCCTCGCACGCATGGTGACAGCATGGTGCCAATGAGTTCATTCGCAGCTTGCTTTGAGACAGATCGGCCTCTGTACGAAAATCATGTCAGCGCCGAAACGCCAGTCGAAGCAGCGATTGGAGAACAGATCGCGCGATTGATTGAAGATGGTTCTACCCTGCAGACGGGCATTGGTGCGATTCCCGCAGCGGTACTTTCGAGGCTGGGCAGCAAGACGGATCTGGGCGTTCATTCGGAGATGTTTTCTGATGGCGTCGTGGATCTTGTGAATGCCGGAGTAATTACAAATCGCCGAAAACGCATTTATCCGGGGCAGATTGTGACGAGTTTTGTGACCGGTAGTCGACGCCTGTTTGACTTCGTTGATGACAACCCACAGGTCGCATTCCTGCCATGCGATATTACCAACGACACAAATCTGCTGCGCAAGATTGATCGCCTGGTCGCGATCAATTCTGCTCTGCAGATTGATTTGACAGGTCAGGTGTGTGCTGATTCACTGGGACATAAGATTTACTCCGGCATCGGCGGGCAGATGGATTTCATGCGAGGAGCTGCGATGTCTGATGGTGGCCGACCAATTATCGCATTGCCATCCACGGCCAGCGGTGGAAAGTTTTCGCGAATCGTGGCTGAACTCAAGCCGGGCGCGGGCGTTGTTACCACACGCGGACACGTGCATTGGGTGGTGACCGAGTATGGCGCTGTGAATTTACACGGATTGTCGTTGCGGCAGCGTGGTGAGCAATTGATTTCGATCGCTCATCCCGATTTTCGCAGCGAACTGAAGACACAAATTGCCGCCATTCGGCATTATTCGATGGGATCACAGGAATGACATCGGATTCTGACAGCTTGCTAAAACTCATTGCGGAAACGCGATTTGCTGAAGATATGTCCATCGGTCAACTTGAGTGTCTTTCCCGTGTGTCGCGGTTGTGTATGCTATCTCCGGGAACGATCCTTTTCAGGGAAGGCGATATTGAGGATAATGTCTTCGTAATCTCTACGGGACATATCCGGTTGTCCATGAACGTGCCCGGACGCGGAGGCGTACCGTTTCTGACGACCGGTCCCGGCGAACTTGTCGGTTGGTCCGGCTTGCTGGGAGATGGACGGATGACGGCAACGGCGACGGTTACCGAAGAGACGACGTTGATCGCTATGTCCGGACAAAAACTGCGGGATCTGTGTTCAAGTGAGCAAGACCTTGGCTATGTATTGCTGAAACGCGTGGCTCAGGTTCTGTCACAGAGACTATTGTCGACTCGATTGCAATTATTAGATTTGTTTGCGGAATGTCGAACATGAGTTTACCGGTTCTGTTTATTGCTCGAAGTGAGCTTGATCAACTGATCCGAACATTGGCTGACGACGGCTATCAGGTGGTTGGCCCGACGATTGATCAGGAAGCAATCGTCTACGGAGACATTGCGTCGGCTGAGGATTTGCCTGTCGGCTGGACTGATATTCAGGAGCCCGGAAAGTATCGACTGGAACGTCGGAACGACGAGGCGTGTTTTGGATATGTCGTCGGACCGCATTCCTGGAAGAAATATCTGTTTCCTCCTGTGACATTGGTCGCGTCAGCAGATCGGACGAAAACAGGCTGGCAAATGAGTACACCGGAGGCCGAACCGCCTCGGTATGCATTTCTCGGAGTCCGCGCGTGTGAACTGGCGGCCATGAAAATTCAGGATAAAGTCTTTCTTGGTGGCCCGTTTGTTGACCCGACGTATCAACGACGGCGGTCGGCAGCCTTCATTATCGCCGTCAACTGCACTCAAGCTGCGGCGACATGCTTTTGTACTTCGATGAATACGGGTCCACGATGCAACGCGGGCTTTGATCTTGCACTGACGGAAATCGCCGACGGATTCCTGATGGAAATCGGATCGGAGGCTGGTCAGGCACTGGCCGCTCGATTAACGACTGCGCCCGCGACGTCCGAACAACTGGACAGAGGAACTTCTGCACGACAGCAGGCCGTTGATCAGATTACGAAACAGATGGACACAACAGGGATCCGGGATCTGTTGATGAACAACCTTCGGCATCCGCAATGGGAGGACGTCGCGAATCGTTGTCTGTCGTGTACGAATTGCACGATGGTTTGTCCGACGTGTTTCTGCTCTTCAGTGAATGAAGTGCCTGATCTGACAGGCGACCACATCGATCGCGAACGCAGTTGGGACTCCTGCTTCAATATCGACTTCAGCTATATGAACGGAAGCCCCACACGGAATAGTATTCAGAGCCGCTATCGGCAATGGATGACGCACAAACTGGCGACCTGGCAGGATCAATTCGGCTCCTCTGGCTGTGTGGGCTGTGGACGTTGCATCACATGGTGCCCTGTTGGAATCGATTTGACGCAGGAAGTTGCGGCCATTCGTAGTTCTCCGAGTATCTCCCCTGCAACCGAACAAGTCGCAGGCAAGAGCCTTGAGGAGACCGAATCGTGAAACCTGCTGCAACCGCACATCCTCACAATCCCTGGCTCGCGCATTCGGTACGAATCACTCGAACAGCTCCGGCGACTCCCGGCGTCTTCACTTGCGATCTGACTTTCGATGATGCGGCCGTGAGGAAAGAATATTCGTACCGTCCGGGCCAGTTCAATATGCTGTATTTACCAGGACTCGGGGAAATCGCGATCTCAATCAGCGGTGATCCCGACCTGCGCGACGTTGTGTCGCACACTATCCGGGAAGCTGGCAACGTCACTAACGCTCTGGCACAACTGCCGACCGATTCTTCAATTGGCATGAGAGGTCCGTTTGGTTCCCATTGGCCGGTTGAAGATTGTGTTGGACGAGATGTTGTGTTAGTAGCCGGAGGCATCGGACTGGCACCTCTGCGGCCGGTGGTCTGCCATTTGTTGACTCATCGCGATGCGTTCAAGGACGTGACGCTGATCGTTGGATCTCGCGAACCGTCCGGGTTGTTGTATTCCGCAGAATATGAGGACTGGCGTGCGGGGGGAATCGATGTGCAGGTGACCGTCGATCGTGCGGACAGTTTATGGCACGGTAAGATCGGTATGGTGACGAACGTTCTGGACCGAATCCCGTTGCGCGACGCCAAACACACGATCCTGATGACTTGTGGACCAGAAGTCATGATGTGGTACACCGTTCAAATGGCGCTTGGCCGAGGCCTGAGCGCCGAATCGCTCTATGTCTCACTGGAACGAAATATGAACTGCGCAATCGGACTCTGCGGACATTGCCAGTTTGGTCCAGAGTTCCTGTGTAAGGATGGGCCGATTTTCTGTTACGATCAAGTGGCATCCATATTAAAGATCGACGACCTGTGATTGAGACCGCTCGAAAACGTCCGCGCCTTGCCGTCTTCAAGTTCGCGTCCTGCGATGGATGCCAGCTCTCACTGCTGGACTGCGAAGATGAGTTGCTGGCAGTTGCTGATGCCGTGCATATCGCTTACTTCCCGGAAGCCAGCAGTCGGCTGGAGCCTGGTCCGTACGACGTCACTCTGGTGGAAGGATCGATTACGACACCGCATGATGCAGAGCGAATTCGAGATGTCCGTCGAATTTCCCGCACCGTCGTGACGATCGGAGCCTGTGCGACAGCCGGTGGAATTCAGTCACTGAAGAACTGGGCGAATCACGAAGACTACCTGCGTTGCGTGTATGCCAGACCGGAATATATTTCGACGCTTGCAACATCAACACCGATCGCCGATCACATCAAAGTCGATTTCGAATTGCGAGGATGTCCGATCAGCCGACATCAACTGCTGGAGGTGATCGGAGCACTGGTCAACGGGCGACGTCCGCGACTGCCTTCGCATTCGGTTTGTCTCGACTGCAAGCGAAAAGGCACGGTGTGCGTCGAAGTGGCTCAGGGAATTCCGTGCCTTGGTCCCGTGACACATTCCGGCTGTGGTGCAATCTGTCCGAGCTACGACCGCGGCTGCTACGGTTGCTTTGGCCCTGCGGCTCAGTCCAATTGCCAAAGTCTGACGGACGAATATCTGAATACCGGAACTCGCGCAGAAACACTGCTGCCTTTGCTTCGTAGCTTCAATGCGGCATCGCCTGAATTTCGCGAGGCATCGAACTATGTCGAGGCGATGATGGAGAAAGCGGGATCGGGCGACTGACGTCGCTCCGCTCACCCTGGGGTTGCAATGGCACAGCGGCGAGCGGCAGCACGTAAGTCCTCCGATCCCTGGGCTCGATAAATTCAGGAGTTGCCATACATGAGTGAAACTCGCACAATCAAAGTGGAAGCGTTGACTCGCGTCGAGGGTGAAGGCGGATTGCATATCCGTCTGAACGGCGACAAGATTGAAGACGTGCAGTTATCAATCTATGAGCCACCTCGTTTCTTCGAGGGATTTTTGCGGGGTCGTCCGCTGGAAGAAGTCCCGGACATCACTGCCAGAATCTGCGGCATCTGCCCGGTCGCGTATCAGATGAGCGCCGTGCATGCGTTGGAACAGGCTTTGGGAGTGTCCATCAGCCCGGAAATTCGGCGACTGCGGCGTTTGCTGTACTGCGGTGAATGGATCGAGAGTCACGGACTGCACATGCACCTGCTGCAGGCTCCCGATTTTTTTGGCGCTGCCAGCGGGATTGAACTTGCCGCCCGATTTCCCAATGAAGTCACTCGCGGCCTGAAACTCAAGAAGCAGGGAAACGAACTTCTGGAAGTCCTGGGGGGTCGCGCCATTCATCCGATCAACGTGGCTGTGGGTGGCTTCTATCGCGCGCCGAAAAAAGAGGAGATGCAAAAACTGATTCCAGCTTTCGAATGGGGACTTCAGGCAGCAATTGATGCGACTCGCTGGGTGGCAGGTTTCGATTTTCCGGACTTTGAGCGAGATTACGAAATGATTTCCGTCTGTCATCCGGATGAGTATCCGATGAACGAAGGACGTATCGTTTCAACATCCGGTTTGTCGATTGATGTTTTAGAGTATGAAACAACATTCGCCGAGCACCATGTGGAGCACAGCACCGCGCTGCATTCACTGAAGACATCGGATCAAGCCAGCTATCATGTCGGCCCACTGGCTCGCGTGAATCTGAATCGCGAAAAACTATGTGAAGCAGCTCGTCGAGTGGCCGATGAAATTGGATTCGCAAGTCCATGTTTCAATCCGTTCAAGGCGATTATTGCCAGAGGCCTTGAGGTCATCCATGCCTTCGATGAAGCTCTGTCGATTTTACGCGACTACAAGCCATTCAAACCCTCACGGATTCCATACAGTCATCGGAATGGCGAAGGCTGTGCAGCCACGGAAGCTCCACGAGGCCTGATCTATCATCGCTACAAGGTCGATGATGCGGGCAAAGTCGTCCTGGCAAAAATCGTCCCGCCGACATCGCAAAATCAGCGACAGATCGAACTGGATCTCATCGACTGGCTGCCTCACGTGCTGAGCTCCGATGATCAGCAAACTGCAGACGATTGTGAACGCCTGATTCGCAGTTACGACCCATGCATCAGTTGTTCGACGCACTTTCTGAAATTGACGATCGATCGCATCGGGGCCAGTGCGGGAGAGCAAATTCAATTGCCGCCTGAAAACATGTGAGCAAAATTCGCAATTGTGTTGGAGAATGGATCTACGACGCCCGATTCTTCGCTGCGTGTGGATGAGCTTTTTCGTAAGTTTCTCGCAGGCGGCGAGTACTCACATGGGTGTAGATCTGCGTCGTTGTCAGGCTCTTATGGCCCAACAGCTCCTGCACACTTCGCAAATCGGCACCTCCGTCCAGAAGGTGAGTGGCGAAACTGTGCCGCAGAGTGTGCGGCGTGGTTTGCTGAGTCAGACCAGCCGTGGTGATGTGTGTTTCCAGCATCCGACCGATACTCCGGGTCGTCAGTCTGCGGCCGAACCGGTTCAAGAATATGGCGGAACGTTGCTTTTCCGATGCCTTGGCGTCCGGAGTCCGTATTTCCAGCCACTGATCGAGGGCTTTGGTCGCGTAACTTCCCACCGGAGCGATTCGCTCCTTGCGCCCTTTGCCTAGAACTCGCAGAATTCCTGCTGAGCGATCCCAGTCCTTTAGATCAATTCCGACGACTTCTGAAACACGCAGGCCGGCCGAGTACATCGTTTCGAGAATCGCCCGATCCCGCAGTCCGGCATCGGAATTTGCTGGTGGGGCGATGAGTAACGCTCCCACCTGGTCTGTGGTCAGAAAATGCGGCAGTTTCCGTCCTGCGCGAGGTGTTCGCAGCGGTTTAGCGGGATTTGTTTCGCAAATTGCTTCGCGATTGCAGTATCGAAAAAAACTTCGAAGACAGGCCAGACGCCGGGCAACAGTGGTCCGAGCGTAGCCACATTCGTGCAGATATGCGACGTATGAACGCAGAACTCCGACTTCGACATGTCGCGGATCGGGGATTGATCCGGTTTGTTCCTGGAGAAATTCCATGACATGCGACATATCGTCAGCGTACGACTTGATCGTTAGTGCAGACGCATTGCGTTCAATCTTCAGATAGTTCAAAAACGCATCGACCGCAGCATGCATTGGACTGTCCTTGCACCATTTTCAACACCTCGCCGCGTGAACCATCAGAAGAAGCTCGGAAAATCTTCTGTTTGTGATTCTGCCTCTTCACCTTGCAGATCGCGAACGCGTTGAGACAATGTTGCCGCATCGTACCATGTGAAGTCAAGCTCAGGGTCGCTGGCAAATTCCGCAAGTTGCGAAAGAACCTGCTGGACGCTGCTGTCGTCGTAGAGGAAAATGTACTTCTGGCCATCTCTGACAAGTGCCAGTACGTTTACCGCTCGACTCATAACAGCCTCGCTCCATCAATGCCGCGACAGGAGGATTTCTTTACTGCCTCTTTTATCGGACACTGGTTGGTCGAGTCCATCCACAATCACAATCTGCGTCGAAGTTCAACAACAGCGATCTGCGTCAGCCGTTACCAATTCCGTAAACCGAAACGTCTGCGGCAGAACATGCTGGTCTGCAAATGAGAAATCTTATGAGTTCCAATGAAGTCGATCGCACTTCACGAAAATCTTATCCGGATACACCTTCCGGAGTTATTCGTCTGCCCGCAAACTTTAAAGCGGCAAAAGCCGCTGCGCGTTATTTTGATCCAACAAGTCGTGAGGCTCAGGCCGAATCGATTACGGTCCGAATTCGCTGGTTCGGATTAGGTGTCGGTTGCCTGTACGTCAATCTTGTGCAGCGCGAAACAGGCCGACCTGAGCTGAACGGAATGCTGATCCTGGGTGCCGTCTACGCACTGCTGGATACGTTCGCCAGTTGGAAAGGCAGGGTGCTGCTGTCGGAGTATCGAATCGGCATTTCGGTCATGGAAGCGTTGTTTATCGGACTGCTGTGCAACTTCGATCATGGCGTGAGCAGTCCGTTTCGGTTTTACTATTTTCTTTCGCTTCTCGTCTGTGCGATACGGCATACGCCGAGACTGACGTTCGCGACATTCGGGCTGCATTCGATCAGCTACATTGTCCTCGGACTCTACGCCGCACCGCATCAGGAATCGGACATCGTCACCGTGATTCTGACACTGGTCTTTCTTGGCTGGGCTGCATGGGCCTTCATCGCTCTGACAGGATTGCTGCGTTCGGCGGGACAGAAACTGGTGATCCTGAACGAAGAACTGCAGTCCAATCAGCAACTGCTGGAACGCCGAATCGCTGTTCGTACAAAAGAGCTGCAGGAATCTCAGGCGATGCTCGTTCAGCAGGAAAAGCAGGCCGCATTCGGACTGCTGGCCGCAGGAATCGCGCATGAAGTGGGAAATCCACTGGCGTCGATCAGCTCAATTATTCAAATGCTCAATCGAAAAAACACCGACGAACATGTCAAAGAACGTCTCGATCTGGTCGATGGTCAACTCACTCGAATCCAGCGAACACTGCGAGAATTGACAGGGTTCAGCCGCCCCACGAATCAGCAGCAGTCGACGGTCGATGTCCACGCAGCAATCAATGATGCGTTGAATATTGCCAAGTACTACAAACGCTGGAAGGGCAAAACCATCATTTCCACCTTCGCCTCCGACATGCCGCATATTCGTACTGTCTACGACCAACTTGTTCAGGTGATGCTTAACCTGATTCTGAACGCGCTGGATGCGACAAACGAAGGTGCCGCAATGGAGATCATTACGAAATACATTCCCGAATCAGCTGCCACGCCCGCGCGGATTGGCATCACAGTCCGTGATGAAGGTCACGGGATTTCCAACGAAACTCAGGAACAGATTTTTCAGCCGTATTACACGACCAAGGACCACGGAACCGGGCTGGGGCTGTTCGTGTGCCGCCAGCTCACTCGCCACGCATTGGGAGGCGAAATTTCCCTGGTCAAATCCACATCTCAGGGAACCGAGTTTTTGGTCACTCTTCCCGCCATGACGGATGCGTCATCCGAAGATCGGTCGCACTCGGCGATCGTGCATTCGTCCGAGTCAATCGTTCACGGATGAAACCATTTCGTGTAGTGCAAAATCCGGGGAACCACCGGAATAAATCCGATGGCGACGCAACGGACTGCAACGCCACCGTGTTTACCACGGTGGTTTTCAGGATTCTGCACTACGGGTTTACACGATTTCTGCGACCAGCATCATCAGCCCTTGACCTTGTATCCGATCGTTTGCAATTCCGCTCGCACGCGATCAACGTGACTTCCCTGAAGTTCCAGTTCGCCGTCCGTGATAGTTCCGCCGGCCCCACAGCAGTTCTTCAGGCGTTTTAACAATCCTGGTAAATCGGTGTCCTCCGCAGCCAGTCCGCGAATGACCGTCATCATGCGACCGTGTTTACGTTTTTCAACCGCGATTCTCGCTGTCTGTTTTCCCGGCGGAGTGCGAGCCGGTTCCAGTGGCGAGCACCTGCATTCGGATTCCAGTTTCTCGCAGCGTTCACAATGCGGTGGACGATCGAATTTTGTCCCTGCCAGAAGTCCCACAGCGTTACTCCTTATGTTCAGCATTCAAAGGTCTGGAATATAATTCAGCGTGTAATAGGCAACCGGATGCAGTAACGGAATCCCCGCTGCAGACAACAATCCATCAGCGTGAAGTTCATGAACATGTCCGCGTTGCAGACCATCGACTTTCAGTGTCACCGATTTGCCATCCGCAGCAACGTCAATCTCTGCGATTGTCGGATTTGTTCGATCGACTTCCGGGCTTCCATAGGATGACTGAAAAATGTAGCAGTACGTTTCCATTGTCCATGTCTCGGGCTTGCGAGCGATCTCCGAATCGACAGGTTCCGTGAAGGTCAGTTCGAAGCCGTCGGTCTTTGCTCGCATTTCCTGAATCTCGAACGGGGTATTCCCAGTCCACCGCAGGCGTTCCAGTGAAAATGGCTTCGTGCCGCGTGACCCCCAGCCGCGATTCGTGCCACCGACGAACATTGTGCCATCGTCTGTCATCCGCAGAGCCAAAGTGCCGGAACTGATGCCTTCGCGAAACGGAAAGCAAGCTCCCTGGTAGTGGCCGTTGACTTTCTCGACGAAACAACGCATCACAGTGCTGTGCGTCACGTCACCGACGAACAATTGGTTTTCAAACGGACCGAACTTTCCCTGGCTGACATCGCACGCAATACCGCTTGCGCTTTGTCCCATTTTCTGATACGGAAACAGAACGACTGGCGGTTCGTATTCAGGAATCCGATCGGCTTCCGTTATAATTCGGCTGCCGCTCTGTGGTTCCTTTGGTGCGGAATCCTTGCCACCTTCAGTCAAAGAAAACCATCGATTACCGCCGGGATGCCCTTGAAACGATCCTGGTCGCAGCCATTTCAGACTGCACGTGCCGTTCCACGGCCCCTGATTGTCGGTATAGAAAACATCGCCTTCTGCGTTGAAAGCAATGCCGCCTGGCGAACGAATGCCGCTGCAGGTTGGAGTCATCTTACCAGTCTCATCGATCCGCAACGCCCAGCCTCGCCACGGACAATCGCTGTTGAATGAACCTGTCAGACACAACGTGACCCACATCTTGCCGTCTTTGTCGAACGGTGAACCAAACGCATATTCGTGATAGTCACCAGTGATGCTCCAACTGTCGTTGAAGGTCTCAAAGTCATCGGCCTTGCTGTCATTGTCAGTATCACGCAGCCGAGTGACCTCGCAGCGTTGTGTGGCATAGAGCCATCCGTCTTTGTAACTCAAGCCAAGGATTTCGTGCAGTCCCTCAGCATAAAGGTCAAATGTCGCTGCGGTCAGATCATCGTTCCATGCATTAGAAATTCGGTAGATGTCGCCACGGCGAGTCGCAATGGCCAGCGTTCCATCCGGCAATGGTTCAATCGCACCGACTTCAAGCACGATCCCTTCGGGAACAGTCAACGCCGCGAGTGGATAGAAATCCTTTTCCTTCGGTGCGTCAGACTGCGCGGCTGCGATGTTGCACAGGATGCCACAAAGAAGGGATGTGATGAGGTGATATTTCATAGTGTAACCTGAATACGATTTCCCCAGTTGTTTTTGAATGTCCGTAGTTCCGCGTGATGGCACTGAAAAACACCAGCAATCTGAAGTGTGCCGCTGGCTCGGCCAGTGCTGTCCGCGAATTCAATGACAAACAAATCACTGGCAAAGCCAGTGGCACACAATCAACCGGCACAATTCGGCACTTTAGAGATCAATATTGAACTACTGAATCAGAGATTCTCGTCATGTTCTCGCCTTACCACACCATCGTATATCTCACCGTTGCTTCACCACTGACTGGCGTCAGCGGTGCCAGCAACTCGCGACGGCCTTCGATAGTACGAACGATCGGCTCTATATCTTCAAACTGGAATTTCACGCCATCAACTGTGAATACTCCGTCTGCTCCTTCAATATGCAGGCCACTCGCGACTCGAAGGTAGACATTGTCTGTTGTTGAATCCAGGGTCGCCACGACGATGCGTTCGAGACCGTTGTCAGGACTTGCATTGATGGGGATAATCGTGTCCGTGAAGTTGCTTGTGTTCCACAGATAACGGAACGTGGGGACTCCGGAAGGACTCAGCGAATAACCCTTGAATTGAAATCCGCTCTCCCGTGGTGGCTTCGCGGGCCATTGTTCATCCAGAGATGCCAGGGCTGCGATCGGCGGCCCTGCGGGGAGTGTCATTACATGATCGCCCAGCGGCGTCTGATTACCTTGACCTCGGCCCACCCAGTGCATGGATGCGTCAATAAACGCTCCGTGCCAGATCAAACGCGGTGTGAATTGCTCACCGTCCCAGGCAAAATGAACTTTCTGCGGAAACCCTACCGCAATTCCGCGGGGGGAGAGACCTACGATAAAGTTACGATAAATGATTGGGCGATCGACAGGAATCAGTTCAATGGCTTCACGCAACAGACCGGACGGAACCTTCGCCTGATTGCCTTCGAGCAGATACTGCCAGATGGCTTCAATCTGGACATTGGCATCACCGTTCAGAATGTCGGGTACCACGGAACGGCCGTTCGGCCAAGCGGCGGGCATGCGTGTTCCCGGACGATATTTCTGCGGATCCAGCAAGTAGCGGTGAAACCAGTCACGCCGCAGTCTTCGTGTCATGGCGGTCATATTGAGTGACTGAAGTCCGATGGCTGAATACTTGTCGAATGTGTGACATTTGATACAGGAAAGTGCCTGATCTCCGACCATTAATCGAGCGTCGGCTTTGATACGATGATCGGCTTCCGGCATCACAACGGGTGGAACAGAGTCCTGCAGATCACTGGCAATGAGTCGCGGTACCAGAGCGTCGGCCACAGCATCGCCAAACTTTGGCATGCGAGTCTCCATGTATGGTCGATCCTTCGCACCAGCTTTCAGAATTGTCTTCAGCCATGCTTCATTGAGTTTGTCACCGGCACCGTCCAGAGCCGGTGGGACTCGACCTTCATCCCCCATTTCCGGGATGCTGCCGGTGAAAACGTGCGTCATCGATTCCGAAACGCTGCCGATGGAGTCACGTGAATGGCAGGCGTAGCAGTTCATCGTGAGCATGACCTGACGGATCTCAGCCTTTCCGGCAGGCGCGTTCAAATTTGAGTTAGGGCCGCGAGAAGCAAGGATTGCGGCCGTGATGTCGTCTCGCTGGCGAGGACTGAAGGCAAAGTGCGGCACGTTCGCGGAGTGCCGCTCTGCCAGACAGCCATCGGTTGTCTTCATTTCGGAGAAATGCGGCGCTACACCAGTCCACGCAATTCGCTGTTCACCGTCGCCAAACGTATGACATGCGGCACAACCCAGCGTGGCGAAAGCCTGTTGGCCTTGTGCAATCAAATTCGTCAAGGTTGCGGCATCAACGGGTGCTGATTCGACGATTGGTTCCGGTGTGAGAGTGACAAGACCAGCCATCGACTGGCGAGGTGTCTTTGGTCCTTCGATTTCAACTGCCAGCAATTCTTCTCCGCCTGCTTCAAAGTATTCGACCACGATTCTGTGCGGGCCAGACTGGAGCGTCACGATGCCATCGCGGAATCCTGCTGGATGCACGCCGTCATGGTTGACCACGACGGCATCGTCAATCAGAAGTTTGGCCCCGTCGTCCGAACTCAAAAAAAATCGGAACTCTCCCTCTGCCGGGATCTGCAGGAATCCGGTGAAGCGGAGCCCGAAGGTATCGGACCTCGGTAACGATTCGAGTGAAAACTCGTTTGTCTCGCCGGAATCCACCGGAGTCAGCAGAGAAAAGTCTGGCACACTATTCCATTGGCCTTCGTAATACTCAAAATGGATGTTGGCTTTCACATCGACGTTTTTCAGCAGATAGCTGGCGATGTCTCGTGCTTCTTCCGGTGTCAGATTCAGCGAGGGCATTCTTCCCGACGGTCGCACCGCATGGGGATCCTGCAGAAACGTGATCAGGCCTGAAAGAATGTACTTGTCCTCCAGTTTCCCCAGAGGCATAGTGAAATCAGGCCGCACATAATTGGATTCGAGCGGCGTTTTCTCGGCTGGTACGTCCTCCGTATCGTCGTCATTTCCAGGCGGAGGCGCAAGTCCTTTGCGAATCGCATCAATGGCTGCAGTATCGCGCTGGTCACCATGGCACGCCGCACAGCCGACCAAATGAAACAACGCCTCGCCCCGCCGGACTGCTCCAACACTGACACCTGACGGACGCCATGCAGCCCCCTGCGTCAAGAATGCGGCGATTGATTCTGCGATCGCGGCGTCGGTTTTTGCCGTGGTGATGCCAGGCATCGCCGTTCCGGGTTTAAGGGCCTGAGGATCCTGAAGGTATTTCTGGAGGTATTCTGCATTCGTCCGTTTGCCGATCCCGGTCAAGATCGGAGCCTGTCGAGGTGGAAGCACCTGCCCGGCAAATCCACCATGGCATGACTGGCAATTGAGTTCCGAAATCAGCAATCGACCGGCATCGACTGAATTCAAATGATCTGCCCGAAATCGCTGATATGCTGGAATAACAATCTCATCCGCTGCGGTCGATCGAAAGCTGGCAGCCGACCATAGCAGAAAGACGACCAAGGGAGCAAAACGATTCATCAACAAACACCATGGTTCTGGATTGAGGCGGGAGAGGACTCCGAACGCAGGAAGGCAGATCTTGTTTCAGTTCACCGCAGATTGCAACTGGCTCAGACGCCGCACGACAACGGAAGACGCGGCCATGGCAAACGCAGCCGTCATAAAGGTCGCAGTGCCGTAGATGACGCGCCGCTTTTCGCAGGCGTGCGGCGAATCTTCGCGATGAGGACAGATGCACTGGAATCCTTTATCGAGATCCCATTCCGGAACTTCCGGTGCCCGAACTTCTTCCTCCGAATAGACGACGGGCAGGCCAAATTCACCGTCAGCGCCAAAGCCGCGTCGAGACAATTCCTTACGGATCACTCGCGCTAAGGGATCGACCTTCGTGCGGCTCAGATCATCGACTTTAATCTGCGTCGGATCCAGCCGCGCGCCGGCACCCGTGATACTGATGACGGGAATGCCCTGTGACAGACAAGTTTCCAACAACAGTACTTTTGACGTCACGTTGTCGATGGCATCAATCACGAAATCCGGGCGCGGCGCAAGCAATGCTTCGGATGTCGAAGCATCGTAAAACGCCTGAACCGGATCAACCCATGCTTCCGGATGGATGGCTCGAACACGTTCAGCCAGCAGCATGGCTTTCGATTGTCCTACAGTGCCCGGAAATGCCTGCAACTGACGGTTCACATTTGTCAGACACACGTCGTCAAAATCGACCAAAGTCATCCGTCCCACAGCCGAACGGGCCAAGGCTTCAGCGGCGTAACTGCCAACTCCACCAAGCCCAAAGATCGTGACATGCGAATTCAGCAGACGCAGCACACCTTCATGTCCCATCAGCCGCACAAAACGGTCCCAACGACGATGAACCCGATCCGGCGCGGCGGGCAAATCCTCTCGCTTCGGACGCGATGCGGGATCCTGTGTAGATTCCCATGCGCGAATCCGTGTCTGCTTCCGTAGCGTTGCATCCAGTTCGGGAATCGCTGATCCGAAACTTTCGGTGCAGGATTGGTTTTCGGCACCACATTGATCGTCAGTGGAAGAGGAATGCAGCGGAGATTCTCCGGTTGGCTGAAGTGGGTAATTTGTCATTTGACGAAGTGTGACCGACGACGCGATACAGAGCAAGTCCCCCCCCCGCGAGCGGCATGCGTAAGCTTGCCGGTACAACTGCGATTCATGATTCGCTGGAGTACAGAAACAGCCGTTGTACCGGAGGGCTGACGCCACTCCGCTTGCCGTTGCTATCATTCACTACGCATTCCCTCATTCGCCCGCTAGACTTTTGCAACACTGCAAATTAACGCTCTTCGCCCTCGAAAGAAGCTCCCATGAAACCATCGCTCTTTCTCCTGCTCGCCGCATTCTGCCTGATACCTGCACTGACCACGGCATCTGCGGACGATATCGCCAGCATCACTCTGCCAGCCACCGACGACGGACTGCCGGGGGCCGGGCCAATTCGACGCTACGACTGGTTTCAAGAACTCTGGAAAGAGCGTCATGCGACATGGGCGAAACGAATCGAACAGGATCAGAATGCGGTTGTATTTCTGGGTGATTCGATAACGCAGGGCTGGGGCGATGATCTACACGGTGCATTTCCCGGCTTGAAAGTGGCCAACCGAGGCATCAGCGGCGACACGACGCGGGGTATGCTTGTCCGACTGAAACAAGATGTTCTGGATCTCAATCCGTCCGGCGTGGTCATGCTCATGGGCACCAACGATCTGGAAGAAAAGGCGGAGCCACAAATCATCGCCGACAATGTGAAACTGATCATCGCCGCGTTGAAGAAGCACAACGCAAAAATGCCAATTGTGTTGTGTCAGGTATTTCCGAGTTCCGCCTCAAAGGGCCGACCGGCCGACAAAATTAAAGAAATCAACAAGTTGTGTGCAAAGGTAGTTCAGGGCGATCCGCAAATCACAGTACTCGAAACATGGCCGTTGTTTGCAAACGAACAGGGCGAGGCCAAAGTGGAAGAAATGCCCGATCTGCTGCACCCGAACAATGTCGGATACACCAAATGGGCCGGTGCCCTGCGGCCGATCCTTGCCACTCTGGGATTCATCGAAACGGAAGCTGACGATTTCCAGCCTGAGCCAGGCTTTGTGAGTCTGTTCAATGGTAAAGACCTGACGGGTTGGGGCTTTCGAGTGACTCCGGAAAAATTCCGCGATGGAGCCCGCAAGTGGATGGCCAGCGACTCTACTGTCGTTTGGCCGTTTGTCGATGACCCCGTCAGCTTCGATGGCAGGATTGTCACACCCGAAGGACGATATCATGCGATTAATGGTCGTCTTGTTGTGACGACACCACCGGAAGGCCGCAAAATCCAGCAACTGTACACAACACAGGAGTTCAGTCGCGATTTCACATTGAAGCTGGAATTCCGTGCAACACCAAACGCCGACAGTGGCGTGTTTATCCGTGAGCCACAACTGCAGTGTCGTGACTTTCCGCTCGCCGGACCTTATAAGGATCTGAAGAGATTTAAGTCAGGAGACTGGAACGAATTGGTCGTCGTAGCAAAGGATGGTATTGCGCGCTGTACCTGCAACGGGGAAGTCATCGAAGAGGCATTTAAGATTCCCGCCACCGGCCCGATCGGTCTGGAAGGTGACAAAGGCCAAATGGAATACCGCCGAATTCGGTTGAGTCCGAACTGATGCACTACTGGTACGTCAATTTTAAATTGACGGGTGGCCGGGGTTGGAGGGCACCAGCCAAACAAAAAAAAGCCCGCAGGATTTCCTGCGGGCTTTTGTTGACTGACAAAATCAAGCGGAGAGAGAGGGATTCGAACCCTCGGACCCCATTTCTGGAGTCACATCATTAGCAATGATGCGCATTCGGCCACTCTGCCATCTCTCCGTGTCCTTCGTGGACAGCGTCGAATCATAATCGGTTCGCGTTTAGACGCAAGTTAAGCCTGTTTTGTGCCAATTGTCAGGAATTGCTCCAGACGCTGTCCCCGCCGATGCTGCTAAGCATTCGCAGAGAACTGTTCGGCGAATTCCAGCACAATTCCATCGACGATCTGTGTGAGGTCCGGCAACGTTGCTTCCTTGAGAAATCGATAATTGCTCCGGTTGAGTGATTCCCGATTCCGAAGAGTTCCTTTCGTGGAAATTTCCAGAATATGCAGGTCGGAGAACGGTCGGACCAGGATTTCCAGGCGACTGTATTCGTTTCTTGCGGTGCCTCGGCCAAGTTTGATGTCTTCCCGCGTAATTCTGGCCCCCCAGCCTTTTTCGTTAAGGACCGTGCTGTAGTCGAAGCCCGGAAAGTGCTCGTACAGTTTCTGCAGGCACCCTTCGATATGTTCGGTAAGCTCACTGCGAAGATGCGAATGTTTCATCCGCAGTTCTTCTTCGCTCGCGGCATCGGCTTCTGCAGACGCACTATCCGCCAGACGCGCCTGCTGGCCTCGTTGAATCGCGCGTTGCAATCGTTCTTCAAAGTCTGACATTAAGGAGGCTTTCCAGTGCCGCCACAAGTGTGGATCATAGTAAATGGACAAGGGCAGTGGTCAATAGGTAGACACAGCATATCCTCCCGGCGACCGTTTCAAAAGTCTGCACAGTGTTATACTTCGCACCACCACGAATAACACGCCGAAGTAAATCGGATAAAAAACGGCATTCCTGAATATCAAAAACGCACATTTCTGGCAACCGCCACCACCCCTTCCTCGGAAACTGTCAGACCTCGTGCAATATCATCGGCATGGTTGACGCCAATTTCCACGCCGTCCGGAATATGCACCCCTTTATCGACAATCGCATGTTCAATACGGCAGTTGCGGCCGACATCAACGCCCTCAAACAAAATTGAATTACGGACGGACGCGAAACTGTGCACTCGAACGAGTGGTGACAGGATGCAGCGTTCAACGCGCCCTCCAGATATGATCGACCCTGAACACACCAGACTATCAACTGCACTCCCAATACGCGGCGGATTCTGACTCTGATCATTGAAGACAAATTTCGGTGGCGGCAATGGTGGCTGCCACGTCCGAATCGGCCAGTCCGGATCGTAAAGATTCAATTCCGGCTCAACCGAAATCAGATTCATGTTTGCTTCGAAGTACGAGTCCAGCGTCCCCACGTCGCGCCAGTAGGCCGGTTTACCGGTGTCTTCGTCCTGAAACGGCCATGCTCGAATGTCTGCTGAAGCGATCATCGATGGAATGATGTCTTTTCCGAAATCGCGATTGCTGGACGGATCGTTGGCATCACTGCACAGTCTGTCGAACAGAAAATCCATGTTAAAGACATAGATCCCCATGGACGCCAGACAAAGATCCGGACGATCGGGCATCGGCTCCGGATCAGACGGTTTTTCGCGAAACTGCACAATGCGTCGATCTTCATCAACCTGCATGACGCCGAAACGACGACCATCAGCAAGTGGCACGGGCAGGCAGGCGATACTTGCATCGGCTTTCGATGCGATGTGTTCCCGCACGAACTGTGAATAGTCCATGTGGTAAACGTGATCGCCGCTGAGGATCACTATGTACTTCGGCTGAACCTTTTCAATCGTATAAATGTTCTGGTAAATCGCGTCGGCGGTTCCCAGATACCAGTTTTCATCGACTCGCTGTTCCGGAGGCCGGACGCTGACGAATTCACCAAGCTCCGCCGGCAGAAAATGCCAACCCAGTTCGATGTGTCGCTCCAGGCTGGCTGCCTTGTATTGAGTAACAACCAGAATCTTCCGAATGCCGCTGTTCAGGCAGTTCGAAAGTGTGAAATCGATGATGCGGAAACATCCGCCAAACGGCACTGCCGGTTTGCTTCGATCCCGTGTCAACGGGTCCAGTCGGGATCCTTTCCCGCCAGCGAGTACGACTGCCAGCACATTTTGCATGATCGCGATCCTCCTTTTTCAGCCAGCGGAGTGTCGCGAATTCGCAGTGTCTCTTGCAAGTCCGGGGCGAGCATTCCGCGTGTCGCATCGAATCGCGAGAAATTTGATTCTCAATACTTCGACAACGTCTCGTCCAGATTGAGCAACACTCGAGCCGTTAACGTCCATGCGGCGGCGTCCTGCGGCGACGACTTTTCCGGCAATACCGGCAGTTTGGCGGCATCGCCAGTCGTGATTTCACGAGGATTCAACCAGCCGTCGGCAAGACGCTGGCGCTGGACTTCCAACAGGTTCAGGATCACCTGGACTTCCGTTTCGGTTGGCTCCCGCGATGTGCAGAGCAGAAAGGCATACCGGGCGCGGGACTTGTCATCGTGACCGGCTTCATTCAGTATTCGCATTGCCAGTGCTCGAGCCGCTTCGACAAATATCGTTTCGTTCAAACCCGTCAGCGCGGCCAGAGGCGTGTTGGATCGTACGCGGCGAGCACACGAAAAATCACCGTTCGGAGCGTCGAAGTTTGACATCACAGGATCTGGCATGGATCGCTTGCGAAATCCGTACACTGTGCGGCGATATCGTTCAGAACCAGTCGCCGGGGTCCAGTAGGCTGGATACACAAAGTTATAGTCGAGCACATTCTGTGGGACGGGAGGAATGATTCCGTGGCCGCCAAGTTTGTGCGTGATCAGGTTCGAAACCGTCAACGCGATATCTCGAACAACTTCCGAATCCGCACGGAAACGTGGTCCACGGGCGAGAAGACGATTGGCAGGATCACGTTCGAGCAGATCCGGTGTCGATTCGGAAGACTGCTGATAAGTCGCACTTGTCAGAATTGAGCGAATTAAATGCTTGCGACTCCATCCATGCTCCATGAAATCCACGGCCAGCCAGTCCAGCAACTCTCGATACTCCGGGACCGGCGCGCGAGTCCCGAAGTCTTCGGGTGTTTCCACCAGACCGGCCCCGAAAATTGCCTGCCACGCCTGATTCACGGCAACTCGTGCTGTTAGCGGTGAGCGGCGATCGACCAGCCACCGCGCGAATCCTAGTCGGTTCCTGGGTGCGTCGTCTGGAAAAACATTGAATGCTGCTGGCACATGTGGTTCGACCGGCTGCGCTGGCTGATCCCAGTTCCCGCGATCCAGCAGATGCGTCACACGCGGTCTCTCGGGTTCTCGTTCGGCCATGTGCAGGATCGATGTTGCTGCTGTCGGATAGGACTTCAGTAAGCTGTCAATCTTGTCGTTGATGGCTTTCAAATCATCGACGGATTTTCGCCATGCCGAAAACAAGGCACCCTCCTGCTCCATGCTCCGCTGATCCTTTGGGACGTTCAAAACAAGCATCGCAGCATGATCAATCGCAGACGCTTTCGGGCTGGCATCGGTTGTGATACTGAACCGCATACAGCCCACCATATCCCCCATGCGCCAGGCAATTTTCAGTTGACTGCCTGCTGGAAAATCCAGCGGCTGCTCAAATTGAATCACCGCCACGCTGGGCGCATTTCGTAATCCGATCCCGCGGTCACCAACCCAGGCGTTTTCATCTTTGCCGTCGATCAGATATTCGACCGGACCATTTGCAGTCTTTCCGTCTTCGGATTTGGAATCTGGTTGTGAAAAATCGGCTGTCGCGTTGACGAGTTTCTGTTTCTCCCATTCGGTCGCATCGGGCTTGCGGACGAGTACTTCGAGTTCCTTCAATACCCACGTGCCATTGCGATTTCGACCCGGACCGTTGTGAGGCAAATCCCCATACGTCAACGCTTCAAGCTGCAAACCGGTGACGCCATTCAATTCCGGCTGAGCGATCATGAAGACATCCGCACTTGTGTGTCCCAGCATCAACAACGACTTGTCTGATTCCTGCGTGGGGTGATTGAGTCCGCTGATGGTGCCAAGTTCCATGGCTTCCAGCGGCTTCCATGCAATTTCTTTCGCCTGCAGATCGCGACTCCATGCTGCAAATTCTGTCTCCCAGTCCGGCCGTTCAGCTCGAACCCGATCGTTGAGCTTCTCAACCTGATTTTTGATATCGGCGATCTGTGCGAGTTGCTCTTCTGTATAAATCCAGGACTGCGCTTCGTACGAATTGTTCAGAAATGCAAACATTCCGTAGTATTCTTCGTGTGTCAGCGGGTCAAATTTATGGGTATGACATTGAGCACACTGCGTCGTCAGTCCGAGCACCGCTTTTCCGACGCAGTCAATTCGATCAAACATTTCGACCATGCGAAACTGTTCAGGCACAATCGCACCTTCTTCATTGATCATGCTGTTGCGAAGAAATCCCGTCGCGATAATTTGCTGTTGGGTCGGATTCGGCAATAGGTCTCCCGCAATCTGCTCAATCAGGAACTGATCGTATGGCATATCGCGGTTGATCGATTCGATCACCCAGTCGCGCCACGACCACTGCTCACGTTGCAAATCTTTTTCGTAGCCATTGGTGTCAGAATACCGCGCCAGATCCAGCCAGTTTCGCGCCCATTTTTCGCCAAAGCGTTCGCTCTGGAGTAAAAATTCGATCGTGCGGTCGGCCCCTGCTTTGCGGAACTCAGCCAATTCCTGAGGCGATGGAGGCAGACCAATCAAGTCCAGATAAATCCTGCGGCAAAGAGCGGAATCGGACGCCTGTGATGCCGGCGCGAGCGATTCCTTCCGAAGC
>Ga0335397_10002308_pt1 | contig 25997 bp, 11 predicted proteins | sample MAT04_FD_205740 | JGI IMG/M metagenome (GOLD analysis project Ga0335397, IMG submission 205740) | Freshwater microbial communities from Lake Fryxell liftoff mats and glacier meltwater in Antarctica - MAT-04 (spades assembly) (version 2) ... | reverse complement strand
GACGGCAGAGCAGCGAGCGACATGCGCTCGACGCTAACGAACTCAGCCCACCCAGGTTCGCACGAGCGAACGTAGGGCAATGGAGATGGAACGCAGCGTGGTCAGCACGCAGTCGATTCAGCAGCGACGGTCGGGACGGCGGCGGCGCGACCCGGTCCACAGAACGATTCCCATCAGTGCGCACCCGAATGCCAACGCCAGGGCATTCGCCGGGGACGATCCCGTCGCCGGAAGCGGACCTGCGCTCGGCGTCGGCCCTGCAGCGGGCGTGGCCGTAGCGGGTGCAGGAGGCGGGAACGGCGACCCTGGTATCGCTGGTGAAACCGGACCAGGTCGGTTGACGGCGTTGGTGTCGCCGATGATGACCTCGGTGAGCGCACCGTCGGGTCCGACCACCACGGGGATGACCCAGAGGCGCTCCGAGCCGTCTGGGGCCACTCCGAAGATCGTGATCGTGTGCGGGCCGGGGGGCAGATCCGTCGGGATCTCGATTTGATAATCGGCAACGCCGTCGGCGCCTACTCGTACTTCGCCGAGAACACGCGGCTTGGAGAACACGGTGATGGACGTCGACGAGTCGACCTGAAAGCCACCGACGCTCGCTCTCACGGTGTTGCCATCGATGTTGACGATCGGGACCTCGCCCGTCACCCTGATGGTGAAGGCCACGGTACGGGGGTTGCCAGCGGCGTCGGTCGCCGTGCAGCTGACGGTCCTGGTCTGGTTCACGGCGAACGAGGTGCCCGTACCAGGACTGCAGCGTGGAAACAGCGGTCCGTCGCGATTGTCGATCGCCGTCGGCGGGTTGTAGTGCACGGGAATCGAGCCGCTCGTCTGCGACGTCGTGACCGTCTTGGGCAGCGGGGCTGTCATGGTCGGCGGGGTCGTGTCGGGAGATGCTCCGGAGGCGCCGCCCGACAGGTTGAAACTGAATGGCAGCGACTCCGACACGAAGGCGCACCCGATGAAGCAGACGCTGTACCCGCTGGTACTGCCGTCGCCGTTGAGGTCGGCGCGCACCGTCCCGCTCACCTGCCCGGTCTCGTCGATCGACCCCGACGACCCGGCCGAGAGCCCGCCCACGTTCACGTTTCCGTTGTAGCTCCCGGAGATACCGGAATTGCGGACGCGCATCGTGGCAGTGCCGTTCCAGGATGCTGCGAACGGGATCGACCCGGCGGTGCTCGCCGACCCGGTGACGTCGAATTGACCGTCGCTCTGGACGAACCCGCTGACCGCAACCCGGAAGAACCCGAGATCGATGGACGCCCTGCGATTACTGGGGATGGTCAGACGGAGCAGGCTGTTGGTGAGGCTGATGTCGTAGTCGCCGGAGGCGATCGGCTTTCCGAACATCGCCAGCGATCCGTCGACACGGCCCTGGAACGTTCCGCCCGAGGTGATCAGGAGCGATCGCAGCCTCATGTTGGCGCTGCCACCGAAGACCGATACCTGCGGGTCGTTGTTGGCGATGTCGCGTAGTTCGAAGCTGGCGCTGGTCGACCCGATCGTGAGTCGGAACGTCGCTCCGTTCGCCTGGAAGAAGGTGCCGACGTCGAGGTCGGGAAGCGGGATGTCGCGCACGTACGGGAACAGCTCGGCCGACGACACCGAGAACGTCGGCATCACCGACCGGAAGACGACCGTTGTACCCGATCGATACTCGAGACCCACGTTGATCGCTGCGAACGACACGGCGAGCCCATTGAAGGCCATGTTGAACGAGCCGGTTGCGAACAGTGGCGAACTCCCACCGCCGAGGCGCAGTCCGCCGGGCGTGGAGACCGAGAGCGAACCCGAACCAGTCGTCGACAGCGACGCCGTCGCAACGAGGTCACCGAGACCCGGAATCGTGACGGTGCCGTTCTGCAGCGAGATCGACGCTGAGTTCGTCGTGCCGGCGCTGAACTGGAGGCGCAACGTACCGCCGAGACCGAACGTGCCGAAGCGGATGCCGCCCGGCGAACTGAGGGTCAGGTTTCCCGCGATGCCGTTGGCAGAGATCGTGAGCGTGCCGTCGGCGTCGAGCGACGAGCCCCACAGGCCGAATCGTGCATCGACGACGAACCGCAGCGTGGAGCTGGTCTTGGTGAGCCGCACCGAGCCGTCGACCGGCACCCCGACGATGATGAACCCGTTGCCGCCCACTGCGAGCGAGAGGTTGCCGTTCGATTCGATGGATCCGACGACGTCGAGGGTCGTTGCCGACGTTCCGGTGCGACGAACCCCGTCGACTCTGATCGCCAAGTCGGCGTCGACGCGATAGCCGGTACCCACCCGCCGGAGATCGAGCGAGGAGGAGGTGACCGTCACCGGTGGGAGTTGGAGACCAGCGGTGTCGATCGACAGTTGCTGGATGCCTTGGCTGGTGATGGCACCGGAGACAGTGGCATCGGTGACGACGCCTGGGATCGTGACGCGTCCGTCGACAGCGAGGTCGAACTGGTTGGTGCCGAGCAGACGCAGGGTGGCGCCACCGCGAATCCGGAATCCGCTGAGGTCGAGCCCGGATGAGTCGAAGCGAACGTCGAGGCTGCCCATTCCTGCAGTCGACAAGGCGCCGGTGGCCGTCAGCAACGGCAGGCCACTCCCGGCAATCGTGACCGCGCCATCTATCGCGATCGTCGTCGTGGATTCTTTGACCCGCACGACGATGCGGGCGTCGTTGTTGCTGAGCCCACCGGCGTTCGGTGGGAGCGCGCACGCCGCGTTCGGGTCGATCGGCAGCGCTTGGCCGGTCCCGACGAGCGCCGCCGTACCGGCGGGGCCGAGGTTGATCCGCCCCAGTGCGAGGCGGAACTCGGCCGATCCGTTCGTGCCGAGGCATCCCGCTGCCGCGACAGTCGATGACGACGTACGTCCACCAAACCACGACGGAAGCTGGACACGCCCGGCGATACCGACCGAACCGGTGAATTGTCCTCCTTTTCGCGTCATCGTGAGCACCAGGCCGCCCTCGACGAACCGGAAGCCGGAGAAGTCTGGCAGCGAGCCGCCTTTGCCGAGCAGAGCGAGTTGGCCGGTGAGGTCCGGATTCAACTGCCCGTCGACGGCCCAGGTCGAACCGACGACGACGGCAGAACCGGTCAGGTCGACCGTGACCTTCGGTCCGACCTTCTCGATCGTGAGTTCGACGCCAGTGACCGAGACACCGCCGAACGGGCCGACCCGTGCGACCGACGCCGCCGCTCGGAAGTCAGGACCGGCACCGGTGCCGACGGGGTCGATGATGACGTCGAGCAGGGCGTCGTCGACGAAACCGTCGGCGTCGACGTTGGCGCGGAGTGCGATGCCACCCCGGCGGCGCAGCGGGTCGCTGCTGTCTGGATCGAAACCCGGTGTGAACGCCCGGAATCCGGCGCTGGCGTCGATGCCGCCGACGTCGAAGACATCGGGAATGCCGAGATCATCAAGGGCGTCGCCGAGTTCGTCGCTGTTCATCTCCACCTCGAGTCCGCCGGCGGGTACCGGAACGCCGCCGCGCTCGTCGACTCGGAGTACGAAGGTCCCGTCGAGGCCGAGCAATGGGACGTCGGCGGTCACCTCGACACCCGACGTCGTGGCGAGCAGTCGACCCTCACCGATCGGCAGCGACAGCAACCGCGCGACCGGTGGGTCGTCTACGTCACGACGGGTGCCCTCGAACACGCCGGTCACCGAGATCGCCTCGGCCCACTGCTCGAACGCAGCGTCCGAGGGGTCCTCGATCACGTCGCCGAGGCCGGGCACGAACGCGGTCAGACGGATCGGTGTCTCGGTCTGGGTGATCCGATCGCCGAACTCTCCGAACCAGGCGATCGACTCCTCCAACTGCTCCGGGACGGGTCGAATACCCTGGATCACGCCGACGGGATCGGTGAGCAGACGTGGAACTTCGAGACGGCCGTCGAGAACGAGACCGCCGTACCGGAGCAGGTTGTCGTAGTCCTGCTGGCGTGTGAATTGGATTCGATTCCGGTCGGGCGGCGTGGTGCCGTCGGAAAGGTAACGGCGCTCGATTCGGGCATCGACGAAGGCGTTGTTGCCGGCGCTGGTGATGAAGCCGGTGACCTCGGCGCGCATCCCGAATTGTGTGAATGCGCCAGCCAGGGTGACCGACCAGTTCGGGTCGTCCATCGACAGCGACGGGAACTCGCCACCCCCGAGCAGCACGTCGCCGAGGCCCGGCAACGGCAACTGCACGCCGACGGTGAGATCGTCGCGAGCGCCGAACGTGAACGCGGTGATCAACGACTCGGCCAACGGACCGGTGCCCGAGAGCGGGCCAGCTTGTGACTTGAGGTTCTCGATGATGCTGGTCGACAACGTGAAACCGAGGCTGTCGCGATCGATCAGCAACTCGAACGAGGTGTCGGGATCGCCCATCGGGAATCCGAGGATCAGAGGCTGTACTGCCCCTCGTAGCGTGACCGACGGGTCAAATGCTGCGTCGGCAGCGCCGAGGGCGGCGGCTCCGGCATCACCGACGGTGTCAAAGAAGTCGTCGGCGAGAGCCTCCGCCTCGGATGGTGACAGCGACCCGATCTCGGCCGAGATCGCCGAGATCAGCGGCGCGATCACCCGGGCAGCACCCGTCGGGTCGTCGAGAAGCGCGAGCAACCGCACCCTGAGCAACCCACCGGTGATCGTCTGACCTCGCTCGATCTCCGACACGGTCTGGTCGCCGTTGGCGTCGAGTGTGATCCGGGCGAGCGGGTTGCCACGGTCGCCGTCGAGACGCTCGGCGATCCGGGCCAGACCTGCGCTCGCGAACTCGTCGACGAACGCTTCCAGACCGGCGGCCACTCCCTCGACCACACCGTTGGTTCGGAGTTGTCCCGCCAATGTTGCGCGGGCCGGGAAGACCACGGCGAGCGGGCTGCCGGGAGTCGGGCTCTCGAAGGCGAAATCGAATCGGGGCGCCATCGGGTCGGTGAAGTCGATCAGGAACCCGGCGGTCGCCGCGCTACCGCTCACGGTCAGCCCACCCCCGAGCGGGATACCGAAGATCTCGACGTCCCCGCGGCCGATCACCTGCGCACCGCGACCGGGGGTGACGCTCGACAAGAGTGTGACACCACCGCTGACGAGGCCGGCTGCGCCCACATGGGTGAGCTGACCCTCGAGCGCGAGCGCGAACCCGCTCTCCCACGTCGGCACACCTCTGGCCACGGAGCTTCGCACGGCCTCGGCAATCGACTCGGCGTCGACGTCGACGTCGGTCGGGAGCGCAGCGAGTTCGGTCAGCAGGTCTTCGGGGACACCGTCGCGCGGTGGATCAATGCGGACATCGCCGAACGCCGCTGCGCCGGTCACCGAGGTGAGCACGAACCCGCTCGGGCCGAGCGGAATGGCGAGCGGGGCCGTCACCTTCAGCAACACCGGCCCGAACTGCGACACGACGATGTCTGCGCCGGCATCGAACGCTGGAGTTGACAGCAGGCCGCCGATACGGGCGTAGAACACCTCCGTGCCATCGACGTCGGTCGTGCCGAAGGTCAACCCGCCCGACACGCGGGCTACACCGAGATCGATCGCCGGGTCGATCTCGAAGGAGACGCCGGCAAGGTTGACGATCGGGAACGTTGCGAGATCGAGCGGAGCGAACGGATCGAAGTCGAGGAGCCGCCCGACGTCGACGACCAGGTCATCGACGGTCGCCGTGATCGGAAACGCGTCGGTGCCGGCGAGACCACCGGAGAAACTGAAGCGGACCTCGCTCAGTACGTCCTCGAGGGAGTCGCCGGGCTCGATCGCCTCGGGCAACTGCAGGCCGACTTCGTCGACGCGAAAGGGAATGAACTCGGGCAGACCGAACTGTTCGCCGTCGGGGACCGACACATCGACGAAGAACCCATCGAGGAACACGAGGCCGAGATCAGCAGTGATGCCCACGTTGCCGATGCGACCACCCCAGCCGTCGAGCGCCTCGATGCCCTCACCGAACTCCAACGACGCGCCGGTTCCCTCATCGGTGAGGTCGCCCTCGATCGTGAAGGCGATCTCGTCGCCGGTGGCCGTGAGATCGAACGCGGCGTCCGTAAGCCGAATCGTGGCGATGTCGCCGAAGGGCACCTCGATGTCGCCGACGGCCACCCCGATCAGGTCGGCGTCGAGAAATGGCGCGCCATCGTCGATGCCGAGGCGGAGTGAGAGGGTTGCAGTCAGACCCTCGACCGACGTGCCGTTGCCAGACGACCCGGTGAAGCCGACGGTTGCGGTGGCGACGATCTCGACGCCGGTGGGACCATCGACGAACGAGCCGTCGATGGCCGCTTCGATCGATCCGGTGATGTCGGAGAACCCACCGGTGATCGATGCCGAGCCCCCGAGTTGCGGGAGCAGAACGCCGTTCTCGAACCCGGCGGCGCGGATCTCGGCGTCGAGTACCACGTCGCCGATCGTGAGGTTACGCAGGCCGAGCGTGATCGGCCCGAGGTCGAGCGGGGTCACGACCAGCGGGTCGACCGCGTCGACCGACGCACTGAACGAGATCACCCGTTCGTCCGCCGGCGACGACGGTGTGATCAGGTCGTCACCGATCTGGAGCAGCGGTTCGAACGGAAGCCCGACGTAGCCAGTCATGTCGACGGTGCCCACCACGGCGATCTCGAACTGCGACAGATCCACGACGCGACCGTTGTCGACGTTCGTGAAGGTGAGCGTCAGGCTGGTCACGTCGACGGCAACCAGACCGGCGAGACCGATCGCCTGGATGATGCCGATGGGCTGATCGACGGTGGCGGAGCGTGCCGTGAACCGCCCATCGGCGAGGATCTCGAGGTCGACGATCGTGACGGCCAGACCACCGAGGTCGGAGGCGGTCGCCCGAGCCTCACCGACCGAGATGATCACACCATCGGCGTCCGGCGTGCCGACGGCGACGTCGGTGAGTGCGATACGTAGGGCGCTGCCGATGTCGGCGGTGGCGCGTTCTGCGACCACCCGGATCCGCCCGCTCGAATCGATGTCGCCGTCGAGGCCCTTCAGGGTGACGATCGGCACATCGTCAGGGTCGAGGAGTTGCCCACCGATGGCCTGTACCCGCACGGTGACGTTCGTGGAGCCACTCGGCAACGCTCCGGACTCTCGATACGAGGCCTCGACGTCGACCGTTGCCTCGGTGATCCGGATCGCATCGAAGGTGACCTCGTCGATCGCAGTCGAGACGGAGAGGTCCCATCCCTCGTCGAGCAATCGGAGGCTTCCGTTGACTGCGACGCCGTCGAGTCGGTCACCGAGCAGCAGTTCGACGGCGATGGTGACGTCGGAGGTCGATCCAGACACGAAGCCCGAAGCGGCGAGGCGGGTCACGATGAACCCGTCGAGTTCGAGGCCGTCTGCGGGCACGGCCGTGCCTGTGATGTTCCACCCGGTGACGCCGCCGCGTCGGGCGAGTACACCTCTGAGCTCGATCGCTGTGGGAGCGTCGGTCTCGCCGACGGCAAAGCCGGGAAGGTCGATGCGAAGTCCGAGCTCCTGTGTGGTCGTGACATCGGTGGATCCTGTGCTCTCGGGGACTGCCGTCCAGGTGGCGTCCCAGTCGAGGGTGGTGTCGGCCGCGCTCGCCGTCAGGCTCATCGCCGCGACTCCGTCGAGTGTGCGGACGAGACGTTGCGTGGTGAGTTGTTCGAGCTGGTGCGGGCGCAGGCGCCGTTCGGGTGCTCGGTCCAGTCGTACACCGACGGTGACGTCGGCTGACGCCGTACCGTCGATCGTGGTGTCCTGGACGTCCGCGACCGTGCCGGAACCGGTGACCGTGCCGACGCCCTGCACTCGCAGCTGTGCTCCGGACGACCCGAGCACGTAGAACCCCTGCAGGTCGATCCCGGCGACGAGCTCGATGACCCCGTCGGCCTGCCAGTCGATGTCACCGTCGAGGTTCAACGCGGCAGCCAGCCCTTCCAAGACATTGGGAGTGGTGCCATTCAGATCGTCACCGCTGTAGCCGCTTGCTTCGAGGATCTCGGCGAGTGTCCGGGTGCAGCGCACCTGGACGATGTCGCCGGGGACGGTGGCCGCTGGGGCGCCACCGGCTCCACCAGCCGCGAAGTCGACCGGGCAGCCAGCGGCCTCCATGTCCTCGACGATCTCGTCGAGGGTGTCGGTGTTCACGTCGAAGGTGGGCGGAGCGATCCCGGCGAACAACTCGTCGAGGTCGAACAGTTCACCGAGGTCGGTGGGGATCACCGGCGGATCGACTTCGGGAAGTTCGAGCGCCGGCCAGTCGACGTCACCGAGGTCGAATCCCAGATCGAAGTCGAGATCGAACCGACCGGTACCGCCGACGAGCCCGTCGAACCAGTCGCTGATTCCAGTGCGGAGGTCGTCGCCGACCACGTCCGGGGCAGGCGCTTGGTCGTCGTCGATCACCGTTACCCGCACGCCGTCGTCGATGGCGCCGGTCAAGGCGGAGCGAAGGTCGTTCTGGAGGATGAGCGCGAACGTGATGCCATCGCCAGGCACAACGTTGGGTGCGACCGACAAACTGATGGTTCGCTCGGTCACCCCGGACGCAAAGGTCAGCTCATCCGGGGTCACTGATACGTCGGCGTCGAGGCGTTCGACGTCATCGGGGCCGAGCGCAAGGACCCCGACCTCGACGGTGTAGGTGTCGTTCGGTGTCGGGTCATCGCGTGCGACGGTGACTTCGACAGTGGTCGACTGGCCGCTCTGCTCGGGGAGCACCACGTTGAACGCATCGGCGGGGCCCTGCCCGACCGGTCGGACGAATCTCGCCAGAGGAAGTCGGTCGTCTTGGCGGATCGTGACGACCGTGCCGTCGGCGATGGTGTCCTCGTCATCGAAGAACCTGACTGCAACAGCGAAGTCTTCCTCCAGCAGCTCGACTGCTTCAGCGTCGTCGATGATCATGATCCGGAACGGCGCCGAGGTGCTCCGACCTGCCGGGATCCGCACGAAACCGGAGAACGCCACGTAGTCCTCGCCTTCGAGCGCAAGACCTTCGAACGTCTCGACGCCGAAGACCATGTCGATGTCGGGCGCTCGGGGTACGAACAACGAGAACGAAACCGTGCCGACATCCTCGGTGACGAAGGTCGACGGACCGGGAACGATCCGTGGAATCGGAGCGTCGTCGGTGTCGTCGATCGTGACGGTGGCCTCGCCGTCGGTGAACGTGCCGAACAACGGTGCGCCGAGTTGGACGCGGAACTGTTCGGTGCCTTCGAAGCGGCCATTGCGGACGATCCCGATCGAAATCTCGACCTCGTCGTCGCCCGCTGCGAACTCGATGCTCGCCGGGATGTCGGTATCGCGGTAGTCGCTGGTCGCTCGGGCAGTGCCGTCGATCGCCTGCACCTGGATCGTGATGGCCGCAGCGAGCGAACCAGTCCGACGAACGACGATCCTTGCGACACCCGATGATTCTTCGATGCGCACGTCACCCACCGAGAACGACGCGATGTCGCCGGAAGTCGGCGGCAGGGTCGACGGTGGAGCCGTCGACGGTGGAGCCGTCGTCGTGGTGGAAGGGACAGTCGTCGTGGTGGAAGGGACAGTCGTCGTGGTGGTCGACGGGACGGTCGGGACGGTGGTCGACGGGACGGTCGGGACGGTGGTCGTCGGGACGGTCGGGACGGTGGTCGTCGGGACAGTGGTCGTCGGGACGGTCGTCGTCGTCGTGGTGGTCGTCGTCGTCGTCGTCGGAGGCGGCCCGCTCAGCACGATGTCGAGGCCGCCCGCTATCGGTGACACCGTTGCCCCAGCGGTTGCCGCATCCGTGGTGATGGACGCGAACGCACCGATGGTCGCTCCGTCGACGATGCGTCGACTTCCGGCAGCAAGCGGTTGCCCGGTGGCCGAGCGCACCGACAGCGTGCCGGCGAGGGTGACCGCCGGTGCGACCAGTCGGCCAGCAGTGGCCGACCCGATCGATGTCTGCAGGGTTGCAGATGGCGTCATGGTGATCGCTCGTGCACTCGCCGACGATGTGGCATCGAGGACCAACGACCCGCCGACCGTGAGCGGCTGTGATGTGGAGAACGCCGCGCCATTCGTCAGCCGCAGCGTGCCGTCGACCCGTGCGAGCGCAGCCAGAGCCGACTCAGCGCTGAAGGAGAACCGGTTCATACGGCCCGTACCGCCGATCGCCACGGTGGCGTCTGCGCCGATCGCTGCCGTGGCAGGGAACCCGACCCACGTTGCGCCGTCGGCGACTGTCCACGTCCCACCGATCAACTCTCCGCCGACGACTTGGGTCACCACGGTTCCCGTCGGGCCCGACCGCCAGTCGATCCGTCCCGAACGCAACTCGACGGTGCCGGGGTTGTCGATCGTTCCTCCCAAGCCGATTTGCGTGTCGGCGGTGCCGTCGATCGTGATGCGGCCCTCATTGCGCAGCACCGTGCCAGTGGACAAGGAGACGTCGGCGCTGTTGGTGATCGTCCACAGACCGCGGTTCGTCACGCTCGTCGAACCCTCGAGGATGATTCCCGGACCGTCCTGGCGGATCTCGCCCTCGTTCACCACACCGACGGACTCACGCATGCGTATCGCGTTGTCGCCCGACAGCGTCATCGCCGAGCCGTCCGAGATCGTCAACCTCCCGGTCCCTGCGAGTCCGCCACCCGCGCCGGGTTGCACTGCCAGGAGACCACCGACGCGGACATCGCCGCGGACGTCGAACGTTCCGCCGTCGATTCGTACGACCCGCAGGCTCCGATCACCCTCGACTGCCACCCGACCGATGAACAGATGCAGCCCCGCCGGATCGAACGAAGCTGCGGCATCCACGGTCACCGACGTGATGTTGCCCGACACACTGAACACGCTCACCCTGACGAAGCCTTCACCGGTCACGACCGAGCCCGGCCCGAACACGTTCGACGATCCCGAGATGCCCAGTTGCGCACCCGCATCGATCTGGAAGACCCCGCCGTGGACACCGCTCGACGCCAGCGCACCCTGACCCGACCGAACGTGCATCGTGCCGTCGTTGGTGAACGCAATCCCCGAGAACTGTGCGGCGTCTCCGATTCCGCCGCTTCTCAACGGAACGAACGCCGGGCCGTCGATCGCCACGATCCCACCCGGCTCGTTGCGGGCGGTCGGCGCCGGAGCCCCGGGCTCCGCATCGATGGTGGTCGGCCCGTTGAGCGCAATCGTTCCGTAGTTCGCCAGACTCGTGCCCGGTCGCATCCCTACTCGGGCGAAACGCCCGTTGACGGTCAATGTCCCGCGGTTGACGATGTCGACACCCGAGATCGCGATCGAGTCGACGAGGAACTGGCCACCTTCGCGGACGGTCAATGTCGCGCCAGCACCAGCCGGGTCGATGTTTCCCGCACCGGCGGGGACATCGAACGTCTCGCCGCTCTCGACGTACGCGTCCGCACCGATGACCAGCCGGCTGTTGCCACCGAGCGACATACCGCCGAGGTCGGCTTCGCCGGTGATCGTTACGGCCGTGACGACAGAGCCCGTGTCCAGTCGCACCGAACCTCCCGGTGCGATGTCCCAGCCGGCCACTGTCAGGGCACCGCCCTGTACTCGAATCGAGACGTTCGACGGAAAACACACCACATCGCTCGGTGTCGGCGGAAGACCCGTGCTCCACGACACTGGAGTCGTCAACGACGTCACGCCACTGAGCGGACCAACCCAGGTGGTCGTGCACAACGGAGCCGCCTGGGCGCGTCGTTCCCCCTCGGCGAACACACCGATGTCCGCTGCGACGAATGCGGTCACTGCGAGGACGGCGAGCCAGCGGAGGTCTCGACGCGGTCTGGCGGCGAGCGAACCGCTGGGGCATGTTTCCACAGACATCGATTCATCGTGCGCACCCCGCTCGTGCTTGCGCCAGAGCGCACGCGGTACGTTTAGTACCAATGGTCGACCCCGACGATCCGAGCGGTGAGGACACCAACTGGAAGTTGCTGCTGCGACAATCCCGCGAAGCAGCATCGCTGTCGAGACTGGAAGCAGCCCGACGCTGCGGATTGTCACCAGAGACGTTGCGGGCCTACGAAACAGGTCGTCGTCGGCCGAGTCGCGACACACTCGACGCCGTGCTGGAGATGCTTGCGGTCGACCCAGCACGACGGAATCGGATCCTGCGCGGGGCCGGCTACAGCGATGATGCAACCTGGGTCGGCAAGCAGTCCGACGCTCCGATGTACACGCTCCACGAAGCGCGTCGCCACATCGACTCAGTCCCCTGGCCGTCGCACGTCAACAGCGAGGCATTCGAGGTGCTCGCCGCCAACTCCTCGATGCAGCGTGTGTGGGGTGCCGATATCGAATCAGAATTTCCCGATCCCGTCGATCGCAACATGGTGGCGGTGCTCTCCACGAGACGTTTCGGCGATTGTCTCGTGAATTGGGAAGAGGCCGTCGGCATCTTCGCCTCGATGGTGAAAGGCGGCTACGGCGAGGAGGCGTTGTTCGATGATCAGACGAACCCGTACCTTGCGGCGGTGACCGAGAGGCTGCTCGCAGGAGAGCCCCAGTACGTCCAGCGCTTCTTGCGGGTGTGGGCCGACGCGACCGGCACGATCTACAAATGGCGCTTCACCTACCCGATCATCTGGAAGCGCGACGACCTGCCGCTCATGCGATTCCAGGTGGTGGTCGGCCCAGCGAACCTCGACGACTACATGACCTTCAACGACTGGATCCCCGCCGACGCATCCACCTGGGAAGCGCTACACAGCCTCGGCGACGAGGCCAGCTGAACTCAGCCCACCCAGGTCCGCACGAGCGACCGCAGCGTGTCGATGCCGGCGCCTTTCGCGGCGCTGACCCAGACGATGTCGCCCTGGTCGAGCTGGCACCCTTCGGCCAGTTCCTTCTTGCGTGTCGCCCGCTTCGACGACTTCACCTTGTCGAACTTGGTGGCCACCACGGTGTGCGGGACGCCGTTGTAGCGCAACCAGTCGAGCATCTGGGTGTCGAGTTTGGTCGGGCCGATCGGGCCATCGACCAACACGAACACCATCGACAGGTTGGCTCGTTCGAGGAGATAGCCCTCGATCATCTCCGGCCAGTCACGCTTGATGCTCTTCGCCGCCTTCGCGAACCCGTAGCCGGGCAGGTCGACCATGGTGGCGATCTCGGGCCGCTTGCTCTCGACCTCGAACATGTTGATCAGCTGCGTGCGACCGGGGGTGTTCGACACCCGGGCGAGCTGTTTGCGGTTGGCGAGCGCGTTCACCAGCGACGACTTGCCGACATTGGAGCGTCCGACGAAGGCGACCTCGGCGGGCGACTCGGGGAGCTGATCGACCCGGCTGGCGGACTGCACGAACGTCAGACGAAGGGGACCATTCATGACTTCATCCTGGCATCTCGGCCCCACGAAGTCGTACAGTTCGCACATGCAACCCAGAACCGCTCGTCGACCTCTGATCATGCTCGCCCTGGCCGGGTTCGCCCTCACGTTCTCGGCGTGCGACAGCGCCAGCGAGGCCGGCCTCGAACAACTCGTCGAATCCCAGGGCGGCGGCGACGTCGATCTCGACCTGAACGGCGATGGTGGCTTCTCGATGCAGACCGAGGACGGCGGCATGTCGATCGATGAAAACGGCAATCTCGTCGTCACCGACCCTGACGGTTCGGTGGTCACCGGCAACATCGACGCAGAGACCGGCGACGTCTCCATCGAGACAGAAGACGGCAGTTTCAGCTCGGGTTCCACCACCGAACTCCCTGCCGAGTGGCCGAGCGAGATCCCCGAGCCGGATGGTCTGGCGATCACCAGCGCCACGGTCATCGGCTCCGACACCGAGCAGGCGTTCACGGTCATCGGCACCGTCGCAGGCGACGGCGCCGGTTTCGTCGAGAGCTTCGGTAGCGCGCTGGTGGATGCTGGTTTCAACGAGGACTCGACATTCACATCGGACGGCACGATCAACAACGTGTACTCGAATGCCAGCTGGAGCGTCTCTGTTGCCTACTTCGGCGATGCGACCGAGAACCAGACCACTGTCTCGGTCTTCACCAACAGCTGACGAACCAGTCCGCTGGCGTCAGCCGCTGATCAGTGATGCCAGCGCCCAGATCGCGGCGACGAGGCCGATACCTGCGTAGATGACACTGCGCAACACCGGTGCCCGTTCGAGGTTCGACTCGTCGAGTTGCCTGGCCGGCGGCTTGACGAGCGCCAGAGTGTTACCGACGAACAACGCGCCGCCGAACGCCAGGGTCAGCCATGCGAGGAGATCCTCTCCGAGAAACATGGCCACAGGATGCCGCCTTCTATGCTCGTTCGGTGCCGCGTAGGGGACTGCTCGCCGAGATCAGGAACCCGGCACAACTCGTCGTCGGGGCGTTCGTCACCTTCATCTTGTTCGGTACCGCGCTGCTGGCGCTGCCGATCTCTGCCGACGGTCCGGGTCACATCGGGTGGGTCGACGCGTTGTTCACGTCCACCTCGGCAGCCACGGTGACCGGCCTCGCTTCCACCGACATCTCCCGGTTCTCGTTGTTCGGCGAACTCGTGATCCTGATGCTGATCCAGATCGGTGGCTTCGGCATCATGACGATCGGTTCGGTCCTCGCGATCATCGCGTCGCATCGGGTCGGCTTGCGTCAACGCATGCTCGCCCAGGCCGAGATCGGCGCGGTCGACATCGGCGACCTCCGCCGACTGATCCTGGCTATCGCCAAGATCACGTTGGGTGTCGAAGGGGGCCTTGCATTCGTCCTGTTCGTCCGGTTCTGGCAAGGCGGCTACGAGGACGGCCCGATCGCGTCGGCCTACTCGGGCTTGTTCCACGCTGTTGCGTCCTTCAACAACGCCGGCATCTCGCTGTATTCCGACAACATGGCGCGCTTCGTCGACGACCCCGTCGTCGTGCTCGGCATCACCGGCGGCTTCATCATCGGCGGCCTCGGGTTCCCGATCCTCGTCGAGGCGTTTCGACATGCCGCCCAGCGCGACGCCAAGGCGAAGACGAAATGGTCCCTGCACACGAAGATCACGGTGTTCACCACCGCTGCACTGCTGGTACTCGGGCCCTTGGTCGTGATGACCTTCGAATGGACCAACCCGGCCACACTCGGACCGCTCGACACGTTCGACAAGATCCTCGCCGGGTGGTTCCAGGGCGTCACCCCGAGAACTGCTGGCTTCAACACGGTCGACATCGGTGGCATGAACGAGCCGACACTGCTCGTGATCACCACGCTGATGTTCATCGGCGCCGGCCCCGCATCGACGGCCGGCGGCATCAAGGTGACCACGTTCGCCGTACTCGGCTTCGTGCTGTGGTCAGAAGTGCGCGGCAACGCCGACATGAACGTGTTCCGCCGGCGTCTGCCCTCGAACCTGATCCGCCAGGCGCTCACCGTGGCCTTGCTGGCGATCGGCTTGGTGGTCGGGGCGACGCTGGTGCTGATGAGCGTCGAGGACCTGTCGCTCACACCGGCACTGTTCGAGATCACGTCGGCGTTCGGAACGGTCGGGCTCTCCACCGGAATCACCGGCAGTATCGGAGCCTCCGGCCACTTGCTCCTCGTGCTGGTGATGTTGGCCGGTCGCGTCGGCCCCGTCACGTTTGTCACTGCGCTCGCGCTTCGCGAGCGCATACCCGCGTATCGTTATCCCGAGGAGCGACCGATCATTGGCTGACAAAATTCTTCACACGATGCTGGGCGGCATGCGCCCCCAGGTCCAACACCGCGGCGAGATCATCGTCATCGGGTTGGGCCGATTCGGTTCGTCGCTCGCGTCGACCCTGATCGAGATGGGCCACGAGGTACTCGGCATCGATGCCGACGAGGCCCGCGTCCAACAACACGCCGAGTTGCTGACCCACGTGGTCCAGGCCGACACGACCAGCGAGAAGACCCTCCGTCAGCTCGGTGTCGGCGACGCCGTCACCGCGGTGGTGGCGATCGGCGCCGACATCGAAGCAAGTGTGTTGACCACCGGCGCGCTCGTCGACATCGACGTCCCGAACATCTGGGCCAAGGCCCTCACCCAGTCGCACGGTCGCATCCTCCAGCGCGTCGGGGCACATCACGTGGTGTTCCCCGAAGCCGAGATGGGCAGTCGCGTCGCCCGCCTGGTGACCGGTGCGCTCATCGAGTACTTCGCGCTCGACGACGACTTCGTGCTGATCGAGACGCAGGTGCCACGTACGCTCGCCGGCAAGAAGCTCGGCGACACCGACCTGCGAGCCCTCTTCAAGGTCACCGTGGTGTGCATCAAGCCGGAAGGTGAGGCATTCACGTACGCCGAGAGCGCCACCGTGCTCGGCGAGCACGACCTGATCGTGGTGGCCGGCCACCGTGGCGACATCGAACGATTCGCCGACATCGCGACCTGATCCAACGGTCGAATGCCGAGCAGCGCCGTCGACTCTGCAGCATGAAGCGGGTGCTTGATCGATCCGGTGATCGAGCAGTCGCTCGCCGAACTCCCGGCAGTGTCGATCGTCGGACCGAGAGCATCGGGGAAGACCGCTACTGCTCCGTGCAACGGTCGAACGTGCGATCGACGCCGATCCACGACCCGGGTGTTTCATCTTGACCGGATCGGTGCGAGCCGAATCTCCTCGCTCTGGGCCTGACACCCCGGCGCGAAATCGTGCGGCTCGGTGACAACTGGATGAGCAGAGATTCCTACGCTGCGACGATGAGTACGGCCAGCAGCGCAAGCACGACGTTCGATCCTGATGCACTGCGCGACAAGTACCGCACCGAACGCGACAAGCGGCTGCGTGATGTCGGCAACGAGCAGTACATCGAGGTGGTCGGCGAGTTCGAGCGCTACATCAACGACCCGTACGTCGATCCGATCGAACGTGAACCTCTGACCGACGAGGTCGAGGTGCTGATCATCGGCGGCGGATTCGGCGGCCTGCTCGCCGGGGCCCGACTGCGGGCGGCGGGCATCGACGACATCCGCATGATCGAGAAGGGCGGTGACTTCGGCGGCACCTGGTACTGGAACCGGTACCCGGGTGCAGCGTGCGACGTCGAGTCGTACGTGTACCTGCCGCTGCTCGAAGAGATCGGCTACATGCCGAAGGAGAAGTACTCCCAAGCGGCCGAGATCCTCGCCCACAGCCAGGCGATCGGGCACCACTTCGATCTGTATCGCAACGCATGTTTCCAGACCGAGGTCACCGAGATGCGTTGGGACGACGACGACCGTCGCTGGATCGTCGGCACCAACCGGGGCGATGCCATGCGCGCTCGCTTCCTCGTGATGGCGAGCGGACCCTTGCACCGTCCGAAGCTGCCCGGCATCGAGGGCATCACGTCGTTCGAAGGCCACACGTTCCACACCAGCCGATGGGAGTACGACTACACCGGTGGCGGGTCCGACGGCGGCCTCGACCGCCTTGCCGACAAGCGCGTCGGCATCATCGGCACCGGCGCGACCGCAGTGCAGTGTGTGCCGCACCTCGGGGCCAGCGCGCGCCAGCTGTTCGTGTTCCAGCGCACGCCGTCGTCGATCGACGTGCGCGGCAACCGCCCCACCGATCCCGAGTGGGCGGCCGGCTTGGAGCCGGGTTGGCAGGAACGAAGGATGGAGAACTTCAACAACCTCGTGTCGGGCATCCCCGAGTCGGAGGACCTCGTCGACGACGGTTGGACCGACATCATCGGCAACCTGTTGATCCGGGTACGTCGGGGTGACGGCGACATGACGCCAGAGGGCCTCGCGACGACGATGGAACTGGCCGACTTCGAGAAAATGGAGCAGATCCGCTCGCGCGTCGAGGAGACCGTCGCGGATCCGAGCACCGCCTACGCACTCAAGCCCTGGTACCGCCAGTTCTGCAAGCGGCCGTGCTTCCACGACCAGTACCTCGACACGTTCAACCGCCCGAACGTCGAACTGATCGACACCGAAGGTCGCGGCGTCAAGCGCATCACGCCGAAGGGTGTCGTGGTGGAGCGCCACGACGCTGCTGGCGAACTCGTCGAGGAAGAGTTCGAACTCGACTGCCTGATCTACGCCACCGGGTTCGAGGTCGGCACCGAGTACACCCGCCGCGCCGGCTACGAACTGTACGGACGTGACGAGCTCACCCTCACCGAGAAGTGGAGCGACGGCGCATCCACCCTGCACGGCATGCACAGTCGCGGGTTCCCGAACTGCTTCATCTTCTCGAACGTGCAGAGTGGTTTCACGGTGAACTTCCCACACATGCTCAACGAGCAGAGCAAGCACCTCGCCTACGTGCTCGCCGAGGCACGCGACCGCAACATCACGCTGATCGAGGCCGACGCCGACGCCGAAGCGGCGTGGGTCGACACCATCGTCAGCCTGTCGCAGATGAGCATCAAGTTCCTCGAATCGTGCACGCCCGGCTACTACAACAACGAAGGCAAGCCAAGTGAGCGCAGCGCCAAGAACGGCAGCTACGGCGCGGGTTCGCTCGCATTCATCAAGGTGCTCGAAGACTGGCGCGCCGAGGGTTCGCTCGCCGGCCTCGAACTGGCGTGATCGCCAGGGCGCTGAATGCAGCGGTCACGCCACGTGATCGGTCACCATCAGCGCGAGCTCGGTGCGCGAACGCAGCTCCAGCTTGCGATAGATCCGCTGCAGGTGCGAGTCGACCGTACGGGGGCTGAGGTAGAGCTCGTCTGCCACCTCACGGTTGGTGTTGCCACGTCCGACGAGCAGGGCGACGCGGAGTTCGGCCCGGCTCAACGAGTTGATCACCGCAGCCGGTTCCGGCGCCGTCGAGCCGATCATCTCCGCAGTTCGGTCCGACCACGGCCGAGCCCCCAACCGATGGAAGACGTCGAGTGCGACCCGGAGATCATGAGCGTGCTCGCTGCGGTCCCCGATCTCACCGATCAAAGCTCTGCTCCTCGCAGCCTCGAACGGAACGCCGAGTTCGGTGAGCATCGTCGCTGATGCCAGCAACGCATCGACGTTGCCGCCGATCAAACCCCGCCCCCGGGCCGAGATCGCCGCTGCCCATCCACTTCCCGTGCGTGCTGCGTCATGTTCGAGCTGGTCGACCAAGCGGGAAAGGTCACCACGCCCTGATCGCCACATCGCCTCGATGAGGTCGCCCTGCCACCAGAGAGCCCCGGCGGCGCCGATGTCACCGGTCAGACAGATCTCCCAGATCGGAAGCAGTGCGTCGACTGCAGTACCGGCGTCGCCGTCGGCGAGTGCTGCCAAACCGAGTGCATGGAGCCCCCACGCCTCCATGACCCGCATACCCGTGAGTCGGCCGTGATCGACCGCGAGCAGGGCGTTGGGGCGGCTGTCGTCGGTTCGTCCTGTCGCTGCATCGACACGGGCGAGGCATGCGTGACCGAACGATCCGATGGGCACCGATCGGGCCTCGTTGAAGGCGTAGTCGATGAGTGATTCGGCTCGGGCCTCGATCCACCGTCCGCGACGCCACGCGACCTCGCCGACCAAGCCATGGACGAAGGCCTCGACGTTGGTGAGTCCGTGGCGGTTCGCTTGGACGAGCACACGGCGGCCGATTTCTTCGGCGTCGTCCCATCGGCCGAGTGTCAGCAGATCGAAGACGACGAGTTGTCCGAGGGAGGTGAGGTCGCGGGGCGCATCATCGTCGATGAGGCCCACCAGATCGATCAGTGACTGGACGCGCCCGGCGTCGGGTACCGACTGCCCGTGCACGATCCCGATATGGGTCGAGATCGCTTCGCCCAGGATCACGGCGATGGGGTCGCCGGTGACGTGCGCCCGCTGCAGTCCATCGGCGCAGAGCCTGGAGGCGCGGCCGAGATCGCCGGTGAGTGCGACGAGGTTGGCAGCGAGGCAGACCATCGTTGCGGACTGGGCGGCCTCGGTGTCGGCGATGGCCTCCGCCTCGTCGAGAATCATTCGGATCCCAGCGGCGGTGTCGACGTAGAAGAACGTCAGGTCCCCGAGAGCGAACAGCAGCCTGACACGTTCCGGCCCGGGTTCGAGGAGCGCGACGGCCTCTCGTCCGAGGGGCAGGCCCGGCTCGTTTCGCCCGACGTACCAGAACGAACTGGTCGCTTCGGCCAACCGCCGACCGATGTCGAACGGTGTGGACGACCGACGGGCTGCGCGTTCCCATGCATGTGCCGCCACCTCGTGACTTCTTGCCGCTCCGGCACGAAGGGCGACGGTTTCGAGCGCTTCGGCGGCATCGTCGTCGGGTCCCTCTGCGGCGATATCGAGGTGATGTGCCCGCCGGTCGACGTCGTTGGCGGCAGCAGCGAGTGCACGGTGGGCGCGGCGTCGAGATGCCGGCCCGGCGAACGTCAGTGCCGCGGTTCGCAACAACGGGTGCGTGAACCGGAACCCCGATCCGTCTGCGATGACCACGTCGGCATCCTCTGCGGGAGCCAGATCCGTCGCGCTGGCACCGACGTCGCGCCACGCTTCGGGGAGAGCGGCGAGGTCACGCGGCCCCGCGGCGGCGAGCAGGGCGAGGGCCTCGATCGTCATCGAAGGGAGGACTGCCAAGCGATCGGCGAGCACCGCCGCCAGGCGGCCGCCGATCGGCACGACATCAGGCAGGTCAGCGGTCCCATGGCGTTGCGCCGCGCTCAACGACACGCCGAGCTGTTCGATGGCGAGCGGATTACCGCCGCATGCAGCGCCGGCACGAGCTGCGACCTCGGGGTCGACATCACCGGTCTTCGACAAGATCTGGAAGCTCGTGTCGTCGTCGACACCGGCGAGCCGGAGCACCTCGGCGCCGTCGAAACCGGGCCACGCCGGTGCACGGGTGGCCACGAGCACACCGATCGGCCGATCGGCGAGACGCCGCAGAGCGAACTGGATGACCGAGGTCGACAGTTCGTCGAACCACTGGACGTCGTCGATGACCAGCAGCACCGATTGGTTGTGCCGGGCCACGTCGTCGAGGAGGTGCATGACGGCCAGGCCGAGCACCACCGGTGCTGCCGGCTCGCCTCGCTCGATGGCTGCAGCCAACGTGCTGCGGTGTGGTTCGTCGAGCCGGTCGACGTCGGGACGGAGCGACTTCAGCAGATCGGTGACTCCGGCGAGTGGGAGGTCGAGTTCACCCTCGCCTCCTGTCGCCCTGACGATGAGCGTGCGAGCGTCGAGGGTTGTGCAGACCTCGTCGAGCAATGTGGTCTTGCCGATGCCCGCGTCGCCGCTGACCAGGACCCTGATCATCTCGCCGGCTCGTCCGAGTGCCGAGAGCACCTGCGCCAACTCGGCGGCTCGACCCAACATGTGCGAAACGTACTGCCTGAGCCCCCTTGCCGAAGCACGCTGCTATGCGCCAATTAGGTGATTTTCCCGATGCCATCGGCGAGGGGCCACAACTATCTTGAGGTGCATGTCACAGCGGTGGGGATCGAATCCGAAGCGACGGGCCGATCCAGCGCCGAGGAATCGGCTCCTTCCGTTGGTGGTCGCCGCATTCGTGGTGCTGGCTGCGTGCGGTGGTGGAGGCGGAAACGGCGATTCTGCTGACACCTCGAACAACGACGCGAGCACCGATGAGGCGTCTGCGAGCGTCGATGCCACTGGCGGCGATCCGGCCTCGACGACGGATATCGGATCGCTGATCGTCGACGACCAGATCGACGACGACGCCCTGAACGCACTGGTGACCGACTTCGCCGCGCTCGACGCCGACGCGCAAAGCGATCGCGTGAACGAACTGTCGGGCGAAGTGGAACGCCAGATGTACGAGTTGTCGGGGCTGGCACAGGAACTCGGAAGTCCCGAAGCCGTCGACGACTCGATCACGCAAACAGCTGAATGGCTCGCTGAGCTCGCGCAGCAAGCGTCGAGCAGTATCGGCTCGGCTGCACTCGAACCCCAAGGCATCCGCAGTGGTGTTGTCGCGCAGGCCGGAGGGCCGGATCTCAGCCTGGGGCTGTTCGGGGGTTTTCTCGTGACGACGCTCGTCGGTGAGTCGGCGGTGACACGAACCAATGACGGAACGGTCGGTACGAGAGAGTTAAGCGAAGGTATCAAGATCGATGCCAGCACCGACAGGGTGGAAGTGACGACGAAGCACACGTTCACCGACAAAGCAGGAGTGACCACCACGCTCGTCACCCGCAACGTTGTCACCCCGTGCCCGAAGGCCGACGGCACCTTCGAGGCGTCGGCCTCGATCGACACGTCGAGCACGATCAACAACGGCGCCACCGGCAAACGTGTCACCCTCGACGTCACGATCAACGGCACCGTCGACGACAATGCCGACCTCGTCGGCTACGACCTCACGTCGAGGGTCCAATACGCCGACTTCGTAGCCAGCCGGGGCGGGTTCGTCGACCTCACCATCAAGCTCCCCCAGGCGGGTTCACCCACCGGCGAATACACGCGAGGCGGCGGCACCGTGACCAGCGAGATCGTAGAGAACGCAAGCGCGTTGAGCACCTTGATGGTGGTCCTCGCCGGAACCAGACTCAGCGCGACCGCCAAGAAGGGATGGGAATCCGGACGCTGCGTCGCACTGCAGCCCACCGTGTCGGCCGGACCGAAAGGGTTGCAGCCGTCCGCGTCGGTCACGATCAACGCTGCGCCACGAAGCAAGATCGACGGCACACCGACAGTTGGCACGGTGACCGCACTGCTGTCGGGCGGTGGGGCCGGCGTCGACCCGTCGTCGACGCCGGTGCCTGCCGATGCCGAGTTCACCTACCAGGCCCCCGGAGAAAAGGACAAGACCGGCCAAGTCGCCCTCGAGGCACGATCCAGGCGCGGTGTCGCCAAGGCAACCATCGACTTCGACACTGCAGGTTCCCCCACGGTGCGTATCGCCGGGCCGGTGACGTACTCCCTGATGGGGGCCGAAGGAACCGCCCTCGTCGACCTGACCCTCGCCCCGGACCCCGACGGCGCATATGCGGGTACCGCCAGTCTTCAGGTGACCGGGGGCTTCAATTTCATGCAGACCTCGTGCACGTCGGCGACCTGGACCGAGTCGATCGACCTGATGGCCACGCTCACCACCGAGAACGACGAACAGGTGCTCGTCATCACGACGATCGGCGAGGCACCACGCGGCACCCCGGTAGCGACCGAGTGCACCACCGCCGGTGTTCGAATTCCGTCGAGATCGTCCCTCCTCTCCTCCTCGCTGTTCGGCGAAGTCCGCATCCGAGTCGTGAGTGGCGACCAAGCGTTCGTGGACACCGTCACACCCGGCATCGTCAGCGGCACCGTCAGCGTCACCGTGACCTGAACCACGGCTCGCGCCTCGAGCCCCGATGGCGGTGGCGGTGGCGGTGGCGGTGGCGGTGGCGACAGTCGTCGAAGCAAGCCGCAGCACCAGCGACCCCGATTCGAAACTGGTTCTCCGAGCCGCTGGTCGTACATGGCCAGGCTGATCTGTTCGATCAGGAATTGAGTGATTTTCCCGATGCCACCGGCGAACGACCCCAGCTACCTTTCAGGTGATGTCATCGCTTCGCCGTTCCGCGACCACTGCATTCGTTGTCGTTGCGCTCGTCGCGTCCAGTTGTGGTGGTGGCAGCTCACCGAGTGGGGACGCCGATCCTCCGTCGAGCGCAGGCCCCGAATCAGAGGTCGACGAACCCACTGATCCAGCATCAGCGCAATCGGCGCAAGGCGAGGCGTTGATCAACGAGGTACTCGCGTCGTTCGATCCCGACAACCTCGACGCGCATGTCGCCGAGGCGGCCGCGCTCGACCGAACGATTGCGTTGGAGATGGCCGAATGGTCAGGACTCGAGGAGGCGCTCGGAGGACCAGCAGCGACGAGCGCAGCGTTCGCCTCGCACGATCTGTTCTACGCCACGCTCACCAACGCCGTCGCAGCGCCACCCACGCTCGGGTTCCGTCGTGGCCAGGCCGACGGCCCGAGCATCAGCGAGGGCCTGTTCGGTGGGTTCATGCTCGTCAGTCTGGGTTCGAAGGCCGCCGTCCGGGCCAGCAATGACGGCACCACCGGCACGGCGACCCCGTCCAAGGGATTCACCATGACCGCAACGGAAGATTCCGTCGAGATGGCGGTCGATGTCACCCACGAGGCGGACGGCTTGACGACCAGGCTCAGGACCAACGTGAAAATTCTCCCGTGCCCCGACGTCAACGGGGAGTTCACCGTCGAAGCCACCGTCGACGTGTCGGCCTCCGCTGGAGGTAAGCAACAGAACGGCAAACTGGACGTCAAAGTGACTGGCCAGTTGAACGACAACGCCGAGCTGGCGAGTTCGTCGTCGGACTTCCGGCTCAAGCGGGACGGTCTCGACATGGGCTCGTTCGTCGACTCATCGGTTTCGTTGGCGTCCGATGGAACCGCCTCCACGAAACTCAATGGCTTCAACTGGTTCGTCGGCGACGTGCGAGCCAACTTCGCGGACAACACCACACTGGCGTCCATCTTTGGGCTGTTGATCCAGCTCTTCGTGCTCGATGCGGCCAAGGAGGGCTACATGTCGGGGCGATGCGTCGAGATCGGTTACGGGGTGTCGCCGGGCACCACCGGGCTGCAGCCCGGTAGTTCGGCCACGATCACCGCCCGGCCGAGAGGCAAACGAGATGGTGTGGCAACCGGTGGCACCGTACAAGCCCTGCTGTCAGCCGGCGCCAAGTCGGTCGACCCGTCGAGCACTCCGATTCCGGTCGACGCAGAGTTCGAGTACGGCGCTCCCGACGAGCCGAACAAGACGGGAACGGTGTCGCTCGAGGCCCGATCGAAACGAGGACTCGGACGGGTCGACATCACATTCGACACCAACCAGACAGCGGCCTACCAGGTCGTCGGTGGGCTCGACGACTGGCAGACGAACACTCCTGTGTGCGACATCACGAAGCCGTTCGTACTGACGGGCATCCTCACGATGAACTTCTCCGGTGGGCTGGCGGGCACGTACGAGTACTCGGACGGGCCGTTCGGTGCCGCCGGAACCGGCACGTACGAGATCTCACTGCCGAACGGCCCAGACCAGGCCGGCACGATGACCGGCACGGGTGAAGGATCAGTCGACACGCCGTTCGGTCAGTTCTCGAACTCGGGAACCGAGCAATACGCCCTCACACCGATCCCGCCGTGCGAATGACGCGATAACCCGCCGAGACGCACGGGGCTCACGTGTGCATGGTGACGCCCGCCGAGTTCGATCTGCGGTGCACTCACACCAGCAAGGTATGTCGTTCGTCAGCAGGCGGCCATGGCGTCGAGGGCGTCGCAGATCGAACGGCAGCCGTCGACGCCGAGGCGTCCCAGCCGAACGGTGAGTACCGCCTTGGGCACAGCGGCGAGGTTGTCGAAGGTGGCAACGCTCTGGTGATCGACGCCTTCGTCGGGACCGACCGGGATGCACGTCAATCAGCACGACGTGAACGAGCACGCCAAGAATCGGCGCGAAGCCTCGTCGGTCCGCCAGCCGTGACGCGGTGACGGGCTCGACCGTATTCGGTCACAGCCGACCGCCCGAACCCGACATGATCGGCCAGCAGGCTCCGGGTCTCGACCGGACGACGGCGGGCGCGAGACTGGCGCATGGCTGACTACGACCTGATCATCCGGGGAGGTTCCGTGATCGACGGCACCGGCTCCGAGGCCCGGACCGTGGATGTGGCGGTCGTCGACGGCGTCATCGTCGACGTGGGCGAAATGTCCGGCACCGCAACTCGCGAGATCGACGCGCCGACGCCGAGTTCGCGATGTTGCGCGAGATGGTGGCCACGTCGGGTCGGCCGATGTCGATCTCGATCGCCCGCAACCCGATGATGCCCGACGCGTTCCGCCACCTGCTCGACCACCTCACGGCCGCCAACGCCGACGGCCTCGCCATGACCGGACAGGTGGCGCCGCGAGCGGTCGGGCTGATCCTCTGGTTGGAGTGCACGCTCAACCCGTTCCTCACCAACCCCGTCTACCGTGAGATCGCCGACCGACCGCTCGCCGAGCGGGTGGCAGCGCTGCGCGATCCGTCGTTCCGCGAACGTCTCCTCGCCGAAGCTGCCGACCGCTCGCGCGACCAGCTCGGCAGCAATCTGATCGGGCGCTTCGACCTGCTGTTCGAGATGGGCGGCGAACCCGACTACGAGCCGTCGCTCGACACCTCGATCGCGGCGGTCGCTGCTCGCTCCGAGCGCAGTCCGGAGGAGGTCGCGC
>Ga0335397_10002307_pt1 | contig 26000 bp, 14 predicted proteins | sample MAT04_FD_205740 | JGI IMG/M metagenome (GOLD analysis project Ga0335397, IMG submission 205740) | Freshwater microbial communities from Lake Fryxell liftoff mats and glacier meltwater in Antarctica - MAT-04 (spades assembly) (version 2) ... | reverse complement strand
GCTGCATCGCGGCGACAAGGTCCACGCCGGCGATGTGCTGCGCGCGCGGCTGCCAACTCCGCGCGGTCAGGCAGCGGCCGATGCGCCGACCGGCTGGCTGCGTGTGGAGGCCGACGCTCTCGTGCACAAGGCGATGCCGGTGCTGCCGAAAGAAGCCGGCGATCCTCATGACGTCGCCCCACGGGTCTGGCTGTGGACCGACGCCGCCGGCCGGCAGATCGACGCCAGGACCGCAAATGCGTTCCTGGGGCTGCCCGGCGACGCGCCCTGCCCCGATCCCGACAACTGGCTGATCGACCGCATGAGCGTCGATCTGGCCCTGCGCCACCCGGCCCGGCCCACGCTGCGCCGCGACAGCTGCGCGCTGGCGGCTGGCGGCGACGACCTGCCGTGGTTCGAGCCCGACGCGAGCGCGCGTTTCGACGCCGCCAGCGGCGGCAGCCTTGCCGACAGCGCCGCCGCGACTGGCGCGGCCGCTATCGGCGATCTCGTCAGCCTGGGCTGGCCGCTTGCCGGCCCCACGCCCGACAAACTCGCCCACCTGTCCACCGGCCCCGACTGGATGCTGGTGCCGGCCGGCGTCGATGCCGACTTCGGCCCCTGGCAACCGGCGCAGGTCGCCGATGCCGATGCGCTCGCCCGCATGGGCCTCGCCGATTACCGCGCCGAGCTGTTCCTGGACCCGGACTGGATCAACGGGGCCGGCGCCGACCTGCGCGGCGCGCAACTGATGCGCTGGGCCGACGACATCCGCTTCCTGACTGCGAATCCGCGCCGGCTGCGCGGCCTGCATGCGGCGCTTGGCCGCGACGATGCCGTGGCGCGCGACGCGACCTGGATCGCCGTGCCCGACGCGACACACACGGGCTGGACCCAAACCAAGCCGCCGCCGCGCATCGACGGACTGCTCACGCCGACGCCCGATCCGGACTGCACCTGCGACGACGATGCACCGGCGTTCAGCGACTGCGTGAAGCCCCCGAAGCGCCCGCAGCCGCCGGTGTTCACGGTCGCGCCGCAGGCGCCGGCCGATGTGCAGTGGTTCATCGATGCGCTGGCGCTGGCGGATGAGCCCGGCTCTTCTCCGCCTGACGCCAGCAGCCCGCCCGCCGGCTCCGCCGTGCGCATCAGCTACGAAGCCCAGATCGCCCACCTGCCCGACTTCTCCGACGCCGGACCGCTCAACGCCATCGCTGGCGCGCCCGACCTGGCGCCAGCCGCCGACGCGCACGGCCTCACCCTCAGCTTCGCGCCCGGCGCCCGCGTCTTCGCCCCGGCCCGCTACGCGCTGCGCCTGCCCGCCGGCCTGGTCTTTCTGCGCGCCCGCGTCTGGCGCGACGGCCTTCCCAGTGACTGGTCACAGGCCGTCGAGGTTCACGCCGTCGGCGTCACGCGCATCGCCAACGCCGGCCCGGTTGACGGCGCCGCCGTGCTGTTCCCCGTCCACGCCGCGCTGATGGACCTGTGCGCCGCAACCCGCGAACACTTCGGCCTGCTGTCGGTGCCGCAGTCCTGGAAACCAGCCGACCTCGCCGCCCATGTCGCGCAACTGCATGCCCGGGCCGCGCGCGACGTACAGGCCGCGCAGGCGACCAGCTTTGTCGCGCTCCACCACCCGTGGCTGCTGCGGCGCGAGGATGGCGATCTGGTGGCCCATCCGCCCGAGGGCGCGTTGCTCGGCGTGTACGCGCGCCGCAGCCGCGACAAGGGCGCCTGGTCGGCGGCCGGGCTCGATCCGCTCACCGAAGCGGTCGCGCTTGCCACGCAGATCGACCCGGGCGCGATCGAGGACGCTGGCGGCAACGCGATCGAGCTGCGCCCGCGCGGCATCGCTGCGACCCGCGCCTGCACGCTGTCCGAGGACGCCGACTGGAGCGCCATCGGCGTGCGCCGACTGTTCATCCTGCTGCGCCGGCTGGCGCGCCGCGAGGGCGAGCGCTATGCCTTCGAGCCGAACAATTTCACGCTGCGCCGCAGCCTCGAACGCAGCTTCGACGGCCTGCTGCAAGGACTCATGCAGCGCGGCGCCTTCCGCGGAAGCCGGGCGCCCGACTGCTATTTGCTGCGCACCACCAGCGGCACGCAGGCGCTCCATGAAATCGAGCGCGGCGAATGCAGCCTCGAAATCCGCGTGGCGCCGTCGCGGCCGCTGCGCTTCCTGACCCTGCGCGTGGTTCGCGCGGGCGAGCAACTGACGATCGAGGAGCGCTGAGCCATGGCCATGCCGGACCGACCGAACGATGAAGAACGCAAGCGCTGGCAGCCCTTCCCGGCATTCAACTTCGTCGTCGAGATCGTGCGCGACGACCAGTCCGGCATGCTGGCGGGCGGCTCGTTCTCGGAGTGCGACGGCATCGAGATGTCGCAGGAAGTCAAAACGCTGCGCGAAGGCGGCAACAACGGCCGCGTGTATCGGCTGTCGGGTCCGGTGACTTTCGGCCAGCTCACGCTCAAGCGCGGCGTGACCAGCGGCTTTGACTTGTGGAAATGGTTCTCGGCCAGCCTCGAGCAGCCCGCGCTGCGGGCCGGCGTGACGGTCAGCGTGATGCGCCACGACAAGAGCGAATGGGGCCGCTTCGTGCTCAGCCGCTGCCTGCCGGTCAAGCTGAAGGCGCCTGCCCTGAACGCGCGTGACGGCACGGTGGCGGTCGAGGAAATGCAGATCGCCTACGAAAGCTTCACCTGGGAGGACAAGAGCAATGGCTGAACAGACCATCGTGCGCGCCGAACTCATTGAGCTCAAGGACGACCTCAGCGACGTGCTGCCCAGCGGCAAGCGCGTGCCGGTGCAGTTCAATCCCGAGACACTCAAGCTCTCATACTCGAACCAGATCCAGGCGCAGAACAATGGCTCGTCGAGCGCGCCGCCGCCGCGCCAGGCCGGGCGCGGATCGGGCAACCAGTCGCAGGGCACGCCAGCGCGCCAGTTTGTCGGGGCGGGCACGACCAAGCTAGCGGTCCAGCTCACCTTCGACGTGAGCGCCGCGACCAGCGATGCCTTCCTGAACTCTGCCGGCCAGAAGAAATCCGGCGAGCTGTTCATGGTCGACGACGTGCGCCGCGTGACCGCGCAGGTGCTGTACTTCATGAAGCCGAAAGACCCCGGCGCCGGCGCCAGGGATGCCAGCCAGCGCGTACCGCCGGGCGTGCGCTTTTTGTGGGGCAAGTTCCTGTTCGACGGCATCGTCGAGTCGCTGGAGGAAAACGTCGAGTTCTTTTCCGCCGACGGCAAGGCGCTGCGCGCGTCGATCACGCTGAACCTGATCCAGCAAAGCATTCTCGTTCCGGCCTTTACCGGCGACGGGCGCGTGACGCGGCCCAACGCCGCTGCAGCACCGGCCGGCACCACGCCGCTGGCACCGGCGCGCAGCGGGCAAAGCCTGCAACAGATGAGCGACGGCCAGCCCGGCGGCGCAAGCGGCGCATTGTCGATCGGCGGGAGCTTTGGCGCCGGCATCGGCGGCTCGGTCGGCGTGAGTGCATCAGTCGGCTCGCTCGGCATAGGCGCAAGCGTGGGGGGCAGCCTTGCGGCGAGCCCAGGCGCGGCCTTCGGGTCGGGCGGCTGGCAGCGCATCGCGGCGGCCAATGGCATCGAGAATCCGCGTGCGCTCGACCCGGGCCAGTTCATCGATCTGAGCGCGCAACGGCCGCGTATCGTCACCGGCTGAGGAGCACGCCATGCCCGTTCATATCGGTGAATTCGAAGTCAGCAGTCCGGCGCCTGCACCGGCCCCGGCCGCTTCTGGGGGCGGCGGCAGCGGCGAGCAGCCGGCCGTCATCACGCCGCCGGCGCAGGCGCAGCGCGCCGAACTCGAACGCCGCGAGCGCGCATTACGCGTGTTCGCGCACTGAGCCATGCCCGAAGCCAATCTCCCGCTCGACTCCGGCCGGCCGACGATTCTGATCGAAGGCCAGCCCGCGTCCGACCTCGCCGCTGCGCTGTTCGAGCTGCGCGTGGAGGAGCGCAGTGACGGCATGGCGCGCTGCGAGCTGACGTTCGGCGGCTGGGGCCTGACGCAGGACGGCAGCCACGGCTACACGCTCTACGGCCGCGACCGGCTCGAATTCGGCAAGCGCATCGAAGTCAGACTGCGCAATGACCGAATCTTTGCCGGCCGCATCTTCGCGATCGAGGGCCGCTTCCCCGAAGCCGGCGCCGGCGAGGCCGAGGTCATCGTCCATGCCGAGGACCGTTTGCAGGACCTGCGCATGGCCAGGCGCACGCGCTGCTTCACGCAGGCCAGCGACGCCGACATCGCGCGCCGCATCGCCAGCGATCACGGCCTGAGCGCCAACGTCGATCTGCCGGGGCCAACCTACCCGGTGCTGGCGCAGGTGAACCAGAGCGACCTGGCCTTCCTGCGCGAACGCGCGCGCGCCGGCGGCGGCGAGGTCTGGCTCGTCAACGACGAACTGCATGTCGCGACCCGTCCCTCGCGCGCCGGTGGCGACACGGTCGCGCTGGCCTATGGCAGCACGCTGCGCGGCTTCGACGTGCGCGCCGACATCGCGCTGCAACGCACAAAGCTCAGCGTCAGCGGCTGGGACGTGCGCGGCAAGCAGGCGCTGCGCGAGGAGGCCACCGACACCGTCCTGAGCAGCGAACTCGACGGTGGCGACGGCGGTCCGGCGCTGCTGCAACGCGCCTTCGGCGAGCGCGCCGACACCGTGGCCCACCTGCAACCGGCCGATGCGGCCGAAGCACGGGCGCTGGCCGAAAGCTGGATGAAGCAGATCGGCCGGCGCTTCGTCAGCGGGCGCGGCATCGCCAACCCGGACGCGCGCCTCAAGCCCGGCACGCGTGTCGATCTGAGCGGACTCGGGCCGATGTTCAACGGCAAGTACACAGTCACCGAAAGCTGCCACCGCTTTGACATGCGTGAAGGCGCGCGCACCGAATTCAGCATCGAGCGCGCGGCCGTGGGCCGCACCTGATCTCTCTCACCGAAAGCCGCCATGTTCGACTTCACACCCGCCGAAGCGCTTTACACCGACCGCCTGCCCTCGGGCTGGGGCGGGCGCTGGTATGGCTGCCATGTGGCCGTCGTCACCGACCTGGTCGATCCCGACGGCCAGGGCCGCATCAAGCTCACGCTGCCATGGAGCCCCGACGGCAAGGGCGAGCGCTACGAGGCCTGGGCGCGCGTCGCGACGCTGTTCGCGGGCAACAACCGCGGCAGCTGGTTCATGCCCGACAGCGGCGACGAAGTGCTGGTCGTGTTCGAGGGCGGCGACACGCGCTGGCCCTGCGTGATCGGCGGACTGTGGAACGGCAAGGATGCACCTCCGACCGGCACCGACGCGAACAACGTGAAGAAGATCATTCGCAGCCGCAACGGCGTGCTCATCACGATCGAGGACCAGTCGGGCCAGGAAAAGATCCGGCTTGAAACCCCCGGCGGCTGCTCGGTCACGCTCAAGGACGGGCCGGGGTCGGTTGAAGTTCAGGACAGCAACGGCAACAGCATCAAGCTCGAGACCTCGGGCATCACGGTCAACGCGTCGGCGCAGGTCAAGATCAGCGCGAGCCAGGTGGAAGTGTCGGCCGGCATGGTCACGGTCAACGCCGGCATGTCGAAATTCTCGGGCGTGGTGCAGGCCGACACGGTCATCACCAACACCATCATCGCCGCGACCTACACGCCCGGCGCGGGGAATATCCTGTGAGCGCCGCCCACGTTCTGCGCTGGGTGGGCGCCGAGGCTTTCGTCGCCGCACCGGTGCGGCCGTCGCCGGCCATCCTGCGATTCGACGGCGACGATTTCATGGACCGCCTGCTGGCGCTGCTGGAGCACACGCCGCAGCGGCTGCCCGAACTTGTCGCGCAATACGAAACCTGGAGCGGCCTGGGCCTGCCGACGCCCGAAGTCGCGCCGCCGGCGCTCGTCAGCGGCTCGCGGCCCGCGCGGCTGCTGCGGCGCAGCACGGGGCTGCTCGGTTTTCGGCGCGGTGCGCAGGCGCCGGCCAGCCCGGCCACCGGCTCCGAGGTCGCGGCCGTGCCGCAAACGCCGCGGCTCAAGCTGTTTCAGCCGGTGCACCAGCGCTACTACATCGCCACCGCGCATCTGGTCTGCGAACTGCCGGGGCTGCCGCCGCGCATGGCGTCGGGCGGCGACAAGTCGGGCTTCGTGCTGCGGCGGCTTTATAGCGTTGCGGGCCAGACGGTCGAGCATGCCTTCGTCAAGCCGCCGGGCCAGCCGGGCCAATGGGTGCCGCTGTCGAATCCGTCCGCGACCTGCGCCGATGGCGAGGAATGGCTGCCGGTGTTCCCGCTCAACTACGCGCCGCCGGCCGGCCCGCGCCGCCCGATGCTGGGCGGGCTGGTCCCGGTCGCGCGGCATGACGACTACCAGTTCGCGCGCCGCGCCACGGCCGAACAACCGGCCGCCGACAGCGGCGCCTGGCGCATCGTCGACGATGTACAGGCGCTCGCGCGCATGAAGGTGATCGCGCCATGGCAAGGCCTGATCGAGCGCGCCTACCTGAGCGGCGGTGCGAATCACGCCTCGACCGAAGATCCGCCGTGGGACACCGGCGACCAGTCAGCCATCGGCAAGGCCGCCACCCTCGAGGCCGCCAACGACCAGCTGGTCGAAGCGTCGTGGCGGCAATTGCAGGAAATGCGCGAATTCCTGCAGGCGACATTCAGCGAGCTGACCGATGCGCGGCTCACCTCGGGCGCGGCGCCGGCCGGGCGGCCGCAGCTTCAGGCGCTGCTCGACCTGCTCGGGATGAACACGTGGACCGATCCGGCCACCGTGACCCCGGCTGCGGAGAAGCCGCAGTTGAGCCCGGCGGTACTCAACCTTCAGGACACGCACACTTCGCTGCGCGCCGCGCTCACGGCCATGACGCCCGCGGTCTCGAGCGCGCTCGACGACACCGACATGGCCTTTCCCAGCGGCTCCGGCTGGCCCGATTTCGCTTTCCCGCTGGTGGTCCTGCTCGCCGGCGCTCCCACCGCGACATTTCCGCACCTGGGCGGCCCGTTCCGCGCCTGGGCCGGCGGCGCCAATCCCGACGAGGACGACGGCGCCCAGGACGCCGACAACGGCCGGCTCGAACTGCTGTTCGACCGGATCGCCGCCGCCATCGTCGAGGCCGACGCCGCCGGTACGCTGAAGCACGCCGCGCAATCGACCTCGGCCACGCGCCTGGCCGCCGAGCTGACCAAAGCGCTCGCCGACGACAGCGGCCCCGCGCGCTTCGTGCTGCGCTTTGTGCATCGGCGCTGCGACTGCGGACCGCTGCATCCGCTGGTCATCTCGGCGCCGACGGAGGTATTCGAGCTGGCCGGCTTTTTCGACAGCGACGCGCCGCTGCGGCCGATCCGCATCGCGCTGCCCTTCGACACCACGCCGGGCGGCCTGCGCAAGTTCGGCAAGAACAGCGCCTTCATCATGAGCGACGTGCTCTGTGGCCAGATGAAGCGCATGCGCCGCATGGGCTTCGGCGACATGGTGCTGTCAGTGCTGCCCTGGCCCTTCCACAAGGATCTCGACGTGAGCGCCGGCGGGCCCTGCAGCGGTCCGGGCGGGAGTTTCGGGACCATCTGCTCGCTGTCGATCCCGATCATCACGATCGTGGCCTTCATCTTGCTGATCGTCATCGCGACGCTGCTGGACCTGATCTTCCGCTGGCTGCCCTTCCTGATCGCCTGCTTCCCGGTGCCGGGTCTGAAAGGAAAACGCTGATGAACGAAGCCGACCTGTACGGGCGCGGCGTGGGCTTTCCGCTGCGCGTCAACGCCGATGGCCGGCTCGCCTGGTCGGCCGGCGAAGCCAGCGTGCGTGAGTCGCTGCGGCTGGTGCTGCTGACCGGCCAGGGCGAGCGCCTGCGACGCCCGGGCTTTGGCGCCGGGCTCGAACGCTTCCTGTTCGAGCCGAACACGCCCGGAACATGGCGCGCGATCGAGGAATCGATCCGCCGCAGTCTTGAACGCTGGGAGCCGCGCCTGAAGATCGAATCGATCAGCGTGGGCGCCGACCCCGACGACGCCGAGGCCGCGCTGGCGACCCTGGCCTTCACCCTTGTCGCCACCGGGGAGTCCGGCCGCACAACGCTGGGAATTCCCGTCCGGGGCCGCTGACCCCCGCCCACATCGAGACCGCCATGCCCATCTCCCTGCCCGCCATCGACGACCGCGACTTCGACAGTCTCGTCAAGGACGCGCTGACCTATGCCTCGGTCCACGCGCCCGAATGGACCCACACCGGCCCGTCCGATCCGGGCGTGACGCTGGTCGAGCTGTTTGCCTTCATGGCTGAAAGCCTGCTCTACCGCGCCAACCTGATTCCCGATCGCAACCGGCTCAAGTTCCTGCAGCTGCTGGGCATCACGCTGCTGCCGGCGAGCCCGGCGCACGGCCTCGTGCAGCTGCGCAACGAGTCGGCCGAGCGGCGCAATTTCACGCTCGCGCCAGGGCTCAGGCTGTTCGCAGGCGCGCTACCCTTCATCACCGACATGGGCCTGGACGTGCCGCCGGTCGAAGGCCTCGCCGTGTTCAAGCGCACCGTCGCCTCGCCCGACCCGAAGCTGCTCGACTACTACCGGCAGCTTTATGAGGCGACCGGCCGCGACTTCTCGGCCGGCGCCACCGACCCCACGCCGGTGCTCTATGAAACCGTCGCGCTCGAGGACCTCGCGACGCCGCTCGACGTGGGCGCCGAGGCGGTCGACGGCTCGGTCTGGCTGGCGCTGCTGGCACCGAAGAAAGCCAGCGCCGCCGACCGCGAGCAGGTACGCAAGGAACTGGCCGAATGCACGCTGTCGATCGGCCTCGTGCCGGAGCGCGCCGAGCCGTCCGCGCGCATCGTCCCGGGCGCGAACGCGCTGCCGCCGCCGGCGCTGACGGTCTGGATTCCCAAGCCGCTGGCCGGTGCGGGCGGCAACGGTGCCAGCGCCGGCTATAGCCGCCTCGACGCGGTGCCGCCGGCCGGCTTCCCGGACCGCGCCGGCATCCTGCAAGTCACGCTGCCGCGCGCCGCCGCCATCGCCACCTGGGCCATCGACGAACCGCTCGAAGCCGGCGTCGGTGACCTGCCGCCGCTGCTCACCGACGACGACCTTGCCGACCGCGTGCTGACCTGGCTGCGCATCGACGGGCTGGCGACCGCCGGCGTGCCGCTGCGCTGGGCCGGCATCCATTGCACGACGGTCACGCAGCGCACCCGCATCGCACGCGAAGTCCTCGCACCCGGCGATGGCGACACCGGCCAGCAGCGGAAACTGGGCCACGGTCAGGTGATGCGCGATTCGGTCGCACTGACGGTCGGCGGCGGCGTCTGGACGCTGAGCGACGAACTCGAAGCCGCGCCCGCCGAAGGCAAGGCCGGCTCGGCGGTGTTCTCGCTCGACCCGGAAGCGGGCGTGGTGCGCTTTGGCGACGGCACGCATGGCGCGCGGCCGGCGCCGGGCGTGGCGATCGCGGTCGGCTACGACTGGAGCCATGGCGCCGACGGCAACGTGGCACCAGGGGCGATCACCCTCGGGCCCGACCTGCCGGCCGGCGTGAAGGCGGGCAATCCGGTCGCCTGCACCGGCGGCACCCCTGCCGAGACCGCCGCCGACGGCGAGCGCCGCATTCCGCTGGTGCTGCGCCATCGCGACCGCGCGGTGAGCGCCGACGATTTCAGCGAAATCCTCAAGGCCGCGCCGGGCGCCGACGTCGGCCGCGCCGAAGTGCTGGCAGCCTGGCATCCCGAGCTGTCGCCGGCGCTGCCGGGCGACCAGCCCGGCGTCGTGACCTGCGTGGTGATTCCGCGCACCGACCCAGCCCATCCCGACAACCCGCTGCCCGATGCCGATTTCATCGACGCGCTGTGCGTGCATCTCGCGCCGCGCCGGCTCGTGACCTGCGAGGTGCTGCTGCGCGGACCGGTCTACACCGGCGTCTGGATCAGCGTAGGCATCGAGATCGTCGCGGGGCAGTCGGTGGCGACGGTGCGTGACCGCGTGCGGACCGCGCTGCGCGATCACCTGTCACCGCTGCCGCCGGCCGTGACCGGCGCACCCGCCGCGACGCTGCCAGGGCTCGAAGGCGGCTGGCCGCTGTTTCGCCCGGTGACGGCGCTGGAACTGGCGGCGGTCGTTGCCCGAACCACCGGCGTTGGCGGCGTGGCCGGCCTGCTGCTCGGCGACGCGGGCGGCAGCAAGCGCGACAGCGTGGCGATGCAGGGGCTGCAGCTGCCCTATGTCGCGGGCCTGTCGGTGACGCTCGGCGATCCGGTTCCCCTTGACGATCTGATCGGGCGCGGCAGCGGCACGGACGAAGCCCCGGGCGGCGCGTGGCGCCTGCCGGTGCCCAAGGTTCCGCAGGAGTGCTGAGCATGAACGCCAACGGCAGCCGCTACCACGCGCTCGTCACCCGCGCCGACTGGGAAGCCCTGATGAGCGGGCCGGTCGGTGAGCATGAACTCGTCTGGACCGACGGCAGCGGCGGCAGCGGACCGCTCGCGTCCAATTGCGGCGCCGGCGGACTCGCGCTCAAGGGCTTGCTGTTCGAGTTCAGGCCACGCAAGGCAACGGACGGTGCGACCAGCCCGCCGCAATGCAGCGTGGTCGAAGCGCCGGGCGGCGGCTCCGGAACCCGTGAACAGACCGGGCGCGGCGGCGTGTTCGACGCCTGGGGAAATCTGTATTCGCTGTCGGGCGACTGCCTGGCGATCCGCATCCGCTCGGCGGGCAGCGGCGAGATGTCTGACTTCTGGCCGGTGACGGGCGCGGTGGCGGGGGCGGCGCCGCGCGATGGCATCGCGGCGATCGCGGGGCTCACGGCTGGCAGGCGCGCGGCGGCGCCCGGCAGCACGGCGCTCGGCGGCTTCGGACCGGTGCCGCTGGCGGCCGATCCGATGCCGCTCCAGCTCGATGCGCTGACGGTCACGCGCGGGCATTACCTGGTCGTCGCCACGTCGCAGGCGCGCGGCCTGCTGATCTTCGACCTGCACGGCGCCGGGCCGCCGCTGTTCCAGAGCTGGCCCGGGCTGGGGCAATGGTCGGGCGAAGGTCCGCCCTCGCCCGCCGCGACGGCCGAGGCGCTGGTGGCGCTGGAAGACGGCGGCCTCGGGGCGCTCGTCGAAGGCTGGCTCTGGCGCATCGGGCCGGACCTGAAGCCACGAATGGCAAGCCAGACGCAGGCGCATGCCTTCCGCGCCGCGACGCAGACGGCAGAAAACCCGGCAGAGGCAGGCGATGGCGCGGCGGATGACGGCAGCGCGGGCGGCGCCGTCCAGCCGTGCCTGCTCGACCTGCGCCCGGCGCTCGGCGCGACCACGCCCGCCGACCTTCTCGCGACGCAGGTCGGCGCCGTGGCCGCGTTGCGCGGCGAGCGCCTGCTCGTGCTCGGCCGGCGCCAGATCAATGGCCGCGACGCGCCGGTCGCCGGCGTGATGCACCTCGACGGCACGGTCATTGCCGTGCTCGACCAGCGCAGCAGCGCGCCGCTGGCTGCCGGCGCGCTCGACGACCTCATCGCCGACATCGTCGAACGCGACCCGGTCAGCGGCCAGCGCGCCCGGCCACTGCTGGCCGCGCGCGCGCTGGCGGTCGACTACGGCGCCGACGGCACGAGTGTCGATGCCGGTTTTTCTTTCCTGGTGCTGGCGGTAAGCGGCGACCAGGCCTTTCGCTTCACCGCCCAATGGCGCGGCGGCGAAGGCTCGACCACCAGCGCCAAGCCTTCACCTTCAGCCAGCACCACACTCGCCATCGAGATCACGCGCGACTACCTGCCGATGCGCCGCTACCTCGGCTTCGGCCTGGCCGCGCTGCCGGGCAGCCTCAAGCTCCACGCCTATCCGGCGGCGCGCGTTTTCTATGCCGCCGACGAGCGCTGGGTGCCGCTGCTCGCGCTGCCGCAGCCGCGCTACCTGCGCGGCGCGAGCATCGTCACCACGCCCTGGGACAGCGGCATTGCGGCCTGTGTCTGGCACCGCGTCGCGCTGGACCTGAGGCTGCCGTCAGGCACGGGCATTAGCGTCGAAACCCGCGCCGCCGACGATCCGGCCGACCTGGCACGCCTGCCCTGGCGTGCCGAGCCCGGCCCCGCGCGCAGCCCGGCCGGCAGCGAGCTGCCCTGGCGCGTCACGACCAGCGCCACCGATGCCGCGAGCGGGACCTGGGCGACGCTGCTGCAGGCCGCGCACGGCCGCTGGATGCAGCTGCGCATCACCCTCACCGGCGACGGCAAGCAGACGCCGCTGCTGCGCGGCCTTCGCGCCTGGTTTGCGCGCTTCTCGTATCCCCGTGAATACCTGCCCCCGGTATATCTCGCCGACCCCGCAAGTGCCGATTTTCTCGACCGCTTCCTGGCGCTGTTCGAGGGCGAATTCACGCGCTGGGAAGACCGCATCGCCGCCGCGCAATGGCTGTTCGATGCGCGCACCGCGCCGGCCGGCACGCTCGACTGGCTCGCGGGCTGGGTCGGCATCGTGTTCGATCCGGCCACCGATGAAGCGCGCCGCCGCCTGCTGATCCGCCACGCGATGACCAGCCATGCGCGGCGCGGCACCGTGCCCGGTTTGCTGCTCAGTGCGACGCTCGCCTGGGAACCGGTCGCCGAGGAAGACTGGCTGGCCGCACCGGAAGATTTGCCCAGGCGCAGCCACGGCCTGCGGCTTCAGGAAATGTTCGGCCTCGTGCCGCCGCTGCCTGCGAGCGCCTGGAAGCCACGCACGCAGAACCGCGCGCAACTGCTCGCGCTGCTGGACGGCGATGCGGCGCTGGTCGATCCGCAGGCGTTTGTGGCCAGCGCCGGTACCAGCGCCCATGACGCCGCCGCTGCGGCCGATGCAGCGCCACCGTCCTCCGCTGCGCGCCACGCCATGCTGCTGCTCGCGCTCGGTTTCATCCCGCGCGCGGCGATCGAGGAACAGCGGCTCTGGTCGGCGTGGGTCCAGGCGCGCAAGGCGGTGGCACAAGCCAACGCCTTCGCCGACGCGTTCGAGGCGGGGAACGCGGGCTACGGCGGCGCGGACGGCAGCAAGGGCGCAAGTGAGGGCCCGGCGCCCGCAAGCACAGAGGCGAGCCCGCCCGGCGCCCTTCCCGCCGACGAATTCCCCAGCGCCACCGCGCGCACCGGCTGGAGCGACTACCTCGCCGCCAGCCGGCCCTGCGCACCCCTGCGCCAGCGCTGGCAGGACTTCCTCGCGCGTCGCTGGCGCCGCATTTCGGCGCTCAACGCCGCCTGGGGCACGGCCTGGCGCGGCTTCGAGCGAATTCCTTCGCCAGCCGAGCTGCCCGCCGCCGACGCCGCGCTCGCCGACTGGCACCGCTTCGAGGCACAGGTGCTACGCGGCCTGAGCGGCGCCCACCGTTTCCGCATCGTGCTGCCACTGCCCGACGCGGCACTCGACCTGGACGACCTGGCGCGCCGTCGCGATGCCGTGCTGCGCGTGGTCGCCGCCGAGAAGCCCGCGCACACGGTTGCCGAGGTGCGCTTCGGCTTTGACCTTTTTCGCATCGGCGAGGCGCGCCTGGGCCTGGACACGCGGCTTGAAACCGGGCTGGCGCGCCGGCCCGAACTGGCTGCGCTCGGCTGGGGCGGCGGCAATTTCGCGCCGGCCGTGCTCGGGCGCATCGATCTTGGCGGCGCGCGACTCGCGCCAGTCCGTCCCTTGCCGCCGGCCGATCGCATCGGCCTGGACCGCGGCTGAATCACTTTAACGGGAGACCATCATGGGCTGCTGCACCGGCTACAACTTCGCCCCCGCCCCCGACGCGGCGCTGGATTCGAACCAGCGCGTCAATTTCACCTTTGGCATGGTGCTGGGTGTCGATGACTTCCGGCAGGAGCACGCCTGGTTCGCCGAGCGCGACGAGCGTGCCCTGCGCGAGCTAATCGGCTACGGTGCCATCACAGGGCTCGACGTGACGACCGTCATCAGTGGCACCCAGGTCGAGGTGCGCGTCGCCCCCGGCCTGGCGCTGCTGCCCGACGGCAAGCTCGTCGGCATCGCCGCCAGCCAGTGCGCGCGTCTCGACGAATGGCTCGCCGGCCCCGGCAAGCCCGCGGCGACGCAATCCGGCCCGGCCAGCGTTTATGTCGTGCTGCGCCACGCCGAGACCACCGGAACGCCGGTGCCGATTCCCGGCGAACCGTGCCGCGACGAGAGCGCGCTGCTGGCCGACTCGCGCATCGCCGACAGCTTCACGCTCGACTTCAGCTGGACGCCGCCGGCGCAGACCGAGGACAACGCCCTGCGCATCTTCACCACCTGGCTGCGGCGCGTGGAAATCCGCTCCGCGCCGGTTCCGGAGATGTCGCTAGCGGATTTTCAAGCGGCGGTCGAAGCGCAGGTGACGGCGGCGATCGCGAATGCAGCGGCGGCCTTTTCCCATCCACCGCTGGCCGAGACGCCAAGGCCGAATCCTGATCCGGGCGGGGGCTCGGGCGACAGTTCGCCACCGGGAAGTCCTCCCGATGGCAGTCCTCCCGGCAGCCCGCCCGACGCCAGCCCGCCCGGCACCGGACTGGTCATCCCGCGCGAGCATTACGCGGCCTATGTCAACGCCGCGTTCGACGTCTGGGTGCGCCGGCTGCGCACGGGCGTGATGGCGCATTTCGGGCCGGTGCCGAAAGCCGAGGACAGCGCCGAAGCCGGCCTGTTGCTGGCCGCGATCGACATCGGCCTGGACGCCGGCAACCTGTTGTTCCCGGCCGCACCGGCGTCGTCTGCGGTCGCGCGCTGGCTTGGCCGGGTCCAGCTGGTGCATCTGCGGCTGTTGCAGGAATGGCTGATCACGAGCATCGAGAACGACGCGCCGGTCGACGCCGACTACGTGCTCGGGCGCGGCGACCCACGGCTGCCGGGTGCGCAGGACCTGAGTGTCGATTTCGCGTCCGACGATCACGCGCTGGCGCGCATCGACCTAGTGGGGTCACCGACCCCGGGTGATGCGAGCGCGCTCAAGGCGGTGCTGCGCCCGGCCGTGAAATGGCCCGGCGGCGCGGCCGGCAGCGGCGGGCCCGACTATTACGGCCCGGGCATGGGCGCGCCGATTACCGTCAGTGACGGCGGCACCGGGCAGAACGCCGATCCCGCCCAGGGCCAGTTGCTGGTCGGCGTGGCGGCAGCGGGCGGCCTGCCGGCCGCATTCCAGCCCGGCGCCCTGCGGCCGGTCGAGCATGCGCTGGCCGGCGGCTCGATGGCCACCAATCTCAAGATCGACATTGCGAGCGCCGCGCCCGACCTGCTAATCGACACGATCCAGAACCTCGGCCCGCTCGACAGCCCGCAGTTCGCCGGGCTGGCGGTGAACGGCGCGGCGAGCGCCGGCTCGCTGACGCTCGACACGCCGCTCGGGATTGCGGCCGGCGGCAGCGGGCAGGCGGCGCTGCCGCAGCGGCTGCAGGTGCTGGTCGGCGACCACGACGGCGCCGACGGCCGCTTCGTGCTGGCGCGGCTGGTTGACAGCCCGACGGTCACGGTCACGCTCCAGCAAAGCGGGGGCAGTCCGCCAGCGGCCGAGGACTGGCAGATCGTCCTCAACGCCACCGGCGATGGCGGCAGCAACATCGACCTGCCGCTCGCGGTCAGCCAGGGCGGCACTGGCCAGACGAGCGGCCCGGCGCCGGGCCAGATACTGACCGGCGACGCGGCAGGGAATTTCGCGGTCGGCAACCTGCGGCCGGCAACGCCGGGGCGGCATATAGCGGTCGCGCAGGCAGGCGCCGACCTGACCATCGACACCACGCGCCAGACCCACTGGGCCACACGCATCGTCGAGGATCAGCTCAACGGGCTCAAGGACGATGACCATGTCGTGTTGCTGGTATTTGGCGACAACGCGACGTTCGAACTCGGCGAGCCGCAGGACGAGCGTGTGGTGGTGATCAAGTCGGCCACTCGCAGGACGCTGGTGAGCTTGGTACGCAAGATCGGCGATGACGAACAGGAGCCCTTCATCGACGAGGCGCCGAAGCTCGACCTGCGGCCGCTCCAGGCCGTGACGCTGATCGGCAGCGAGAAGCTGCGGCGCTGGCTGGTGATCGGGAGGGCCTGACCATGGCCACCACCGGCATCGGCCTGAACCAGCCCCTCATCGCCACCGGCCAGGCGCGGACCTATTTTTTCAACGGCCGTCTGCTGTCGGCCGAGGACTTGCAGCGCGAGCAGACTTTGCGCGAGGCCGGTCAGCGCCGGCTGGCGCAACTGCTGGGTTGCGGCATCGAACGCGGGCTCAACGTGGGCTGGTCAGCCGGCAGCAGCGAGCTGACCGTCAGCGCCGGGCTCGGGGTGACGCCGTCAGGCGAGCTGATCGAGGCCGACAGCTTTCTGCTTGATCTGGCGGCCGCCGCAAGCGCACCGCGCCCTGGCCGCTTCGGCGATTGCGCGGCGGCCTTCGACAATGGCGGCGCACTGGCGGGGCTGCATCTGCTGGTGCTGGCGCCCGCGTGGATCGGCGACGGCCGCGCGCCGACGCTGCTCGGCGAGGTCGGCGCCTGCAACCGCAATGTCGAGCTTCCGGCGGTGCGTGCCCGCCTGGTGCCGCTGCGCGCGCCGGCCGGTGCGAGCGTGACCGATCTGCGCAACCGGCTTGCGGTCGCGCTGCTGGCGCCGGTGGCCGGTGGCGCCGACCGGATGCTCGGCTGGTGGCCGACGACGGTGGCGCCGACACTCGCCGCCGACGATCTGCCGATCGCGGTGCTGCAGATCAATCTTCAGGCGAAGGTCGAATGGGCCGATCCCGATGCGGCGCGGCGCCGGGTCAGCGCGCCGCCCGGCAATGCGGCCGATGCGCTGTGGCCGCACTCACGGCGGACCGAGATGGAAGCCTTCGCGCAGCAGTTCGCGGCGCAGTTGCTCGGCAGCGGCGCATTACCGCTTGCAAGCGCTGCGACCACTCCACCCGAGTCGGCAGCGTTCCCGCTGCTGCCGCCGCTGCTGCTGCTCGATGCAGCGATGCTGGCGCGCTGGCGCGCTGTGTTCGGTGAGCTGGAAAACCTGGCGCTGGCGCCGGAAATCCTGCTCGGTCGCGAAGGTTTTTCGCAGGCGCTGGAAGGCGGGCTGAACGGCGAGCCGGTCGCGCGCGACGCGGCGGTGGCGCAGCTTTACCGACTCTACCGGCAGGGCGAGGCGTCAGGCACCGGACAATGGCTGCTGCGGCTGCGCGATGGCGCCGATCCCGACAACACCGCCGCAGCGTCGAACGACAAGCTCCAACACGCCACGCGCAACGAGCGGACCTCGGCGCGCGTCGCCGCCATCGCGGGGCGAGCGCTGCACAACCCAAACTCGACGCAGGAGGAACACAGCCTAGCCGCATCGGCGCTGACCCAGGCGCCTGACAAGCCGCAGAACCAGCCGGCTCGCAAGCGCACGCCGCGCAAGCCGGCCTGAGCGGCCAGGCATCCAGCCCGCGAACACCCACGACTGCGCCTGCGATGAACGCTCCAACCCTCGCGATCTCCCGCCTGCACGCACGCTCGGCCGTGCGCGAGCCGGTGGTTGCGCGGCTTGCGGCGGAAACGCTGGCCGCCGAAGTTGCCGGCGCACTGCCGCCGCTGCCGCCGCAGGCCGTGCTGATGCTGCGCCGGCTCACGCTTGAGTTGCCGCTGCATGCGCTGGACCGCCTGCCTGATGCAGGGCTGCGGCGGCGCGTCGCGACGGCCGCGCGCGGCGCGATCGCCGACGCCGCCGCGCATGCCGCGCGACCCGCACTCGGGGCCGTTGCGGCGCAGGTGGAAGCGGTGTGGTTCGGCGACGAGTCTGAGTTGCTGGCCTGTCTGGCGCGTGACGGGCTGGAGAACCGGCTCGATTGCTGGTGGTGGCGTCAGTTGCTCGGTCGGGCGCATCCGGATTGGCAGGCGGCGTGGACGGATCGCGCAGCGGCGGCGCCCGCCGCGTTGCGGCTGCTGGCGCGCGCCGGCTTGCTGTCGCCCGTGCTGACGGCGCTGGCGAGACAGGGCGTGCTGACGGCGGGGCCGGCAAGGACGGCAGCGGTTCGAGCGGCCGATGAAACCGCTGCCGCGCCGCCGCGCCGCAGCGCCCGGGCCGAGGCTGGCCATGCCGTCGGCGCGCCAGCACCTGCGCGCAGCGCCGCTGCGCCGCTGCCTGCCGAAATCGAGGCGCGCCGCAGCCGTGATCCCGCCCTTGACGCCGGAGCACGCCGGGCATCGTTCATTGCCGAGGCGCCGCACGCTGAGCGGCCTGCGTGCGCTGACGCCGTCGCTGCCGGCCTGCAGGATGCGCCCGTGCCGCCAGTGCGCGCGCGCCGGGTTGAGAGTCCGGTGCCGAGCATCGTGGTCGCGGATGGCGATGGATGGAAGCTGCCCACCCTGGATGCCGGCGGGAAACTCGCAGCCCCGGCGAACGAGGCGCCCGCCCGCCCGTCCGCAGGAACCCAAACCGGCCGCGCGCAGCTTCGCCGGTACGCCGCGCGTCACAGCGAATCGAGGACAGCCGCGCGCCAGGCGGCGCCCGCCGCGATGTTCGTGCGACAAGCGATCCACCTGCTCAGCGAGAGTGCGACTGCGCTGTCCGCGCGGTCGCAGCCGGGCGGCAGCGACGCGCACGGCCGCGCCTTCACGGTGGCGCAGGCCGGCTCCGGCCCTGCTGATGCCTTTGCCCCTAGCGACGAGGATTTTCCGGCCGCGCCGCTCGACGCCGCGCCGCGCGTCGTGATCACACGCTATGGCCGACTGATGTTTCTTGTCAACCTGCTGCTCGGCGACGGACTTTATCCCGACTTCACGCGCCCGCTCGACCCGGCTTTTCCGCTGTCCCTGTGGCAGCTGCTGATGCTGCTCGGCCTCGGCCTGGTCGGCCCGGCGCTGCGCGACGATCCGCTGTGGCGCCTTCTTGAGCGGCTGGCGAACGATGCGTCGTTTCGGGAGGCATCGCAAGCCGGCGCTGCGTCTTCCAGTCCCGCACCGGCCGTGGCGCGCCTGGACGCAATCGACCTCGACCGGCACTGGCCCGTCCCGGCACCGGACCGCGTGCGAGCGCTGCGACCGTTGCAAGACCTGCGGCAGCGGGCGAGGCGGACCAGATTACTGACAGCACGGCACCACAAACCGGCCTCAAGCCAAGCTGCCAGCCCGGTACCCCATCCGCGCCGCCTTCGCCACGCGCCTGCCCCATCGCTCGCACGCTGGCTCGCGCGCTACAGGGTATCGCTGCGTTCGCGCCTCGCGCCGGCCCTGGGCGTCAGGCCCGCGCTGGTCGGCCGCGCCTTCGCCGGCGGCCCTGCGCAGCTGTGGCTGTCCGAGGCCGATATCGTCGTCCTCATACCGCTTGACGCGCACCCGGTTGAATGGCGGCTCGCTGGTCTCGACCGCGACCCTGGCCCGCTGCCTGGCGCTGGCCGCGCGCTGCGCTTCGTCTTCGAATGAAGGGGGCAGCGATGAAGCTCGATGACCTTGCCCCCCTGAACGCCGGCGCCGCTCGTCCCGCTGCCGGCGCTCCGGCCGATGCGGCAGTTGGCGAGCAACCCGCGCCGGCTGCCGACCCGCCCGATAACGAAAAACCCGCCTCGCCCGATCCGGTCATCGACGGCTTTCGCGCCCTGCTGCTCGCCGCCGCCTGGCGCGTGACCGAGGCCGCGACCGAGCGCCTGGGCGATGCCGTGGTGGCCGATCAATTCCCTTTCCTGCTCGATTACGCGCAGGCGCTGGCCGAGTCCGAGGAGGCGCTGCATCCACCGCTGCTGCACCTGGCGCACGCGGCCCAACTGCCTGCGAGCGCGCTCGAAATCTGGCTCGTCACCGGTCTGATCGACGAAGACGCGCGCTTCGCCCAGGTCTACGAGGCCATCGAACCGGGCAGCACCGAGTGCCGGCCAAGCATGGCGCTGATGCAGTCCTGGTGGGGCACCGAGCCGCGCGAAGGCCTGCGCCCGGCGCTGCGCAGGCTGCTCGAATGCGGCCTGCTGCACGCCTGCCAGCCCGGCGCCGCACGCGCCGAAAGCAGCTACGAGGTCGAGGACAACTGCTGGTCGGCCGCGCGCGGCGAAGCCCCGGCCCGGCCAGCGCCCGGCATCCGCCTGCGCGAAGTCAATGAAGCCCCCGCGCTCGGCGATCTGACGCTGGACGGCGGGACGCGTGAAACGCTGGCCGCGCTCGGGCTGATGGCCGACGGCGCCGCCAGCGGTGACGCTAGGCAGGCGAACAAAGCCATCGCCCCGCCCGCCCCCTTCCCCTACGCCAGCGTTATCGCGCGCGGCGCCGGGCACAACGGCCGCACCAGCCTGCTGGCCGCGCTGGCCCGCGCCGAGGGCCGCCGCGCGCTACTCATCGACTGGCCGCCCGAGGGCGCCGCGCCCGGCAACCATGCCGGCGCCCCGCCCTGGCTCGGCGCATTCGCCACGCTCGCCTGGGCGCGCCCCATCCTGCGCCTGCGCCCGAGCCCCGGCGAGCGTTTGCGCCTGCCCGCGCTGACCGGCTACACGGGCTGGATCGGCCTGGTCTGCGGCGACGACGACGCGATCGAGGAGCTGCCTGCGCCGGCCCTCGTGCTGCGCCTGCCGCTGCCCGACAGCGCCCTGCGCGAAGTCCTCATCGCGCGCCATGGCGGCCCGCCGCTGGCCGCGCAATCGGCCGAGGTTGCAGCGCGTCTGCATCTTTCATCAGGCTACCTGGTGAGCGCGCTGCGCACGCTGCCTGCGCCGCGCGACACCCGCCCCGGCCCGCTCGCCGCCGGCCTGCGCGAAGTCGCGCTTGCCGGCGGCGCCTGCGAGCTGGACAACCTGGCGCGCCGGCTCGACACGCGAGGCGCCGAGCGCGACGCCCTCGTGCTCGACGACGATCTGGCGCGTGACCTGGACACGCTCGAAGCCCGCTGTGCCCAGCGCGACCGGCTGCGTGGCACGCTGCCGTGCGCTTTCGCCGCGCGCCTCAACGCCGGCGTGCGCGCGCTGTTCACCGGACCTTCGGGCACCGGCAAGACGCTGGCCGCGCAGGTGCTGGCCGCGCGCCTGGGCCTGCCGCTGTACCGGCTCGATCTGTCGTCGGTCGTCAGCAAGTACATCGGCGAGACCGAGCGCAACCTGCACCGCCTGCTGTCGGCCGCCGAGGCGCTCGATGTGATGCTGCTGCTCGACGAGGGCGATGCCCTGCTGGCGCGCCGCACCAAAGTCGGCAATGCCCACGACCGCTACGCCAACCTCGAAACCAACTTCCTGCTGCAGCGGCTTGAAACCCATCGTGGCCTGGTGCTGGTGACGACCAATGCGCTGGAGCGCATCGACACCGCCTTCCTGCGCCGCTTTGACCTGCTGGTGCATTTCCGCGCGCCGGAATTCCACGAGCGGCTCGCGCTGTGGCGCGCGCACCTGCCGCCCGACCACGCCCTGCCCGACGACGCGCTCGACCGCATCGCCGAGGCCTGCGCGCTGGCCGGCGGACAGGTCCGCAACATCGTGCTCGATGCCGCCTCGGCCGCGCTCGCGCGCGCCTCGCACGTGACCGAGGCGCTGCTGATGGATGCGTTGCGCCGCGAGTACCGGCGTGGCGGCTCGCTGTTTCCGCTTGGGCACTGACGATCATGGCCACTGCACCGCCCGTCCCCGCTGCTGCCGCGCGCCGTGTCTCCGATCCGCGCGCCGATCCGCGTTTTGTCGCGATGAGCGAGGGCAACGCGCGCAAGACCGGGCGGCTCAAGCACCACAAGCCACTGGGCCAGCTCAACAGCGTCGCCTCGGCTGCCGCGCGCGCGCCGCGCAACGAGGGTCGCGGGCTGGCCAAAGGTGGCATCGTCGGCAAGGTACACAAGGCGCCGGTACCCGTGCCGCAGCCGGCGACCTTCGAGACACTGCTGAACGCGCGCATCGCGGCGGTGATGAAGACACCGCGCACCTTCGGCGAGACCGACGACTTCATGGCGCCCGAGCATGCCGAGAAGCTTGCCGGCGCCCTTGGCGGCAGCGTGGCCGAGGTGCGGCGTGCCAGCACCGAGCCGACCCACAGCGCCAGCCGCGCTCCGGTCAGGCCGCTGCCCGATGCGGGCGACACGCCGCTCAGGCAGCCGCCGCCCGCCGCGCGGCCCGGACTCGACGCCCAGCGCGCCATGCCCGACAAGGCTGGCGCCGAGGCCACCGACCTTGCTACCGCGCCGCGCCTCGTCGATGCCGATCTGGCCGCGCACAGCTTCACGCCCGAGCGGCTGCGCAGCGCCGGCGATGCGCGCTTCGAAGCCGCCGCCGGCGCACGCGACACGCTGCGCGAACACAGCGCGCAGGCCCCCGCCAGCTACCGCGCACGGGAAACCACGCTGCTCGCGACCGGCAGCCGCCAGGCCGCCGCCCGCACATGCGCCGCCGCCGCCGGCGCCGCGCAGACGCAGCGCGCCGCGCAAGGCCGCGTTCACGGCCACCAAGCCGGCCAGGCGCGCGAGGAAGAAAGCGCACGCCAGCAGCTCGCCGACCGTTTCGAGGCCATCTACCACAACACCAAGCTGCGCGTCGATGAAGCGCTTGCCGCGCTCGACCGCGAAGCGGCCGCACTGTTTGACTTCGGCGTGCGCGCGGCCATCGTCGCCATGAAGGCGCATGTCGAGGACCGGCTGCGGCGCTACAAGGCGAAGCGCTATCGCGGCCTGCGCGGCAAAGCGCGGCGCGCCCGTGATTTCTTTCTCGACCTGCCCGGTGAAGTCAACGTTTTCTATGTCGAGGGCCGCAAGCTGTTCACCGACCGGCTCGACACGCTGGTGGGCATGGTGGCACGGCGGGTCGAAGCGCGGCGGGTCATGATCAAGGGCATCGCGGCAGCCGGCGAGGCCGCGCTGGAACGCGAGACGGCCGGCCTCAAGGGCACGCGCGGCCGGGCGGCGGCGGCAGCGCGGCGGGCCTTCGGCCAGCGCTTCGGCGAGCTGCGCGCGGCCATCGACGAGCATGCGCAAGACCTCGCCGACGAACTGGCGCGCCAGTACCAGAACGCCGTCAAGGAAGCTGACGCCGCGCTCGATGCGATCCGCGCCGAAAACCGTGGCCTGCTGAACAAGGCCTGGAGCAAGCTCGAAGCCGTGTGGGATGCGCTGGGCAAGCTCAGGGAGCTGTTCCTGACCGTACTGAGCAAGTTCCGCAAGCTGGTCGGCGCCATCATCGACGACCCGGTCGGCGTGCTGTTGCGCATCGTCGCAGTGCTCAAGGGCGGCTTCGAGCTGTTCTCGCAACGCCTGCCCGAGCATCTGCGCATCGGTTTCTTTTCCTGGCTGTCGCGCAAGCTCGGCGGCGCCGCCATCCCGCCCAATGCGGCCGGCGGCGCGAGCACGCTGACGCTGCTGCTGCAGGTGATGGAGTTCGGCCCCGAGCAGCTGATTGCGCGCGCGATGCGCCGGCTCGGCGCGGGCGCGCAGCGCGTCGCGGGCATGCTCGTCGCGCGGGTGCGCGGGCTGTTCTCGAACGGTGGCGCCAGCCTCGTCGATGCCTTGCGCGACTCGCTTCCCGACCCGAAGACGCTGGTCGCCGACGCGGTGAACTGGCTGCTGCAGACGGTGCTGGTCAAGGCCGCGAAAAAGATCGCGCTGATGTTCGTGCCGCTGGCCGGACTGATCGCGGCGGCGCGCGCCATCTACGACATCGTGATGTTCCTGATCGACAACGCGCGCCGGCTGCTCGAACTGCTCGACTCGCTGCTCGATGCGCTGCTGAGCGTGGCGACCGGCACCGTCGCGCCGGCCATCGAGAAAATCAACAACGTGCTTGGCGGCGCCATCCCGATCGCGATCGATTTTCTCGCGCACCTGCTCGATATGTCGGATCTGGTCGAACGCATCGCCGTGATGATCCGGCGCGTCGAGGCGCGCGTGCTGGCAGCGCTCGACCGGCTGATCGATATCATCGTGGCGCCGCTGAAGAAGCTGGCCAGCCGCATCAAGACCGGTGTGAAGAAGCTGATCGAATGGTGGAAAAAGAAGCTGCCCTTCAGCGGTGGCGGCGAGCAGCACACGCTGCAATTCGACGGCAGCGAGCGCAGCGCCACGCTGATGGTCCACACCAGGCCGCAGGCGCCAAAAGTATTCGTTCAGCAGTTCGTGACGGTGAAGGGAACGGCGGCCGACATCGCGGCGGTCGGCGTCATCGACGCAAAGATTGTCAAGACCCAGGGCGAGCTGACCGCTGCCAAGTCCGAGAATGACGCGGCGCAAGTCACCACGCTCTCAACCCGGCTCGACGACGAGCTCACGGAGATGACGACCCTGCTGCAACGCCTGCTGATCGCCAGCGACGCAGAAGGCAGCCAGAGCAATCCGGTGCTGATCGATTACCCGAAGCGGCGCGCCACGGCCTATGTGCCGATCTACGCTGGTCCGCGCGTCGGCGAGGGGCTGAGGTTGAGCCAGAGCCTGCTCGGCGCACAGGTTGGCAAATCGAACAGCGATGCAAAGAAAACGCTGGTCGCGGCGGTCGGCAAGAATCTCGCGAACAACCTGGCCTTCAAGGCCTGGACCGGCGTCGTCGAGGTCTATCCGCCGACGGCGAAGAAGACGCTTGGCAACGCGACGGTCGGGCTGTCGCCGCAGTTCGCCTCGCTGTCGGCTGGCACGCTGCTGACCTACGGCAAGAAGGAAGGCACGGGCGGCGGCGGAAAGATCAATGACCGCTTCAGGCCCTACGGATTCGTGCCATCCAGCAAGGGCGGCGAGGGTCTGGACGGTGACCATGTGCTGGAACGCCAGATCGGCGGTCCGGACGAACTCGACAACCTCTGGCCACTCTCGCGCAGCGAGAACCGCAGCAGCGGCGCGACCGTCAACAGCATCAAGGTGAAGTTCAAGGGCAAGGAAGTCACCGTTCACACCGCCCGGGCGCAGCTGAAAAAGAAGCCGGCCCTCTATCTGCTGGTCCGAAGCACAAAAGGCTGACGCCCGCTCCGACCATGTCCGCCCTCGCCATCCGCTCAGCCCCCCGCCGCGCCGCCAAGCCCAAGGCCGACCCGCGCTTCCTGGCCGTGGCCGATCAGGTCAAGGCCGGCGCGGCCAAGCTCAAGAAGCACGCGCCAGCCGCGCAGAAGGCGCGCGAGGCCTCCAAAGCCGCCAAGGCGCCGCCCAACGAGCAGCTCGCGGGCGCCAAGGCCAGGGCCGTCGACGAGGTCAAGGACGCGCCGACGCCCCAGCCCCAGCCGCAATCGTTCAAGGCGCAACTGCGCGCCGAGATCGACAAGGCGATGCCCAGGACGCTCGGCGATACCGAGAAGTTCATGGACGGCGGCGCGGCCGGCGCGTTGAAAGGCGCGCTCGAAGGCGGTGTCGCGCAGCAAAAGGACAGTGCGACCGGCCCGCTCGATGCCGCGACGAAAAAGCCGCCGAACGCCGCCGCGGTGCCGGCCCAGCCATCGGCAGCATTGCCTGCCGAACCCGCGCCGCAGGCGCCGCCGGTCGATGGCGCCAGCGCCATGCCGTCGCCGGCCACGCCGGCCGACATCTCACTCGAGGCGTCGAAGAAGGACACCTCGCAGGCGCTGGCCGACGAGAAGATCAAGCCGAAAAGCCTGCAAAAAGCCAACGACCCGCGCTTCTCGGCGGTGGCCGGCGCACAGGCGAAAGTGGCGGCGCAGGCCGACAAGGCGCCGGCCAGCTTCCGCGGCAAAGAAGCGGCGGTGCTGGCCGGCGCACGCGCCCAGGCCGGCGCCACCAGCAAACGCGGCACGCTGCTGCTGGCCGGCTCGCGCGGCGCCGGCAATGCCAGGGTGATGACGCGGCAGCAGCAGCAGGCAGCGAAGGAAGAAGCCGAGCGCAAGCAGGTCGCGACCCACATCGAGGGCCTGTACGCAGAAACCAAGGTGAAGGTCGAGCGCAACCTGGCCACACTCGATACCGATGTCTCGGCGCTGTTCGATCCAGGCATCGACGCAGCGCTCGCGGCGATGAAGACCTACGTCGACGACAGGATCTTCAAATACAAGCTCGACCGCTACCTGACGATTCCGCTGCTCGGACTGGCGCGCTGGGTCGCCGACCAGGCGCTGGGCCTGCCCGAGGAGGTAAACGCCTTTTATGTGCAGGGCCGCAGGGTGTTCCAGACGGCGATGGACCGGCTCATCGACCGCGTCGCCAGCCTGGTCG
>Ga0335397_10002300_pt1 | contig 26019 bp, 19 predicted proteins | sample MAT04_FD_205740 | JGI IMG/M metagenome (GOLD analysis project Ga0335397, IMG submission 205740) | Freshwater microbial communities from Lake Fryxell liftoff mats and glacier meltwater in Antarctica - MAT-04 (spades assembly) (version 2) ... | reverse complement strand
CGTTTCACCGTGGATCGCGAGCGCGGTGCGGAGGGCATTCGCGCGCAGATTGCGGACGCTCTTCCGGAACTGATCGCGGCATCAGCACCGGCGGCGATTGGCGTTGGTTACGGTGGGCCGGTGGACTGGCGCACCGGACGGATCTGGAAGTCGTATCACATCGCGGGCTGGTCGGATTTCCCGCTTGGCGACTGGTTGCGCGAGCGGACGGCGCTGCCGGTGTTCGTCGAGAACGACACGAATCTCGGCACGCTCGGTGAGGCGCGCTGCGGGGCGGGGCGGGGGCTGAATCCGGTTTTTTATACGAACATGGGCAGCGGCGTCGGCGGCGGCTTGGTGGTGAATGGTGCGATCTATCACGGTGCGCCGCCGACCGAGATGGAATTTGGCCACCTGCGGCTCTATGGACCGGACCGGATCATCGAAGAGGACTGCGCCGGCTGGAGCCTCGATCGGGCGATCCGCGCGGCGATCGTGGACACGCCGGAAGCGCCGCTGGCCAGGCTCGTTGCCGCCGATCCCGGCGGGGAAGCACGCCATCTTTCTGCGGCGCTGGAGGCCGGTGATCCGCTCGCGCAATTCCTGATCAGCCAGCTCGCCGGCCATCTGGCCAACGCCCTCGGCGTGGTGACGCAATTGTTGCATCCCGAGGTCATCGTCATCGGCGGCGGGGTGTCGCTGATCGGCGAACCGCTGCGCCGCGCCGTCGCTGAATTGCTGCCGAATCAGATCATGGACATCCTGCGCCCCGGGCCGCCGATCCGCCTGGCCGGGCTGCGCGAAGACTCCGTCCCGGTCGGCGCGCTCTTGCTTGCGGCGGATCGTTTCACCACGCTCTCGAACTCTCCCTCTTTATGAAAAACTGGCTCCAAAACTACATCGCCGCCCAGCACCGCGCGCTCGATTCCGTGCCGCTCGAGGGCATCGCGCAAGCGACCGAAACCGTCCGGGTCGCGTGGCAGCAGGATCGGCAGATTTTTGCCCTCGGCAATGGGGGCAGCGCATCGAGCGCGTCGCACTTCGCGACCGATCTCGGCAAGGGGTCGTCGGACCAAGCCGGCCAGCGCTTCCGCGTGTCGTCGCTCAATGACAACGTCGCCTGGCTGACCGCGCTGGCCAATGACTACAGCTACGAAGACGTGTTCCTGCGGCAGTTGCAGAACTTCGCCCGCGCGGAGGATGTGGTCATCGCCGCGAGCGTCAGCGGCAATTCACCGAACCTCGTGAAAGCCTTCACCTGGGCGAAGGAGCAGGGCATGCACACCATCGCGCTCGTCGGGGCAAAACGTGGCGCGCTCGCCGGGATTGCGGAGCAGACCATCGTGGTGGACGACACGCACTACGGGCGCGTCGAGGATGTCCACATGCACATCCTCCACATGATTTGCTACGCCTTCATGGAGGACAGCGCGGCGTGAGCGAACGTCCGCTGCCTTCATTCACCGGTACCGTTGAACTCCGCCCGAGTTTCACGCCGCGCCCGCAGATCACGCACGTCGTCTTCGACTTCGACGGCACGCTTTCGTGGGTCCGCCACGGTTGGCCGGAGTTGATGTTCTCGGTCTTTCGCCATCATCTGCCGTCCGTGCCGGGCGAATCGCCGGAGGACATCCAGGCGGTGCTCGACGCCATTGTCTTCGGCCTCAATGGCCGCCCGAGCATCGTCCAGATGCAGCGCTTTGCGGAAGTCGCGCACCAGCGCGGTGGGCCGGCGTTGGATCCTGCGGCCTTGCGTGAAGAGTTTCAGGACCGGCTTGATGTGGACATCGCCGAGCGGCTGGCGGCGATTCGCGGCGGGGAAGCTCTGCCGGATGCGTTCGTCGTCCACGCCGCGCGGCCTTTGCTGGAGCAGCTTCGGCGGGACGGGCTCACGCTCGTCATTCTCAGCAGCACCGTGGAGCATCGGGTGAAGGAAGAGGCGGAAGCGCTCGGGGTCGCGGAATTTTTCGGGCGGCACATCTACGGCAGTCCGGTGAATCCGGCGGGCTTTTTGAAAAAGGACGTATTCGAGCGACTGCTGCGCGAGGACGGGGTCTCGGGGGAGAATCTGTTGTCGTTTGGTGACGGACCGGTGGAGATCGCCGCCACCAAGGAGTTGGGCGGTCTGGCCATCGCCGTGTGCAGCGATGAACACGTCAACGGCTCCGGGGTGATGGACAGCTTCAAGCGGCGGCAACTTTTCGACTCCGGTGCGGATGCCGCGATTCCGGATTTCCGGGACGCGGTCGCGCTCGTGAATTGGCTGCGGTCGCAATGAACCCGCCGATTCAGCCACTCGATCTCGGGAAACTGAAGGTCTTTCCGCTCGCGGAGCGGCGCAGCCTCACGCGCGCTGAGGACATCCTCATCGCGCCCGATTCCCCGGTCCCGCTGTTGTCGGAGGAGATCGCCAATTCCATCCGCGTCTGTGCCGGGCGCATCCGTGCGGCGCGCGAACGCGGCGGGAGCGTGATGCTCATCTACGGCGCGCATCTCCTGCGCAATGGCGCCGCGCTGATTCTCGATCGGATGATGGAGCGCGGCTGGCTCACGCATCTCGCGACGAATGGCGCGGGTACGATCCACGATTGGGAATACGCGTGGTTCGGTGCCTCGACCGAGAGCGTGGAGATGAACGTGGCCAGCGGCACGTTCGGGACGTGGCACGAGACGGCGACGAACATCCATCTCGCGCTGCTGGCCGGCGCGCTCGACGGCCTCGGCTACGGGCGCGCGCTGGGCCGCTTCATCGCGGAAGATGGTGCGACCGTCCCGGCGTCGGAAGCACTCGCACAGGCCATCGCCGCAGAGCCCGCGCACCCGCTGACGGCGGCGCGCGCCGATCTGCTGCACGCCCTGAGCGAGCAACGAATTCCCGCCGGTCGCAACACGGTCGATCACCGTTGGAAGCACGCGTCGATTCTGGCCTCCGCCTGGAAGCGCGGGGTGCCCGTGACGGTGCACCCCGGCATCGGCTACGACATCATTTCCAATCATCCGATCTTCAACGGCGCGGTCATCGGACGGGCCGCGGAGCTGGATTTCAAGCTTTTCGGCGGCTCGGTCGAGGGACTGGATGGCGGGGTCGTGCTCTCGGTCGGTTCGGCGATCATGGGACCGCAGGTCTTCGAGAAATCGCTCAGTTGCGTGAACAATCTTCGCCTGCAAAACGGGCGGGGCATCGTGCGCGATCACACGATCCACGTCGTCGATCTGCAAGACGGCGGCGGCTGGGATTGGACGCAAGGTGAGCCGCCCAAGACGAACGCCGCCTACTACCTGCGCTTTTGCAAAAGCTTCTCCCGCATGGGCGCGCCGATGCACTACCTCCAGTGCGACAACGCGGCTTTCATTCACCACCTCCTGCACGAACTCCAGCGCGCATGAACCCGGAGCGCCTGCACGAAATCGCCGCTCGCGCCGCCGGGCTGCGCCTCGCCGTCGTCGGCGATTTCTGCCTCGACCGTTACTTCGAAATCGATCCCTCGCGCCGTGAGATCTCCATCGAGACCGGGCTGCCCGTCCACAATGTCGTCAACGTTCGTGCCCAGCCCGGCGCCGCCGGCACGATTCTTAACAACCTCGTCGCCCTCGGCGTCGGCGAAATTTTTCCGGTCGGCTTTTGCGGCGAGGATGGCGAGGGCTACGAGTTGCTCCGTGCCTTGCGTGGCCTCCGTGGGGTGAACTCCCGGCACTTTCTCCAGACCCCGCAGCGCCGCACCTTCACCTACGGCAAACCGCTCCTCCTCGAACCCGGCCAGCCACCGCGCGAACTCAGCCGCCTCGATGCGAAGAACTGGACGCCCACGCCGCCGGAAGTCACCGCGATTCTCGCCCACTCGCTCGCCGCGCTCCGTTCGCAGGTTGATGCGATCATCCTCATGGATCAGGTGGACGTGCCCGAGACCGGAGTCATCACCGCCGGGCTTCTCGCCCAGCTCGCCGACGATGCCGGTGACCGGCCCATCGTCGCTGACAGCCGGCGCGGCCTGCGCGGTTTTCCGCCGGTCATCTTCAAGATGAACGCTACCGAACTGTCCGCGCTGACCGGCTTGCCACCGGATTCGTCCATCGAGGAAATTCACCGCGCTGCCGCCGGACTCGCCGCGCGAAATGGCCGCCCGGTCTTTGTCACCATGGCCGAGCGCGGGCTCCTCGGCGCGCTGCCGGACGGGTGCGTCGAGCAGGTGCCGGCGCGGCCGGTGCGGGGGGCGATCGATGTCGTCGGGGCGGGCGATTCGGTGACGGCGAATCTCACCACCGCCCTCGCCGCCGGAGCGACGCTGCGCGAAGCGCTGGAACTCGCGGCGCTCGCTTCTTCCATCGTCATTCATCAACTCGGCACCTCGGGCGCCGCTTCGTTCGCGCAGATTGCCGGGCTTTCGGAAAGGGCGGAGACGGCGGTGTGAGGAAGGAGAAAGGGTTGCGACGGGCGAACGCCTTCACTCCGTCCTGCGCCCGACGTCGCGTCCGCTGTTTTCGGAGCGGACGGCATGCTCGACGGGCTCTCTCAAGAGTTGAAAACGGTGGACGGAACTTCGGCTTGTGAGCAACTGGTGGAAACTTGTGAAAATCGACCGGATCAAGTGGCGTTCCGGCGAACGACCGATCCGACTTGCGAGGTCGCGCTGTGAATAACCTGCCAAGAAGAAAGAATAAGTATCCCCTTTTTTAATCCTTCCTCTCGCCTGACTCTCTCCCGTATGAAACGCCCCATTCCCCAAGGTTTTTTAGTCGCTGTTGAAGGTATCGATGGGGCTGGGAAATCGTCCGTGGCAACCATTTTAGCGCAGTGGTGTGGTGAGCGTGGACTCGCCTGCACGATGTCGAAAGAACCGACGGGATTAAAATGGGGAACCGAACTGCGCATGTCGGCAAAAGCGGGACGACTGCCCATTGCCAGGGAACTTGAGCTGTTTGAATTGGACCGCAGAGATCATGTCGCGCGCTGCATTGCGCCCTCCTTGGCCGAGGGAAACATTGTCATCCTGGACCGCTATTATTGGTCCAACGCTGCGTATCAAGGAAGCCGAGGGATGGACTATAATGCCATTATCGCGGCCAACGAGGCCTTCGCGCCGAAACCTGACCTGGTCCTGCTTCTCGATTTGGAAGTCGATGCAGGGTTGGAGCGCATCAAAGCGCGCGGTGATCGCCCGAACAACTTTGAATCAAAATCATCGTTGATGCTCGCCCGGAACATCTTTTTGCAACTCTCGGAGTGCAGCCCAAACGCCCGGGTGATCGATAGTTCCAAGCATTTCAAGGACACCGCGGCAGATGCGCTCGCTGCCTTTCAAAAAGCGGCTTTGGAGAAAATTTCCAAGGCGGGCCCTCTCCATCCAGAGATGGTCAATCTCGTGCTCGCGTTCTTCGGAGGTGAGAGAATCGACGAAGAATACCCCGAAGGAACTCTTGAAATGACGGAGTTACTAGCGGAAGCCAAGCGGGCGTCTCAGTTTGTTCGCTGATCTCCGGCAAGGGGCGACGATCAAGGACGCCGCGGACGGCATGGCGCCCTCGTCGATGTCGATGCCGAGGCTGAAGCGCTGCTTTTGGAATGCGGGGTTCTTGGCAAATTCAAGCCGCTTACCGAACTTGCGCGACAGGCCGTCCTGCTCCTGGATCACCCGACGCATTTCACCACGGAACGATATTCCGGGCGATCCGACCCGGCGGAGAACGGACTTTCGGTGCTGTGTTTTTGGCAAGTCGAAAATGGCCGCAGCATCCCTTGGGAGCGGAAGCAACATCGTCAAAAAGATTAAGCCCTTCGACGGCCCGCCGGAGACGAATTGAGTCGAGGATCTACAGATTAGGAATCTGCCGCCAAGGGCGGTGCACATTTACGCAAATACTCTGAGGAGCGGAAAGTGACCGTCCTTGCCCTCCGGTGAACCGGCCTGAAGGCTAGCATTTTATTTGCCTCGCGGAAAAGCCCGCGCGCATCTTTGGCCCTTCCCCCGCTCCGCAATCACCCGCCGGGCATATTCCTCGGCGCTCGCAAAGCTCTTCAATCACTAATTTACCAACCAGACCCACCATGACTATCGACGTTCACAGCGGAGGCTATCGTTGCTGCGATGGCATTAATCGGCGGAGCTTCCTCAAAACCGGCGCCCTCATGCTCGGCGGGATGTCGCTGGCCAGCCTGCTGCGCCGCGAAGCGATGGCGGCGGCGGTGGGTGAAGCGCGCCAGGACATGAGCGTGATCCTGTTCTGGCAGGGCGGGGGACCGAGCCAGATCGACATGTGGGACTTGAAGCCGGACGCGCCGTCCGAATTCCGCGGCGTGTTCAATCCGATCAATACCAACCTCGACGGTCTGCAAGTCTGCGAGCACATGCCGCGCATCGCCAAGATCTGCGACAAGCTCACGCTGATCCGTTCGGTCACGCACGGCGACGCCGGCCACGAATCCGCCAGCCACACGCTGCTCACGGGCTACAAGCCGACCAACGACATTCCCGCGAACGAAGCGCCCGCTTACGGCAGCATCGTCTCGAAAGAAATGGGACCGCGCGTGGATGGATTCCCGGCCTACGTCACGCTGCCGACCGCGCCGAAGAGTTCCGCCGCCGCCTATCTCGGCGTGGCTTACAATCCCTTTGAAACCCAAGGCGACCCGAACAGCGAAAACTTCAGCGTGCAGAATCTGAAAGTCCCGGGCGGTCTCACGCTCGATCGCCTGGAAAATCGCCGCAACGTGCTGAAGCATTTCGACACGCTGCGCCGCGACATCGATTCCTCCGGCCTGATCAGCGGGATGGATACCTTCGGCCAGCAGGCCTACGACATCGTCACTTCGCCGAGGGTCCAGGCGGCTTTCGACATGACCAGGGAAGACGCAAAGATGCGCGATCTCTACGGCCGCACAGCGTGGGGCCAGAATACGCTCCTCGCCCGCCGCCTCATCGAGGCCGGCGTGCGTTTCGTGACGGTGAATGTGGGCGGCTGGGATACTCACGCCAACAACTTCGAGAGTTTGAAGTCCAAGCTGCCGCAGTTCGATCAAGCCTATGCGGCGCTGATCGAAGACCTCGCCCAGCGTGGCCAGCTCGACAAGACGCTCGTCCTCAGTTGGGGCGAATTCGGTCGCACGCCGCGGATCAACAAGGACGCGGGGCGCGACCACTGGCCGAATGTTTTCTCCGTGCCGATGGCGGGTGGCGGACTCAAGAAGGGCATCGTCCTCGGCGAGAGCGACGCCCGCGCCGAGTTCCCGAAAGATCGTCCCGTCTCGCCGCAGGATGTGCTCGCGACGATGTATCACCAGCTCGGCATCGACCAGGCCAAGGAATACACCAACGACGCCGACCGTCCCGTGCCGATCCTGAACTACGGCGAGCCGATCAAGGAAATCATCTCCGCTTGAACCTGCTGGCCCGCTCGCGGTGGGCGGTGTTGTTGCTGGTCGCGGCGTTTACGGCGCAGGCGCAGCAACTGCCCGTCCCCACACTCAAGAACGTTTTCCCGTGTGGGGCGCAGCAGGGGAAGTCCGTCGAGGTGGAACTCGGCGGCACGAATCTCGACGAGACGACGAAGCTTTACTTCAGCCACCCGGGCATCACCGCGGAGTTGCTTTCCGATCCGACCAAGGGAGCGCCGCGCTTCAAGATTTCCACGGCGCCAGACGTTCCCGTCGGCGTGCATGACGTCCGCTGCATTGGCAAACTCGGCATCAGCAACCCGCGCGCGTTTGTCGTTGGCGATCGCGAGGAGGCCAACGAAACGGAGCCGAACGACGCGCGCGAGAAAGCCAATCGCATCCCGCTCCATGGCGTTCTGAATGGCCGGGTCAGTCCGACCGAGGACATCGACTGGTTCGTGTTTGCGGCCAAAAAGGGCCAGCGCGTCATTGTCGAATGTCAGGCGTGGCGGATCGACTCGCGCCTCGACGGCACGCTCACGCTTTACACCAGCGACGGCAAGGAACTGGCCACCAGCCAGGATGAAAACATTCGCGATCAAAAGCGCGACCCGCTGATCGATTTCGATGTGCCGGCGGATGGCGACTACTACCTCAGATTCACCGACTTTATGTACAACGGCGGGGTGGAGAATTTCTATCGCCTCAGCGTCGGCACGCGCCCGTACGTCGATTTCATTTCACCCACGGGAGCGAAGCCCGGCACGACCGCGGATATTACCTTTTACGGGCGCAATTTGCCCGGCGGCGAAATGACGGACGTAAAGGTCAATGGCCGCCCGCTCGAAAAGGTCGTGCGGAAGGTCGCCGTGCCCGCGGACGCAGACTCCACCACGAGCCTGCAATTCTCCGGGTTGCTCCGGCCGCCCACTTCGCGCGTGGACGGCATGGAAGTGCGCATCACCGGCGAAACCGGCACCTCCAACGCCCGACTGCTGCTCTTCGGCGACGGCCCCGAGCAGCTCGAAGCCGAGCCGAATAATGCGATCGCCGAAGCGAACCGGGTCGCCGTGCCGTGCGCCGTCACCGGGCAGTTCAGCGCGCCAAAGGACGTGGACCAGTTTGTTTTCAGCGCGAAGAAGGATGAGAAGTTCGTCATCGAAGTCGCGGCGGAGCGGATCGGTTCGCCCGCCGATCCCGACATGGAAATCGCCGAGGCGGACGGCAAGATCATCAACTCCACGCAGGACACGAACGAGAATATCGGACAGCTCCGTTTCCCCACGAATACGAGCGATATCGTTTACAACTTCACCGCGCCGAAGGACGCCGATTTCACGCTGCGTCTGGAGCATGTCTATCAGCAGGTGCAGGGCGGCGCGCAGTACCAGTATCGCCTGACCATTCAGCGCCAGCCGCCGCCGGACTTCCGCGTCGTGTGCGCACCGGCGCAGGACATCCGGATCGACTCGCATGCCGTCTATCAGGGTGGGCGACAGCGCCTCGATGTCCTCGTCTGGCGCATGAATGGGCATGATGCGCCGATCACCATCGAGGCGCGCAACCTCCCGCCGGGCGTGGCCGCGGAGCCGATCACCATGGGGCCGGGGGTGAAATGGGGAACGCTGGTCGTGACCGCCGCGCCCGATGCGCCCATCGGCGAGGGCGAAATCGAAGTCGTCGGAACGAGCCTGCGCAACGATGAAAAACTCGTCCGCAAGGCGCGGGGTGGCGTGATCGTTTGGGATACCGTGAATACGGCGGCGATCAGCCGCATGACCCGCAGCATCGTCCTGGCCGTGCGCGAGAAGACCCCGTTCGCCGTGACCGTTTCTTCCCAAGACACGTTGATCAAGCCGGGCGATCCGATCCACGTGACCGTCACCGCCGCTCGCCGCGCCGATATGCCGAGCGCGATCCAATTAAGTGGTGCGGGAATCGAACTGCCCGTCGGGCTGACCATCCCGACGACCACGATCAATGCCGGCCAGACCGAAGCGCAAATCGTCGTGGCGACGACCGACAAGATCAAAGCCGGCGACTACAGTTTCATCATCAACGCAGAATCCCAGGTGCCCAACGGCGCGGAAAAGAAACTGCGCGTCATCTATCCGAGCAACGCTCTCAAAGTCACCGTCGTCCCGAAGCTCGCAAGATAACCTCCCCGCATTTCTCATGAAGACCATCCTTCCCTTCCTCGCCCTCACCGTCCTCGTCGCGGGCGCGCTTACCGCCGCCGATCCCGTTGCCCCGGCCACGCCCGCGCCCGCCAAGCCGAAGCTCAAGATCATCCCCGGGCAGGTCATTGTTCCCACCGACGCGATGCGGCGCATTTGGGGCGAATTAGTCAGCGTCGATCTCAAGACGCGCACCGGGAAATTTCGCAAGGAAGGCACGGACGAAATTATGCCCTTCACGGTGCTGCCCTACGCCGAGCTGCTGCACCACGCCGCTTCCGGCGACTTGCAGGACTTCCGGATCGGTGAGCGCGCGATCTTTCGCATGCACGAAAACGAAGCCGGCGAATGGGTCTGGCTGACCTACATCCAGGACCAGATGAACATGATGAACGGCCACAAGGAGTATTTCCATGTGGACAGCATCGACGCGGCGAAAGGCCAACTGACTTGCACGCAGGCCAGTGCCGACAAGAGCTACGTGCGCGAGCCCGGCACCCTGATCGAAACGGACAAGGACACGCGGTATTGGAAGGCGGGCCAGCCGGCGAAGTTTGCGGACATCAAGGTCGGGGACAAACTCCGCACCAAGACGCATGGCGTCGGCCAAGGCAAAGTGCAGATGTGCTGGGAGGTTTTCCTCGACGACGAGAGCCTGCTGAAATTCCAGGAGGAGCAGAAAGGCGTGCATTCCAAACGGATGGCCGAAGAAGGTGCGCCGGGCTATGTGGACAAGGTTTCCGACCGTGAACTGGAACTCACGCTCTTCCGTGAAGGCGGCGAGGTGACACAGAAGTTGAAAGCCGGACAAAAAGTCCGTGTCGCCCCGGCGGGGGTCGATCGGCAGTCGAGTGCGACCCCGGTTACGGGCACCCTCACCGTGAAAAAGATGGCGGGCGCGCTGGGCAAAGTCTCGGTCACTCTCGACGCTCCGGCCACGGGCTTTGCGGTGACCGGCCTCGCGCGGCTTTGGCCGGTGCCTTGACCGGAACATCGGAGGCAGTCGTCGTAGTAGCTGTGTTGATCGGTCCGCGCGCTGGAGGAAGTCCGTGATCTGCTCGTCGAAAGCTGGGACTCAGGCCTGGCGTGGACCCAAGTCCACGGCAGCATTTGGAAACAACGGGACCGCGTGGCGACGTGGTCGAGCAAAACCTTGCTCGTGCAGGGAAAAGGCGCTGGGAGACTGAGCGTCTCGCGTCGGGACTATTGCGGAGCCGCGCCGGGGGCGGTCGGCATCTTCATCTCATTGTAGCCCGCCGGGATGGCGAATTCGGAGTCGGCGACGGGCTCCTGTTTGGCCTTCACCAGTGTCGAAGTCATCGGACCTGCGGGAGTGGCCATCTGCGATTTCACGATCATTCCCGGCACGTCCATTTTGCTCGGATCGAAGCCGCTCGAACTCGCGGCGCTGATCTTCTTCAACTCGTCCTTGAGCACCTGCGCATTCGGATAATCCTTGGCCGCCCAGATCTTGCCCGTCATGCCGCCGGCATTGAATTCATAAACATCCGCCGTCCACTCGCCGATTTTTTCCGTGGCTCCGGTGGCTTTGGGCTTTTCCATTTTTGAGGGATCGATGCCCGCCTGCTTCTGCGCCGCTTCGGTCTGCGCTTTCATCGCGTTCATGTTCATCTTCATGGCAATCTTCTGCGCGTGCATGAGCGTGGTCATGTCGCCGGTCTTCACGTTCATGAGGACGGTGACGTCCCCCGCGGGACTCGGCATGTCGATGCGCGCCTGGTCGCCCTTGATCTTCATGACCATGCTGCCGTTCATCATGGCCGATTCCATTTTTTGTTCGATAACGACGTCGGCGTGAGCGCTGAGGCTGGCGGCGAGGAGAAGGGCGAGGCACGGGAGGATTTTCATAAAGCCGCGAGAGTGCGTTGGCCGTGGCGGACAGACGAGCGGAAAGTTTCCCGCCGATGGTGGCGTGGCGCTACCCCGAATCCCGGGTGGCGAAATGCTGAAGGACCGCCGGGTAAAGTTTGTGTTCGGCGACCTGGATGCGGGTGTGGATTTCCTCGGGGGTGTCACTCGGGAAAATAGGCACGGTGCTTTGGGCGATGACCTCGCCCGTGTCCATGCCGTCATCGACGTAATGCACGGTGCAGCCCGTCTCCGTCGCGCGGGCGGCGAGCGCTTGTTTCCAAGCTTCGAGACCGGGAAACGCGGGAAGCAGGGACGGGTGGATATTGATGATCCGATGCGGGAAAGCTTCGAGGAGCGGCGCCTTGATCATCCGCATCCAACCGGCGAGGACGACGAGTTCGACGCCCGCCTCGCGCAGGAGTTCGACGACACGGTGCTCCGCCTCGGGTTCGAGTTTCGTCTTGAAGCGACCCGGCGCGACAAACTCGGCGCGAATCTTTCGTTCGCGCGCGAGTTCGAGAATGCCGGCGGCGGCCACATCGCTGATCACGATTCGCGCCTCCGCGTCGAGCCCGCCGGTGGCGATGGTGTCGGCGATGGCGCGGAAGTTTGAGCCCTTTCCCGAGCCGAGGATGCCGAGTTTCAGCTTTGCCATTTGGCGATGGTCGCGGTGGTGGATTTGCCCGGGACGAGCGAAAGAATGCGAATCTCCGCCCCCGCGTCCTGCAAGGCACCGCGTTCCCCGGGGTCGAGACTTTCGACGGTGTAGTCGCCACCCTTGGCATAAATCTGCGGACGGATGGTGCGGACGAGTTCGGTGACGCGTTCGGTATGGAAAAGCGTGACGAAATCGACACAGGCGAGCGCGGCGAGGACCTCGGCGCGATCCTGCTCGCTGTTGATCGGGCGCGTCGGGCCTTTGAGCGCGCGCACGCTGGCGTCGCCATTCACCGCGACGAGCAGGGCGTCGCCGAGGGCACGCGCCGCTTGCAGGTAGCGGACGTGGCCGACATGCAGCAGATCGAAGCAGCCATTGGTGAAGACGAGCTTTTTGCCCGCAGCGGCAAACTTGTCGCGCAGGGCGGCGAGTTGCTGCGGAGTCTGCGATTTCGGGCACATGCAGGCGCACGATAGCGGCGGCGCTTTCCCCGTAGCCAGCGGAAATCGGCCTGTGCTACGTTCCGCGCTCTATGCACGATCCCCGCTTCGACAAACTGGCTCACGGTCTCGTCAATTTTTCCACCAAGCTCGGCCAGGGCGAGAAGGTGTTGATCGACGCCTTCGACATCCCGCCGGAGATGACCGTGGCGCTGATTCGCGCGGCGCGGAAAGCGGGGGCGGTCCCGCTGGTGCAGACGCATCAGGCGCGGGTCTCGCGGGAGATGGGCCTCGGCGCGCAGGAGGAGCAGCTCGAAATCAGTTCTGCCATCCAGCTCGCGCAGATGAAGAAGATGGACGCTTACATCGCGGTGCGCGGTGGGGACAACATCACCGAACTCTCCGACGTGCCGCCGGAGAAAATGAAGCTCGTTTCCAAGAAGATGAAGCCGGTGCTCGACTGGCGCGTGAAGAAGACGCGCTGGTGCGTGCTGCGCTGGCCCTCGCCGAGCATGGCGCAGAGCGCGGGCATGAGTACCGAGGCGTTCGAGAAATTCTACTTCGATGTCTGCACGCTCGATTACGCGCGCATGCAGCCGGGGATGAAGGCGCTGAAGGCGGCGATGGAAGCGACGGACAAAGTGGAGATCAAAGGTCCCGGCACCGACCTGCGCTTTTCGATCAAGGGGATCAGCGCGATCCCCTGCGGCGGCTCACACAACATCCCCGACGGCGAAGTCTTCACCGCGCCGGTGCGCAACTCGGTGCAAGGTGTCGTGAGCTACAACGCGCCAACGATCTATCAGGGCGTTGCCTTCGATAATGTGCGGCTGGAATTCAAGGACGGGAAGATCGTCAACGCCACGGCGAACAACACGGAGAAGCTGAACGCGATCCTCGATAGCGATTCAGGGGCGCGCTACATCGGTGAGTTCGCGATCGGCTTTAATCCGTATGTCCTCAGCCCGATGCGCGACATTCTCTTCGATGAAAAGATCAACGGCTCGTTCCACTTCACGCCCGGCCAGTGCTACGAGCAGACCGAGAACGGCAACCGCTCGCAGGTCCACTGGGATCTGGTGAATATCCAGCGTGAAGACTACGGCGGCGGCACCATCCACTTCGACGGCAAGCTCATCCGCGAAAACGGTCGGTTCGTGCCGAAGGCGCTCCAGGCCTTGAATCCCGAGCGCTTGAAATAACGCCGCGCGCCTCGCCCGCCGCGCGTATCTCCCCCGATGGACGTGCACCGCTTCGCGCCCGCGCTACCCGCGCTGCTCGCCCTGCTGAGCGCGACGGGGTATGCCGAAGGGCGCGATTCGTGGCTGGCGGAATTGCTCAGCCCGGAACTGCGCCGGATTGAAAATCGTCACGATGCGATCAAAGGCGAGCTTGCCGCACTCGGCGCGCCGGTGGCCGGGCAGACGGCTGAACAATTCGGTTACCAACATCCGCGGCTCGACGCGCCGCCGCTCAATCCCGGATGGGTGCAGGTCGATTTGCGCTCCGCGCAGGTCATCGACTGGATCGCGCTCATCCCGGCGCAACTTGATTGGCAATCCTTTGAGCGCCCGGCCTACGGCTTCCCCAAACGCTTCCGTATCGACATCTCGGATGACGCGGACTTCGTGGTCTTCACGACGGTGGCCGATTTCACGGAATCCGATTTTGCCGATCCCGCGGTCGCTCCGCTCGCGGTGCGCGCCGGCGGCCAGCGGGCGCGTTATGTCCGGGTCACGGTGACAAAGTTCGATCTCGAAAACGGCCAGTATTTTTTCGCCCTCGCTGAACTCCTCGTGCTCTCGGGCAATCGCAATGTCGCGATCGGCCGGCCCGTCACTGTCTCCTCGCGCTACGAACTACCGCCGCGCTGGGCGCAGCAAAATCTCGTCGATGGTCGGACCCCGCTCGGCCCGCCGATCCGCAAGGAGCTGCTCCCCTACGACGGCTTGTTCACGGACATCCCGGCGGACAATTCGCCGCCAGCCATGGAGGTCGATCTCGGTCGCACGATGGAATTGCAGGAGGTTCGACTGCATCCCGTGCATGCGCGCATCGGTGCCGATGTGCCGGGGTGGAGTTTCCCGCAGGCTTTCCGCGTCGAGGCCAGCGCGGATGCGAAGTTTACGACGCCGGTGGTGCTTTTCGAATCCGCGAATTTTCCGAATCCCGGCAACAATCCGGTGACGCTGCAAGTCGGTGGTGCGGCGCGGGCGGTTCGCGTGGTGTTTCTTGCGGCCGGCCCGGCGCCGCCGGCGCGCCGCTTTGGCTTGTCGGAATTGGAGGTCTATTCCGGCGGGGTGAATGTGGCGCCACAAAGCGGGGTGACGGCTACGGCGGACAACTCGGCGTTCAGCCAGAGCTGGCCGCGCGCGTTGCTCGTCGATGGTTACACGAGCTACGGGCGGCTGATGGAATTGCCGGAATGGCTGAGCACCTGGACGCGCCGCCGCGAACTGCAATCGGAACTGGCCTTGCTCGCGGAACGCCGCGGCCCGGTCGTCGAGCAGGGCCTTACCCGCGGATTCCAATTGCTCGGCTGGCTGACCGTCGGCGTCGCCCTCGCCGCGGTCGTCTTTGCCTATCGCGTCCGCTGGCGGCGGCGCATGGAAATCGAAGCACTGCGCCTGCGGCTCGCGCGCGATTTGCACGACGAGATCGGCAGCAACCTCGCGAGCCTGGCGGTGACCGGTGAACTCGCCGCCGAGACGGCCGCTGCCGAGGATCGTGAAGACTGGCGCGAGGTCCAGCGGGTGAGCCGCGAGAGTATGGAGGCGATGCGGGAGGTGCTGTGGGTGCTCGGCGCACGGGAGGAAGCCGGACTCGATCTCGCCAAACGACTGCAGCGGACCGCTCAGCGGATGCTTGCCCGGCAGGAAGTCCACTGGCGGGACGCACCGCAGAATCCGCCCGCCGCCTGGCCTGCCGAGTCGCGCCGGGAAGTTTTTCTGTTTTTCAAAGAGACGCTGGCGAATGTCGTCCGCCACGCGCGAGCGAAGCGGGTCGAACTCGGCATGCAGGTCGGGCGTCGCGACTTCGTGCTCGTGGTCAGCGACGATGGCGTGGGCTTCGATCCGGCGCAGGTGCATGAAGGCGTCGGCTTGAAAAGTCTGCGGGAGCGGGCGCGCGATCTCCGCGGCCAGATGACCATCCAATCCACCGTCGGAGGCGGAACGACGGTCACCTTGCGCGCTCCGCTGTAACGAGCCGGAAGGTGCGGCGCGTTTTCCGGCTTTGCCTCCCGCCGCCTTTGCGCGAGGTATAGCCCATGCCTCATGTGTGGATCGTCGAAGACAATGCCGCCTTCCGCCGCGCCGCCACGCGCGCGCTCAAGGCGCGCGAATATTTTTGCGGCGTGGAAGCGTTCGAGAGTTGTGAGGACGCGCTCGAAGCGCTGGCCACGGCGGAGCGGAAGCCCGAAGTCATCCTGCTCGACGTGGGGCTGCCGGGCATGGATGGCATCCAAGGCATTCGCGCATTCAAGGCGGTGCTGCCGGACGCCGCACTGCTCGTGCTCACGGTGTTTGAAGACGACGACAAAATCTTTCGCGCGATCTGCTCCGGCGCGTCCGGCTATCTGCTGAAATCCGAGCCGATGGCGCAGGTCGCCGAAGCCATCGAACAGGCGCTGGCCGGCGGGTCGCCGATGAACCCGCGCGTTGCCCGCCGGGTGCTGGAGATGTTTTCCAAACTCTCGCCGGAGAAGAAGGACTACGGCCTGACCGACCGCGAGAAAGCCGTGCTGGAGCACATGGTCGAAGGGCTGGGCAAAAAGCAGATCGCCGACCGGCTCGATCTCAACCCGCACACGACCGACTACGTGATGCGCTGCATTTACAAAAAGCTGCATGTCAACGGCATGACGGCCGCGGTGTCGATCGCGCTGAAAGAGCGCCTCGTCGGGCCATAAGTCGCGTTTGTCGGAAGCAGTTACGCGCACCCGTATATTGCCGCGGGAGCGTGTCGCAGGCATCCTCCGCCCCGATGTTCCGCCCCCTGAACGCCCGCCTGCTTTCTTTCCTGCTGCTCGCAGATTTGCAGGCTCGGGCGGCGGATCCGATCGACTTCAACCGCGACATCCAGCCGATCCTTTCGGAGAATTGCTACCACTGCCACGGTCCCGATGCCGGGGCGCGCAAGGCCAAGCTGCGGCTTGATCTCAAGGATGGAGCGCTGGGGAAAAATGAAGACGGCGTGGTGATGGTTGCGCCGGGAAAGCCGGAGGAAAGCGAACTGATCGCGCGCATTCTCAGCACCGATCGCGATGAAGTGATGCCGACGCCGAAGTCGAATCGCAAACTGACCGACGCGCAGAAGCAATTGCTCAAGCGGTGGGTCGAGCAAGGCGCGAAGTGGGGTGAGCATTGGGCCTTTGTCCCGCCCCAACGCCCCGCGGTGCCGCAACCCGAGGCGGCACTCGGCGCGGTGCGAAATCCGATCGACGCCTTCGTGCTCGAACGCCTCGCGAAAGAAGGTCTCAGGCAAGCGCCCGAGGCCAGCAAGGCGAAGTTGCTCCGCCGTGCTGCGCTCGATCTCACCGGCCTTCCGCCGTCGCCGCAGGAACTTGACGCCCATCTCGCAGACGCGACGCCGGATGCTTATGAAAAGGCCGTCGATCGCCTGCTCGCCTCGCCGCGTTATGGCGAACGCATGGTTTGGGAATGGCTCGATGCCGCACGTTACGCCGACACGAATGGCTATCAGGGTGATCCGACGCGGGCGATGTGGCCGTGGCGCGATTGGGCGGTCAAAGCGCTGAACGACAATCTGCCGTTCGACCAATTCACCATTCAGCAACTCGCGGGCGACCTGCTGCCCAACCCGACGACGGAGCAACTCATCGCCACCGGCTTTCACCGCAACCACATGATCAATGGTGAAGGAGGGCGCATCGCCGAGGAGTCGCGGGTCGATTACGTCATGGATCGCGTCGAGACGACGGGCACCGTCTGGATGGGGCTCACGCTGAACTGCTGCCGCTGCCACGACCACAAATACGACCAACTCACCCAGCGCGAGTACTACCAACTCGGCGCGTATTTCAATTCCATCGACGAAAGCGGTGCGAACGATGATCGCGGCTACGCAAAACCGGTGCTCAGTCTCCTTTCTCCCGACGAGGAAGCGAAACTGAAGGAGGTGCGGGACAGCGAAGCGCAGGCGAAGAAGGAGCGCGAGGAACTCGAAAAGAAATTGCGCGGAGATCAGCCGTCCTGGGAGGAGATGGTGAAGGGCGATGGGGCCAAGCTCGCCGAAGTCGAATGGCAGGTCCTGAAGCCGGAAGAGGTGACGAGCGAGAACGGTGCGAAGCTGACCGTGCAGCCCGACGGTTCGGTGCTCGTCAGCGGTGCCAATCCCGACGTGGACGATCTGATTGTCACGGCGGTCACGCAGATGCGCGGGGCGACGGCGCTGAAACTGGAAGTGCTGACGGACGATTCGCTGGCCGGCAAAGGACCGGGCCGCGCACCGAATGGAAGCTGGGTGCTGACCGAGTTGAAATTTCTGGGTGATGGCAAGCCGGTGGGACTCGCGGCGGTGCGCGCGGATTTCGAGCAGCCGGGCTGGCCTCTGGCCAATGCGCTCGATGGCCGCGACGACACGGGCTGGGGCGCATGGCCGCAGGTCGGCCAGCCGCACGAGGCCGTGTTCGAGTTGCTCAACGAATTCGGTTATCGGCCCGACCGCACCCTCTCGTTTCGCCTGCAATTCCGGTCCAATTACAAACAGCACGTCATCGGAAAATTCCGGCTCTCGATCACCGATTCGCCCAAGGTGTTGCTCCGCGCGATCCCGAGTGAGGTGAAGGCCGCGCTCGCTGTTGAGGGCGGTCAGCGCTCGGAGGCGCAGAAGAAGACGGTGACCGAATTCTATCTCGCCAGCGAGCCGCGCCTCATCGCCGTGAAAAAAAAGGCCGACGACACCAAGGCCGCCCGCGACAAGGCCGAACGCGAAGCTCCGCGCACGATGGTGATGCGTGAGCGCGCGCAACCGCGCGACACCTTCATCCTCGTCAAAGGAGCTTACGACAAATACGCGGACAAGGTCGCGCATGGCACGCCGGAGGTGCTGCCCGCGCTGCCGGCCGACGCGCCTCGGAGCCGGCTCGCGCTGGCGCAGTGGCTCGTGTCGCCTGGGCATCCGCTCACGGCCCGCGTCACCGCAAATCGCGCGTGGCAGATCTTCTTCGGCAATGGCCTGGTGAAAACAACGGAAGACTTCGGCGTGCAGGGCGAGAAGCCGACGCATCCTGAATTGCTCGACTGGCTGGCGCGCGAGTTCATCGAGAGCGGCTGGGATGTGAAGCGATTGCATCGCCTGATCGTCACGAGTGCGACGTATCGCCAGTCCTCGCGCATTCCCACCGGCATGGCCGAGCGCGACCCGGAGAACAAGCTGCTGGCCCGCGGCGCGCGGTTCCGTCTGCCGAGTTGGATGCTGCGCGATCAGGCACTCGCGGCCTCCGGCCTGTTCGTCGAAAAGCTCGGCGGTCCTCCGGTGAAAGCCTATCAGCCGGCCGGCGTGTGGGAGGACGCGACGTTCGGTCAAATCAAGTTCACGCAGGATCACGGCGAAGCGCTCTATCGCCGCAGCCTCTACATCTTCTGGCGGCGCATCGTCGGTCCCACCGTCTTCTTCGACGTGGCGAACCGCCAGCAATGTGCGGTGAAAACCGGACGCACGAACACCCCGCTGCACGCGCTGGTGACGCTGAATGACGTGACCTACGTCGAAGCCGCGCGCGCTCTCGCCGAACGCATGTTGAAGCAGGGTGGAATGACCGATGCGGAGCGGCTGTCGTACGGCTTCCTCCTGTGTACGGCGCGCGTCCCGAGTGACCGGGAATCCGGCGTGCTCGCGAGTGCGCTGGCTCGCTTCCGAGAGCAGTACGCCGCGGATGCGGAAGCGGCCAGCAAGCTGATCGCCGCGGGTGAATCGAAACCCGATGCCAATCTGCCCGCGTCCGAACTTGCCGCGCAAACCAGCCTCGCGCTGCTGTTGCTCAATCTCGATGAAACGCTGACCAAGGAGTAACGCATGAATCCGCAAATCCAGCGCGCCGCTTATCTCACCCGACGCCAGTTCTTCGCCAAATCCGCCACCGGGCTCGGGACAGCAGCGCTGGCTTCGCTGCTCGCGCAGGATGGATTTGCCGCGCTCACCGGCGGCACAGGATTGAAACGAATCGGTGGCCTCGATGATCTGCCGCACTTTGCGCCGAAGGCGAAGCACGTCATCTACCTCCTGCAAAATGGCGGGCCGCCGCATCTCGATACCTTCGATTACAAGCCGGGCATGGAGAAGTTCCGCGGACAGGAGATCCCTCCCTCGATCCTCGGGGACAAGCGCTTTTCGACGATGACGCAGAACGTGAAGCAGAAGCTGGTGCTGCCGCCGTTCACCGGCTTCAAGCAGCATGGCAAGTCGGGAATGTGGGTCGGTGACTTCATGCCGCACACGGCAGGGATCGTGGACGATCTGTGCTTCATCAAATCGATGCACACCGAGGCGGTGAATCACGCCCCGGCGATCAATTTTTTCCTGACCGGTGGTGAGCAGCCGGGGCGGCCGAGCATGGGCGCGTGGGCGACTTACGGGCTCGGCACGGAGTCGCAGGAGCTGCCCGGCTTTGTCGTCATGACTTCGCGCGACAAGGAGGCGTCGTGCGGGCAGATCTTCTACGACTTCTATTGGGGCGCGGGCTTTTTGCCGTCGAAGTTCCAAGGCGTGCGTTTCCGCGGCAGCGGTGATCCGGTGCTCTATCTTTCCAATCCCGACGGCATGTCGCGCGAAGTGCGTCGTGGGTTGCTCGACGATCTCGCCAAACTGAACGAGGAGCACTACGCGGAATTCGCCGATCCGGAAATCGCGACGCGCATCTCGCAATACGAGATGGCTTACAAGATGCAGGCGTCGGTGCCGGAGTTGATCGACTTTGCCCAGGAGTCGCCGGAGACGCTGGAGATGTATGGGCCGGACGTGAAGCGCCAGGGCTCCTTTGCCTACAACTGCCTCATGGCCCGCCGGCTCGTGGAGCGTGGGGTGCGTTTCGTGCAGTGTCTGCACGCTGGCTGGGATCATCACAACAACCTCTCCACGCAGTTTCAGATTCAGTGCCGCGACACCGATCAGCCGAGCGCCGCGCTGGTCAAAGACCTCAAGCAACGTGGGCTGCTCGACGACACGCTCGTCATTTGGGGCGGGGAATTTGGACGCACGCCGTTCATTCAGGGCGACATCAACGACACCAAGCGCTGGGGGCGCGATCATCATCCGTATGCGTTCACGCTTTGGATGGCGGGAGGTGGGGTGAAGCCGGGCATCAGCTACGGCGAGTCGGATGAGTTCGCGTTCAACGTCGCCAAGGACCCAGTGCATGTGCATGACTTCCAAGCCACCGTCCTGCACTTGCTCGGCATCGACCACGAGCGGCTCACTTTCCGGTTCCAAGGCCGCCAGTTCCGCCTGACCGATGTGCATGGACATGTCGTGAAGCCGATTCTTGCTTAGCCTAAATCCGGCGATTGGGGTCCACGAAACAGACGAAAAGACACGAAAGAAGAGGGGATCCGGTCCTTGGGCGACTCACCCAGGGGGGAAGGCGGCCTTCACCGCAACTCCTGCCTTTCGTGTCTTTTCGGTCGTTCGTGGACATTCCATTCGCGTTTTTCGGCTTCGCGGCGCTTTCCATTGCGCGCATCGGATACGTCGGGTTCGATGTGCTCCCCGTGAACAAAGCCGCCCTCGTCCAAAAGATCATCGCCCAGCTCGCTGCCGAGCTGGAGGGTTATGCCCAGTCCGCCCGCTCCGCCCATGCCGAGGCGACCGACGAGCAAAGCAAGGCCGAGAACAAGTATGACACCCGCGGACTGGAGGCGTCCTATCTTGCGCGGGGCCAGTCCCGCCAGGCGGCTGAAACCGCGGAAGCGCTGGAACAATTCGCGGCGCTCCCGCTGCGCGACTTCGGTCCCGGAGAACCGATCGATCTCGGCGCGCTGGTCGAATTGGAAACGAAAGCAGGAACCGCCTGCTACTTCATCGGGCCGCGCGCCGGCGGCATGGAGGTCGCGCAAGGTCGGCGCGAAGTTCTGGTCATCACTCCACAATCTCCGCTCGGGCAGCAGCTCGTCGGCAAGCAGCAGGGGGAGCAATGGGACATGCAGCTTGCCGGCAGGCGGAACGCGTGTCGCGTGGTGAGCGTGGCTTAGAGACGGTCTGAAAACTCCATTCGCGTGTCATTCTGAGCGGAGTTTCGTGCGGCCGCAGGTGGGGACGGAACGGAGTCGAAGAATCCCGGCGCTTTCCAGGGCGATGACCTTTGGGTGATTCCACGGGATGCTTCGACTGCGCTCCAGTCGCCAAGCTCCCTGCGCTCCGCTCAGCTTGACACCCTCATGGTTTTAGACCGCCTCCTGAAGGCGTGGCCGATGCCGTCAGATGGACTTCCGACCTTGAAACTTGCCGAGCAGGTTCTGGACAGTCCGCTCCTGGAGCCGCTCGGCGGTGCGCCGATCGGATTGGGCTTGCAGGTCCTGGGGACTGGCGGCTTTCGCCGGGGCGACGGCTTTTTTTCGACTCGGGCGCTTGGGCATGCCGCAAAATGTCATGCGCGCGACGAATCGCGAGTGCGAACTTCGCGTGCGATTCCCGTTGCTCCCGGCCCCCATTGCCGCCACGGTGCGTCACGTCGTGCCTTGCGACCGATTTCCTGAGGCACGCCTTTTTCGTTTTTATGCTCAACCTCATCTTGTGGTCTGCCCTCGGCTTTGTCGCCTGGCTCGTCGTCGCGTCCTTTTTCGAATGGGTGCTGCATCGCTACGTCATGCATCGTCCGCTCGGAGCCTTCACCTACCCGTTTCGCGCGCATGCGATCGTGCATCACGGGACGTTCAAGGCCGACCACACCTATCACCTGCAAAACGAAGCGGACAAAGAGACGATCCCGATGGCCTGGTGGAATGGTGCGGTCTTGATCATCATCGCGATGGTCCCCGCCACGTTGCTGGCCTGGGCGGTCGGGCACTGGGCGCTGCTGGTCGGCGCGTTTGGCGGCATGACCACCTACTACTGCGTGTACGAATACCTGCACTGGTGCATGCATTTGCCGAAGCAGCGCATCGTCGAGCGCTCGGGGCTTTTCTTCCGGCTCAATGGGCACCACCTGCTCCACCACCGCTACATGCACAAGAACTTCAACGTCATTTTGCCGCTCGCCGATCTCTGCCTCGGCACGCTGCTGCTCCGCTCGAAGGTGAGCTTCGCGCAGACGCGCGGGCCGGCCGTGCCGGATGTTCAGCCGCTGGTGGCGACTTCGCCTTCCAGTGAAAATTCGGGCGAAGGAAAATCGCGGGCGTCGGGCAGATCGGCGGCCTCACCGCACGCCTCAGCGCCACGCGCAGAGCGACTCGACGTAAGCCGCTGAGCCATCGCGCAGCCAGCCGTCGAGCTGGGCCTGATCCTTGAGCTGCTGGCCGCGGCGGCGTGGCACGACCAGAAAACGGGAATCGATCTCCGGGAGTGCGCTCATGTCGCCCCAGAGTTTCTCAAATTGCGTGACTGGGAAGATATCTTCCTGCCCGTGGCCCCAGCGTTTCTTCACGTCCTTGAGCGTGATGTAGGTCGGCATTTTCGCGGCAAGATTGCGGATGGCCGCGGTGATCTTTTCTTCGGCGTTCACTCCGGGGGCGAAGTCGGCGCGCGTCAGACCAAAGGCCTCGAGCAAGCGGTCGAGGTCGATCCACGTTGTGAGGGTATTGTAGTAGGTGAGCGCAAACTCCGCCTCTTCGCGCGGCATGGCGAGGCCCTCGACGAGGCGCGGACGACCATTGACTCGGGCCAGTCCGCCGCCGCGGTCTTCGAGGCGGCGAGTGATGACTTCGAAGCTCAAGCACGCTCCGCTTTCCAAGTGCTGGCCGAGGAGCGCGGCATCCACGTCGGCACCGAGCGTGTCGATGTTGTGGAGCAGCAGCGTCTTGAGCTGTGGGCGCTCGGCGAGGAGGGCGGCGAGCGTGCCGTTGCGGAGCAGATTCGGCAGCTCGAACCAATGGCCGACGGGATGCAAACATTGCAGTGGCAGGTTGTCGGTGTAATCGCCGGCTTCGCCCGCGCCGCGCGCCCAGCCGATCAGCGCCGTGCGCAGGCTATCGCGGACTTTTTGCTGCTGCTCATCGAGCATCTGCTGCGGCATTTCCTCCCACGCAAAGCGCAGATCGCGCTCGGTCGGCACCATGCGCAAGCCGACGCTCTGGCCGCGCGAGAGCAGGAGCGGCCCCTCGTAACCGTAGTCGCGATGCTCGGCGAGGAACGACTTGGTGGGTTCGTGCGTGAGGTAGCTGGTGGTGAAGACGTGCGGAATCGGCGCACCCGCGAGGCGGGAGATGCGGCGTGATTTCGCGAGATGGGTCTCGAGAAAGGTGCGATGGCGTCCGGCGAGTTTGGCGAAAGGATGGAGCGCCTTGACCACGCCCGCGCCTTGCGTCCAGCGCGAGCCCGCGCCGGCGGCGAGCGAAACCACGGCGACTTCGCCGTTCCGCAAAGCGGCAAGCCCGCGTGCTTCAAGCGCCGGGTCTTTGAGGGAAGACAGGTCGGCGACATCTTCCGCGCGCACATCTTCGATCACGGCGTTCGCGGGAAGGCGGTTTTGGGCGAGGCCGATACGCCCTTCGCGGAGATGGGTGCGGATGTGCTCGTGCTGTTTGGCGTCGAAGCCGTTGGCTTCCAGCAGCGCGCCCAGGGATTGGTCGCTGGCATCGCCTTTTTCCCGAGGGAACATCGCATCGAAGAGCGTTTGCACCATGCCGCGAAGCTCCGGCTTCGTCCGGCAAGCCGTCCCAAATTTATCAATCTCCGTGCGGCGCAGCGCCGGGAGCGCCCGGCGGTCCTGCCGGATCAATTCCGGGACGGTGAGCGTGTAATAGCTGGCCGGCATGAGCGCATCGACCCCGGAGAGCAAATCGGCGAAGGAGCCGTTTTCGTTGATCGCAAAATCATAAACGACGGGCTCCATCGCGAACGGGAGCGCGTGCTGCAGTTCCCGTTTTGTCGCGCTCATGATCGCCTGAAGACGTTGTTGCGCCTCCGCTTTGCGTGCGGGGGTGAAGATAAAACCCATGCCGCCCCCGCTCATGCCGCCGAGCATCCAGAAGCCCCAGAAGTCGGTGCCGAATTCCGCGCGGACCTGTTCGATGAGGCGTTCGGTGTAATAGGTCGAAGCCCACGGAATGATGGTCTGAATCGGGCCTTGAAAATTTCGCGTGGTCACTTCGCCGACGCGGGCGATATCGCCGTCGCGCAGGGCGTCGAGGATTTGGGCGAGAATGCCGAGCGCTTCCTGCCGGCCGGTCCATTCCGCCGCGGAACGCAGCAAGTATTTCTCCGTCACCATCTCGAGGATCGGCCCGACGTTTTGCGCCATGCCGCCGTGGACGAGGACGAGTGAATCCTGCAAGCGCTGGCGGGCGTCGGCGGAGATTTCATCGCGGCCGAAGACATGATGCGCCGGCATGAGCCGTCCCCGCGAGATCCCATGCTCGGGGTCCCCCGGCTGGGCGACCACGCCCTGGATGAGCTTGATCCCCGGCCAGACGCCGCCCGAGTCCTGCCACCCGCCGCCGCTGCCGCCGATCCACTCGCCGAGCAAAGCGCGGGCGAGGACGAGCCGGCGTTCGCTTTCGCGCAGGGGGCCGACGAGCGACTCGGCCTGGCCCGTGGCCCGCATCAGCACGCCGATCAAGGCCGCGAGCAGATTTGTGGAAACGGCGAGGCGCGAGCCTTTGGGGATATCGTTGACCGACGACACCAGCTCCAGCCCGCGCCCCGGTCCGAGCATTTCGGCGAGTAGATCCGCGAGGCTTTGCCCGGAACCTTCGATGCCCGGCGGCACCACTCCCGAAGCGATGACGGCCGCTTTCAGCAGACCGAGGTAGTCCTTCGCAAAGTCGAAGACCTCCGCGAGATTCGAGATGTCCGCACGGGCATTGAGATCCACGCTGACCAGCCGCAACACCGGTTCTTCGATCACGCGCAGCCACGCGCTGACCGGCGGCTGCGTCGCAGTGTCGCGGCCATGCACGCCGAGATCGACCGAGACGTTCAGCACCCGCGCGCCCTCGGGGAAATCCATGCCGAGAAAGAAGATGTCGCTCCACGCGGAGTGCGTGAGATCCATGCGCACCGGCGTCCGCTCGCGCAGGATCGGATACGAACCATCCGCCGCGGGGGTGAGCATCTCGCGCCGGACGCGCAGGGGCTGGTCCTTCGGGTGGCCCATGCGAAACATCCATTGGTTCCCGCGCACCGTGCGGACGCTGCGCCGGACCTGATCCGCGAGCGTCTGGAAGGCGAGTCGATGATAGGCCGCGGCGAGCGCGCTGCTCAGGGCGTCGCTCGGGCCGTCGGTCTTTTGCGCGGAGGAGAAGATCTTGATGGCCTCGCCAAAGCGCCGCTGGAGCAACTGCTCGTAGCCGTGAAACGGAATCTGCCCGCCCGCTTTCAGCTCCGGGCGCGTGGGCAGGTGGAAGCGAT
>Ga0335397_10002295_pt1 | contig 26040 bp, 17 predicted proteins | sample MAT04_FD_205740 | JGI IMG/M metagenome (GOLD analysis project Ga0335397, IMG submission 205740) | Freshwater microbial communities from Lake Fryxell liftoff mats and glacier meltwater in Antarctica - MAT-04 (spades assembly) (version 2) ... | reverse complement strand
GGACGAGAACGAGAACGAGAACGAGAACGAGAACGAGAACGAGAACGAGAACGAGAACGAGAACGAGAACGAGAACGAGAACGAGAACGAGAACGAGAACGAGAACGAGAACGAGAACGAGAGCGCGCTCGACGAGATCAAGGCAACGAACCTCGGCGACGTCGACGTCGACGCCACGACGCGCGACGACGCGGCCCGCGACGCCGCGCTGGCCGCGGCCGGCGCGTTCGAGCCTCCACGGCGGGTCGGCCCGGCGACCCTGATGTCGCCCGCGGTCGTCGCCCCCCGTCCCGGCGAGTCGACGCCGCCGCTCGCGCCCGAGAACGCGGTGATCGACGTGGGCGCTCCCGCGCACGCGTTCGTTCCCCAGGGTAGCAACGCCCCGGCCGGCTTCGGCGGACCGCACGGCATGATGCACCACGGCGGCGCGGGCCCGGGTGGCGGGAGCGCTGCGCCTCGGCGCTCGGCGAGCACGACCTTCCTCGTCCTCGTCGTCGGGGGCGTCGTCGCCGCCGTAGCCTTGCTCGCGATCGCGGTCGTCGCCGTCGTCTTCGTCACGCGCCGCAGGGCGGCCGCGGCGGAGGCCCCGCGCGGCTCGCGCTCGCCGAGCGGCGAGGTCGCCCCGGGGTCCCCCGAAGCGCCCCGTCTCCCGCCCCGCATGGGCGGGCCGCGGGCGCGCGTCTCCGTGACGAGCGCGGGCGCGCTCGACGGCGAGGCGGTGCGGGTCGCGGTCAACACGGCGCTCCCGCGCGTCGACGTGTGCTTCGCCGCGACCGAGCTCGACCCGCCGACCCACGAGCTCGCGACCTACCAGCTCGACGTGGCGCCGAGCGGCGAGGTCCGGCGCGCCGAGCCCACGACGCCCGGGCCCCGCTCCCTGAAGCTCGACGCCTGCGTCGTGCAGAACCTCCGCTCCGTCCGCATGCCGCGCTCGGCGAAGTCGAGCGCCGTGAAGCTCAGCTTCTTCGCGCCCATCGACCCTCGCTGAGCCAGGTCGCCGCAGCATCCGCCTTATTTTCGGTCGTTTCGAGAGGTGAACGGATGACTCTCTCGTTCATGGTACGCTGATCCCGCGATGACGACCGACGCCCGGCGGCGCGCAATCCTCGAGTGCGCGGCGCGCCTCTTCCGCCATTACGGCCACTCGAAGACGACGGTCGCCGACATCGCGCGCGAGGCGCAGATGGGGGTCGGGACGTTCTATCTCGTCTTCCCGTCGAAGGAGGCCATCGTCGAAGAGCTCTCGTCGAGCACGCACGTCCGCGTGCTCCAGGCGATGCGAGAGGTCGCGGAGGCGCGGCAGTACGACAGCCTCGGCGAGCGGCTGAGCGGCGTGCTCGAGATGCGCGTCTCGATGTTCCAGAAGCTCGCCGAGGAGGGCCAGCATGCCTGCGAGCTCGTCCACTGCAACAGCGGCACGATCAAGGGCGTTCACGCCCGATTTCGCGAGGACGAGGCGGCGCTGCTCGAGGAGATCGTGCAGCAGGGGCGCGAGACGGGCGAGGTCGCGCCGGTCGACGTGAAGCGCGTCGTCGCGCTCGTCCAGCGCGCGTACGTCACGCTCTCTCCGCCATGGCTCTTCGAGCAGGCGCCGGAGGAATCGCTCCGTGTCGCCCACGAGATGTGCAGGTTGCTGCTGCTCGGCCTCATGACACGCGGTGAGAACGACGTGCGTCACGACAGGCCGCGCGCCAGGTCCGCTCGTCGTCCTCGCTAGGAGCGGCTCCGCGCGACCGCAGCGCGACCTAGCGCGACCGCAGCGCGACCTAGCGCGGCCGCAGTCTGCGGAGAACGGCCGTTGACGGCGCCATGAACGAACTTAGTTTTCGTTCATCGCTCGCTATTCACGCCTCGGCACAGGCCCTCGGGCCCTGGAGACAGCCCACCGATGACGACTCTCCGCGACGGCGCCCCCGTCCCCACCAATCCCGCCTCCGTGCTTCCCCTCCGCACGGGCGTCCTCTTTCCGGGCACGACGCTCGCGTTCGCCGTCGGCCGCCCGCGTTCGCTCGCGCTCGTCCGCAACCTCCACGCTGGCGACGTCATCGTAACCCTCACGCAGCGTGATCCGCGCGTGGCCGACCTCGCCGCGGAGGACCTCCACGGCTTCGGGACCTTCGCTCGCGTCAAGTCCGTCACCCGGCGCACCGAGCACGAGTACGAGCTCTCCCTCGAGGGTCTCGGTCGCGCGCGGCTCGAGAAGCTCGACGGCAGCGGCCCCTTCTACACGGCCGAGGTCACTCATCTCCCCGAGGCCAACACCGACTCCGTCGAGGCCAAGGAGCTCACGCGCGCCCTCGCCAGCGAGGTACGCGAGCTGGTCCGTGACGCGGGCGGCGCCCTTGCCGCCCTCGATCTGGACGAGGAGCATCCGAGCGGCTTCGCCGACCGCATCGCCGCGTTCATCGATCTGCCGACCGACAACGAGATCGAGCTCCTCGCCGAGCCCGACGTCGTCGCCCGCATCCGTCTCCTCGTGAAGCGCATCGGCGAGGCGCGAGCCCAGGCCGAGGTCCGCTCCAAGATCGAGACGGAGGTGAAGAAGGAGCTCGGCAAGAACCAGCGCGAGCACGTCCTCCGCGAGCAGATGCGCGCCATCCGCAAGGAGCTCGGCGACAATGACGGCGGCGACGAGCTCGGCGGCCTCCGGAACCGCCTCGACGACGCGAAGCTCCCGGAGGACGTCCAGAAGGTCGTCGACCGCGAACTCCGCCGGCTCGAGAGCATGAACGGCCAGGGCGCCGAGACGCACGTCATCCGTAACTACCTCGAGCTCATCGCGGATCTTCCGTGGAGCAAGCGTGCCGACTCGGCGATCGACCTCGACAAGATCGCCGCGCAGCTCGAGGGTGACCACTACGGTCTCGAGGACATCAAGAAGCGCATCCTCGAGCACGTCGCGGTCCTCAAGCTCTCGGGCAACACCAAGGGCACCCTGCTCTGCTTCGTCGGGCCGCCCGGCGTGGGCAAGACCTCGCTCGGCCAGTCGATCGCCGACGCCACCGGTCGGCCGTTCATCCGCGTCGCCCTCGGCGGCGTCCGCGACGAGGCCGAGGTGCGTGGCCACCGCCGGACCTACGTAGGAGCGCTCCCGGGACGCATCCTGAACGCCCTACGCAAGGCGAAGGTGAAGAACCCCGTCGTCCTCCTAGACGAGATCGACAAGATGGGTGTCGGCTGGGCAGGCTCTCCCGAGTCGGCCCTCCTCGAGGTCCTCGACCCCGAGCAGAACAAGACGTTCACCGATCACTATCTCGAGCTCCCGTTCGACCTGTCCGAGGTCATGTTCGTGTGCACCGCGAACACGCTCGAGACCCTCTCGGCCCCGCTCCGCGATCGCCTCGAGATCGTCGAGCTCACCGGCTACACGCAGGACGAGAAGGTCCACATCGCGAAGAGGCACCTCGTCTCCAAGCGAACGACCGAGCACGGCATCGCCGATGGCAAGCTGACCATCTCCGACGACGCGCTCTCTGCCATCGTCCGCGACTACACCCGTGAGGCCGGCGTCAGGCAGCTCGATCGCGAGATCAAGAAGCTCTGTCGCGCCGCCGCCCTCGAGGTCGCCCGCAAGGTGACCAAGACCGACGAGACCTCGGCCGACGCGGCGATCGCCATCGGCGAGACCGACCTCGCCCGCCATCTCGGCAAGCCGAAGTTCGAGCGAGAGATCGCCGAGCGCACGTCGATCGCCGGCGTCTCCACCGGCCTCGCGTGGACACCGTTCGGAGGCTCGATCCTCTTCATCGAGACCTCGCGCATGCCCGGCAAGGGCCGCGTCGAGATCACGGGCCAGCTCGGCGACGTGATGAAGGAGTCTGCACGCGCGGCCCTCACCTACGTGAGGAGCAACGCGGAACGACTCGGCATCCGCGCCGAGGTGGTCGAGGACCAGGACGTGCACATCCACGTGCCGGCCGGCGCCGTCCCCAAGGACGGACCGAGCGCAGGCGTGACGATCTTCACCGCGCTCGTCTCGCTGTTCACGGGTCGCCGCGTGCGCCCCGACACGGCAATGACGGGCGAGGCCACCCTCCGAGGGCGCGTGCTCCCGGTCGGCGGCATCAAGGCGAAGGTGCTGGCTGCGCATCGGGCGGGCATCAAGCGAGTCATCCTCCCGCGAAAATGTGGAGCGGACCTCGACGAGCTGCCGAAGGACGTCCTCGATTCGCTCGAGGTGTTCCTCGTGGACGACATGAGCCAGGTGATCGAGCACGCGCTCGAGCCGACCCCGAGCGACCTGCCTACGATCTTTGGCGGCAGTGGTACGCGGCAAGCGGGCGATACCGCACACGCGACATAGCGTTCTGAGCGTCGGGGGGGGGGACAGGTGAAAGAGAGGGGGTCGCGTGGCGGGGTCCCTTCTCCGGCGCGCAAGGTCGCTGTCTTGCTTCGCTGGAGGACGGATCCCGCGCCGCGGCCCCACGGCCTGCCGCCGCGAACCCCTTCGATCAGAGGTTGAGTGGGTCCCCAACCGCGCGGCGCCCGCGGAGGTCTCCCCACCTGCCGACCTCACCGCCGCTCACGTGCACGCGGGAGAGGGACCCCGCCCCACGACCCCCTTCCACTCAGCCCCCGCCGCTCTTCACTGGTGGAAGGTTCGTTTGGGCGGCTCGCCACCCAGCTCGCCCACCACTACTCCTGACGAGAGGCGCTTCCCTCCGCCGTCCGCCGTCCGCCGTCCGCGAGCTAAGGACCGAATGCCTGCCCGAAGCTGAAGAAGAAGCCCACCGGGTCGACCGGCGTGGGGATCCCGGTCTCCGGGAACGGGCCGCGCTTCAACGGGAACGCGAGGTCAGCGCGGAAGACCAACCGGTTCAGCTGCGGGAAGAGCGCGCGCACGCCGAAGCCCACCGACTGCTTCGCATGGAGCATGTCGAAGCCCTCCGCTGCGTCGCCCGCGTCGTAGAACGCCACCGCACCGAACGCGGACTTCAGGAACTCCACCGACGTCGTGCGAAACTCGATGTTGTAGAAGACCGCGTCCTTGCCGAAGAAGAAGTTCGACGGATAGCCGCGCAAGCGGTCGTCGCCGCCCGTGATCGTTCGGTTGCGGAGGTAGTTGCGATAGCGGTTCACGAACGACGTGTTCATCACGAGGCGACCGAAGCCGAGCCGCGGCGTCACCGTCGTGAGCCCGCCGCTCACGGAAGCATCCGAGAGCGTGCCGTCCTGGTTTTCCGCAAAGGTGGAGACGCTCGCCGCGGCGAAGCCGTCACCGAGCGCGAGCCCGTAGCCGGCACGGGCGCTGAAGCCCACGAGATCGCGCGTCGAGCCGAAGGCCTTGCGCACCGGATAGACCGACGCGCTCACGTCGTGCCCGAGGCGAAAGTCCTCCTGGAGCGAGAGCGTCGAGACATCGAGCGTGCGCAGGTAGTCGTTCGAGAACGTCGCCCACGTGAGCGCGGGATACACGCGGGTCTCGCCGACCGGGACCGTCCGGTTGACGAAGTCCGCCACGGCCGCCGGGTTGTACCGCGAGAGGTCGAACGTCGTGACCTCGGAGGAGGCCGCGTTCAGCGTGAGGTTGAAGTTGTTCTTGAAGCCCCAACCGAAGGAGCGGGTCACGCCGACGGACGCCCCGTACGACCGGCTCTTGTACTCGCTCGGGATGTTGTCGAGGATGTTCGGCGTCGTGCGCGAGTCGAAGGTCGCGACCTGCGCGTTGACGTAGCGCCTCGAGATGCCGACGGCGTACGAGGCGTCCGCGCCCCAGGCCCACGGCGTTCGCGTGGAGTAGAGCCCCTGCCCGACCGCAAGCGAGAGCGCCCCGCCCTCGGCCTCACCGGAGCGGCGATTGAGCGTGATGCTCGCGCCCGTGGACGCGCCGATCCACGTCGTGTCGAAGCGCGGGATCTTGTAGGCGACGCCGAAGGTGTAGGTCTCGGGCTGGTATACGAAGCGCGTCTGCGCGGTGTGGTGCCAGCCGAAGAGGTTCGTCTCCTGCGGGACGATGAGGAGGTTCTCGACGCCGCCGGGCGTGACCGCCACGTCGAACGAGAGGCGCAGGCTCCAGATGTCCTTGGTGATGACGAGGAGGCCGACCTTGTCCGGCGTCGACCCCTTCACCGGGACGATGATGACGATCGAGACCTGCAGCGGCATGTTCGCCCGCATGTTGCGGGCGGTCTCGTCGGCGAGGATCTGGAGGTACGGCTCGCCGACCTCGAGGAGCATCTGCCGGCGAATGACGAAGTCGCGCGAGACGTAGTGCAGGCTGTTCAGCAGCTTGCGCGTCTTGATGCCCGCAAACTCCTCGGGGATCGGGTCGCGGTCCTCGAGCACCTCGAGGCGGAGGGTCTCGATGCGCTCGACGGTCTTCCCCTCGGGCGCGGGGTCGATCTCCATCCCGGTCGCCGCGAGCGACCGCGCGATCGTCTCCTTCTCGTACGGCGAGTACTCGGTGGACTGCGACGTCGGCTTCTGCGCCCGCGCGCCCACGGGGGCAAGCAGCAGCCCTACGCCGAAAAGGCCTGCGATTGCGACGCGGCTCCGCACTGAACCCATCCTACAGGAGGTTTTTAGCGGCCGGCGGTGATCGTCGCGATGACGCCGAAGTGATCGCTCGGGAAGGTGCCCTCGTGGGCCTGATCGAAGCAAACGGAGGCCTCCGTGGGCTCGCCGCGCTGCGAATCGTCGGGGCCCCTTACGAAAATGTAATCGATGCGCCGCTCCGGTTCGCGGACCGGACCGGCAAACGGGTTGCGCTTCGAGAAGGTCGTCCCGGGCGAGCCGTCGCCGGCGACGCCGAAGCTATCTGCAAAATACACGCAGTCTCTGCCGAGGCCGGTGAGGCCGCGCATGAAGCGGATCTCGTCGGAGTCGGGCTCGGCGTTGAAGTCGCCCATGACGATGGGCGGGAAGCCGTCGATGGGAGCGAGGCTTGCGACGGCCTCCGCGAGCGCCTTCACCTGGAGCTGACGGATGTGGCCGTGGTGGAGCTTCCAGTTCAGGTGCGTACAGAACACGGGCACCTTCCCGAAGGGCGAGTCGAGCTCCGCGAACACGATGCTTCGCTGCTCGTCGCTCCCACCGGTCGGCAGCTCGATCACCTCGCGCCGGGCGATCGGCCACCGGGAGAGGATCGCGTTGCCGGTCGGAAAGCCGTGGTTCTCCGACGCCCGGCCCCAGGCGATCGCGTAGCCGAAGCCCTCGCTGATCATCGCGGCCTGGTCCATCTCGGGGAAGCAAAGGACCTCCTGCATGCCGATGACGTCGGGCGCGAGCTCCTGGAGGCCGTGACGGATCGCGACGAGGCGCTCCTCCCAGGGTCCGAAGCGGCTCCAGATGTTGAGCGTGGCGGCGCGGAACGTACGCATGACGCGTACTCTACTTCAGGCGAGGGTCACTCGACGACGACGGTCCCGCCCTTCGCGCAACCCGAGACCGTGTAGGCCCACCTCCCGACCTTGCGGATCCCGATGAGCGGCGACAGCTGCCCGGCGGACACGGCCGCCCAGGTCTGGCCGTCGGCGCCGTCGACCACGTGGTCGACGCCGTCCTCGTTCATCAGCTCGAAGACGGCGCTCGCGGCGATCGTGATCGACTCGGGGCTCACGGAACAAGCAGCCCCTCCTTCGCCAGGGCGGATCGTGATGCGCGCGGCCGCGACGCCGTCGGCCGTGCAGTGCCCGTTGTTCGGGTGGCTTCCTGCGTCACACGCCGGCGGCTCCGGGGAGTCGGCGAGGTGGCATCCCGCGCCGCACGCGAGGCACGCGAGGCACGCGAGCGACGCAACCACGAGGGCGAGGGCGGAGCGGCTCATCCCCCACATCCTAGCCCCGGTCGGCGGGCGGACGCTGACCGTGCACACGGTGCGCGTGACGCGGCGTTCACGGGCGGCCGGTCCCGCGGCCCGACCCCTCGCGTCGGACCTCATTTTCCAGCGGCCGGCGTGACTCCACGTTCGCCCCTCGGGCTGGCGCGGCCTGTGCTACCGGCGGCGGTCATGAGCCCGTCGCTTCACGTCGCGGTCCGCACCGGAGCCCTCGCCGTCCTTACCCTCACGGCCGCGGCGTGCAGCGCCTATCGCATCTCGGAGCCTCGCGCCGAGGTGCTGCATCCGTTCGCGCCGATCCCCGAGGACTTCGCGCGGGTCTGCGTGATCCGCACCTCGGCCCTGGCGCAGGCGATCCCCTTCCCCACGCTCGACAACGGCGCGCTGGTCGGCGCGACGAAGGGGCCGACGTTCTTCTGCTACAAGGCCGAGCCGGGCGAGCACACGCTCCGCATCGAGGCCGACGAGCCGACGACGGTGAGGCTCCATGCCGAGGGCGGCAAGAGCTACTACCTGCACCAGAAGGTGCCCTTCGCGTTCGTGATGCGGTGCGACGCCGAGTGGGTGAGCGAGCACAAGGCGCGCGACCTGGTCGACGACTCGACGTACGAGGTCATCACGAACACCCCCGCGAGCGAGCACCCGCCGGACGCCATCCCGTTCGCGAAAGCCGCGTCGCGTGTGAAGGCGGATTGAACAAGCGGAGGCGCAGAGGGCGCGGAGCCAACGCGGAGGCGAGAGGCCGTGCTTCCGGCGTCGTCTCGACCTGTCAGCCTCACGGTGCTCGGAAACCGCCTCCGGCGGGACGCCAGCGCTGTCTGGACAACGGTGGCAGCTGGGGAGAGAGGGCTCCCATTCGCGGAGCGAACCTGCGTCTTCGCAGGTTCGCGAGCACCGACAGGCCACGGTTCAGACCCGACATCCGCAGCACCGAATCTCGCCTCCGCGTTGCTCCGCGTCTCTGCGGCTTTGAGCTCTCCCTCGGATCTCCCTCGGCGCGCACCAAAGAAAAAGGGCCCGTGGCTTTCGCCGCGGGCCCTTCTTCGCGCTGCTAGAAGCGCTGACGCGAGGTCAGCGGATCAGGCGGCGGCTTCTTCCTTCTCTTCGGTCTTCACCGAAGGCGCGGTGCCGCTCGGGTTCTCGGCGACGATGCGCATGCCGTAGAACGAGCGGTAGACGAACACGAGCGAGATGCCGAAGAAGATCGCCGCGAGGACGATCGGGAGCGTCTTGTCCGTGCCCGGGCCGTTGGCGTTCTTCATCTGCTCCGCGAGCTCGACGGCAAGGAGGCCGAAGAGGGTCGTGAACTTGATGACGGGGTTGAGCGCGACGCTCGACGTGTCCTTGAACGGATCGCCGACCGTGTCGCCGACGATCGCGGCGTCGTGGAGCGGCGTGCCCTTCATCTTGAGCTCGACCTCGACGATCTTCTTCGCGTTGTCCCAGGCTCCGCCGGCGTTTGCCATGAAGAGCGCCTGGAAGAGGCCGAAGATCGCGATGGCGATGAGGTACCCGATGAAGAAGTACGAGTCGTAGAACGCGAAGGCGAGCGTCGAGAAGAAGATGACGAGGAAGATGTTGAACATCCCCTTCTGCGCGTAGATCGTGCAGATCTCGACGACCTTCTTGGAGTCCTCGGCAGACGCCTTGTCGACGCCGACCTCGAGCTTCATGTTCGCCTTGATGAACTCGACGGCGCGGTACGCGCCCGTCGTGACCGCCTGCGTGGAGGCGCCGGTGAACCAGTAGATGACCGAGCCGCCGGCGAGGAGGCCGAGCAGGAACGGCGGGTAGAGGATCGACACCTTCTGGGTGTTCTCCGTGAAGCCGTTCGTCAGCGTGAGGATGATCGAGAAGATCATCGTCGTCGCGCCGACGACGGCCGTGCCGATGAGCACGGGCTTCGCGGTGGCCTTGAAGGTGTTGCCGGCGCCGTCGTTCTCCTCGAGGAAGTGCTTGCCCTTCTCGAACTGGACGTCGAAGCCGAAGTCCTTCTTGATCTCCTTCTCGATGCCCGGAATGGTCTCGATGATGGAGAGCTCGAAGACGCTCTGCGCGTTGTCGGTGACGGGGCCGTAGGAGTCGACGGCGATGGTCACGGGACCCATGCCGAGGAAGCCGAAGGCGACGAGGCCGAAGGCGAAGACCGCGGACGGGTCGAAGCCGTTGACCATCATGATGTGACCGAGGCCCGTCGTGCTGCCCGGGTCGGTGACCATGTACGCCGTGCCCATCAGGAAGATGAGGACGATGCCCATCCAGTAGGCGCTGAAGTTACCGGCCGTAAGGCCGGAGAGGATGTTGAGCGAAGCTCCACCCTCGCGCGACGACGTGACGACCTCGCGGACGTGCGCGGAGTCGACCGACGTGAACACCTTGATGAGCTCCGGGATGATCGCGCCGGCGGCGGTGCCGCAGGTGATGATGATCGAGAGCTTCCACCAGAGCGTCGGGTCACCACCGATGTTCGGGATGAGCTGGTTCGAGACGATGAACGTGAGGATGACGGAGACGATCGACGTGATGATGACGAGCTGCGTGAGCGGGTGCTCGAAGTTCATCTTGTCGGCGTTCTGCGACTTCGACTTCGCGAGGAAATCGTTGATGTAATACGAGACGACGCTCGCAATCACCATGACGATGCGCATGACGAAGATCCAGACGAGGAGCTGGACCTGCGTGGTCGGGTTCTTCACCGCGAGGAGGATGAAGGAGATGAGCGCGACGCCCGTGACGCCGTAGGTCTCGAAGCCGTCGGCCGAGGGGCCGACCGAGTCACCGGCGTTGTCGCCCGTGCAGTCGGCGATGACGCCCGGGTTACGCGCGTCGTCTTCCTTGATCTTGAACGCGATCTTCATGAGGTCGGAACCGATGTCCGCGATCTTCGTGAAGATGCCGCCCGCGATGCGGAGGGCCGAGGCGCCGAGCGACTCGCCGATGGCGAAGCCGATGAAGCACGCCCCGGCGTAGTTGCCGGGGATGAAGAGCAGGATGCAGAGCATCAGGATCAGCTCGACCGAGATGAGGAGCATGCCGATGCTCATGCCGGCCTTGAGCGGGATGTCGTAGCAGGGGAACGGCTTGCCACGGAGCGACGCGAAGGCCGTGCGCGAGTTCGCGAACGTGTTCACGCGGATACCGAACCAGGCGACGGCGCAGGAGCCGGCGATGCCGACGAGGCTGAAGGCCAGGATGATGAAGACCTGGAAGGCCTTGCCCTCGGCGAAGTAGTGCTGCGCGACGCCGAAGTAGTAGACGATGATCGAGCCGATGAAGAGCTCGAGGATCATGATGAACTTGATCTGCGTGACGAGGTACGTCTTGCAGGTCTCGTAGATGAGCTCGCTCACCTCGAGCATCGACTTGTGAACCGGAGCGTTCTCCAGGTTCTTGTAGATCATGAACGCGAAGATCATCCCGACGACGCAGACGCCGATTCCGCCGTAGAGCAGCGTCGAGCCGGGCGTGCCGCCCAGGAAGCTGGCGACCGCAGTGTCGCCGAGGTTGGGGACCACGAGAGCGGCTTCGCCGCCGTGATGGGCGGCCACGGGGACCGCGCCGGTCGTCGCGGGCATGGCGGCGCCCATGTGCTCCTGCGCGGAGGCAGGGAGCCCGAGGAACCACGTGATGATTACGCCGGCGATCGCCACCAGCGTGAGCGCGATACGCGTCTTAGGTGCGCGTTTGCGAGACAACATTTACTGAGTCCTCTCCGAGTTTTGGGAAGCGAGTCCCGATACTCGAGGGGTTGGCCGCCCGCACTCGTGCAAACTCACGTTCCACACGCACAGACGCTTCAGCACGCCTCGTCCTCCGACCTTCGCAACCCGATGAATTGACGGGCTCCGCTGGACGAAGTGGCGCGCTCATACCAAGGTTTTCGGCTCGAGTAAACGGAACGCTTCCTTGTGGGGCTCCGCCCCTCGCTCACGCGAGCCCCCCCGTGATGCGACCGGCCCGGCGTGATTCGCCCGCGGCGAACGGCGCTTCGCGCCGCAGACACGCCTGGGTTGGGCGGGATGCGACCTGCACGCCGCTCTACCTGCACGCCGCTCAGAGGAGAGCGATCAGCTGGCGGCACTGGGCCAGGAGGACGCCGCGCGGCGACCACAGGTCGCGGAGCTCCTCCGTATAGCCATCGCCCGCCCAGCGCGACCGGACCGCGACGAGATGAGGCTCGCCGAGCATCGCCTCGTCGCGAGGCTCCTCGAAGCGCGAGAAGAACTGGATCGTGAAGTCGACGCTGGCGAGCGCCCTCGGCACGCCGAACGTCGCCGAGATCGCCGGCGGAAGCGTATCGAGGAGGAGCGCGGCGAGCGGGGCGTCGACCGGTGCCGGCTCGCGCAGCCGTACCCACGCCATGACCGTCGCGTCCTTCGAGGGAGAGGAGGAGAAGGGCATCGTCGTGCCGCAGAAGCGCACGTCGACGTGCTCGAAGAAGGCCGGAAGGCCCGGGATGCCCGGAGGGAGCTCGGAGATGCTCGAGGCGGGCGCGACGTCGGGCATCGACGCATGCACGTAGTGCTCGGCGAGCGGACGGTCCTTGCAGAAGGTGGCCGAGCCGAAGGTCGTCGTGCCCTTCTCGCCGCTCAAGCGCGCGACCGCGTGCGTGACGCGGCTCCCGACACGCACGACCTCGGTCGTGAGATCGAGGTCGCCGACGGCCGGCGCGCAGAAGTGAACCGTGAGCGATCGAGCGATCCGCTCGGCATCGTTCACGTCTTCGTTCATCGCCGCGAGCATCGTCGAGGCGAGGAGGCCACCGAACGCGCCTCTCCCCTGGTGCCACGACGGGTCGATGCGCGCGCGCCGACGTGTGCCGTCGAGCGTCGAAAGCGTGGTCGCGAGCTCGTAGGCGCTCGTCATGGTGCTCACTCTATCCACAGCGACCTCCGCGCGCAGCTCGACCGACGAGGCGAGATCGGCGTGTGTGCGGAGCGATGTCGACGTGTGCCGCAGCTCGAGCGCGGGTGACGATCGCGCGAAAAATCCGCATCGCTCGCGCGTCGAGCCCGCCACATCAATCACGATTTTCAAATGTACTTCATTACCAATGGTAGACATATCAAACGCAATTGTTATCCACACCCCATGACGCCATGCCGAAAGTTCCGCAACGATCGACCCCTATAAACAAGGCGCGCCGTAAATTCCGGCGTCTTCGCGACGCAGCCCGCTGTGGATAACTCTGTGGACAATAAAAGTGATTGAGCGCTGTTTATTATTGTTGCGGGTCCGGACACCGTCGGGCATAAACCGCTCATGAAGTTCGCGGCGCATCCAGCCGCGGGCTCTCAGTCGTAGAAGCCGTAGAGGCGCTGCGGTCGGTGAGGTACCGCGAGAGCAATCAGCTCTCGCTACAGGCCTCGCAGACCGAGCCCCGTTGGCGCGCTTGGGTCGTCAGTCCCAGGCGCGTGTCCACCCGGACAAGGCGAAGAACGCCCCCCAACGAGGTCATAAAGGCGACCTGCTCTCTCGTCGTCGCAACGCAAGGAGCGACGAGGTGGCGACATGTTTCATGTCGCTGCGCTTGCAATGCCCATCCAAAGCACATTGTCCCCAGCCATGGGGAGAACGTGTGGGCGGCGTGAGCGGGAGGCCGATCCCGGGACTCGTCCCGCGGTCGCAACGGCGGAAGGCACCCCGATTCGCGGGATGCCGTAAGCCTTCGCGGGTTTGCGGAACAACGCGGGTCTTGGTCGGTCCGAATCGCATGCACCTGGGGCTCGTTCCCATGCAGGCGATCGCACCGGCGACAACAGGTGCCCTCCGGAAGAATGAGGAGGGGAACGTGGTCAGCGTGCGGCGGAACATTACGCACGCACTCATCGTGAGGACGCCGAATAAGCGCCCTGACGAACGAGGACACGTCCTTCACTCGGTCCGGAGACCCGTGCACGTCAATCGGCACTGAACTCGCGTGGGTTGGACCCGGGGCAACTCGGATCATCTGGCTCACATCGAGGTGTCGCGGTCGGTTCGGTATCGCGGTCGGGCAAACCTGCGCAAGCAGGAGGAACCGGCACCGGGGTCGGACAGAACGGACGAATGCGCGGCTCGCCGCGTGTCACCGCTGAACGGGGTAACCCGGTCAGGTCGTGCGTGATGCGTAAGAAAAGGAAGGTGGTCATGGCCATCGTCCCTGCGAGGATTCGAGAGCCCCGTGCTCAGCGCCCGTACGTCGGTTATGCAGTTGCAGAAGTCGGCAGGCAGCATCCTGGCCTCGAATAAGCTCCCACGCAGCGCTCCAAAAAGGGTGGCGGTGAGAGTGAACGGGGGCCTAGGCGGCGCGGCAATCGGGCACGAAAGTGTCAGAGGCAGCGGCGGCGAAACGATGACTGGTGAGTCGGCCTCCACCCTGATTTAGGGAGGAGGACCGGCCAAGACCCAGGGCGACGCCAGAACGTCGTTCAGCGGTCGTCACATCATCCGAAAGGGCGGTGAGGCGGTCGCGGGACCGGGGCCGTAAAGGCCACCGGATCCTACGAAGGGTCCTTGTCGGTGGAAGACACCTCAGGACGTCACGAGCCATCGGCTTTCACGAGCAGGTGGTCACGGCGACCTTGGCGGCTTCCTCACGCGGACAAAGGCGCGAACGCGACGGCTCGGTAAGAGTCGGAGACGAGCGCCGGAAGGTAGAGCGAAGGCTCTACCAGTGTCGCGTAAGAGGGAGTTGCGACAGAGGTGTCAGAGGCTTGGTCGGAGCAGGCGCCGTGGGAAGAAAACGCCCACGCTCTTACTCAGCTCCCCTCCGGGGGGGATGAGAACGAGGCAACAAAAGGCAGCGCGTGTCTAGCTACGATCCGCCGAAGCGTTCTCGAGTGCCGTGAAGCACTCGGTCCCTCGATCAAGTCGCACGAAGCCCAAGACTTCGTGCGACGTCCACGCGGTGAAAGCCGCGGAGTGAGTCGGGAACGCACGAAGTACGGGTGCACGTATCATCGTTCGGGTGGCAGAAGTTGGTCGGACGCATCGCGCGCCTTGTCCACCTCAGTTCTCGCAAGAGGTTGTGGTGGAACGAACAGGGCGCTAGCCGGAAGGAAGCTCGAAGCACCGCTGACGCGGGGCACGAGCCGAGAGAAGGCGAACCGGTGCGCGACGAAGCGCTTTCATTAAAAACGTAGGCGCATGGTCGGCTTGTGGGTTTCGGCTCGCAGGTTCTCGATACGACGGAAGGTGTTCTCGGGCTCTTGCCCGCACGACCTTTACGGGGAGTGTGAAGCAGGGTCCTAAGGCTCGCAGGTGAATCTGGTCTCGGCACTCCGGGTTCGGCGCAAGTCGGATGCGGTACCCCGCGAAAGCGGGAGCAGGGGCGGACAGCGGATCGGTCGGCACAGAGGCTGACGGGACGTGCCTACGAGTGACAACGAGAGCATCAGATGGTCGACGCGGTTCGGTGAAGGCTCCACGAGGTCCGAGAAGGGCACGAGGGGAGTTCGCATCCTCGACGCTGAAAAGGCGTCGGTCCAGCGGTGCGCCGGAAAGTGATCGCCCGAAGCTGACGGCAGCGAATAGCTCCGTCGATCCTCCTCCTTCCTGACCACGCGAATGGCCGGGATCGCCAGAGAGGGCACCTGAACAGAGTACGACGATGGCGCAGCTGGGCGACGGCCCACTGACGCAACGTCCGGTGACAGGCGGCCATAGTGCCGGAATCGAGCGCTAAGACGCTCCCTCACGGAAAGCGAACGCCAGCAGGGGCGACCGGGTGACCGGCCGCCCCTACTGCTTTTTGTACGTCGACTCCCGTGGTAGGGTCGCCGCGAGGTGCCGGCGTCGAGATGAGTGAGCTGAAGCAAGAGAGCACGAGGAATCTCCTCGCCGAGATCGAGGGCGACTGGGATACGCCGAGGCCGGGAGCCACGAAGCCGGCTGCGGCTTCCCCGCCTGCCGCCCCCACCCCGGCTGAGCTCCACGCAGAGCTCGACGCGGCGGCCGATCGGCTGGTCGAGTCGCTGGATCCGCCGCCGGTGTCGGTGAGAGACCTCGAGTCTCTCGACTCCGGCTGGGGCGATAGCGAAGGCGACGAAGAGGACGACGAAGAGGACGAGGCGGACGACGAGGCGAACGAGCCCGCGCTGCCGGACGAGAACCTCGACCCGGTCGCCTACGCGGCGGCGAAGAAGGCTCGCGACGAGCGGGTCGAAGCACGCCGCGAGCGCCGCCGCGCCAAGGGCGAAGCGAAGAAGGCCCGACGCAAGGCGCGCCTCGACGCGCAGAGGTCGAAGCAGAAGGGCAAGCAGCGCAAGGCGAAGGGGCCGGCGAAGGCCGCGCGCCCCGAGCGCAAGCCGAGGCCGTCCACGCGTGAGAGCGATTCGAGTGACGTGCGCGACGAGAGCGACGAGGAGGTCGCCCCGACGTCCGCGCCCCTTCGCTCGCGTGCGAAGGCGCTGCCCTCGAGCACGGCGAAGAAAACGATGCTCTCGAAGACCAACCAGTGGATGCTCGCGGTCGCGGTGATCGTGTTCGTCGCGGCCGCGACGTTCGCGGCGGTCGTCGCGCGGTAACCACCAGCGGCGCCGATTGTTTGCGCGAGGTGTGGTCAAAATGGGGTCCACGACCACGTCCACGTCAACGTTCAACCGGAACGCGATCGTCGGCGGGACGTCACGAGCACCGGTCGGCAGAAGGTTGGGCACACACCAGTGTAGACGGGCCAAGTAATCGTCTCACCTTGGTGAATCGTGACCGCACGCTGTCCCCAACCCCACGGCGCAACAAGATCGCTATCGCTCGGCCAATGAATCCGGGGGCGGCCGGCTCGACGTCGTGGGCGACGGCTTCGCTCCAGCCAGGCAAGGAGCTGCTCGCGCGATGTGTGCTACACCGAGTGTTATGCGCAAGTCTCGGCTCGGGAAGACCCGCACGCTCTCGATCTCCGTCGACCCCGCGACGGATCGGATTCTGCAGGAGGAGGCCCAGGCGCACTTCGGCGGCAACGTATCCAAGCTCGTCGCTGCGATTGCGCTCGAGGCTCGGCGGAAGGCTGCCATTGATCGGATCGCGGAATGGTCCGGATACGCGCGCTTGCCGGAGCAAGAGCGAGACGCGATCGAAGCCGACATCCAGAAAGCGCTCGCTTCCCAGAAGCGTAAGAGGAAGCGGTCCGCCGCATGAACTACACGCTCGACGCTGGCGCGATCATCGCGATCGAGCGGAGGAGGCAGCGCGCCGTGCACCTGCTCGCTACAGGGCGAGTCATGGTGCCCGCTCCGTGCTTCGCCGAGTGGTGGCGTGGGCGAAGCGATCGTCGCGAAGACATACGGCGTGCTGTCGTCATCGACTGGCTGAGCGAGCGCACACTGAAGCTCGCCGGCGAGGCTCTCGCCGCGATCGCGCCCAAGCGAGGCGGCCGTCTCCTCACGATCCACGCCATCACCATCGCGTCTGCGGCTTCGCGAGAGGGTGACGTGCTCGTCACCACGGACGCCGAGGACATGTTTCGCTTGCAGGCGTTCTTCCCTGCTGTGCGAATCTTGACCGTGTGACGCTCGCGCGTGGGGAAACCGCAGGGTCGAGATCAACCCGAATCGTTCCCGGATGCCGAGGCAGCGACCCCTGGCTGTCGAAGCGCTCGGGTCACCTGATTCCCCTCGCCTCGCTTCGCGAGCCACGCATAGACGGTCGGGATCACGAGCAGCGTCAGCAGCGTCGACGACACGAGGCCGCCGATGACCACCGTCGCGAGCGGCCGCTGCACCTCGGCGCCTGCGCCCGACGCGAGCGCCATCGGGAGAAAGCCGAGCGAGGCGACCAGCGCCGTCGTCAGGACCGGCCGCAAGCGCGCATCGGCGCCACGCACGACCGCGTCGGCCGCCGTAGCGCCAGCATCGCGTAGACGCTCGATCGAGCTGACCAGCACGAGGCCGTTCAGCACCGCCACGCCGAAGAGCGCGATGAACCCGATCGCCGCCGAGACGCTGAGCGGCAGCCCGCGCACCGCGAGCGCCGCGACGCCGCCCGAGATCGCCATCGGCACGTTGACGAAGATGAGGAGCGCCGGGCGCATGCGGCCGAACGTCATCACGAGCAGCACCAGGATCAGCGCGAGCGCGATCGGGATGACGATCGCGAGCTGCTTCGCGGCAGACTGCAGGCGCTCGTACTCCCCTGCCCACTCGGTGTAGTAGCCGACCGGCAGCTTCACGTCGCGGTCGAGCGCGCCCTTGGCCTCCTCGACGAACGAGCCGATGTCGCGGCCGCGCACGTTGAGCTCGACGGTGATGCGCCGCTGCAGGCGCTCGCGGCTGATCTGCGAGGGACCGGGCGCCATCTCGATCGTCGCGAGCTGGCCGAGCGGCACGAGGTTACCGAGCTCGTCGCGCACGGGGACCGCCGCGATCGACCGCGCGTCGCGGCGCGCGTCCTCCGAGAGGCGCACGCGCACCGGATAGCGGATGGCGCCGTCGACGATTTCACCGACGTCCAGGCCGCCGATCGCGCCGACCGTGTCGGTGACGGCCTTCGCATCCACGCCGGCCCGCGCGATCGCCTGACGGTCGACCGTGATGGTGAGCGTGCTCATGCCGGCGATCTGCTCGGCGCGCACGTCCTTCGCGCCGGGGATGCCGCGCAGCGTGTGCACCATGCGGTCGGCGGTCTGGCGGAGCTCGGCGAGGTCGTTTCCGTAGAGGTGAATCGCGAGATCGGACGAGATGCCGGCGAGCAGATCGTTCGTGTTCATCTCGATCGGCTGGCTGAACGCGAAGCCGGCGCCGGGGACGCTCTCGCCGAGCGCCTTGTCGTACTTCTCGACGAGGCCCTCGCGGGTGTCGGCCGTCTTCCACTCGGCCTTGGGCTTGAGCATGACGTAGACGTCGCTCATGTTCATGCCCATCGGGTCGACGGCGATCTCCGCGCGCCCCGTGCGGCAGACGACGCTCGTGACCTCGGGGAACTGGAGGAGCGTATTTTCGACCTGACGTGCCTGCTCGGTCGACTGCTCGAGCGACACCGACGGCAGGCGGACCATCGCCACGACCATCGTGCCCTCGTCGAGCTTCGGGAGGAACTCGCGGCCCATCTCGGCGGCGCCGGCGACGCTTCCGGCGAACGCGAGCAACGTCACGAGCACGATGACCTTGGGCCAGCGGAGCCCGAACCGAAGCGCCGGTGTGTACGCGCGCCTGACGAGCTCGACGAGCGGCGACGGGCGATCCCGCGCCGCGAGCGGCAAGACCGCCGACGCGACGGCAGGGACCAGCGTGAGCGAGAGCACGAACGCCGTGGCGAGCGCGAAGAGCACGGTCATCGCCATGGGCCGGAACATGCGGCCCTCGATGCTCTGGAGGGCGAGGATCGGCACGTAGACGAGGGCGATGATGACCTCACCGAACGCCGTGGCGCTCCGCACCTCCGACGACGCAGCCATCACCACCTCGCGACGCTCGGCGTCGACGAGGGGGCGACCGAGCTCCTCGCGCTTCTCGGCCATTCTACGCAGCGCGTTCTCGACGATGATGATCGCGCCGTCGACCACGAGGCCGAAGTCGATCGCGCCCAGGCTGACGAGGTTGCCCGACACACCGAACGACCACATCCCGATGAACGCGCCGATGAGCGCGAGCGGGATCGCCATCGCGACGACGGCGCCCGCGCGAAGGTTCACGAGCGTGAGGAAGAGCACGACGAGCACGAGGAGGCTCGCCTCGACGAGGTTGGTCGTGACCGTCTTCACGGTGCGGTCGACGAGCTGCGTGCGGTCGTAGTACGCGTCGATCGTGACCCCGGGCGGGAGCGACTTCTGGATCGCCGCGACGGCCTCCTTGACGTCGTTCACCACCTGCCTGGAGTTGGCGCCGCGCAGCATCATCACGACGCCGACGACCGCCTCCTCCTTGCGCCCGTCGCGCGTGACCGCGCCGTAACGGACGATCGGGGCCTCCTTGATGTCGCCGAGGTCCTTCACGTAGAGCGGCGTGCGCGCGGCCTTGCGCTCGACGACCACCTCGCCGAGGTCCTTCGCGGAGCGAATGCGCCCCTCGGCGCGCACCGTCACGGTCTCGCGGCCGTCGGCGAAGTAAGCGCCGCCGCTCGCGACGTGGTTGCGTTCGATCGCCGCCGACACCTCGGCGACGCCGACACCGGCCGCGGCCATCTTCCGGGGATCGAGCCCGAGCTCGAGGCTACGGGCCTCGCCGCCGAACGTGTTCACCTCGACGACGCCCGGCACGAGCTTGAGGCGCGGCGCGATCTGCCAGTCGAGGATGGTGCGGCGCTCCATGAGCGACGCCTTCGCGCTCTTCACCTCGAAGTGGAAGACCTCACCGAGGCCGCTCGACACCGGACCGAGCTGCGGCGAGCCGTAGCGCTCCGGGATGTTGCGGCGCGCCTCGACGACGCGCTCGGCGACGAGCTGGCGCGCGAGGTAGAGCTCCGCGCTGTCGGCGAACGCGACCGTCACCACCGAGATGCCGGCGCGCGAGATGCTGCGCACCTGCTCGAGCCCGGGGAGCCCCGCCATCGCGCGCTCGACCGGCGTGGTCACGTACGTCTCGACGTCGATGGGGCCGAGCGCGGGCGCCTGGGTGATCACCTGCACCTGGACGTTCGTGACGTCCGGCACGGCGTCGATCGGCACGCGCGACGCGGCGACCCCGCCCAGGAGGACGAAGACCGCCGTGAGCACGAACACGACGGCGCGATTCCTGATGCTCCAGGCGATCAGCCGATCGATCATGACTAGTCGTTCGCGCCCATCTGGGACTTCAAGGCTTCGCTCTTCAGGATGAAGGAGCCGTCGACGACGACCACGTCCTTCGCGTCGAGGCCGCGCAGGATCTCGACGTCGTCGTCGAGCTCGGTGCCGCGCTCGACGGGGCGCATCTCGTATTTTCCGGGCTCGCGCTGAACGAAGACGAACGGCGCGCCGTCGACCGTCTGGATGGCGTGGCGCGGCACGACCAGCGCCGTGCCGCCGTCGCCGGCGGCCTCGCCGAGGATGCGCGCGGAGGCCGTCATTCCGGGCTTGAGGGCGCCGTCTTGATTGGGCAATACGATGCGCGCGTCGAGGACGTGGCGATCGGGGTCGATCACCGAGCCGAGCTGGTCGACCTTGCCGTCGAAGACGCGCCCGGGGAACGCGATCGACGTGACGCGGACCTCGTCACCGACGTGGACCTTGCCGACGTCGCGCTCGTAGACGTCGACGCCGAGCCACACCTGCTCGGTCTCGCCGACCACGACGAGCGTGTCGGTGGGGCCGACCGGCTGCCCCATGCGCGCGTTCACCTGGAGCACCGTGCCGGCGATGGGCGCGACGAGCGAGACGCTCTGCCCCGTCGCCGAGGCGCCCAGCCCGAGCGTGGAGAGGCGGTCCTCGGCGGCACGGAGCTGCGCCTGCGCCTGGGCCTGCTCGGTCTGAGCGACGAGCACAGCGCGGTCCGAGGTGGCGCCGCCGGCGAGGAGGCGGTTCTCGCGGTCGACCTCGGCCTTGGTCTGCTCGACGCGCGTCTTCGCGGCGAGGTAGTCGCCGCGGGCGCGGCCCACCTCGACGCTCTCGAGGGTGACGAGCACGGCGCCGCGACCGACCTTCTGGCCGACGACGACGGGGATCGAGCCGACCCGACCGGCGATCGGCGGACCGACGCGCGCGACGCGGCTCGGAACGAAGTCGACCTTGCCCGCCGCGCTCACGCTCGCACGCCGTGCGATCGAGCGCGGGCTCGCGGTCGAGAGGTGCGCGGCCTCGAGCGCCTTCGGCGCGAGCTTCACGTCGACGCCGTCCTCCTTCGGCTCCTTCTGGGGCTCGGGCGCCTTGCCCTTGCAGGCCGCGACCGCGAGCGCGGCAGCGAGGGAAGCCAGGAGAACGGGTCGCACGCGCACCATCACCCGGCAATCATCCCAGATCCGCGAGGTTTTGCCGACTCCTCTGCGGTCGAGGTGAGCCGGTCGTTGCAGTTCGCGGCACCCCTGTGAACGTTCGTCGTGTTACCGTTCGGCCCGTGCACGAAGGTCGGGAACGTCGGCGGCGCAAGAAGCGCAGCTCCAGGAGCCGTGTCTTCCAGCTGATCTGCCTGATCGTCGCCGTCGGCGTCGGGCTCGTCATCATCGGCAAGAAGGTCAGCGCCGGCACGCCCGTGCGCGGGATGTCCGCGCCCGGCGACGCGCCGAAGGCCGCCGCCCCGAAGGACCCGAAGGTCCCCAAGGCGAAGAAGGAAAAGGACGCCGGCCTCGACGCTGCTGCTGCTGCCGGCCCCCCTGCTGCTGCTGCCGATCCAAAGGACGCCGGCGTCGACGCCGCGTTCGACCCCGATGCCGGCGGCCTCGACTACGCGGTCGTCCAGTCGGACGAGGACTTCCCCAAGGAGATGTCCGAGGAGGAGAAGACCAACATCGGCACCGGCAAGGTTCCGATCCATCGCGAGGGTCCTTATCGAAGTCCCCTCGCCCACCCGCGCTTCGGCGAGCCCGCGATGGTCAAGGTCGGCCTCGTCATCCGCGAGATCCGCGAGTTCAACATCCAGACGGGCGGCTTCGAGTCGGACTTCTACCTCTCGCTCACCTCGGACAAGGAGATGCCGAACCTCTCGCTCGTCTTCACCAACGGGCACGAGGTGACGTTCACTCCCCTCGCGGACACGGGGACGTTCAAGCTGTTCTCGGTCACCGGCAAGTTCACGACCAACGTCGACCTGCGGAAGTACCCATACGACACCCAGGAGCTCGACCTCCTCCTCGAGGATCAGAAGGCCGGCGTCGACCAGCTCATCTTCCTCGCCGACAAGGCGCGCACGTCGCTCGACTCTTCCTTCCGCCTCTCGAGCTTCGGTGCGGCCGGCACCGGCGCGATCTCCTACAAGCACAAGTACCCGGCGCGCTTCGACCGCGACGACCTCTACGTCTCTAGGTACAAGTTCACACTCACGGTCGACCGCTTCGCGACCTCCGCCGCGTTCAGCGTCTTCGTGCCGGCGTTCATCATCGTGCTCATCTCGCTCACGGGCATGTGGGTCCCGCCCGACGAGCTCGAGGTGCGCAGCAACGCCGGCGCGCCGATGCTCGCCGCCGCGGTGCTCTTCCACTTCTCGCTCATCCAATCGCTCCCAGCAACCGGCTACCTGACACACGCCGACAAGCTGATGCTCGGCGTCTACGTCTCGCTCCTGCTCAACATGGGCTCGACCTGGATGCTCATGCTCGGCGAAGAGCGCTGGATGGAGCAGGTCTTCAAGACCGCGCGCTGGGCCGTCCCCACCCTCACGCTGATCATCATGGTCCTCTCGGTGGTCCTCTGAATCTCGAGCGCTCACGGTCCTCTAGGTGAACCCATGCTGAAGACGATTCTCATCGCCGCCATCGCCCTCGTCCTCGGGCTTATCCTCGGGTTCCTCGTCGGACGCTTCATGCTCGAGCGGCAGTGGTCGCAGCCGTACACGCAGGTCGCGCCGGCCACCGAACAGAAGGCGGCGGGGCACAATCCGAGCCCGAAGGCGGGCACGAAGGTGCTGACGCCGATGCCGATCGGCAAGGCGCGCGTCGCCTTGAAGGCGATGACCGCGAAGGATCTCGTCGTCTCCAACGTCTCGGCCGTCGGCGCCAACGAAGACGGTGTCGAGCTCCATGTCGTCGTCGAGAACAACGGCAAGTGCACCGTGACCGCCGCCACCGGCGTGGCCTACGGCTTCGACGCGTTCGGCAAGCCGGCGCCCCTCCTCAAGGGAGGAGAGAACTTCGTCGCCTTCGAGCTCAAGGCGCCCCTCGAACCCGGCAAGAAGACGACCGTCGCCGAGGTGCTGAAGGACGTCGAGGACGCAACGCTCGCCGTCGCCCAGATCGACAAGACCACCTGCTCCGACGGGACGTTGTGGGCACGTCAGTGACACGCATCCGCACCCGAGCGGCGTTCGCGTTCGCGCTCGTCCTCGGGCTCGCCGCGTCTTCGTGCTCGAAGCCGAAGCGCTACGAGTCCGCGGTGCAGGTCGTCCGGAAGGAGGTCGTCGAGAAGGACGAGAAGGGCGTCGCGCTCCAGGTCGACTTCGAGGTCGAGTGGGACGCGTGTCCCGGCGACCAGTTCCAGGTCATCCGCGGCGGGCGCTGGTTCGCCGAGTGCACGGCGAAGTACGAGGTCGGTGACGAGGTCCCGGTCTATGTCCGTCACTGGTGGGACGACCGCGGCTTCTACCGGTGGGACATCGAGCGCATGGGCGACTGCTGGCGGGACATCGAGACCGAGTCTCCCGGCTCCTACGAGAAGGGCCAGGAGTGCAAGGACACCGAGACCCACGGCTTCAAGGCCGGGTTCGCATGCAGCCGCAAACCGTTCCGCACGCTCGTGAAGCGCTGCCCGTGGATGGCGCGCGACTAGCTCGGGTTCGATGTATTCTGCAACATTGGCGGGGCTCGGCGACCCACCCCGCACGCCAGACCGATTCGCGGCTAAGCTCGCCGCATGCGCTTCCCCCAGCGTCGTCTCTTCGTAGCGGCACTCACGAGCGCCGTCGTGGCGATCTCGTTTGGCTTCCCTTCTCCCGCGGCCGCCGCCGAGCCGCTCCCCAATGCCGGCCCCGTGCTGTCGCGCGCCGACTCGCTCGAGCGGCTGAAGCGCGAGAACCTCGCGCTCGTCGCCGCGCGTCACCGGCTCACGCAGGCGCGGGCCGACGTCGTTGCCGCGGGTCTCTGGACGAACCCCAACATCAGCGTGAACGGCCTCTTCGCGACGCATGGCGCCGTGACGGGCGGCAGGCAGGAGGTCTCGGTCTCGATCGACCAGGTGATCCCGATCGCCGGACAGGTCGGCCTGCGCAAGGACTTCGCGCGCGGCATGCTCAGCGCCGAGGAGCGCGCCTACGCGGCGAACGTGTGGGACGTCGTCAGCGACGCGAGGGTCGCCTACGTCGATCTGCAGCGCGCGCAGGCGAGGTGGCGCGTGCTCCGCGCCGGCATCACCGACCTCGCGCGCGTCGAGAGCGTGGTCACGACGCGGGCCGCCGCGGGCGCCAATGCCGCGTACGACCGCATCCGTGTCGACGTCGAGCGCAGCAAGCTGGAGGGTCGACTCGCGCAGAGCGAGGCCGACCTCCTCGGCGCGCGCGCGACGCTCGCGCAGGCCATCGGGCAGAGCGTCGACGGGCGAACCGTCGCCGTCGAGGAGGCGCTCGACGACGCCGGTGAGGCGCCGCTGTCCACCGACGTCGACGCGCTCGTGAAGCGGGCGCTCGCGAACCGCCCCGACGTCGGGAGCGCGCGCGCGCGCGCGGACGCCGGCGATCTCCGCGTGAGCTACCTGCGTCGCCAGGTCATCCCCTCCCCCGACCTCAGCATCGGCTACATCCGGTTCATCGACGCGCCCGGCGCCTTCAACGGCACGAACGGCGGCGCGATGCTCGCGGGCGTGTCGTTTCCGATCCCGCTGCTCGATCATGGTCAGGGCACGATCGACCGCGGGCTCGCGCTCGCCGCCGAGGACCGCGCGCGCAAGGACGGCGTGGAGCTCGCCGCGCGCCGCGAGATCGAGCGCGCGGTCGCGACGATGGCCGTGCGCGTCGCGACTTGGCGCCGCTTCCGCGACACGACCTCGCTCGACATCGATCGCCTCCGCACGATCGGCGAGCTCTCGTATCGCGAGGGCCGGGCGACCATCCTGGAGCTCCTCGACGCCTACGCCTCGTACGTGGACGCGCAGGAACGGCGCATCGAGCTCCAGGCCGCCGCCGCCAGGGCCGCCCTCGACGTCGAACGCGCCGTCGGCCCTTCGAGCTGATTTTGCCGGGTGGGGCTCGTCTCGTCTCGGGCTCAGGGCCGGAAAACCAGGCCGATCGGGCCGCTTGGTGCTAGGTCTACGGAGTCGGACGGCAGCTTCACGGAGGCTCGGATGAAGACCACGCACATTCTCGGACTCATGCTCGGCCTGGGGACGCTCGGTGTCGTCTCGGCCGCCGGCTGCGGCTCCACCGAAACCAGCGGCTTCGAGGATCCGAACGCGTCGAGCGGCGGGCTCGACGGCTCCGGTCCGATCTTCGGCGGCGGTGACGCGGGCGAGGGCAGCGCGGCGTGCCAGAACCTCCAGTGCCAGCAGAAGACGTGCGCGGGCGGCGGCGACACCACCGTGACCGGCACCGTGTTCGCGCCGAACGGCAAGCTCCCCCTCTACAACGCGATCGTCTACGTCCCGAACACGACGCCCGACGCGCTCACGAAGGGCGCCACGTGCGACAAGTGCGGCGCCGTCACCGGCAACCCGGTCGTCTCGGCGATCTCCGACTCGAGCGGTAAGTTCACGCTGAAGAACGTGCCGGTCGGCGCGAACATCCCGCTCGTCATCC
>Ga0335397_10002292_pt1 | contig 26051 bp, 26 predicted proteins | sample MAT04_FD_205740 | JGI IMG/M metagenome (GOLD analysis project Ga0335397, IMG submission 205740) | Freshwater microbial communities from Lake Fryxell liftoff mats and glacier meltwater in Antarctica - MAT-04 (spades assembly) (version 2) ... | reverse complement strand
AATTTTAGATTATCTTAACGAATTGATCTTTTTGCGATCATTTTTAACTGAAACGGGGAAACTGCAGTTTCCAGGGGTACTATAAACCTGCGCCGTTTATGAGCGGGTTAGTGACACTGTCTACAAAGGCTAACTTCAAAAGAAATTGCAGGATTTATTCCAGGATCGTTACTAATTTGAGATAAGTACAAAGCCGCAAGTCTATAGTCGTCAGCATTATAAGTTATAGATGCAAGTTCCCATGTGAACATAAATAAAAGTTCATGATAGGTTAATTTAATATCATTTGTAAGGTTTAAGTGAATTTGTCCTGGGCTATCAACATGCTCTCTCCAAGAAAATAATATTTCTATAGATTGTTTACAGTTAGCATCGCTCTTGTCAAAGCAGCAATAATAAGACCACATTATTGCTTCATAAAACCTTTTCTCCTTTTGAAAATATTGGATAAATTTAGTTATTTCGGAAGAATAATATCCAGTTTTTATACAGTCTATAACTCCATTATCATGCAAACATAGGCGTGCCGTTAAATTTTCTCGTATTATTGGGTTTTGTATAAAATATTTCTCTATTTCAGTTAAACTATTCATCATGATTGTATTAGAAATTAAATCATGTTTATAAAGACTAACTAATGCTTTTTTTAATTTTCCCAAATTGTTAGAGTCCCCAGAAAATGATTTGGTAATGTCGGGGCTATTATCATGATTCCAGTTTAATTCTGTATCAGTCAATTTGTTATTATTTTTACGCCAATTAGTAAATTTTTTTATAAATTGTTTATTAAGTTTATCAACCTCTAAATAGAGTTCCACTTTCTCTTCTTGAAAAGCAATAAGTAGCATAACCGTTGAGGATTTTTGGATATATTGAATAATTTTTAAGTCAGTACCAAATATATTTCCATCATGCCTATGATCAAGTTTTTCCCAATCTTGAATTTGTTCAAGAGTAAATTTTTTATCTCCAATCAGCGAAATCCATCCCATACGCATAAGCTCTTCCTTTCTTTAATTTAGAGGTCATGTTTCACCACACGCCCCATAAATAGTTCCGAATAATTTTAAAAATAGAATAACAAAAACGGGGATATTATTCACTCTCCTCCCATGATCCTATCGACCGATGTGAATCAACGAGAAAAATGAAAAAGTAAATTTACAATTTTAAAAAAGGCCGGGCATTTATTCGATTTCCCGCTCGATTAATAAATAGCGGATCATTCGACTCTAGCGCCCTACTCTCCAAATACTCATCCAAATATTTCCGCGCTTCTTGTGGTAAAGGAATTTTGGTGGTTACCCGTTTACTTTTATGGCGCACTACATTATGCAATCCTTTTGAATGATACTGATACACGACAAATCGTTATAAAAAAGTGGCTTCTATGATCTGGCGCAATGTCTTTATCCATTCAGAAGCTTGATGACAATAACGACTCAAATTCAGTAATCAGGCAGTTTGAATGATCAATTGTTAATGCATGAAGCTCAGCGACTCCCTTTATAATTAATTCATGTTTAAAAGGTGAGGATTTAGACTTTGTCAAGACAGACAGTATCTCAGCTGGTGAGAGTTGATCATTCAGTATGACTTGAGATAAAAGATTCATGACTGATTTTCCGTCATTAAGATGATGGGTTTTGAGGTTGTAAAGCATGATCGGTAAAAGAATGGTTAATTGCGCAGCGTTCAGATCAGTAGCAAAAAGGTTTAGTAATGCCCACGGATGTTCTGACTCCTTCTTACTTAGGTTAGTTAAACTCTCAGGAGCATACAGATCAAGAATTATCGATGCGACTCTATTCTGTTGCGGCGAGTTCATGAAAGAGTAAAGGGATTCAATCACATTGAATATTTTTTCTTTCTCGCAAAAATCAGTATTTTTCCTTTTTTTACAGCATATTTCCAATATTAAAATAGCATTATCAAATGCCATTTCACCTATCTTTGCATCTACATTATCGAAAAGTTGTGTTAATTTAGAAGGTGAATTAGCTTGCAAAAAGAAAATATTACCACGCTGATTCATTTTGGTCAGGTTGCTTGCTCGGGTTTTTACATCAAAAAAAGTAGGTACTTCTCTGATCCAGAAAGTTAACCGTAATTCATTACATTGCAGGATTATTGATTGGATAGACTTTATTTTTTCAGTGGTTAGTTTGGTAAACAAAGTCATGAGCAGTAAAAAAAGAAAATGCCCACCATACACATCATCTTCTCCCAACTCAGGCAGTTTTTCAGCCAATTTGTCTACATAATGATTAGAGTAGGGTTCACTGACATAACGGGCTAGTTGATTAAGTAAGTCAAGTATTTTTCCTTTATGCGAAAAAAGCATATCCGTGTTTTCGAACCGTTGATAAATAATGCGAAACAAATTATCTGCCTGAGTCGAGTTTATTCGGATTAGAAAAGGCTTCAAGTGTTTTATTTTTTTCAAAAACTTTTCATTATCGGTTAAGTCAGTTAATTGTTGAACAAAATTGGAGAGGATTTGCTGGTAATCATCCTCATTCATTCTTTGAATACAAGGTGTTGCCAGATGAAAATAGAGTGATCCAAATTGTTTTGCATACAGAGTCGAATAATTGTACGTTGTAATAGCTTGTTGTTCTGTCATTGCTGATGCCAATTTTCCTAAAAGGCAAAAGCCTGGAGCACTTAAGCGCTGATGCGATCCATTAAATAGAAAAGTGTTGATTGTTACCGCTTGATCAGGATTAATTTGTTTGACATATTTAAAAAGTACCGCTGCTGCATCAGATAGAAGATCTTCATCGGAACAATTCAGGCAGTCGATTACCTCATCCAGCAAGAGAGAAAATTGTGCTGCGGGTTGTGTCTCAAATGCGATGGCCATAAAATACAGGTAACTTTCAAGATCTACAGGCCATGCTTGTTTATTTATTTCCAGTTGCAGGTTAAATGCAGCAAGAAAGCTCTTTCTTATTTTGGCAATAAAAAGTAATCCTGTAATGCGCTGCATGGCATTAACTTGTGGGTTGGAGAGTGATTGTCGAACTGCTTTAGTCAGCTGATTGTTCTGCTCCAAAGATTGCAAGAAAGGTAAACCCTGTATATTTCGTACCCAGGATCGAAGTAATTCTCGTTGCTTACCGACTGCTTCGCGATCAGTTTTTTCAAAGAGGATAATCCATTCAGCAAGGAGCGTGTTGCTATTTTGTGCGGGAAAAAAGGAAGGATTTGGCATCATTGCTTCGTTGTGTTTTAAATATGACATTGTAATCAGACTTAAAGAGTTATCAATAGTTAGGCTGTAAATATAATTGTCAACAGACCATCATTTGTGCTCCTATGTGTACTGCAATGTCATTGGTGGTACCATAATAAAATCCCGATCTTGTTTTATCTCCCACTATCCAATCTTTTGGAACACCAGCTCGAACTCGTTTATCACCAGTCACATAAAGTTTAAAAAATAGAATTTACGAAACGATATTAACCAATTTGAATGTAGGGCGGACAAAACGAAGTGTGTCCGCGCATTTCCATTTAATCACCATTGTTACGCACGACACGTCGCTTGCCGCTCCTTTGTCCACTCTACCTGCAATTGTTTAATTTTAGCACTTTGGTGAAATCGCCCTGTAGATGATATCACTATCAGCTTGCATAAACCGGCTTTTGAATAAATACAGTTACCCACAGATTAGGCTTATTCCTCCCTTTTTTTCATCTGCTTCCTGAGTTTCATCCTTTTTTTCTGAGCTAGTAAGATTTAATTCCCATTGACGGGGTTTCCTACTTGTTTTCCATCGCTCTGCCCTTTCTGCTTTTTTCAGATTTTTATGTTGTTGTTCTTCAGATATTAATCTAATAGTTACAGTATAAACCGTTGGTACAGAGCGTTTGTATACAACATAATGCAGATCAACTTTTTCTGATCGAATCATTGACTTAATGTTCTTTTTAAAATCAGACGTTCTCATATTTTTGGTAGGTGGTGTATGGGATAAATAAACATCTTCTGCTTTTTTTATTCTTTTCATCCCTGCTTGCCCAAATGGATCAAATCCTACAAATGCACAAACCGTGTCTTCAAACTTATTTGAGGGAGTGCGAGTGCGTCTTTGCTCCTCCAAATAATCATAATCAATATAGACTTCTTTTTTCTTAATAGATTTTGTTAACCATTGATGGGCTTTTTGCGCTTGATCAGAAGGAGGTGAATTTTTTTTTGCAAAATGCTGTGCAGTTTGCAAGCATTTTCCGTTTAGCGTAAATTCAATAGTGGATACTCCATTACCTCGAGGGTCAACTATTGATACAATATGGCTATTTTCAAGCAAGCATTTGGATGAGTACCCGCCCACACAGTGATTTAGCGTAGCTCCTTCTAAATTAAGTTCCTCAGGACTTGTGCGAGCAACGAATTCCCAGCCTGCTTCACTTGTAATCTCAGCGGGAATAAGTAATTCCTTATGAAGTTTTCCGCACTGATTGTCTTCTTTTGTTTGAAAAAGTGAAGGCCAGTTTTGGGTATCACTGGATGTATAGGTTTTTATCTTGGCAAATGCCGTTTGTTGCAATGGCTCATGCCAATGGGAGGAAAGTATAGCCAGTTCAGTAATGTCTTTCTTGTCACAGAGAAAGCGTGCACCCATCTCATAAAAAGTGCTACAGGTAGTAAACCACTCACTACTCTCACTGACCAGATGGATATAAAGCGGATGTCTGTCACCTAATTTATGGATATGATGTAAAAGCCTGGATGCAAAAACAGTAGCAATGTAATCTCTTATTGTGTCTAAAATAAGCACTGGTGCTTTTCCCTGTTGAGCGTGGTATTCATCATAAATGCTTTCCCAGCCCTTTATTTTAGCATGCTCTATACAATTTATTAAAAGAGTCGTTTTAAGCTCTACATCCTCAAAGGAAAGGCTTTCTGCAATATCCAGGCTAGTTGAAAGTAAGCTAAGTGCCTTTTCGTATAAAGCATGCTCCTGAGGAAAAGAAATTCCCAATTTTTGTATTTGAATAAGCACAAGCTTGCGAAGTGATTGAAATTCTTCTTGTGTTAGTAGGCGTATATATATAAAAAGGTTAGCCTTAGTTGGTACAAAAGAAGAGTTAAGTAATACTTCAAGGTTTTTTACATTGCGCGCGTAATAAGCCTCTAATAACTGATCATTATAATCGGCGCCAAGAGTATCCAGCTCTGCTTTCATTTCATCAATTGATGTAACCATAAAAATACCTTGATATCACGAGAAAGGTAGCATTTTACATGAATGATCAATAATAAGTCAATATGGTATTTATTACCACTAGAATCTTCATGACTTGAAAATAGGATATAGCCGTGCGGGGTTCTGTGAGCGCAATGGCATTCGGATTTTGATTGGTTTGTTTAATTTTTTTCTAAACCTTGCGCTAATAATGTAATAGCCAATGTATTCAAACTAACCCCTTCTTCTTTTGCTCGAAAAGCTAAAGCCGCATGAAGTGATTTTGGTGCACGTATTCTCCATTGACCACTATATCTGCTTGGAGTACTCGGCTTTGGAATAGGATCACCAAATTCTTTAGCTGTTGCTATCCAGGCAAGCATCGCATCTTCAGCCTGATGAAAAGCTTCCTCAGGTGTAGCCCCATCAGCAATACAACCAGGAAGGTCTGGAAAGCTTACTAAGTATCCACCACCATCTTCCTCTGAAAGAGGTTGAATTGTTGCAGGGTAATTATACTCACTCATTACAATATCCCCCTTCATCAAGTAATTCTAAAAATTGTTTAATATAAATTGGTTTGATCGGTTTATGTGCCAGAACAGTTACGTGGCTTGTTCCTGGCTGCCTATAATCAATACCTAATCTTTCAGCACTAGCTTTTAAATCATCAATGCGTCAGTCTCGGGGATTGGTCTGCATTTTTATTATTAATTTATCAAATCTGCTCATACTATTAATGGTACCATATGGGGAACCACTATCAACTACAGCTATTGCTTTAATTGCCTATTACTAGCCTGAATGGGGTTCTTTGGAGGAACCCCAAAAAGTGGTCATAAAGCTTGAGCGATGCATGAATTTGTTTTACCAAATTCATTTAAAACGATTTTGGTTGCTGATGCGAGTAGATCTTCACGCATAGGAGAGTCTTTTTGGTTAGCAGAATAATAAAGTGTAATCACAATGGGTTTACAATGTGGTGGCCAAATTACTGCAATGTCATTTGTAGTACCATAATGAAATCCCGATCCGGTTTTATCTCCCACTATCCAATCTTTTGGAACACCGGCTCGAATTCGTTTATCACCCGTCACATTTTGTATGAGCCAATTTTTGAGTAGTTCTCTATTTTGCGGTGTCAACGTATCACCAAACAGGATTTTTCTAAAACTTTTTTCCATCGAAGATGGTGTGGTGGAGTCTGTTTTATCGAAAGGACTGGACAGAGCTTCCTCAGGCCATCCGTGATCTTGACGAAAAGCAGTGTCTCCTATCGATTTAGAAAATTGATTCATTTTCTCTAAACCGCCTAACTCATTAACCAAAAGATTCATCGCTGTATTATCACTGTGTGAAATAGCAGCGGCACATAAATCCTGAACGCTCATTCCATCATTTACATGTTTAGCGGTGATTGGCGTCCAGTTTACCAGGTCTTTTTTTGTATATTTGACTTTCTTGCTTAATAACGATGTATTCTGCTCGCTTTTTTGAAGGATAGCCGCCACTCCGATAACTTTTGCTGTACATCCGGCTGGGAATCGCTCCTCTCCACGGTATTGAATTCGTTTATCATTTTCCATATCAATTGCAGACAGGCCAAGCCGTCCACCGGAGCTTTTTTCCAATATTTGTAATTGCTGCTCTACCGTGTTTTGTACTTTTTCCTGAGCTTGCGCCACACAAACCAGACCTAAAAGCCCAATAAATAAAATGCCTGCTCGATTCATACTGTCTCCAAATTTGCTTATTAAGCTAGTTCATTACCAAATCAAGCGATGTTGTAACATCGCGTTTTACGAGTAATCGGTTGATATTTAAGGCTTCTCGTAGCGTTTTTGCGGCAGGATTACTTGCATCCTTGTGATCTAACAATGCATCAACGTTTTTAAAGGTATTTAACAAAGGGGACACAAAGCCTTCACTTTACTATAATTCTCATCATCAGGGCGGCGATCCTTTATTACCACACTAATTAATTCATATATCTGCTGGTTTGTAAGATTTTTGGCATCACTTTTTGTCTTTCTAATATCGTTCAAATACCGTATCAGATTAGAAGGCTCTTGGAGAAATTCCATTTTTTTTACGGCGGCCGCGAAAATTTCATTCAGTTTTTCTAAGGATATGTTCATTAAAACTCCTAAAATAATTTTTGAGCATCTTAACGTAGGGGTGTGCAACTTGCAATCAAAATACCCATATTATATCCAGTGCAACTGGATACACTTGATTAGGTAAAATAGATCCGCCAACTTGACACTTATCTCAGCATCCTAACAGGTATGACACAATTTCTATCCTGCACCCTCAAACCATGATAGCATCGCATTTTTACCGTAAGAGGATGGATTATGTGGTTTAATAATGCGCTGGTTTATCATTATGAAATGAATGAAGAAGTTGATTTGCAAGCACTTTTTGCTGAAGAAATATTAAAACCATGCCCTGCTCACGCGCGTTTTGTTTATGGCTGGTTACCGGCTGGAATAGATGAATTAATTCATGAAGTCGCTGGTAGCACGATGATTTGCCTTGGCAAAGAAGAGCGCATTTTACCTCGTGGTGTAATTAACAAAATTCTGGCTGAACGGGTTCATGCACTTGAAACTCAACAAGGCCGCAAAATAAAGCGCTCTGAAAAAGCTCAGTTGGCAGAAGATCTTGAGTTTGAATTATTACCCAAATCATTTTGCGTACAAAAACGTTTATTAGCACTCCTGGATACAGCAAGTAAACGCCTGATAATTAATACAGCGAGTGATAATCAGGCAGGACAATTAACGTCATTGTTGAGAAAAACAGTGCCTGGTTTACAGCTTGAACCATTATTTCATATTGAAAATCTGGCTATGCGATTTGCACAATGGCTATCTGATCCAACATTAATCCCTGCACCCTTTCAGCTTGCGGCGGATTGTTTGTTATTTTCAATGGATGATGAGAAAAAAAGAGTAAATTGCAAAGGTTATGAACTACCCGCTGAAGAAATTGATACACTTTTATCTCAAGGACTGGTAGCTGCGGAAATTTCATTAATCTGGAATGAACGAATTCAGTTCACTATTACGCAGGATTTAACCATTAAACGCTTAAAAAGCATGGATTATCTGGTTGATGAATTTAATGATATCCAACAATTGGAAGAAGAATATCTGCAACGTGATGCTTCTTTAACTTTGTTGTGTGGCGAATTCCGAGCCTTGGTTGATGATTTGATCACAGGGTTAAATAAATCGTCAGAAGATAAAGTTTCTAATGAAACCTCATCTGAGCCTGTTCAAGAGCTGGCCGAAGCGTTCTAAACAAAAACCGAGCCGCGACTGTTAAGGAGCGTTCATCGTATTTGTAACGCTCCTTGACAGTCGCGGCTCAGATTTCACCTACCGAGCAATTTTCTTTCGAAAATCAATTAATGATAATCCACGGATTTCGCCTTCTTTGGCGCTAAATCGGATAACTGTACTTAAACCTGCCGTATTTATAATTAATTGGTAAGGGCCAGGCGCTAATCCTGTTGTATAAACCTCTCCATTATTAGTAACCGTTATCGGTACAACAGGTTGCATCCAAGGATCATTTATAACCTGTTTTTTAGGAAGTTCTGCTCGCAAAATAATATTACCGTGATCAAAACCACTCCATGGCAACACACGTCCCACTACTCCTGTACGCTTACTGTGCGATAAAGGCTCAAGAATAACAGGTGAAATATATTGAACTTGCTGCGACTGATTAATAGCTACGGTTACCGGTTTATATCCTGGCATATTAAAGAATAGCTGAGACTGATTGGTATGCGCTACGAAATACCCTTCATTTGATAAATCAATATTACTATTGAGCATTTCGGGTGACTCAGGGCCTTTTATAATTATTTGGCCGTAAATAATTGGAAATTGTTTTTTTGTCAGCAATGCATAGCCGCGGTTATCTAATTCGATTGCTAATGAACGTTTATCATGATTGGCAAGCCACTGGATCCAATGTTTAAAATTAGTGGCAGCGGCTTCAGGTACAACATCCAATTGCAAGTTATTCCAATTATTATTCTCATCACGCAATACATACGCTTCGCTTAACTCCATTTCATTAAATGGTAAACCCAGGTTGTACCGACTAATCAGCGATTTTGCCATTTCTTTTGCTTGTTGAATTTGGTTATTGTTTAATCCTTCTCGGTAGGACAGTAACTGATCTTTTTTAGGATAAGCGGCAGGCAACAAATCGACATAAACAGTCTGCCATGCGAGCGCTTTAATTCTGTCTCGAGGCAAGGTAGTTCCAAAAAAATAATTACGACTTAATGACCAGGCTTGATAAAGTTGGTAGTCCTTACGCAATAGTCGAGCTTCTTCGCTAGTCATTGAATAAGCAACGGTTACCACACTAAGTAATAATGCAGTAACCCATAAATAGCGTCGGACAGTTTGAACCACCGTCATTCCCTTAGCCAATATTTGCTGGTTGGCTGTGATAAGTAGCTTGATAAACAGCTAAAGCATCATCAGCAGCCTGCTTTAACCCCATAGCCATATTAGCATGATATAGTAAAGCTAAAGCTTCTTGTGAACTGGGGGCTTGTTGATAGGTTTTCACTAAATAAGCAGCCCGTTCAGCTGCGGCAACATACATTTTACGCTCGTAATAATATTTTGCTGTGTTTAATTCACGTTGTGCAAACATGTTACGTAAATAAGTCATGCGTTGCAAGGCATTGGCCTTATACTGGCTTTGAGGAAAACGTTCTATCAACATTGAAAAATCAGAGTATGCCTGCGATTGTGTACCTGGATCACGCCATGACTCATCTAATGGTAAAAATTTGGCGAATGTTCCTCGTGTTTGCTGGAAATTGGCGAGTCCTTTCATATAGTATGCGTAATCAACATGTTTTGCGCGTGGATATAAATGAATAAAACGTTCAGCAGTTGCAGCAGATGATGCATAATCTTCTTTTTTATAATAAGCATAAATTAAATCCATCTGTGCTTTTTCAGCATACTCACTAAATGGATACATCGACTCCAGAGCCTCAAGGCGTTTAGCTGCACTGTCATACTGCTCACCACGCATTGATACCTGTGATTCATTAAAAAGCTGCTTGGCGGTCATGCCTTTATAAGGACTATTATCATCATCGTCATTTCCCCACCATGTGCAGGCAGTCAGAGTAAATATCGCCGTAACAAGAGCAATCGCTTGAATTCGTTTCATATAAGCACACCTGTAACAATTAATGCTGTAACCACAATGATTAGCAAATGAGGCACATTATACCCATCACTGGTGAATTTGCGAGATTTAGGTAAAGATTTTTTTGTTAATCAGCAGATTGGAGCAGACCAACTCTGCTGATTTGTATTTCAGCTACAGAGAACCAAATTGAAATATACCATCAGAATCGTTTGTTTCAGAATGTTGTTTCTCTAACTTATTGCCCTCTTCTTCAGCAACAGGAAGAGATTGAGAATTAAAGAAAGGATGCTTGCCTCTTACAAAGATACCGCTAGGAAATGCGTTGCGTGCTAACTCAAGTAAAGGAAGATTATGCTCAAAAGAGTTTTTTGAGAAATCAACACGACACGGTAATGTTTTTGTTTTATCAAGCAAATGCCTCAACTCTGGCTCTCCTAACGCAGACAACTTGTTCCAATTTAATGATAAGCGATTTAAATCACGAGGAATTATATCAAAAATTCTACATTTCTCGGAAAAATCATCATAGGAAATTCTGTTGGGTACCCGAAGATCAAAAAAATCACCGGTCAGTGTCAGCTTTTTAATATTAGAATTTATGGACTCCATAACCTTAGAGCAATTCTCATGCCCTAATTCCAGAAAGCTACTTCCATTAAACGTTAATGAGCGGATATGAGCTGGCATGTTTTTTGTGCAATCTATTATAAAAGATGTAATCCAATTGCGCTGCTCCTCAGAAAGAGCGGTATTTATCTGACTAAAATCAAACCCAACCGTGTCAAATTTTTTCTGCCCCGCTAATATTTGCATGGAATTTTTAGCAGAGAGCATTCTTTTTAAATCAAATTCTATAATATATATATTAGGCAGCATAAAGCAGGGCTCCAAATCAAGGACGGGAAAGAACAATTATTATACATAAAGATTGATATTTTGCAAGTGAGATCATAAATATGCCTATACGTATAGATTTAATCAAACAGACCAACACTAAATTTTAATAAAAAGTCATTTAAACCATTTGCATTCAACTACCTGTTGCGATATTATTCGTCTCGGAGAGGTGGCAGAGCGGTCGAATGCGGCGGTCTTGAAAACCGTTGAAGGGCAACCTTCCCAGGGTTCGAATCCCTGTCTCTCCGCCAAGTATTGTTTGTAACTCATTGAATAAATAAAAATTTACTAAATAACTTCTTCTTCAGGCTAACTTTTAGGCTAACTCTCTGCAAAAGTTCGAATCAATTTAATCTCCAGAGAACTCATGAAAAGCCAAACACTACCATCTAAAGCTTTATTAGAGCTCTTGCATAACATCACAAAAGAGATAAGGCTTATTTTTATCCAATTTTCAATCCACCTTCGGTAGCTCATTAAATCGTTTCAAACCTGTGTCCGTAAGGCTTTTAATTTTTGGATGAGTATGAACACCAAATTCCTTAAACAACCTGAAATCATGCCGTTTACCGTTGGAAAAACTTGTGCAAATAATTGCTTTTTGCTTCTTATCCACGATAATTTGGGTCTTTAACGGATGTCTTTTCTTTTTTCCTGAGTAGAAGTATTTTTGTTTTTTTTTGGCGTTCAATGGGACTTTCCATTGCATCAATAAGTACAACTTCATATGCAACGTCACTTTTAAGTGAGGCTTTGCGCCCGGGCAATGAGAATTGACCATCTTTAATGAGCGTGTCTTCAATCCATCGTATATTTCGATAATCTGTTGATATAAAATTTACCCCACACAAGTCCCAATACAGCAGCAGTAAATGAACCAATCAATACACCCAGTTTTGCTGCATTGAGCAAATTCTCATTATCGAAAGCCAACATTGCAATAAAAATGGACATTGTAAACCCGATACCCGCCAGAAGACCTACCAATGCCAAGCCTTGCCAATTCACATCTGGTGGCAATTGACACCATCTTATCCGCACAGATACCCAGCTTATGCCTAAGATACCTAGTGGCTTTCCGATCACCAAAGCTATAGCAACACCAATGATAATTTGCAGCTCACTATCAGCAGCGAAAGTGCTCTTGCTCATGCTTACACCAGCATTTGCCAAAGCAAATAATGGCATAACCACATAAGCTACCCACGGATGCAATGCTTTTTGCACTCGAACAACTGGAGGCAACAATTCCCTATGAGCAAGCTGAATTTTTCGAAGCGACCGCTCCAACTTATGTTCATCTTCCATTTGTGGATCTCGGCCAGTGAGTTCATTGACAATGCGTAACAACATATCTAAAGGGCGTTCTGTCATACGTACCGACACTACAGGTGTCATCAGACCAAGCACAACTCCTGCCAAAGTCGGATGAGCACCAGTCATCAGGAGCCCCATCCAGATAATGGCTCCCGGAATAACATAACCAAAAGCAGAACCAATCCCGATGCGCTGAAAGCCCAGCACCAACACAACGCCCAAACCTGCAATCAAGAAGCCCGCATAATTCAGCCCTCCGGAATAAAATAGTGCAATAATAAGCACCGCAATAATGTCGTCAATGATAGCTAGAGTCAGCAAGAATATCCGAACATTTCCAGGAATAGAGCGTCCTAGCAACGCAAGTACACCTACGGCAAATGCAATATCAGTAGCTGTCGGTATAGCCCATCCATTTTGATGAATCGGCAGGGAATTGAATCCAAGAAAAATTAATGCAGGAACAACAACACCACCTAATGCCGCAATCATTGGAAGCATCGCTTGCCTTATATCACTTAAGGAACCTTCGTGGATTTCACGACGAATTTCCATACCAACAACGAGAAAGAAAAAAGTCATCAGAGCATCATTAATCCAAAAATGTAAAGACCGGGAAAACTCAAAGTTTCCTAGCCCAATGGAAAAAGGTGTGTGCCACACATTATTGTAGCTCTCAGCCAAGGGAGAATTGGCCCATATCAACGCTATCGCTGCCGCAACGAGTAGAACAATACCACTTACGGCCTCTATATGAAGAAAACGTTCAATTGAAGCAAAAGCTCGTTCTGCTAAAACTTGAGCACGTGGCAAATCATGCCGTGTAGGATGTTTGTTCGTTTTCATAATTTCAGCAAACCCTTTGGAGATTGAACTCTTTGTTATAACATTTCATAGTTAAAAATGCTCGAAGGCTTTAACCTTAAAATTTTTCACTATTTAAAGCAAGAAAATACTATGAACTAAAGTTGTCCTTTAAGTTACTCCATTGTTGACGACCTGCCTTTGTATGATCCTGATCTAATCAATGTTTAAAATGCCGCACTCCTGTAAAAAGCATCACCATATCCAAATCATTCGCAATAGTTATTATTTCCTCATCGCGTATAGAACCGCCTGGCTGAATAATCGCTCTTATTCCATTTTGATGGGCTATTTCAATACTGTCGGCAAATGGAATGAATGCATCAGAAGCCATAACAGCATCTTCTGTTGAAAATCCAGCCGCCTCAGCCTGCCATAAAGCAATTCTGGTACTCATTACACGGCTGGTTTGTCCTGCACCAATGCCTATAGTGGCTTCATTTTTAGCAAGAACAATGGCATTGGATTTAACCTGTTTCACCGCTCGCCATGCAAAAATTAAATCGTTCATTTGCTGCAAAGTTGGTTGCAACGTCGTAACTGTCCGAAATTGCATTTCATTGGTAGAAAATCTATCTGATTCCTGAATTAACAAACCACCATCAATCCCTCTGATTTCCAATTGAACAGGCAATGCTTGCTGTAAGCCCCCGGTCAGCAACAAGCGCACATTCTTTTTTGTACTCAACAAGACGCGTGCCTCGCTGCTTATGTCTGGTGCAATAATCACCTCGACAAATTGCTTTTCCAGGATGGCAGCCACAGTATCCGCCTGCAATTGGTGATTAAACGCTAAAATGCCGCCATAACTTGAAACTGGATCGGTTTCAAGTGCTCGCAAATAAGCATTACGCTGCGTATCACCGCGAGCAATTCCACATGGATTACCATGTTTGACAATAACGCACACCGGATTATTTTCAGGAAAATCACGAGAGCAACTCAATGCTGCATCGGCATCGAGCAAGTTATTGTAGGACAGCTTTTTACCTTGTATTAATTGCGCCTGAGCCAACGTATGTTCTGAGGATGATTTATCGACAAAAAGCGCCCCCTGCTGGTGCGGGTTTTCGCCATATCGCAGATCATAGTTTTTGTCATAATAGTGAGTGAAGTGATCCGGGAAAGTTACCAGCTTTTTATTCTCATTTAAGCAATTTAAATAATGTGAAATAGTTGCATCATACTTTGCAGTAAGCGCGAACGCTTTTTGAGCCAATGTAAATTGCAATGACAAAGGTGCTTGTTCCGATAAAACATATTGCGTGATTAATGGGTAATCATCCGGTGTTACTATGACCGTAACCTGTTGATGATTTTTAGCAGCCGCCCTTAACATGGCCGTCCCACCAATATCAATGTTTTCAATGGCTTCCTCCAAAGTACACTCTTTATTTTGGATAACCTGTTCGAAGGGATATAAATTAACCACCAACAAATCAAATGGCAAAATATCATAGTCAGTTAAAGCAGCCTTATCTTGCTCTGTTGCCGCAAGAAGTCCGGCATGGATGACAGGATGTAGTGTTTTGACTCGGCCTCCCAACAGTTCAGGAAAACCTGTGCAAGCACTTACGTCAGTAATGAACAGGCCATTTTCCTTCAATAAAGTCGCCGTGTTCCCTGTTGCTACCAGTTCAACGCCCTTACTGTGCAGTATCTTAGCCAGTGCTGTTATACCACGTTTGTCAGAAACGCTGAGTAATGCCCGTTTTATTCTAAAAGGAGAAGTTTGATTCATTGTGCTGCCTTTAAATTATGACGCGCCTGCAGACATGCTAAAACACTGTAAAAATTTACCTGGCTTGCTTGCAATAGCACCAGAAGATGAAAGAACAGATCCGCCGCTTCGCTAATTAACTCTTTTTTGTTATTACTCACTGCTGCAATCACCGTTTCAACCGCTTCTTCTCCGACTTTTTGAGCACAACGATTGATACCTGTTGCAAGTAACTCAGCGGTATAACTGTCTGAATTCCTGGATGTTGCCCTATCAGCAATCACTTTAATTAACTGATCTAAAAAAGCTGCCGATGATTGGGTTTCTGGTTGAAAGCAAGTTACCGTGCCTAAATGGCAGGCAGACCCCTTGGGTATAACTTGAACTAACAAACTGTCATTATCACAATCCGACGTGATCTGTTTTACCGTCATGGTGTTTCCTGAAGTTTCACCTTTACGCCATAACCGCTGTTTACTGCGGCTATAAAATGTCAGCTCGTTTGTAGCTAATGAAACACTTAAAGCGTCCTTGTTCATATAACCTAACATGAGCACATTGCCTGTTTCTGCATGCTGAATAACAGCCGGTATCAAGCCATTCATTTTTTCCCAATTCATTTGATTAATATCTGGATTGTTCATAATCGAACCTCTATATTGTTTTTAAAAAGTACTTCTTTGACATCTCTGATACTAACTGATTTGTCATGGAAGATACTGGCCGCCAGCGCTCCATCCACTGATGCCTCTTGAAATACGCACACAAAATCAAGGGGTTGGCCTGCTCCGCCGGAAGCAATCAGAGGCACAGATGATAAAGCACGAGCCTGTTGTAACTGGATGACATCAAATCCGTCTCGAACACCATCTGATTGCATGCAATTCAAAACAATTTCGCCCGCCCCGCGCTCCTGCACTTCGCTGATCCAATCAAATGTTTTACGCCGTGAGTTGTTACTTAATGCCTCATCGCCAGTGTATTGATAGACATAATAGTCATCATCAATCCATTGGCTATCAATCCCAATCACCACACATTGACGTCCAAACTCATTATTGAGTTGATTAATCAATGCTGGATTTTCAAGAGCAGGACTATTCACAGAAATTTTATCAGCACCGGCATTTAAAATAGCGCGCGCCTGTTCAATTGAACGAATGCCACCCGCTACCGTAAAGGGAATGTTTAACTCATATGCCACTTTATTTATCCACTGAGTTGAAACAGCATGCTGGCTGCTACTTGCTGTAATATCATAAAAAACCAACTCATCAGCGCCTTCTGCCGCATACATTGCCGCAAGCGGAATAATATCGCCCACTATTCGGTGATTTTTAAATTTGACTCCTTTCACTACTTGCCCGTCTCGCACATCCAGACAGGGAATAATTCGCTTTGCTAGCATGACGCAAACTCCTCTAAACACGCTGAGAAATTAAAATCAGGTTCATACAGAATGCGTCCTAAAATAACTGCTGACACGCCTAATGTGGATAAGGTTCTCATGTCACTTATATCTCGAATTCCACCAGATGCTTGCCAGTCAATGGTTGGAAATCGACGAACCGCTTCTTCGTATAATTTGAAATTAGGCCCGCTCATCATCCCATCCTGAGCAATGTCAGTGCATAAAACAGTGGTAACACCCACGTCGAGATAGCATTGAACGACATCCCAGGCATTACTTTTGGTTGCAGTCTGCCAACCATGAATAGCCGGTCTGGGTATACCGTTCTCAATATTCACATCGAGAGCCAGGACAATATGTTGTGGATTAATTTCTGCAATAAGATCTAAAGCAAGATCAGGTTCGCTAATAGCGATACTGCCAATCACCAAGGTAGCGACTCCAGAAGTCATGCAAGCTTTTGCTGTGGCAATACTGCGGACTCCGCCCCCTGCCTGAACAGACATGCCAGCGGATTGCAGCGATTGAATAAGATTTAGCTGCTGCATATCACCGGATTTAGCACCATCCAAATCAACTACATGCAAACGACTCGCCCCCATTGCGGCATAACAGGCAGCAAGTTCCACAGGTTTAGATTTATAAATAGTTGCCTCATCAAACTGACCTTGCTTTAATCGAACACATTGCCCATCTCGCAAATCAATGGCTGGTATAATTAACATACGCCCTCCAGCATTAAAAAATTATTTAACAGCTTTAAACCGGTTTCAGCCGATTTTTCAGGGTGAAACTGCATGCCATAAATATTGTTCTTTTGCACAATCGCACTAAACTCACCACTATACTGACAGCTTGCTACAGTATGCTCACCCACTGTCACCGCAAACCCATGGACAAAATAAACATAATCGGCTGCACCCAAGCCATTCTGTAATAAGGAATTCTGGCACCAGTTCAAACGGTTCCATCCCATATGAGGCACGGGAAATCCTGTCGTAGAGGATAAAGCTTGAACATTCCCGTTGATCAACCCCAAGCCTTTAACATCGCCTTCCTCACTGTGTTCGAACAGTAATTGCATACCAAGACAAATGCCCAGCAATGGCTGCCGCAATTGCTGAATTAGCTCAACCAGTTTATGGTCTTGCAGTGCTTGCATAGCAATAGGTGCAGCACCTACACCCGGTAAAATCACATGACTTGCTTTGATAATGTCTTCGTGTGAGTGCGTTAATACACAATCAAAACCGAGTTGATGAATCGCGTTAACCAGAGACGTTAAGTTATTGCCTGTTACATCAATGACTGCAATCATAAAACCCCCTTGGTTGATGGCAACGCATGCCTCGTTCTGGTTATGGCCTGATTAAGCGCTCGACCCAAGGCTTTAAAGCAGGCTTCTATCATGTGATGATGGTTTTTACCGTCTACTTTCACGTGTATCGTCGCACCTAAACTGACTGCCAGTGATTGAAAAAAATGCGGCACCATTTCCGTTGCCATACCTCCTACGTATTCCCGCGTGAAGCAGCTTTCAAATACACAGTAAGGTCTTCCACAAATATCAATGGCGACAGTTGCCAATGCCTCATCCATCGGCAAGGTAAAACCATAGCGATTAATGCCCCATTTATTGCTTAACGCTTTTTTCAGGGCGTCACCCAAAGCAATTGCTGTATCTTCAATTAAGTGATGATCATCCACTTTCACATCGCCACTTGCAGTAAGTTGCATTTGAAAACCGCCGTGACGGGCAACTTGTTCTAACATGTGACTAAAAAAATCAATCGGTGTGTTAATCACACTTGTTTCATCAGAATCCAGCCGAACGCTTAATTGAATCTCGGTTTCTTCTGTACAACGAGTAACCGTGGCTGATCGTGTTTGATTTAAAATTGCATCAGCAACCATTTGCCAGTTGTACGTTTTTGAAACAGGCAGGTAACTCAGACTCAGCGCCTCAGCTAATAATCTATCCGTGTCACGATCACCAATAACCCAACTGCGTTGCCGATTTATCTCGCGCTGTTGTAAAAAAACATCGACTAAAGCCGTTTTTGGTTTTCGACAAATACAATTGTCTTCGGCCTTATGGGGACAGATCAAAATATCCTCAAAAATAATGCCTTGAGTAGCAAATAGTGCCAAAATAAAATCGTGACTTTGTTGAAAATCATCTTTCGGAAAATCAGAGGTTCCCAATCCATCCTGGTTAGTCACCATTACCAGACGAAAACCCGCTTTTATCAATGCCAGTAATGCCGGAATAACATAGGGAGTCAGACGGATCTTCGCTAATTTATCTACTTGATACTCATCCGGTTCTTCCACTAATGTGCCATCACGATCAATAAAAAGTATATTTTGCATTTACTGTTCTCCTCTAAACAATTCCACGGCTGCGAGTACTTGTTGATTTTGAACTTCATTGCCAACAGTGATTCGTAAATGCTGCTGTAAGGAAGTCTGTGTGAAGCGTCTAACGGCAATGCCCAGGTTTTCTAAATAACTAAACAAGGCATCTGAAAAACGTGTTTTTATCAAGATGAAATTAGCATCACTTAGGTAGACGTTCTCTATCCAATTGGAGCGCTCTAATCCAATCATTAACTGGTTACGTGATGTTTTGATTTGTTGGATAGCATCCTCAAACCACGTGTCATTTTGCAAGGCACGAATCCCTAAATCAATGACAGCACTGGATAATGTGAACGGAGCAACAATGGTTTTCAATGCAGATATAATCGCCGGTTGTGCGATAATTGCTCCCAGTCGTAACCCCGCTAAACCATATGCTTTGGATAGTGTGCGTAAAATAATCAGGTTATCGAATTGCTCAATGAGTTGCGTGGCACTTGGCGCATCTGAAAATTCAATGTATGCCTCATCGACTACAATCATCGACCGATTCTGATACTGTTGGCATAATTGAGCGACAGTCTCCAGTTCAATAAGATTTGCCGTTGGGTTGTTTGGCCTGCAAAGCATGATCAATTTGCAATTTGGCTGCCATTGTTCCTGCATGGACTCCAGATTCAAGCAAAACTGGTCTGAATCGCTGAGTGGACAATCGATTACGGTAGCTTGTTGCAAACGTGCATAAAATGCATACATGGAAAAGGTCGGCGTGCATTGCAATATACTATCGATGCCTGGCCGCAGAAAAAGACGCATCAATAAATCAATACCTTCATCACTGCCACGTGTTAGTAACAAAGCAGACGTCGACACTTGATAGCGATTAGATAACTGTTCATGCAACTGGCTTTGCGCATCCATTGCCGGATAGTGATTTAATGCAATATCAGACGATTCTATGGGCGACCAAGGTAATTCATTCATGTGCAGCCGGCAATCAGGTTTATCATTCCTGGGGGTATAAGTTTGAATAGATTTAAGATCGGGTCGAATCAAATTAATTGCACTCATTTGATTCTCCCAACCGAAGCATCACGGCATTGGCATGCGCATCTAATCCTTCCATCATGGCCAGGGTATAAGCCGCCTTTCCTAATGTTTTAATGCCATCTTGACTAATAGATTGCACACTGATGGCTTTTAAAAAATCAATTGTCGACAGTCCATTGTGAGTACGCGCGTAGCCATTGGTCGGCAGCACGTGATTACTCCCAGTGACATAGTCGCCCATTGTTTCAGCAGCATAGGCTCCTAAAAAAATAGTACCCGCGTTAACGATGTCATCAACCCAATCAGCTGCATCAACACAATTAATAATGAGGTGCTCTGGCGCATAGCTATTTACGATTGTTACCATTTCTGCACGAGATGAGCACACTAAAATTGAGCTGTGTTGTAGCGACTGGTTAATAATGGCCGCTTTTTTTAATTCCTGTATTTGTTCTGCAATGGCATTATTCACTAACTCAGCAAAAGCCATTGTTTCACAGAGTAAAATTACTTGTGAATCAACCCCATGCTCGGCTTGTGCCAATAAATCGGCAGCGACAAAATTTGGATTAGCATACTTGTCCGCAATAACAAGCACTTCTGATGGTCCTGCTGGCATATCAATGGCAGCGCCTTCCGGATCAATCGATACCTGAATCTTGGCTTCGGTAACATAGGAGTTACCCGGACCAAAAATTTTATCAACTTTGATGACACTCTCGGTTCCATAAGCCATTGCTGCAATGGCTTGTGCACCCCCTATCGGGTAAATGGTATCAATATTGCACAAACGTGCGGCAACCAACAAATGGGGATCAATTTCGCCGCGAGCATTAGGTGGCGTACATAAAACGCGGGTAGGACAGCCGGCCACCAAGGCAGGAATAGCTTGCATCAACAAGGAAGAGATCAAAGGCGTATTGTTTCCGCCAGGTATATACAACCCCACTTTATCAACGGGACGGTATAGTCGCTCAATAGAAATGCCCACTACCGTATCAACCCGAATTGTTTGTGGTGTGGTTGCTTTGTGAAACATGGTGATTGTTTCTATAGCCGACTTTATTGCTGAAAGGGCAGTTTCACTGATCGCTGTACGAGCAATACTTTTTTTTGAAATCGTGAGTTCCGATAAATCAACGCTATCAAATTCACGGCTATACTGCATCAGTGCTTTATCACCTTGTTCTTTAACGTTAGCAATAATTTTAGCCACGGTTTCTTTGGAAGCGTTCTTTAGTGTTACTCTTTTTAACCGCTGTTTCTGCTCATTCACCGATAAATTTGACCAACTCAAGATAGGTAGCATGACTTACTCCAATATTTTCTCAATCGGTAGAACCAAAATAGAACTGGCACCTAGTGATTGAATGGATTCCAAGGTATTCCAGAAGATTCCTTCACTGGAGACAACATGCACAGCTACCTTGTCAGGATAAGCGGGTAAAGACATGATCGTGGGTGATTCTGCACCAGGCAATTGCTCACAAATTCGAGTCAATGCTGTTTTTGGCGCATGAAATACAATGTACTTGCGTTCAACAGCGTGTTGCACAGCCTGAATACGACGGGCAAGCATATTAAATAAATCCTGATAATCATCATTCATTGCATGCGAAGCCTGAATCAGGGTAGCCTGACTTTCCAAAATGGTTTCGACAGCAATTAATTTATTATCTTCTAACGTTTGACCACTCGATACCAAATCACAAATCGCATCAGCCATACCCATCCGTGGTGCAACTTCGACAGATCCGGATAAAAACAGACTTTCAGCACGAATGTTATTTCGATTTAAGTATTGCTGTAACAATAATGGGTAACTGGTTGCAATCCGTTTCCCATTTAAGCTGTTTACATCTTGATAATCGAATGATTCAGGTACAGCAATCGCCAAACGACAACGGCAATTACCCAATAGTAAAACAGTACGATAATTTGCATCGGATGAACGTAAGGCTGCTTCAAATAATACATTTTCACCAACAATGCCTCCATCACATAAACCATCAAAGACCAACGTTGGAATGTCATCATCACGAACAAATAACAGATCAATTGGAAAATTCTCTACATGCGTTAATAACGCATTATCTTTAATTCGAAAATGCAACCCACTTTTTTGTAAAAGACTAATTGCCTCTTGGGATAATCGACCTTTTTTTTGCAGCGCTAAACGTAATCTGGTTCTCATGGTTGCTCCAAACGATTTTTGTAACAATGTATTAACGTAGTGTAACATTAACGCATTGTAATGATCGGACAAATACGTGTCAATAGTTATTGAGGATGTGTTAGATGAGTGAAAGAAATTTAATTAAGCAGAATTTTTTATCTAATATCACCATCGAACTAACTTATATGATTCCCTTCTCCCGTTTGCGGGAGAAGGTGTCACAACGTGACGGATGAGGGTGCTGGGTGTGGCATGGTTTTCGTGCCAACTTGAACGCCCTCATCCGGCGCTACGCGCCACCTTCTCCCCAAGTGGAGAAGGGAAAATTCGAAGATATGTTGAAGTTAGTTAGGAGCGCCAACGAAGCTGTCATAAGGAATCAGGCCAAGCGGGTATTCGCCTATAAATGCTAAAACCCGCAATAAAAAATAATATTCCAGCAATCATTAGATTATATTTTATTCCCACAATTAAATCAGGGGCTTTATTAATAACCGCTGCAAATATAGCTACTCCAATCAAACTGCCAATTTGACGAGCAGTAAAAAATAGAGCGGAGGCAATACCTGTATGTTGGTAAGAAACGGCTTGAGTGATCATAATTGTGGCTGCGGTTATGGCAAACATACAGCTAAAGCCTATCGTCATGATCGTAAGGATAAGGGTGATATAAAATGGAGATTGTGCATTTAGTAATAACATGAGGGTAAAAAAGGCTATTGCACCAACTGATAAACCCATCATTGCAGGAATGTAACTCCCTAAAGGGGACTCCCATGGTGATGTCATAATTTTCAGCTCGTATACACCGCATTACTCCATGGAAAATAACACTAAAGCAGAGCGAAAAATTTTATTTTTAACCTATGGGAAACGCAGTAAAACAGAAGGTAAAACGCAACAATATTTTGATCTTAAAAGAAAGATTTTCCCACAGGATTGTGAAAAAATTCCTGATGTCGACTACACGAAAGCCGCTGCTATTTATAGTTTCTCCTCTCCGGTGAATGTTAATTTTGTACCTACTCAGAAAAAACAAAACAAATGAATGATTCAGCCGGCATAGGAGTATGTGCAGTGCGTGGTGAATTGTCAGCTGCCTGTCATGACGGTAAGTACAGATAATGCAAATACAAGGAATCGAGCGCCTAGCGAAGCAATCAAGAAATCGAAGCACGGAACTCTGGTTTGCTTCGTACCTCGCAAAGACGACATCGTTCCAACTTGAAGTTAGTTAGAAGCCTTTAGACAGGTTCTGAAAAGGTAAAGTTTGTTTCAAAGCCACTTAAGTTGCTATTGCGGTGAACTGTTATAACTTTCACCATTCTTGATAACTTGTCGTGGGGGAGTGGCTATAGGTTGGTGTGGTTTAAAAAAAGCAGACGTTGATTTTTCAGAGTGACTATGTCGTTGTGATTGTATAAATTTGCAGAATTTGGGATCCCAAACATCTGAAATACCGCGTTGTATCGCTTTTTTACTAAAAGAAGCAATTTCTTTAATCTCTTTTATAGTACAGGATGCAATATAATGGCCATCAAAAAACTTGGCTTTAGTGGCGGATATCATCTCGGGAGATGATAATAATTCAATAATTTTGGGCTTTACCGGTGCTTTATTTTTCAACATTATTTCTTGTAACAGGTTCAAAATATCAGGATTAATCCTTAGTTGATCAGCAAAACTGCAATAGTTCCTGGCATTGCATTCAAGGCCTTGAGAACCAAAAACCATTTTAAGATGCTCGATCATTTTTGCATCTGATGAGCAAAAGATTGTTTTTAACTCGACTATAGGAACACTGCTGCTTGCTATAAATGCAATTTCTGGTTGGTCTTTAAAATCAGCTTTTGATAACAGATAAGAGCTGCTTGTGACAATTTCTAAAATAGCCTGGCTATAAGGATTATTTGAACAAGCAAGTTCTCTTATAAAAAATAATAATTCACGCGAAGGTACTCTTGACAGCAACTCTTTTTTTGCATCTTGTGATAATCCAAATAACAAGGCTATTGTTTTAGTGTCCTGATCATATTTAATGAAATTAAAAAATTGTCCTGGAAGACTCATTCTAAATAAATAGATTTCAATACTGGATTGCTCAATTATTTTTCTTGAGTGCTCATAGCATGCTTTAACCTGTTCAGGCTGCTTTGCATCTTTTAATAAAATGTCCAGATAGGTATTTAATTGTTGCGAAGAATAGCTGGTAAAATTTTCACACCCCTTAGATTCAGGAAATAGGTTAAAAAATTTAAAGATCTTTTCGATATTATCCAGCATTGGTACTGTCCATTCAAAAAATGGCAACTCTCTGGAAAAATAGATGACTTTTCTATCTAAATAATAATTTAAAAATTCATAACTTTCTTTTTTTAAAGAAGCAATATTTTCAAGAGTAATTACCACACCGCGTTGCGCCAACTTGCGTAATGAGTTAATTTTTAAACGCAAATCCACATAACGATGTAATTGCTCCTTCAGTCGCTCATCCATATTGAATCGGGCATACAATTGCCGAACAGGGAAGGCTTCAAGATTATGAAAAATCGCAATATGATTAAAGTTTGTTATGAAAGCAATTCCTTTGGCTAGCCATAATTCAAGCTTTACGGCATCAAATTGTTCATCTAACCAATGCATGATTTCATTATCGATAGCTTCAAAATTTTCTTCTACATAAGTGATAGCTAATACAGAGTCAGATTGAAGCTGCTCGCTCAGCTTCATCCTTTCTTCCCATTGTTTATCAGGCGAAGACTTTGACTCCTCTTTCAAGAATTTCTGTTTTAATTTTTTCAGATTAATTTTTTCCGATTGTGCATACTGGTGTAAAAAAAACAGTATTTCGGATACTACAGCAACTACATAAACGGATAAATCATTCCTTAACTCGCCCTCTTTTTCTTTATTAAAGAGTTCTGGACTCATTTTATTGGAATGCAATGCGTAAAGTGAGTAATTGGAGGTAAACATATTGATTAAATTTGCAAGTGTAATTTGAAGATGGATTGAATCGGTTTTGTTGTGCGCCAAGTTGGTTATTTTAACTTTTGAAATTTGTTCATTAAATAATTCAATATAATTGTAATCAGTACTGTCATATTTTTTAATTCTTTCAGCAAAAATAACGGCTGCGCCGAATCCTTTTGTTTCAGCAAGCTGAACAATCGGTGCCAGGATTACCTCTAAAGTATTTAGCCTTAATGCTTCCGGATAACTATATTTTTCAAGATGCTGATTTAATTGCGAACGTTCTGTAGAAAGAAATGTTCGTATTGCATTTTCCAGCATATCGCCAAAAGTGGGTTGATTGTTACTGAGGAACGCAGTTTGTCGAGCTTTAAACTCTTCCAGAATTGCCTGTTTTAATTTTTGACTCTCAGTTTGGGCTTCAGCGCCAATCTCAACTTCAGTCTCAGCATCCTTCATTGGATATCCATTTGTAAAATTTAGATGGATGCTAACTCAGACTTTTTTTGAGAGCAAGCGCTTGATTATGTAATGCAAACACATGGAATCAGATCAATGTTGCAAATAGCCCGGCAACAGGAAAGCAATGGAAACTGATGCCGTTTTTGATGGTCTTTATACAGAAGCTGAAAAACGTATTAAACTAACTTGTTTAGCACAATGCCGTCGTTGCGAGCGCCTAGCGAAGCATATATGGAAGCACGGAACTCTGCTTCGCTAGGCGCTTCTAACTAACATGATGAATTCCCTTCTCCACCTTGGGGAGAAGGTGGCGCGTAGCGCCGGATGAGGGTGTTTATGTTGGTACGATATTGAGTAATAGTAGCGAATTTTGAATTAAAATCTATTCTAAACCGTGCTACTCTCAGCGCCCTATCGAGTAGG